>Ga0073900_10000097_pt1 | contig 69795 bp, 61 predicted proteins | sample KloWWTmetKNB5Kit_FD_66666 | JGI IMG/M metagenome (GOLD analysis project Ga0073900, IMG submission 66666) | Active sludge microbial communities from Klosterneuburg, Austria, studying microevolution and ecology of nitrifiers - Klosterneuburg... | ecosystem: Engineered > WWTP > Aerobic digester >...
TCTCTTTGTACCTGCCTTGCTTATGATGTCAATAATCTTCCTGTTATAAACAAAATTCATATCGGGGAAAAGTGTGCCTATCTTGACATCATTGAGACCTCTTATGGGGCTATCACCCATTAGATTGATGTGGTCAGAGATTGAGACCAGATCCCCCTGCCTGTATTCAGGGTTTAGCCCACCGGCTGCATTTGTTGCGATAAGGAACCGAACTCCCAATGCCGCAGCTACCCGCACGAAAATAGATACCTCCTGGAGACTAAACCCCTCGTAGTAGTGAAACCGACCCTGTAATACCATTACTTTTCGGTCTCCGATATTCCCTAGTATAAGGTTGCCTTTATGGAAGGAAACAGTAGTGTGTGGAATTCCCGGAATTTCAGTGTATGGAATTATTTTTAAATCAGTCAGATGCTCGACGAGTTTATTCTGGCCACTACCCAATATTACAGCTACCTCTGCATTATTTATTCCTTTTGACTGTAGATAAGATACAGCAGAGTTTACATTGTCCAGATAAGCTGCCCTGTCAAATTCCATAGATTTTGGCGATTATTGTTTGATAAATTTATTGGTATAATTGCTTCCGTCAATCATTACTGAAACGAAATAAACACCCGCTTTTAGATCTGTAATATTCAATTGATGCAGATCTGAAAGACTGAGTTGTATGGAAATGAAAGTTTTGCCGGTGACATCCATTATTTTGATTTGAGCCTGAGAATTATTGTAAACAGAGTCCAACTTAAGTATCAAATTATTTTGAGCCGGATTGGGGTAAATTGAAAGCTTAGTTGATTCTGATTTTTTAGCGGAAGAATAATTTTGCATCATTTTCAATAGATTTAACCGACCACCTGAGACAGTCTTTCCAGTCAATGATGGAATTGGGTCCACATTTTTTAAAATTGCATTCTTTATTGTTAATGCTGCGTAGGCAGGAGCAGTTTTGTATAGTGTTTGTAATTCAGTTCCTTTATTTGCATACATCAGAGCCACTGCACCGGTAACATGTGGAGTAGCACATGAAGTGCCACCAAAGGTGCTATAATCACCTATGCCATTGGCGGCGATGTTTCCTTCTCCGGGTGCGCCTAAATCCACCGCTATGCTGCTGTATCCTGCGCCGCTGTACTTCACATCAGCAGGGGTAGTATTGGTAACCATAATGAGGTAGTCACTCGTACACAGTGTGGGTAAGTCCCCTTCTATATCTACATTGACATCACTATTGACGGTAGCGCAGACAGATAAAATGCCTTGTTCTCCCACTGATTCATACATCTCACACCAAATGGGATAATCAGTAGGGAATTTTTTGGGTAGCCCGCCACTGAAATTGATAGAAACTACTAAAGCGCCTTTTGATCCATCTGATTCATTGAATCGTTTTCTGAATCCTGAGATATAATCATAACCCTGCAGAAGGCCGGATATTCCGGCTGTAAAAACATTACTAACCGGTAATATTTTAACGTTCCAATTTATCCCGGTCATCCCTTTTGCATTGTTTCCACGTGCACCGATTATAGACATGACACCAGTACCATGAGATTTTACCTGGTGAGTGTTAGCTCGGGTCAGGATATCTACGCCATGCACATCATCGATATACCCATTTTCATCATCATCGAGACCATTGTCCGGAATTTCAAATGGATTTGTAAATACATTGTCCATGAGATCCGGATGGTCTATAAGAAACCCATCATCCAGGACACCAACTACGATCTCATCACCAGACTCTGTCTCTCCTCCGGTCGTAATCTCCCAAGCTTGCGGTGCTTTGATGATGGGCATATTCCATTGACTGGGGCCATAGAGTGGATCATTCGGAATTCTTCTTTGTTCCAGCTTATAATCTTGTAGAATGTTAACCACTCCGGGTGTATGCTCCATTTTGTATTTGAACTCTTCTAGACTTATAGCCCCATCTGTAACTAGTGCAATAGGTAGTGTATTCCTCAGATAGTTGACATTTTCTGTACCATTGAAAGCAGGTTTTTTTGACTGTATAAAAGAGACCAGTGATTGCTGTGACTCGAAGATTACTATAAAGCTCCCTGGAATGAGTCCTGAGCCTGATTGTGACTGACCATAAAGAGATGCACTGCAGAAACACAGGATAATCATCAAGAAGAGTGTTGTTGATTTGAATATATTCATATCGGCAGAGGAATTAATATTAATTGAAACTACTAAAATTATTGGTGTAAGACCTCTTCGATTATAAAATTAATTTGTTGGAGATCATTTTAAAATCATTCCTATGTTAACGTTTCAAAATATTTTTTAGCCAATAGGGGACGAGATCCATACCAAGAAAACATCTTCCCATCTACCAATTTAATTTCCGAGGTGGGAAAATTAGTCTCAAAATTACTTAGATGTGCTTCATTAAAGGGATAGGGCTCAGAAGATAAAAATATTTTTTGTGGCGCTAGTTCTATTATTTCTCCAAGTGTGGTAACAGGATATCTCTCTTGGTCTCCAAATACATTGAAGAATCCACTCGCCGCTAACATACTATTGATGAATGTATTGTTCGCAACTACCATATAAGGCTCTTGCCAGATGAGGTATGCGGCAGACGATGGATACAAAATATTCTGTACATCAGAGTAGATTCTTTCCATTTCTGCAGCCAATGGTTCGGCCCTGCTATTTTGTAATAATTCACCAAGTGATCTAATGAATAATATATTTTCCGAGATATCATTTATATCGGTTACCCAGATGAGCTTGTCATCACTATCCAATGAAATGATATCTTCTTGACGGTTTTCTTCCCTATTGGCTATGATCAGTTCAGGATCTAAAGCTTGAATCCTTTTAAGATGCGGATTCTTTGTGCCGCCAACAATAATTGGTCTAGGAATTTTTATTTCAGGTAGTTCACAGAATTTAGTAATACCTTTTATTTGCGCATTGACATCAAGATAATAAAGTAATTCTGTGAGCGAAGGCACGAGAGATACAATGGAATCAGTGGGATACCGCAATAGATCGGTCGGCAGTTTATTCCCCATGAAAATCACTAGCTTTTTCTATTCAAATTTATTAGCGATTGTAAATACTCTATCCCATCGGATTTTAGAACCGTTGTATGGATCGCTATATTTACTAAAAAAGATAAACAGTGGCTTACCCACTATGTTTTCTTCAGGTACGTAACCCCAGAAGCGAGAATCCTCAGAGTTATCCCTATTGTCACCCATCATCCAATAATAATTCTGTTTGAATGTATATTGGTCAGTCTGCTTACCATTGATGATAAACTTATCACCTTCCTGTGTAAGTGTGTTTCGTTCATATACTGTGATCACACGTCTGTAGAAAGCAATATTCTGAGGTGTCAGTTTGGTGGTAGCACCTTTAGCAGGGATCCAAATAGGCCCGTAGTTATCTGTAGTCCACCCCTTATAATTAGCCTTGTCGTGAGGGAATAACATGACTGCAAAAATCGGTTCGACGGGACTCTGTATGATATTGATCTTGATTCCCTTGACATTTTGTTCCAGATATTCTCGCTGCTCTTTTGTCAGATAATATTCACCTTTTTGGGGATCGCATTCGTTGAGATTTACTCCCAAGTCATCCAGTATACTTAGATCAACGGGTTGGGTAGGTGTGACTCTGCAGAAATACTGCATGTAGCGTGGATTCTGAGCCGGCTTATTATTGATGTAAACTTGTTTATCTACCACTTTAAGAGAGTCGCCCGGCATTCCGATGCAGCGTTTGATATAATGATCCATCTTATCCATTGGCCTCACTGTGAGCGGATAGCTGGACTCCAGGTGCATATCTCGGCGTCGATTGTCATATTCACTGACTGTGCGATTGGGAACTACATAGACACTATCTCCTTCCGGGTAATTGAACACTACAGGGTCATATCTCTTGATCGGTGTGAGTGCCGGTAAGCGATGATATTCTAAGCTGGGCCATCGAAGATAGGATTCTCTATCAAAAAATGGAAGGCGATTGTGAATCAAGGGAACCATAGCGATAGTCATAGGTGTCCGTATGCCATAATGCGCTTTACTGACGAAGAGGTAATCACCCACTTTCAGTGAACCTTCCATGGAAGAGGTAGGGATGACGTATGCTTCTATCAAAAACATCCGAATAAAAGCTGCCGCAAATACAGCAAAAATGATACTCTCCGACCATTCGCGAATTTTGGTCTTTTTGAATGGATTATTAGCCTCTAGTTTTTTTATAGCATAATTATCTTTTCTGTCATAAGCTGCCTTCAGTTCCTGATGATAATTTCTCTCCATCTGAAGGTTTGGACCAATATATTTTGATTTCTCATCATTGCCGATTCTGAAAAATGCAAGAGGGGCATATATAACAGCCAAGGCACTTTCAAAAAATGAATTTTTACCAAATGACTGTACCAGATCTACTGCCATCCCACAGAATATAAAAATATTGACTATTGGGAAAAGCAACCACCAGGCGTAAGCAGGGGTTCGGCCAATTATTTTTGCCCAGATACCAAAGTTCTTACCTGGAATGAGCGCATCTTTGGCATTATAGCCAGCCTTTACAAATATTTTTTGAAGACTTATACTTAATAATAGGTACGAAAGGAATAGAAAGATTAATAACCACACTTGCTGAATAATTTAATAGCGGCAAAGATAGCCGTTATGAGAGAAATACCTTATTTTTTCGACTACGTGAGACAAATCATTGCCCAATGAAGAAATTTCGGAATAAACCAGTCTATAACATTTACTTGTATCTGGCAGGTACTGAGGTGGCATCGATGCTCTGCTTGATAAAATCTCTAAGATCCTGTGTAGCCAACTTAAGATCTTCCTGACGCAGGTACATCATGTGGCCACCTCGATATCCTTTCCAACTCATCCGATCTTTTACGCGTCCATTAAAATCCAATTGCCAGAGGTTGTATTTTGCATTGAAATAGTCACAGGCGCCATCATAGTAGCCCGACTGTACCATGAGATGTAGATAAGGATTCTGAGCCATGGCGCTACGCAAATTACTGCCTGTATTATTGTTGTTATTATTCCAGGGGTACACCGAACCAAAGACATTATACTTTAAACTGGTCTGAAATCCCAATTCATCCCTGAGATACATATTGATGGAAGGAGTGAAAGATTGTAACCACGCTACAAACTCTGCATTATACTCCGGACTATTCCCCGCATCCTGGTTATCTATACCGACATATCTCGAGTCCAGACGGCCAATAGTCTGACCTCTGCTACGCAGTAATTCCTTCCAATAAAAGTTGAATGGTACCTGAAGGTTGTAATCCCGCACTACTTGCTCAGAAAGGCCTGAGTATGCAGCAAAACGGCTGACTATTTTATTCTTTCTATCAGTATCCAGTGAACTACCCATAGCGACTGCTGGCAATAATTCATCAAGTGTAAATCTTTCTACCTCAGGCAGAAAATTATTAAGATCCAAATTTTGAAACTGAGGTGCAAGCGCTTTGTGATACCAGGCAGTTGCTGCGAAATAAGGCAATCTTAGTGCATCATTGATTGGTCCACTCCGATCTATGCCTAGAGTAGTCGGGGAGACTAGTACCACTCCATTTGGATACATCCATTGTGATTGTTGCAACTCCAGAGCCAGACCTGCAACCCTAACTGTACCATAGCTTTCTCCTATAAGAAACTTTGGAGAAGCCCACCTCTTATGGTTAGTCACAAAGCTATTTACCCATTCTGCTAAGTATTCAATATCCGCATTTACCCCAAAGAATTTATCCTTGGCATATTTATCACTGATGGGTCTCGAGAAACCCGTATTGACAGGATCTACATAGACTAGGTCGGCAACATCCAGAATCGAATTGGGATTGTCCTTTAAGCCGAATGGTTGAATTGGGTAGCCTTCACTATCTATTTTGACCAGACGGGGTCCAGTGTATCCGATCATCATCCATAGAGAAGCCGAACCTGGACCACCATTGAAGGAAAATACGATCGGCCTGGTAGTTTTATCAGTGATATCAGTTCGTTCATAATAAACTGAAAAAATACCGGCTATGGTCTTGCCGTTATCATCCCATACAGGTGTGGTAGACGCAGTCACAGTGTATGGGACAGACTTGCCATTGATCATTACAGAAGCATCTTTAGCTGCTTTATAATCCATATTCATCTTTCGATCAAATCGAGAAGTATCTTTAGGATTGATGTTGTATTCAACCGGTGATTTCTTTGCTTCAGGTTTAGTTTGACCATCGATGGTTATCACTACTAATATAAATAGGAGGGACAGAATTGTATTTTTCAAAATGAAATAATTTATAAATGAATTGGATATGTGAAACCCAGTCAATTTTGCTGAGTGTGTAAATGTATAATTATACCCTCAGGATTTCAATTAAATTTAATCAGATGGGTGGATTTTCTCAGCTGAAATACATTTGAAAAAGAATTCTATCACGGGTGAGTAGAGTCGATGTTCATATTTTAAAACTTTAGCGGCAATATTCTGATGATCCATTCCTGCAATTATCGGAATTCGGCATTGAGCCAATATCTTGCCCTCATCATATTGAGTATTGATCAGGTGAATGGTGAGACCGGTCACTTGTTTTCTGCTTTGACTCACTGCACGGTGGACATGTTGACCGTACATGCCTTTTCCTCCGAAATCAGGTAACAGAGCGGGATGGATATTGAGTATTCTATTCTGATATTCTTCGATTAAGTAGGGCGGAATTAATGCCAGGAAACCAGCCAAGATTACTCCATTTATGTCATAAGTCCTCAAGATATCAAGGGTTCGCACCTGATCACTCCACTTTTCTTTTGACCAAAAAATATAGGGGATATTGTTTTCTATTGCATGCTGTATCGCTCCTGCATTTTTACGGTTGACTACCAAAAGTTTAACCTGAATAGTGCGATGGTACTGGAAGTATTTGATTATTTCCAATGCATTACTGCCACCTCCGGAAGCAAATATGGCCAGGTGTGCAGATGTAGTATCCATGGTTAACGCTGAAGATCTATTAATTTTTGTCTTCCTGATGGATTGAGTTTAGATAGAATGCGTGCGACCTCTTCTTTTTCTGTCTTTTCTGCAGGCTTGAATATATCGACGAGTTCATCAGTCTTGATATTTGCCATAAGCGAAATGATAAGAGCCGTATTATAGGAATCGTATGACTTTTCCCAGGATTTGAGTGCATTAATCATATTTTTTCTTGCTCCTAATATATCTGAAGAGAATAGATCCAGACCGTGTAAGTGGTATTCATAAAATCCGGTCCGGAAGGCACTCAGTTTCTTATTATTTAGGTTCTCGATCAAATAATAACGAGTTTGGTTATTTCTAGAGGCAGAATTCACATCCCAACCTGCTGTAGCACCCTGAGAAATTCCAGTAGGTAACACATTGACTACTTGTTGTGCTTTTTCAAACATTGCATCGCCACCATGATCAGCAAATGAATCTTTATCCAGACCCAAGATCAGATAAGAGTAATAGGAGAGAATAGAGGTGAGATTGTCCGAATAAGTATTGATATTAAAAGTATAACTATTTCCTGGTTCGAAGTTAAAATTGACTTTATCATCTACATATTGAAAGATGACAGATTCATAAGTAGAGCCATATACCGGGCGGGTAGCTAAAATAGCCAAAGAGGCTTCAAACTGTGTGGGTGAAGGATCATTGCTTATCGTAATCTGAAGATTCACTTTGATCTTTTCTTCATCTTTAACTGATTCGTCGGTCCATGCCTGATTATTCAGGAAGTCTATTATCGTCTTCTTGAATGTCTCGATAGTGGCAGGATCTGCAGTCTGCAACTTGGGTGTATTGACATTAATGGTATATTGTATCTCTTGAGCAGAAAGTGATGCCGAGCAGCAGATAAATAGTAAAAACAAGTATAGTTTGTTCATCCTATGATTTTTTAATCGATTTTATTATTTCAGAAACGATTATTCCGGCGATTTCTTGCTTTGACTTTGTTTCAGTTGTTAGCTCTGCGCCATTTTTTGACATAATGGTCACTCTATTGGTATCATGACCAAATCCCGCACCAGGATCCCTGAGAGAATTGAGTACGATCATGTCAAAGTTTTTCTTCATCATCTTCTCGCGGGCATTGTAGATTTCATTTTCGGTTTCCAGTGCAAATCCAACCAATACTTGGTGTGCTTTTTTATGCAGACCGAGTGTGCCTGCTATGTCAATGGTTCTGATAAGTTTTAAATCCGGTGCACCGGAGGATTTCTTTATTTTCTGATGGGCCATCTCGGCAGGTTTATAATCAGCCACTGCGGCGGCCATGATGGTTATATCCGCCTGAACAAAATGCTGCTCACAAGCCTCATACATATCTTGGGCTGACTCAACCCTGATGATATTCAGGTCGCTTACAGAACTAAGATCTGCAGAACCTGGTCCAAATACTAGGGTTACATCCGCACCTCTTTCAGAAAGCGCAATAGCAAGAGCAATCCCCATTTTTCCGGTTGAATAATTACCGATAAATCGGACAGGATCAATCTTTTCGTAGGTCGGCCCTGCAGTTACAAGTGCTTTTTTACCAGAAAGATCTCTGGATTTCTGCAGTTGCATACTTATAAATGAAAATATGGTCTCCGGCTCAGCCATTCTGCCTGGCCCGGTCAGGCCACTAGCTAAATCACCGGATTCGACGGGTATTAGGATATTCCCAAAAGAAATTAATTTTTCAATGTTATTTTGCGTAGATCTATGCTGCCACATATCCAAATCCATCGCGGGTGCAAAGAGTAAAGGACATTTAGCTGAGAGATAGACTGCATCCAGAAGGCTGTCACATATGCCATTAGCCATATGAGACAGTGTATTCGCAGTGGCGGGCGCTATGACCATAAGATCAGCCCATAAGCCAAGTTCCACGTGATTATTCCATGAATTTCCGTCGTGGATATCGGAAATCACAGGATTTCTAGATAATGTTGAAAATGAAACAGCACCAATCATGTCGACTGCTGCACGAGTCATAATCACGCGCACTTCGGCACCTGCTTTGACCAATAGTCGGCAAAGATAAATCGACTTGTAAGCAGCTATGCTTCCCGAGACGGCTAGTATTATCTTTTTTCCTTTCAGATCCATAGCGAGGTAGCCTGGATAATCAGCGATGTTTGATTAATCTTGATCCTGATCTTTATATCTGAAGGTTAATTCTCCTTTTAAGAATTCTTCAGTTGCAATAATCGCCGGATTGGGCATTTTTTCATAAAATTTAGATATTTCTATCTGTTCTTTGTTTTCTTGTACTTCTTCAATAGTATCTGAAGATACAGTAAACTCTTCCAGTTTATGGTTTAATTCGCGCTTCAACTCAGTTTGCAACTGGCGTGCACGCAAAGTGATCACTGAGATTGACTCATAAATGTTTGAAGTCTGAGCGGCCATATTTTTTATGTCCCTGGCGTGGCAATTAGGATCTATTCCCTGTGCTTTTGTTTTGATATCCATCATTCAAATTTTTAATATTTTGTTTGGTAGTTCTTAATATTTGTGAGATTTCTTTTCTCAATTTACTCTTCGGAAATTTAGACATAAAAAATTCTGCAGAAATTTGGGCATTTTCAAATCGCTCCAATTTCTTATTGTATATGCTATTAGAAGCCAGATTATAGTTTGACTTGACAATCATGTACCTTATAGTTTCCACATTGCGAGAGTCAGGAAAGTCCTTTAGCATATTCTGTAGTGTATTGGTCGCTGCCTGGTACTGACGGAGGTTATAATATAGATCCGCTTCATCCATGGTTTTATGCTCCAGCTTTGCGCGAAGCTCGTCTATCAGTTTATTCGCATCTTTTACCCGTTCATTTTGGGGATAATTATTGATGAAATTTTGCAATTCATCTATAGCCTTATACGTGTAGGTCTGGTCTAACTTATAGTCGGGGCTTTGCAGATAGTTACAATAGGCTGACATATAAGCCGCTTCTTGCCTTAGATCACTGGTTATGTAGGTATTGGCAAAATTTTGAAAGTAACTGGCCGCAAGGACATAGTTCTTCAAATAATAATGGGTATAAGCGTATTTAAAATATAGGTCTTCTGCCTCTTTCTTGCCCCTATATCTACCTAGGATCTGTTCCAGCAGCACCTGAGCTTTGTAGTAGTCCTTATCCTTATAATAGTTGATAGCTTTCTTATATACGAGCTCTGTATCATTACTGGCGCGCATTTTTTCAAATTCGGACTTGCATCCGGTGCTGAATAAGACAAGAAAGAACAAGCTAATAATGATCAAATATCTCATAAGGGCGCAAAGATAATGTTCTGTAATGACATTCGGGTTATAAACGACTATCCCGACCAAAAGTATACCTTAAATGAAATTAATTTTCAGGTGAGATTTTTGTAGAATCTGGTTCAGTAGTAATTTGGAGTACTTTTTCGGCGGGGTCATTGGCTGGTAGGGTATAAGTCTTTTGTTTGCGTCCTATTATAGAGACATTAACATACCGCTTTGGATTCAAACGGAGATCTTGCACCAAAAGGTCAGCTTGCTTTGAAAGTCTTTCGATGTTATTGTAAAGATCATTGTCATTAATGAGCTTTCCAAGTGAGCCCGAACCATTATCCACCTTGGTGACTATCCTGGATATTTTATTTATGGCCTCATTTGCTTCATTGATTGTCTTATCTAGATCTTCAATGCGGTCATTGGCTGAGGTGAGTGTCGTGCGCGCCACGCCCAGTGTCTTATCTATCTCAGCACCCTTTATTTGAACGGAGATGTCATTAAGATTACTGAGTAAGTCTGAGATTTCTTTATTTTTTGAATTGATATTGCCGGTGATTGAGTTCAAATTACTAAAAGTACCCTGCAACTGTTTATTTGATGCTTGTAGCAGAATGTTGAATTGGTTGGTGATCTTTTCCAGATTTTGAAGTGTATTTTGAATGTTGTTTACAGCAAGACCAAGTCCAGTACTCTTATCTGCATTCTTAAAGTAATAATTTACAGTATCTAATATCCCGGATATTCCCACCTTCAGTTGCCTCATATATAGGTCTAACTCATCAGGATCACCAATGATTGAAGATAGCATCCCCCTAGTTCTACCTACAAGATAATCTCCCGAATTTGCACAGTCATTTCCCTGGCACATCCCTTTAAACTGAAGATTTACCGCCTTATTACCCATCAGACCTACATCTATTATCTCAGCTACGGCCCACTTTGGAACTTTTATATTTTTTGCTACTTCCAGCTCAATAATAATGGATTCCATGTTTTTTGGACTTAAATAGATGTCCTTAATAATACCTACCTGAAAACCATGGATATAGACCGGAGTACTTACCGTAACATTATTCGCATCTTTGTATTCTACTAGGAAGGTCTGATTTCGATTGAATACATCTTTCCCTTTTAAAAATTTAAAACCACCGATTAATATGGTGATAGCCAATGCAGCCAGTAATCCAATCCTTATTTCTTTCTTCATGTAAATTGTTGATGCTATTTATTTCCAATGCAAAGCATAGTAAATTTTAAATATTGCCTTAGGTAAAGGAGAAATTATAATAAATGTTTACAAAAACTATTCTTCCTCTTTTTTATCGGTAAACCTTTCCAGCATATCATCTAACTTATCTCCAAGTACTGACGCTACGGCCTTGACGGTGTCTATGGCATCTTCTACTGAATGGGTCACATTCTCCATGAAGGTGTTTTCACCTTCTGCGGATGCCTCTGAAGAGTTTTCCTGAGGAGTACTTGCTTCAATTGACTCATCACCGGCCTCAGAAGTTATTGGGGATTCAGCTATAGGAGCAGATTCATTTTGGAGCTCCTCATCAGCCAATATTCCGGTAGATGCTGAACTCATTTTCTCTTCCTCTATTTGTGCTTCATTTGATGTTGCTACATCATCTGCTATATCTAATTCCGCATTACTTATATTAGGATTGCTCTGATCTACAGTAGCTTCGACCTTTTCTTCTGAAGAGGCATTCTGATCTACTTCCGGGCTTTCAATTAATTTTGGTTCTGCAGCAGCCTCTATTAATTTTTCCGGCTCTGCAAACGGTTTTTTTGATTCAGTAATCATTCTGGCTTTCTCTTCCAGTTCGTTTTCATTTTCGGCTCTAGCAGCGCTTGCCGCTGCTATTTGTGCCGCTACTAATTCTTCGGCGGCTTTCTTAGCGGTATCTTTTTCAGCTCGTGCCTTTTCATTTTGTTGTATTCTTTCTTGTTTGCCTTCCAGCTCTTCTTTTGTACGCACCATCTCAGCCAGCTTTTCCTTTTTGGAGTTGACCCGTTCCTCTGTCATTTTTATTTTGGCTTGTCTGATCTGAACCTCTAGCTGACCGCTGAAATCATCAGAGCGCTTACTCTGAAAATCAAGTTCTTTTTCGTCATATTGGATGGATTTTTCCATCTTTTTGATTGCACCTAGCAAACCTTCATATCGTTTGTTAAGCCTATCTAATGCATTGTTTTGAGTCCCTTCAGATTGCTTTCCATACCTTTTCTCCTTCAGTATTTTAAAAGCACCATCTAGTTTATTCCAAACTGACCTTCTATCAGGATTGCTAAATTTAGTTTGATTAAAGCGTTGTTGAATCTGTTTCAGTTCTTCGAAGATGGGTTGGAAACTTAGTCCCTTATTTAATCTTTCCTCTATTGAATCTATTGCCTCGAAAAACTCGTCTTTAAATTGGGTGGACTTATCATTGAATACTTTATCCAGGTCTTTTCTTTTTTCCTTCAGTTGGCCAAACAACTCATTTGTGGAGCTTCTCAAATGATCTATATGCTCAGGTAAGAGGAATTTCTCACGGATTTGATTTTGAATTTTTTCCCAAACACCTTTTAATTCATTCCATAATGACTGCTCATATTGAGTAACTGATCCGATCTTGTCCTTCATCATTTCTAGTTCTGACTTATAGTTTTCACTTAGTCTGGTAGAAAGCACCCTGAACTGCCATTCGGTCTGAGTACGATTGATTAAATCCTCCTGATCGGTAGAATATCCCTCAGGCAAAATACTGCCGGCAGCAGTCAACTCGACTTCCATCTGTTTATAGCCTTCTGGGAATGTCATTTCATGCTCTGCTTTCCATTCGTTGTTTAGCAGATTTTCAAACTCAGCGGTTACTACATCTTCGGGAAAGGATAAGACTTGTATTTTATTCTCCACAGGATTCAACATAAGTGCCAATAGTACTTTATGCTGCTCACTATCTCTGCCCCAAACAATCACTCTAGATTTCATACGTATAAAAGTTTCAGATTAAACATTAGTAATTTTAAATCATAACAAATTAATGGTGGAAAATATTCCAATTTGTCTCTTCTTGGACATTTCACGCCTTTAATATACCTTTTCTCAACAGCAACTCTGCTATTTGTATTGCATTAGTAGCTGCTCCCTTTCTAAGATTATCGGATACTATCCACAAATTCAAAGTATTTGCCTTTGATTCATCTCTTCTGATGCGTCCCACAAAAACTTCATCTTTTTCATGTGCGGTCTTCGGCATCGGATATTCCATCATTTGAGGATTGTCCACTACGCTTACTCCATCGAAAGAATCAATCAAATATATCAATTCTTTAATGTCAAATTCAGAATTTAGTTCAATATTAACTGATTCACTGTGACCTCCGATGACCGGGATCCGAACTGCAGTAGCTGTAATGGATATTGAATCATCATTTAAGATCTTTCTAGTCTCATTGACGATTTTCATTTCCTCTTTAGTATAATTATTGTCCAGGAATACATCTATCTGAGGAATGATATTTAGATCTATATCATATGGATACACTTTCTCTCCTGAGATCCCCGCTCGTTCATCTTCCATTTGCTTTACCGCTTTTACTCCGGTACCTGTCACTGATTGGTAGGTAGAAACCACAATGCGGTTAAGACCATATCGATCTTGTAAGGGTTTGAGCACCATTACAAGTTGGACAGTTGAGCAATTTGGATTAGCTATTAATCTATCATCAGCAGTCAAAGATTCACCATTGACTTCTGGAATTACAAGTGGTTTATCAGGGTCCATCCGCCAGGCTGAAGAGTTGTCGATCACGTAGGTACCCACTGCTGCAAACCGTGGTGCCCACTCCAATGAGGTATTTCCACCTGCGGAAAATAAGGCGATGTCAGGTCGTGCATCAACAGCATCAGTCATGCTGATTACTTTATAAGGTTTCCCTCTGAAAAATACCTCTTTACCGACAGATCTATCTGAAGCAACAGGAAGAAACTCAGTTACAGGAAAATTCCTTTCTTCCAAAATCTTACACATGACAGTACCTACCATTCCGGTTACTCCACAGACTGCGACCTTCATTTGATATTTTTATTTAATTTTAATTTTAGAATTGGCACAAATATAAATTAAGTCCTATGAATTTAGTCAGAGTTATTGCAGGGATCTTGGGTATTATACTCTGGTGGAGCTCTGTATCACAAGCTCAGGTGGTGGAAAATTTTGACGGACCTGAGTTCAATACCTCCGGCCTGTGGATGGGAACGACCACGCATTTTATTATAAATGCTGAAAAACAAGCTATTCTGAATGCTCCGGCAGCTGGAAGAAGTTATTTTTCGACTATTGTAAACTATACTGATTCGATGCAGTTGCAGTGCTTTTTAAAACTAAATTTCTCTCCTTCTACTCAAAATTATCTTGAAATCTGCCTTCAAAGTGACTCAGCCTCACTCAAGGGAAAGAATGCAATCCTGCTCCGTATCGGAGAGACGGGTAGCAATGATGGTATACAGCTTATTGCTGTAGTGGATGGCATGGAGACACTTTTGGCGCGTGGTGGAGATGGAGTCTTTGCGACTAAACCTGCAGGAACTCTGACTTGTAATATAATTGATCACTTGATCACGATTACTTTTACCGATCTGTCGAATACTACTATTCCTATCCTGGAGACTGAAGTGCCCACTTGGAGTACAGGTGAAGATACATACTTCGGCTGCTCAATGGAGTACACCGTCTCAAATATTAAGAATTATACTTTTGATAATATCTATATCAATCGAATCATCAGAGATACAAAACCTCCTGAACTGGTCTCTTCAACGGTGGATATAGATTCTCGGATCACACTTGTCTTTGATGAACCACTGGCAACTTTAGATACTTCTAATTTTCTACTGCTCAATTTAATGGGGAATCAGGTACCTTTTGAAGATATTTCAACCCAGGACAATATTATATCTCTTTTTCCGGCAAATCCGCTTATCCCAAACCAGCCATATTTTTTAATTATCAAAGATATTTCTGATAAGGTCGGAAATATTTTAATCAAAACTCAAATTAAAGTCATACTGTCTCTACAGACTATTCATCCATTTGACGTACTCATAAATGAAATCATGGCTGATCCAACTCCACAGGTTGCACTGCCAAATGCTGAATTCATAGAGCTATATAATCGCAGTGATTCACCTATCAATCTAAATCAATTGCAGCTTCTCAAGGAGACCACAGCCATTGCTCTGCCTGCTTATGAATTATCGGCGGATAGTTATGTTATACTTACCTCAACCGGAAGCCTCCCTCTATTTTCCGCTTATTCGAATGCTATTGGGGTGCCTTCTTTTCCGTCCATAAATAATACAGGAAATTCTTTCTCAATTAAATCCACATCAGGCACTGTCATCCATATGGTGTCCTTTACAGATAAATCATATCGGGATGATACCAAGAAAGAAGGTGGCTGGACACTGGAATTATCAGGCGAAGGTGCATTGTGCTTGCAAGATCCTTTCAAGGCTTCAATCGATCTGTCGGGGGGCACACCAGGCAGTGTTAATTCTCTGAATAGCACAGAGCTCGACTTGCCATTGGTCCGCTCATATTATACTGATTCATTGGGATCGTTGCAAATATGCTTCAATGAGACTCTGGATTTTGATGCTGCTGCTACACGAAGTGCTTTTAGTAATGATCAGAATCTAAGTTATAATTTGGTTACAACAGGAATTTCAAGCTGCGCAGAGTTGAAGTTTGTGGAGAATCCCCCTGCGAATCAGTTGAACTGCATATATATCGATCAACCGGTGAACTGTATCGGTAGTGTCCTCTATAAAATGGATACTATTTGCTTTGGTCGTTTTGAAGCGCCGACGCCGGGGGAATTATTGATCAATGAAATCCTGTTCGATCCATTGACCGGCGGTTCTGATTATGTAGAGATTCTCAATACAGGCGAGCGTATTATCGATTTAGCCCCGCTGAGCATCAGGAATACACAAAAAAGTGAAGCTGTCTCAATAGGTAGGAATATATATATACAACCAAAAGAGTTGGTGGTATTTACTGCAGATAGAGATTTTATCTTGGCCCAATACGTGGTACCCAAGCCTACCAACCTAGTACAGCTTACTAAGCTTCCAGCTTTCAATCAGGACAAAGGAAATGTGAGTTTATTCTATGGTAACGATGCCGCTGCCATTCTGCTAGACTCAATGGATTACGATCAGAAAATGCACAATAGCTTTATCAAAAACACAAAGGGTATTTCACTGGAGCGTTTATCACCTGCACTCAGTTCGACTGACAGATCGACCTGGCAGTCGGCCTCTACCTCATTGAAAGGAACACCTACGGGACAAAACTCACAGACCAGGAACATTTCAGCCAATACTTCTATACTTGATGTACAGCAGGAGTACCTTTCACCCAATGGCGACGGATACTTAGATCAATTATTAGTGGGATATCAGTTGGACAAAGGCGGCTATAAACTAACCTGGCGCGTCTATGATGCCAGAGGTAGACAAGTCAAGTCTAACGGTCAGACAGAACTCACAGGTGCTTCGGGATATTTTGTCTGGGAGGGTGATAATGATCAAAATCAAAAAGTGATGGCCGGCATTTATATCATAGAGGTCAGTTTCCTTCATCCTGACGGCTCCATTCGAAAAGACAAAACGTCAATCGTGGTCAGCTATCCTGATTAGATTTTTCCCGATGAGAGTTGGAGTGTAAATCCGAAAGTGCTTCCTTCACCCGGCGTACTCCGAATATTGATGGTCTGTTGATGTGCCTCCATTATGTGCTTTACGATAGACAGTCCCAGTCCTGAGCCTCCTTCGGTGCGACTTCTTCCGGTATCGACGCGGTAAAATCGGTCAAAGACATGATTGAGATGCTGATGCTCTATTCCTATACCATTATCTGCTACTTCTACAAGTAAGTAAGTAGCCATATCATAGAATCCCACCCGGGTCTTCCCACCATCTTTACCATACTTGATCGAATTCGCAACAAGATTGGTTAGTGCCTGTCTGATATATTCTTTGTCTCCTACTACTTTATATGGCTGATCTGCTCCATCTTTTAGAATCAACTTTATATGCTTGGCACGGGCTTTTAGTTCTAGGTGATCAAATACTTCTTCAGTTAATTTACGAATGTCGAATTTTTCGGTGGTAAGTACAGTGGCTCCCAATTCCAGTGCAGATATCGATTCTAGATTTTCTACGATAGTCTGAAGTCTGTCTACATTGGATGATGCTCTATGCAGATATTTTACAGTTAAATCCTTATCTTCCAAAGCACCATCGATCAAAGTATGCAGGAACCCCTGGATGTTAAATATCGGTGTCTTCAACTCATGTGATACATTACCCAGAAAATCACGACGATAATTCTCCAAAAGTCTCAGATGCTCTATCGTTTTTTGCTTTTCTTCAGCCCAGCTGGATACATCCTCGTCAACCATGTTGAAAACATCTGCCTGATCATCATCAAACATGGATTGCTGCGTACTTACTTTCTTATCATGGATAATTTTGTAAATGGGCTTAATCCTACGATATACATATCGACTAATGAAATAGTTAGTGATTAGAAAACAAAGTACCCACGAGCAGAGTGAAAAGATGATTATAATTGGAATCGGATAATCTGGTTTCGTAAACAAGAATATTAACATCAGTACCAGGATCTCAAGAAATACGATTAGAGTAGTACAATAGATGGCGACCTGACGAGGTGTGATATTTTTGAACATAGTTGCAAAAATACTAATATATAATCAATTGATTAAATATCATTTTAAAAGTAAACTTTAAAATGATAGAACAGCTAATGTCAGGCCCTATAGATTGAGCTTGTATCCCATTCCCTTAATAGTTCTGATTATATTTTCTCCCAATTTCTCTCGTACCTTTCTGATGTGGACGTCAATGGTTCTGTATCCCACCATAACTTCATTACCCCATATCTTACGGAATATTTCTTCGCGTGTGAAAACTTTCCCCGGTTTAGAAGCCATAAGCAATAGCAACTGAAACTCTTTGTTCGCCAGGTCTATAGTCTTTCCATCTACTTTCACTGTGAACTGTTCTTTATCTATTTGTAAATTGCCTATTTCGATAGTGTGGGTATCTTCAGGAGGACCAATGCTGGAAGCTCTTCGAAGTAAAGCTTTAACTCGAGCGACGAGCAAATTTGGCTTTATTGGCTTTATTATGAAGTCATCTGCGCCATTATCGAGGGCTGTTTCTTGAGTGTAATCTTCGCCTCTTGCGGTCAGAAAGGCTATCAACATATTATCATATTGGTGATCTTCACGTATGGTGCGACAGACATTTATTCCATCCATATTTGGCATCATTACATCTAGCAAAATTAAATCTGGCCGATAGGAAGTTAATTTAAGGAGTGCCTCCTTTCCATCTCGTGCTGTCTCTGTCTCAAACCCGCTCTTAGTGAGATTGTAACTGATGATCTCGCGGATATCAGGTTCATCATCTACAATCAAAACTTTTGCAGGAAGGGTCGATTTGATTTTAGCCATAAAGAATGTTTATGAGAAGACTCTTATACTCTATAATGCTGCAAATTAGCGATTAAAAACAATTCTTACTCATAGGTAAAGTATAACTTTAAACAAAATTGGTAAGTCGTAGATATCTAAATAGTTGAAAGTACCTTAAGATAAGGTGAAATTCTGATAGCTTACTAAATAAACAAAGGCTTAGCGTTGTTGTCTTTCAATAAATTTGGTACTTGAATCATACACTGTTTCAAGTAGTGATGGGTTTTTGCTGTATTTCTCTAATTGGCTATTAAAGTAAAGTGTATCCATATCCTCCAAAGCCAACGCTTTTGTTACCAATACTCTTCTGGAGCTGTCTTTATTACCTTGCTGAATTAAGTTAGCTGCGGCATTAGCCATGTAAACATTGGCTAGAGCCCGAGAAAACCTGAGATCTTCATTACTAAGATTCTTTCCGGTATTGTGACAACTTATTAAAATCAATCCCAGACAAATTATTAACCACCGGGAATGTTTGTAGGTCATACGATCTTGGGAGTGAGAAATTCAATCAGCATGGTGCGCTTTTCAAAGAATTCTTTCCATGTCTTGCCTTCAGAGCCAAAGACAGCTACAGAGCAAGTAGGGAAACTACCTGCATTCTGAATTAATTTACTGACCAACTCTTGTAGACCCGGATTGTGTCCGAAGACATATAAAACATTTACTGATTCGTCAGTAGCAGAAATGATTTCTTCCAGACGCTCCATAGGCGCATCATATATCCGATGTTCTTTACGTACTGGTGTGTCTGGAAAACAACTTTCAAATGGATCCATTGTCTGCATGGTACGAACTGAATCACTTGACAGAAACAAATCAGGTGCATTCAGGTTCTCCTTACAATATAATGCCATCCGATAAGCATCTTTGTTGCCTCTGGAGTCTAAAGGACGTTCTAAATCTTTTTCATACAGTGGACTCTTTACTGATTTGGCGTGTCGAATGAGATACAATTTCTTCATTTATTCAAAATATTTATAATTTGGAACGGCAAAAACTAAAACATGTTCATTTGTGGCAATTAATCACGAAGGCAAAAATATCTTTTAATATCTATAATCCGCTTTGAAATTCAAAAAGTCAACTTTTGAAGAGTCATTTCCTGATGCTTGGCTCAGGAACGCACGAGAATTGGCCGCAGTACGCAGTGACTGGGAGGTAATACAACAGAAGGATAAGATCGAAGCTAAGTATAAGCCTTCACAAAACAGGCAATACAGCCTAGAACTGTTTCAGACTCAGAAATATATCCTAAATGCTGTCTGCAGTTGTCCGGACTTCAAGCAAGACAGAGGCTGTGTGCATATTCCCGCTGTACTCTATCTACTCAATCCTCCCACAGAAGGATTGATCAGCATGCGAAATCCGGTTCGCTTTAGTTTTGAGCAGGTACTTGAAATGGTCACTGCAGATGAGTTGTTTGACTTTATCAGGTATTATGTACCCGCTAATGTGCAGTTTAAGAACCAGTTTCGGCAGTTTTTTGAATATAAGCTGGCAGGTGATGAGCAATTATTCTCAGAATATCTGGACAAGTATGCACGCGTGGTCATCAAGAATGATGGATCAAAAAATAAAAAGGCGATATATGATATTGAAAATATTTTCAATATCCACCTATATCGCTGTGATAGATTGCTGGAAAATGAAGAATTCGTAGAGAGCTTCATGGTCCTTCGAGGACTATTTCTACATGCATTGAAATTGGAAAGCGCAGTCAATTTCTCGATTTTTAATAATAATTTTTACGTTCAGGCACACAAGATTTTGAATGTTTATCTGAATATGAAGCTGGCGCCTTCGTTCTACAGGCAGATCATACAGTTATTTTTTGACTTGATCAGACAGGACGCTTACAATTATTTTAAAAAGTATAATGCTGTTGAATTTTTAGTATCTCATGCTTTTCCGGATAGACATGCAGAGATCAAGAAGATTTTTCTTGATAAATTGCAGGAGAACGATGTTCGCAATAAGGGCGCTTGGCTTTATTATGCGATTTATTACACCGAATATAAAAAGGATGTTAAGTTCCTGAATGTTTTGCAGGGAAATCTACAAGATGATTTCTTTCTATCTGCTGTACTGACCTTCATACAAGAGAGCAAGACACTTCACGCGAGCCTGACCAGAGAGATAATTAAAGCTGTGGGGAGCCGCAATTTCGCAAATTGCTCTGAAGCGTTGCTCAATCAGTTTAGCAATTTCTTGATTCTATCAGAGAATAGACAGCTTTATACCGAGTTGTTTAAGTACTTAATGAATTCAGGGAAGTGGGCAGATAGCTCCATTTTGAAAACTATCCAATTTGATGAAGCCCGCAAACAGAAACAATGGGTCGAGTCATTATTACAAATTTTTACTTCGGAGAATGAGTTTGAACCTTCCTCTTTATTCCTCATGATATTGATGCTAAATGAAGAATACAGCCGCGCAGGACTGTTTATTTGCCAATATTTAAATATGGAAGGCTTGGTGCGATATTTCCCCATTTTGACCAGACAGCAAATTACCATATCTGATGAGGATATAGTTCATATTGTAGATCAATTTCTCACCAGCCATCTTGGTGATAAGTCGTATGTGTCGGTCGAAAAATTACTGAAGGAAATGCTCTTCAATTCTTTCCCTGATAAAGTGAAATTGATCAAGTCTCATATTGTTAAGTCGTATTCAGACAGGAAGGAATTGATCTCAAGAATTCAATCATATTAAAATGGGTCAAATTTGATCGAATTCTGGCAGATTGGGAAACCTGAAAAAGAACTTGATAGCGCTGTCCAAGAGTACATCAAGCGCATAAAGAGTTTTGTAAAGTTTGAAACGGTACATTTGTCTCCATACAAAGGAGATAAAAGCATTGAAATCATAAAACTAAAAGAAGGACAGTTCGTTCTTGATCGATTAAAACCTACAGACACATTGATTCTACTGGATGAAAGAGGCAAGTCTATGAACAGCATGCAATTCGCTGAGTATATAGAAAAGAAATTTACAGGTTCATCAAAGCGAATCGTATTTCTCTGTGGAGGTGCTTATGGATTTAGCGGTGAGATATATGAGAGAGCTGTCGATCAGATCAGCTTGTCTTCAATGACCTTCTCACACAAATTGATTCAGTTACTCTTTACAGAACAATTATATCGTGCATTTACGATCATAAATAAGCATCCTTATCACAATGAATAAATCAAAGCAGACATGACTATTAACTTGATTTTCATCATATTATGTTGCATCACTTCTTATATTGCTTTTTCCAACCAACCTTTAATGTTGAAACTACTGGACTGGCCTTACCGTGAGAAGCGGTTCAATGAATGGTACCGATTGCTCAGTAGTGGCTTCATACACGCTGACTGGATGCATCTGATCATCAATATGTTTGTGTTATACCAGTTCGGACAGTTCGTAGAGCAACAGTATACAGAGATCTTTGGCCCACTTGGAGATTATTACTATACACTATTACTTTTGCTTGGGGTCATAGTTCCCAATGCTATAGGGTACTTCAAGAATAAGGATAATCCGGGGTTCCGAGGCTTGGGAGCAAGTGGAGCAGTGTCTGCAGTACTTTTTGCTTATGTCATATTCAATCCCTGGAACAAGCTATACCTGTATGGTGTGATCCCTATTTATTCAGTGGTTGCTGCCATTCTGTATATCGCTTACAGCTTTTGGGCGGATCGTCGTCGGCGTGATCACGTCAATCACATGGCTCACCTGACCGGTGGTATCTTTGGGTTTGTTTTTACCTTACTGCTGAAGCCGGAACTATGGGGATACTTTATCGAGCAATTGCGAAATTTTAAATTATAGAATCAATAGGATGTTATCAATATTAACTGATCAAATAAGAAGCAAACAATCCTTTCTCTGTGTTGGATTGGATCCTGTAGTGGAGAAGTTGCCGGTCTCGCTTTTATCTGCTGCTGACCCAATGTTTGAATTTTGTAAACGGATTATCGACGCTACTCTGCCATATGCAGTGGCTTACAAGCCCAATCTGGCTTTCTTCGAGGCCAATGGGTCGGCAGGATTAGCCAGTTTAGAACGTGTGATAGAGTATATTCCAAGAGAATGTTTTGCCATCGCAGATGCCAAGCGGGGTGATATTGGAAACACCGCCGAGGCTTATGCTAGAGCTTTTTTCGAGCGCATGCAATTTAATGCAGTAACTCTTTCGCCTTACATGGGCGCTGATAGCATAGCACCATTTCTGACTCGTAAGGGTAAAATGGCCATAATCCTGGCAAAGACCTCGAATGCAGGTAGCAATGATTTTCAAATGCTTGAATTATCTACTGGCCGCCCCTTATACTTAGAGGTTGTAGCCCAATGCGTCAGCAAGTGGTCACCTGAACAAATCATGTTTGTAGTTGGCGCTCAGAATGCGGAAGAGCTTACTCAGATCAGGGCAATAGCGCCCGGTTATTTCTTTTTGATTCCCGGATTTGGGGCGCAGGGAGGCAAATTGAGCGATGTCAGTCACATTCTGGTTCCTGGTGAAGCTGGCATATTAGCCAATTATTCCCGCCAGATTATCTATGCAAGCTCAGGCGATGATTTTGACCTGAAGGCAGGTGAAAAGGCATGCGAGATTGCCAAAGAAATGGCACAATTGCTTGCAGATCAAATTTAATTGGATTAATTTAAGACAATCAGTAAATAACCTATCTTATACATCCATTTGAAAATTGATCCATTCACTGTCCGCTTTGGCACCTAAGGAAATATAAAATTCTATAGCGGGTTGATTCCAGTCCAGCGCCTGCCACATCAGTCCGGTATAGTCACCGACCTTTGCTTCGTTGATGATGACTTCCATGAGCTGAGAACCAATCTTATGGCCTCTCATCTCTTGAGTCACTATGATATCTTCCAGGTAGAGACGTCTTCCCTTCCAGGTAGAGTACCGCACATAGTATAGCGCCATGCCCACTATTTTTTCATCTACTTCAGCCACAAAGGCCCACCAAACCGGATTGTCACCGAATCCACTTTCTTCAAATTGCTGTGGAGTGACTGTAACTTGGTCTGCAGCTCTTTCAAATTCTGCCAGTTCGCGTATGAGCTTCATTAATTGCGGGCAGTCTGATTTCACTGCAGTCCTGATATGGATATTCATTGTAATTTTTTAGTGAATATAGAATATATGGCGGGGTAGAGCACGTCCTCTGAATTTTTTATTTCTCAATATGACATCTTAACTTTTTATTAATAGCAGGTTGTGCTTAAGTTTACGTCATGAATATAAAAATATAAACTCACTGAACTACCGACTCCACTTTCCATACACCCACCGTGTACTCTGTATCCTCCTGATCATCCTTCTGAGTAGCATGGCTTCCTATGCCCAAAAAGCAGATACTACGGACATAATAAATTTTGACCAGGCTCAATATGGAGTGGTACTGGAAGGGGGTAAGAAGAGCTTGTTTTACGGAAAGGTAGAGTTTAGTCAGAAGGGAGTATATTTCTATGCCGACACGGTGTACAAGACGGACAATACAGTGCGTGCAAAAGGCAATGTACTCATCCAGCAAGGAGATACTCTCACCATATTTGGTGATTCGCTGTATTATAATGGCGATACCAAGCAGTGCGAGGTATATTCCCGGGTGGCCTTTCTCAAAGGCGATCAGCGCCTTTATACTGAAAAGCTGTCGTACAATATCCGGTCAAAGATAGCCCGCTATGACAAGGGTGGGGTAGTAACCAATGGTAAGACCTGGGTAAAGAGTACCTCCTGCGAGTACAATACATCTAGCGAAGATGCGCTACTCAGTGGCAATGTATACGTAAATGATCCTGACTTCAACATAAAGGCACTGAAGTTGAGTTACAACTTGAGGACCCGACTGGTCAATTTCCTAAGTCCGACTATAATCACCCAGTCCAATGGTACCAAGATGTACTGTGAGAGTGGGTATTATGACATAGATGCACGAAAGGGTGTTTTTACTGGCAGTCCTCAGTATCAAGCCGGAGATGCCAGAGCGATGGCTCGTAAAATGGAATATGATGGTCTGAATGGGTACTATGGACTTTTTGGAGATGCACGGTATGTGGATTCGTTGCGATATGTCAGAGGGGAACAGATCAAGTATTATGAAAATATCGATTTTTATGATATCAGTGGTAATGCTTATTTTCAAGATGCGGAGACTACACTCAACGGCGCGAGAATAAAGTTTGACAAGCGAAATAATTCTGTGGTGACTGAAGGTCGCTCACGGCTGGTCAGCAAGGACAATATACTGAGTGCCGAATTTAACCAATTCAATAATGAGACCGGCAAGGGCATCTCCAGAGGCAATGTAGTATGGCATAGTATCAAGGATAAGTCCACCATCTGGGCAGAAGAAGCACTTACAGATCGTAAGGCGGGCAGTCTGGTTGCCTATGGCAAGCGGGCGATGGTAAGTCTGGTAGATGCCGCAGATACCATTTATCTGTCGGCAGATACTTTGAAATCATTTGTACTGAAAAAATCAGATTTATTAAATTCCGCTGACTCGAGTAATGTAATGGATACTGACAGTACCACCCTAAAGAATAGTGATCGCAAAACACCTGTTGCTCCAAAGAAAAATGTCAAAGACGTAGTAAAAAAGAAGCCGACACCTAACTCAAAGGGAAACAAACCCGAGGTCAAAAAACCGAAAGAGACTAAGGGTATGGACCCCAAAGAACCGGCTGGAACTCAGCCCATTTCTGTCGATGATTTTGTGATTAAGGGGGATACCAGCCCGGTGACAAAGCCGGAGCCCTTTCCGGAACTAGCTCAGGACACGATTTCAATCTCGGAGTCTACTGACAGTACACGTATCATCCAGGCATATCACAAGGTGAAGATCTTCTCTAATAAATTCCAGGGTGCAGGTGATTCATTGTACTATTCATCACTTGATAGTACGCTACGACTGTTTAATAGACCCATACTCTGGAGCGATACCATCAATCAATATAAGGCAGATACCATCTACGTATATATGAAGAACAGACAGCTCTCTGAACTACACCTTAAGGATAAGGCATCTGTTCTGACCACTCCTGAGCAGGTATATTTCAATCAAATCGCCGGAGCGGATATTCACGCATACATGAATGATAGCCAATTAGCTCAGATGACAGTAAATGGTAATGCCAGGACTGTATTTTATACACAAAATGACAAGAAAGAATATACTGGTGTCAATACTATGGACTGTGCCCATCTTACTGCCTGGTTTATGGATAACAAATTAGATCGCATCCGATTTTACAGGCAAAATGACGGGAAGTACTATCCGATGAACAAGGTGAATCATGCCGACATTCAGTTGAAAGGGTTCAGTTGGGAAGTGGCCCGACGACCTACTAGCCTTCAGCAGATGCGTGACGAAGGTGCTAATGTCCTTGCGGTCGAACTTACTGACAAATTGGATACTTCTGTAAAGCCTGCTGTTCTAAAAGCGGTAAAACAGCAACCTAAAAAGATCAAGAAGACTACTGGTACTCGCAAGAAATCCAGAAAATAGATGGAATTTTAAACCGGCCTAGCCTTTCATCCCTTAGGGATGCCATTGGTAGAAAAGTCAACTAATAAGATAACTAATCCCATAAGGATAAAAGTTTCGCTAAAGTTACTTCCTAGAGCTAGGTTTGTCCGTAGTAGGGACACTTTTCCCTCATTCGTTCTGATTGTACTAGTTGTAAACTTTGAGTTTAGTCATTCTTCTTATACTCAACTCTCATGCTTTAAAAAACGCATAGCTTCGATAGAATTTCTTTACTTTTTTGAACAGTCAAAAAAGTAACAAAAAAAGCCTCACTGTTTTCAGTGAGGCTTTCTATAGATTTTTAATCGGGATTATTGAGCTACAATATCCACAAATGTTCTGTCCTTTCTTCCTTTGCGGAAGGCAACTGTGCCATCGGTGAGTGCATAGATGGTAAAATCTTTACCTAACCCTACATTTGTACCTGGATGGTATTTAGTACCGCGCTGACGGATGATGATATTGCCTGCTATAGCAACTTCACCTCCAAATAATTTAACACCAAGGCGTTTACTTAAACTATCCCTGCCATTATCCGAACTACCGACTCCTTTCTTATGTGCCATTTTGTTTGAATTTTAATTTATTTATAAATAATTATGCTTCGCTTCTACCGCCTTGCATTTCATCCTGCCAAGCTTTTAATTCGTCCATTTTGCCTTCGGCAGCCATTCCAGCTTGTTTAGGCCAGGTACCCGGATCCATAGCTTGATAAGTTCCACCCTGATTATCCAGTATTTTCTTCAGATCAGCTATATCTGTAGCAGCAAGTTGAGCATAGGTATGGATGTCGTGGGCATTAAATAGTTCCTGAACCTTAGGTCCTATTCCTTCTACAATAGTCAGATCATCCATTTGCACCGTTTCAGGAGCCTTGGGCTGAGTCGAGGGTGCACTTTCTTTTACCTTCGTGCTTTGCGCCTTTTCAGACTTTGCAGCAACACCTGAAATAGAGTTGATTTCCAATTTTGTGTATTGTTGTCTGTGTCCCTTTTTCAGCCTGTAGCCTTTGCGTCTTTTCTTCTTAAAGATGATGACCTTGTCGCCCTTGAGCATCTCTTCTATTACAGTAGCCTGGATACCCATACCTTTCAGTGTAGGGGTACCGACATTTACATTTCCACCATCAGCTGTGAGGTGAATCTGGTCGAAGGTGATCTTGTCACCCTTCTTTGCATCTAACCGGTGGACGAAGATCTGCTGACCCTCCTCGACTTTGAACTGTTGACCGGCTATTGAAACAATAGCAAACATAGTTATATTCTTTTATTTTAAAAATCGGGCAAAGATAGGTTCTATTGGTCAATTAACAAAATCCGTAATAAGTATTTTTTTCAAATCAGATCCCTAAGTAAAACCACTCTTTCCAACCGCTCTGCTCCACGCATCAATATAAGTCTTACTTTTTCTCTTTTTGGATTGCTGAGCAAGCCATTCAGTTGAGACAAAGTCATAAATTTAACATTAAAGCCATTGACTTTCAGGATTATATCACCGGGTCTGATATCCGCTTCAGCAGCCGGAGATATAGCAATAACTTCTCTGACTATGAATTGATCCAGATTTATTCCACCTGAGATGACCAGCATACCACTGCGATCAGATGTTACAGGTAGTGAATAGCTCTTATTTGGTTTGAGATAGACCTTCGAATTGACATAATCCAGATAGACATTGAACTTACTGATGATTCCATTTCCGAGGATCCCGTCTTTTTTGCTTTTGTCAGCCATACGAAGAGTAGAGTCAAGAGCGTGAAAATGAGTCACCAGATTATTTAATTTAAAATCACCCAGTTCGACGCTGTGGATACGGCCGATGTATCCCTTTATAGGACCTCCTATTCCCATGCCCAGATTGCCCGGAATCAGTGAAGATGGATAGGAAAGTCCTGAACTTTCAGCATTGTAAATCAGTAAGCCCAGAGTGGCCCCTGTATCAAATAGCAATTTAACTGCCAGTGCTGAGTCGGTAGGCAGACTAACTAATTTTGGAAAGACATATGGTTTTCCATTTTGCCAAATACTTTCTGTCAGCGTGTAGGAAGAGAGGGGAGGGGTAGGATGTTCTTCATAAAGTCGCAGTACACGCTTGTCAAAATCGATTTCTACCTGCTTATTTTTGAACATATTATTGCCAATGATGCCACTCACCCGGAACCCAAAATATTCGTCCAATCGAAAAATATCTTCATCCAGCACCAGTATATCCCCCTTAAACTCATTATTTATGGTGTTAAACTTCACGCCGATGGCGATATAGGCACGAATCTCCTGTGTCAGATCGGATCCCATGATCTTTACCTCACGAACCATTCGAAAGCCCATTAGTTCTGCTACCGATTTTTCAAAAAAGAGCGAATTTTCCGACCCTGTATCAAAAATGAATTTACTGTCGCTTAGTCCATTTACACTGAAGGTAAGTATGATGAAGTTATTGTTTACTTCAAAAGGTATTTCAACCGAAGAAGAGTGATTTCTGAAGAACTCACCTGATTTACACCCTGAAAAGAGGACCAGGAATATGCTTAATGATATCCAAGCGTTGTATCGAGATAGCTCTTGCATTCTACGCTGTCAGAATTAACGGTGAGTCCATCGCCTCAATGAATGCGGTCTCCCCGCACTTCAAGAGATTGGATTACTTCCGCTTCGTATTGAAGATACTCTTGCCAACGAGTAGAGACTTGCTTCTCTTCACCATATAAGTAAGCCAGGTCGAGAAACATACGGTAGTGCCCGGCTTCTGAGATCATAAATTGATGATAAAACTTGCGCAGTTCTTCATCATCGAGGTGGAGTGAAAGCATTCGGAAGCGTTCACAACTGCGGGCTTCAATCAGTGCCTGCACCAATAACTTTTCGATGAGTCGCTCACCCGGACTACCACCTTTCCGCTCGAACTCACGCAGTGCCAGTACGTATACGTCTTTTCGTTGTCTGCCGAGGGACAAACCCCGCTTTTGCAACATGGCAAGCACCTGACGGAAGTGTCCCCATTCTTCGGTGACCACCGGAGCGACCTGCTCTACAAGTTCTGTCTTATGTGGATTATTCTGGATTAGGCTGATACAAGAGGAAGCTGCTTTTTGCTCACAATAAGCATGATCAGTCAGTATCTCCTCGAGTGAAATTTGGGTCAGATCAACCCAGCGGGGATCTGTGGGTAACTTTAATCCCAACATCGGGCTAGATTTTATTTAGACAATTGAGCTGATTTGAAAAGAAGTCCACATTGAATATATCATATTCCTCATAACCGGTGGACCAAGTCAGGCGCAGCTTATCAGCAAGCGAATTCTGAAGTAACTTTTGATTTTCTTTCGAAAGGGGGAATGATATTTTGAAAATAGTTTGATTCTTGGTGTCGTCGATGATTCCGATGTCACTGCTGGTAGTAAATAGACTTACAGTTTCTCCATTAAGTAATTTTATAGTGAGCAAGCTACCTGATTTGACATATCCGTACTCTGCACGAGCTGTTTTAGAAGCGATCGTTATCTTGATAGAGAGATAGCGCAGACTCCCAATGTACTCTGTCATAAAAGCTTCCATAGTCATATAGCTTCGGCCCAGGAGATAGGATTTTACTTCGGGGTCAGTATAAGTAAGTAGAACTTCTTTCTCCAGATCTGTGCGATTTTTGTTTGTAAAGGGATCTACGCCGGAAAAGGCAACTGGACAGGTGTAAGGCGGTGGATTTTCCAACAAGTCAGGTGCTTTCCAACTTTTATTAATGGAGGTGGGTGCTGTTTTACGATTAGTTTTTTCTTTTTCCCTTTCAATTTGTATTTCCTCATTTCCGGAGGTCGAAGGTTTTAATTTTTCAGTTGATTTACTATCTTCTGTGGAAATTTGATCTGGGATTACTTTTACTTTAGTATTTTGCTCCAGAACAGAATCAGCGACTTCATAGTAGCGCCAGGAACCATCATCGAAGCGGACGATTTTATCCCCTTGCGCATTGGTCATTACTTGCTGTGCAACAAGAAGGTGTGCCCATGCTAGGAATCCCAATATCAGTAACAAGTCAATTTTTAGTTTCATTCTATATTCTATAGGAACGGCTAATTATAGCAAACATACTATATTGAATCGAAATTGAATGAAAAGTAGTTACTTTTGTGCATAACCACAGCAGTTATAATTCACAATAAAGTTACTGGCACATTAATCATTTATTCGATATAGGTTTTCTTTCCATCCGGCTCTGGGACTTGCTGGATATCATCATTGTTGCCTATCTGATCTTCAGGATCTATAAACTACTGAAGGGTGGGCTTGCTTTCTATATTTTTCTCGGGATTACCGTTCTTTTCATTGCCTGGTGGATCGTCACTCTCTTAAAAATGGAGCTGCTCACCATGATACTGGGCCAGTTTGTATCAGTTGGAGTGATTGCTTTGGTTATCATCTTCCAGCCGGAGATACGCAAGTTTCTCCTTGTGCTTGGAAATAACGCCGTCAAGGGTAACATACCCTTCTTTAATGGTCGCTTTTTCAGAATTATGAAGGCCCCTCTGGAAGAATCTCCTATGGTGGCTCAATTACATAGTTCTATGCTTAGAATGGCCAAAGAACGGGTAGGAGCACTCATCGTGCTGGCCGAAGACCTCAATTTTCCAGGTCTGGAGGATAGTGGGATTCTCATCAATGCGGAAGTAACCAAGCAATTGATCGTCAGTATCTTCAATAAAGAATCACCGCTCCACGACGGAGCTATGGTCATTTACAACATGAAGATATATAAAGCCAGTTGTATCCTTCCGGTATCCGACAACTTAACTCTGCCGCCACATGCGGGCTTGCGACATCGCGCCGGACTCGGCCTAAGCGAAGTTAGCAATGCGCATGTGTTTATCGTATCTGAGGAGCGTGGTACAATTGCTCACGCTTATCGTGGTAATCTGAATATGCAGTTGGAGGAAGATCAAGTACTCCAATATCTGCGCACAGCCATAAAGGGTGAAGAGAAGCTATCAAAAAACACGGTGACGCATACACCCGAGTTATAGGTTTAAAGGAGATTGGGGTACTAGAGTGATGGAAAGTTTTTAATATTAACATATTATTAACTAAAAATTATAAAAATACTTATATTTTTATAAAGGAAATGTTTATGATGAAAATTGTTAATCTTATTCTTTTCTTATTAATTCTATCTGTTTTTAGCCTTAAGGCATCAATTCCAGAAAGAAATGATTTACAAATAATATCAAAGATCCACGTTGTTATTCCTGGATATTGCAACCAACTTGCCCCCGTTTGGATTTGGGTTTTGGATTACGCTTGTAATAGTCAGAGTGGACCTATAATAGGTAGTCTGATTTGCTGCTGCGAAGATGGAAATCAACGATTTTTCTCCACTCAGACATATATATATACTTGTCATTTTGGAGGATTTATTTGGTGCAATCCGGGCACGGATTGTATTACAAGACAGTCCGATTGTGCTAGTTTGTGCGGATCATGTACTGCTACATTTGATATTGATTCTAATTCAAAATAAAAGTATAACTCATGAAATCCGTAGTTCTTAAATATGCCTCAATTGCCTTTTGCTCATTTTCCATCCACCAGGTATTTTCCCAACAGTTACCTATAGAAGATGCGTATAAGTTTTATAAAAACGGTGAAAATTTTGAGCTTCCTTATAATTTACCCCGTTATGTAGCATTGGACAGATCTGATACTTTTCGACTTAATTACATTCTAGACTTGAAAATGACACCTCATTTCATTTACCTGACTGATTATAAATATGGTGGGCTGGTATTCAAGTTTGATTTGGAAGGTCGCTTTCTTGGTTCAGTAGGTGTTTTGGATATGAATACTTCAGGACATGATTTTAAATTTAATGTCTCCGAATCAGATAATCAACTATATATACTGAATACCGCTATTAGTTCCCTTGCTAAATTTGATATTCCTTCAAATCAGGAGATCAGTCGGGTTTTACTCCCTTATAATGTGATGGATTTTAAATATTCTTCAATTAGTAGGAAATTTGTGTTTTATACTCCCTTCAATTCAGATAAACCCGAGTATTTTTCCAAGGCGCTTTTAATTGCAGATAGCAATGGTGTTATAATTTCAACAATAACTAAGAAGGAATTAAATGAAAACGGTAATGATTTATTTAATTCCGCTTACAATTTTAAGATTTCTAATAGATTACAAGTCGATGAGAAAAGAGGACTTATTATGTATAGTAATCTATATTCAGGTGAAATATTTGAAATTTCATTCGATGGCAGCATAATTAATAAATATACAATTGTTGCCTCTAAAGTAGATAATAAGATGATAAAAGATAAGTTAGATCAGATTCATGATCCGGTTGCAGACGCTATTCTAATTGATACCAACTATTTGATAAATTCTTACCATAACAATAAGGACAATCTGGTCATATCTTCGGGATTTAAAAATAAGATTAGAAACTATGTCTATGATAAGCAGAGCGGAGTTTTGCTTGAATTGCTCACCGGTGTAGTCATTGATAATCGGTATTCCAGCGCTTTTAATTTTTTTGATTTATCACCTGACTTTAGTTCTGATGACTATTTTATTAAGGTGTATAATTCTAATCTATACAATAAAATTTTGAGTATGGTGGAGGATAAGCGACGTCGTTTAAATCTTCCGATAGTTAAAGATGATGATAATACTATATTATTAATTTATACATATAATAACCCATTAATCTCAAAGCTCACTTCATTCAATTCCAATGAAAGAAGTGCCAAGGTCGCAAATAAGAAAGTAAACTTAGGTTTCAAAATCGTTAATCCTGTAACAAATAAATTGCTTCAAATAGAATTTGATCAGGCAATTAAGTTTGGACAGAAAATGGCTTTATTTTCCCTTCTTGGGGAAAAACTATATGAGTTGTCTTTAGATCAATACGAGGATTTAAGATTTATAAAATTCCAAATTCCATCTTTAAGTCCTGGATTATATATTATTTAGTATGTAGATTTGAATGAAAAGAGTCTAAATGTCATACGATTTACATTAGATTAATAAAATGGGGTACTTTGAATTAATTCAATAATATCTATATCAATCTAAATAGTAAGGAAATAGGTTTCTTTGCCTTATTTCAGATACTTATATGGTGATTTTTTTTGCACATCATAAATTGTTGTATTAAAAAAGTAATATATATATCTTAATCCAATGTAGATTTTGCGGTGTAGTTTTTTAGCATTTAATCTTGTATTTATTTTAACAGAATTGAGAATAACTGTATCTGTCTCAGTTCTCAAATTGATATTTCTTTTCTAAATTCCATCTAAATATTACATTACCACGCCCTGTATGACCGGATTCGGATTTACCTGGTCACTCTCTATATTACCATCCCTCAGCCTGACGATTCGGTGTGCATACTCTGCGATATCAGGTTCGTGAGTTACGACTATAATGGTGTTTCCCGCTTGATGCATGGTTTCAAAGATGGCCATGATTTCCAGACTGGTTTTAGTGTCTAGGTTACCGGTCGGTTCATCTGCGAGAATTATTGCCGGATCATTGACGATAGCACGTGCGATAGCGACCCGTTGTCTTTGACCACCTGAGAGTTCATTTGGCCGGTGTTTCATACGATCCGTAAGCCCCACTTTTTCCAGTGCGATAGTTGCTTTTTCTACCCTTTGCTTCTTAGACATCCCTGCGTATATGAGTGGTATGGCCACATTGTCAAGTGCACTGAGGCGGGGTAGCAGATTAAAGGTCTGGAATATAAACCCGATCTCTTTATTTCGAACCGCCGCCAGGTCATTATCTATCATCTGACTTACGTTGATGCCATTGAGTGTATAGCTACCGGAGGTGGGAGAGTCCAGACAACCTAAAATATTCATGAGTGTGGATTTACCCGAACCCGAAGGTCCCATCAGCGCGACATATTCATTCTTAGTAATAGACAAAGTCACATCCCGCAGCGCCATCAGCTTTTGGTCACCCATAAAATATACCTTGGACAAGGATTTAATAGAGATAATTTCCTGATTCATATGTCATCTTAGATCAAGTGACAATATTACTGCATATTAAAGCCTAAGAAACATTTTTTCGATATTCTGCTCTATATCATAGCCCAATGGCGGTTTATCGCTTATAATGTGATCTTGATTGTGATGGAACTGTAGGATACCGGCATAAAATTGCGCTGAAAATGGGTAAGCACACTTTGATTCCGGCCATTATTTTATCTTTGCTCGGATTCCATACCTTATATATGTCCTCAGCAGAACACAAGATCAAACATATTGCCTTAGCGGGCAATATTGGCGCCGGAAAGACCTCTCTAACCGCTCTGCTGGCCCGTCATTTTGACTGGTCAGTACATTATGAAGATACTGAAACCAATCCATACCTCGCAGATTTCTATAATGACATGCACCGCTGGTCTTTCAATCTCCAGATTTACTTTCTCAATAGTCGTTACAAGCAGGTACTTAATATACAGCAGGGCGACCTGCCTGTAATTCAGGACAGGACGATCTACGAAGACGCTTACATATTTGCGCCCAATCTGCATGAGATGGGTCTGATGAGCCAAAGAGATTTTAATAATTATTTTGATCTGTTTCGCACCATGTCTTCACAGGTAAAGCCACCCGATCTGCTCATCTATCTGCGCGCCGGAATTCCAACGCTGGTATCGCACATTCAGACCCGAGGGAGAGATTATGAGGGTAGTATGAGCCTGGATTATCTCAAAAAATTGAATAAGAGATACGAAGATTGGATAGATAATTATACAGAAGGGCCGCTGCTCATCATTAATGCAGATAAGCTAAATTTTATAGAAAATCAAGAAGATCTGGCACGAGTTATAGAAATGGTGGATGGTGAAATAAATGGTCTCTTCAGTTGATCAGGGCATTCTTACTATGCTGGTATCATCATATTGAGCTGGAAATGAGTGCTGAAAGCCAAAGAACCAAACCAATATAGATAGTAATGTGATGAATATCAGATAAGTAATTAAGGCCGATTTCTTGTTTTGCTTTTCTAATTGCAGTTGTGGAATGGATCGATGCATGGAATTGAATTTTAAAAAAGGGACTATAATTTATAAAACGCCGAATTGTATTCTTTCCGTCCGTCACACCTTATCTTTAACTTTTGTGTAACAGATGAATAAAGCAAAGATAACACATTATGATTAATTTTAATATATCGAATGCAATTATTTAAAATTTTAGATGAATTAAAGCCGTTTCAGACGACTCTAGTGGCAGTTACAAAGACCCACAGTGCTACTGAAATCATGCCTTTGTACGAGGCCGGCCAACGGATAATGGGCGAGAATAGGGTGCAGGAGTTACTGCACAAAAAAGATGATTTGCCCGGAGATATTGAATGGCACATGATCGGCCACTTGCAGTCCAATAAAGTGAAGCAAGTGATCACTGAGGTCAGTATGCTGCAGAGCATGGACAGCGCAAAGCTGTACAAGACCTTACTAAGTCATATAGAATTGCGTGAGCAACCTCTGAAGGTATTGTTGCAACTTCATGTAGCTCAAGAGGAAACTAAATCGGGATTTTCACCTGCAGAATTGTTTGACTGGATAGACTCGGGATTTACGTCGCACGATGATATTGAAGTGTGTGGCATCATGGGAATGGCTACATTAACAGATGATCAGTCATTGATCAAAGGTGAATTTATCTCGTTGAGGAAAATATTTGACGAATTAAAAATGGGATTTTTTAAAGATCATTCGAGCTTTGCCCACTGTTCTATGGGGATGTCATCTGATTATAAATTGGCCCTGGAATGTGGCTCGACCATGGTGCGAATTGGTAGTAAATTGTTTGAAAAGTAAGAGATGGAAGATCAAAATAAGTACGCACGTCGCGGTGTGGCTGCAGGAAAGGAAGACGTACACCGTGCGATAAAGAATTTGGACCAGGGCCTGTATCCTACTGCTTTCTGTAAAATATTACCCGATTATATAGGCGGCTCTGACGACTATTGCAACATCATGCACGCAGATACGGCTGGCACCAAGACAGCACTGGCATATCTATATTATAAGGAGACAGGTGACATTAATATCTGGAAAGGTATAGTACAGGATGCCATCGTGATGAACACGGATGATATGGCCTGTGTCGGATGTATTGATAACATAATCCTGAGCAGCACAGTAGGGCGCAATAAGCATTTGATAGATGGTGATGTACTTTCGGTAATTATTAATGAGGCGGTTGCATTTGTTGAGAATATGCGCACGCATGGTGTTCATTTGCATCTGGCCGGCGGTGAGACTGCAGATGTCGGTGATATCGTCCGCACTCTTGATGTTGGTTTTACCGCATTTGCACGTATGCCGAGAAGTCGGCTGGTGATCAACCGCATTCGGCCGGGTCAGGTTATCGTTGGTTTTGCTTCATATGGCCAGGCCACGTATGAGCAAAGTTATAATTCCGGGATCGGTTCAAATGGACTGACTATGGCACGCCACGAACTGTTTGGAGGTGGTAAGTATAGTAAGACTTATCCGGAGACTTATGCACCTCAGACAGATCCAGAGGTTGTCTATACCGGTCAGCGGAGTGTGGAGGAAATAGTGGAAATAGATGGTAGCCCTTATTCACTGGGATCATTGGTACTTTCACCTACCAGGACCTATTTACCTCTCCTTGCGAAGATATTAGAACTATATCCGGGTCAACTGGGTGGTATCATCCACAATACAGGTGGTGCTCACACCAAAGTGCTAAAGTATCTCGATGAACCGGTGAGTATAATAAAGGATAATCTATTACCTGTGCCGCCAATTTTCAAGTTAATAGGCGATGAGGCCAATACTGATCTACGGGAGATGTATCGGGTATTTAATATGGGTACCCGGTTAGAAATCTATACTAATTCGGAAGTTGCTCAGGAGTTGATCACTATTTCGAGAGAATTTAATATTGAGGCAGCGGTAATTGGCAGGGTAGAGGAGTCATCAACAGATGCTCAGGTTAAACTTCGGTTGGAAGAAGGAGAAATCATTTATAATTAAGAAAAAACGAATGAAGAATTCCGGGGAGGGATTAAACAGACCTTTCTGCTTTTACTTTGATGATTACTTCCTCCTTTGGCACTTGCTGTACATATATCATGTACGCAACAACCATTAAAACAAGTAGAATTAAAACTTTTACAAAACCTTTCATCGGTTCAAAATGTCATGGGATTACTATGAAAAATAAGATTATAACTCGGCTACAGTAATAATACGTTCTAAAGATAGGGTTTGTTATTTTATTGCCCAAATATTTTTTGCTTTTCTGTGAAATAACCGTAGTTTATAACTTAGGTACCTTTAATTTTTAAATAAAAATGTTTACTCTGCCCAAATTTTTAATTTACATAGTTTCGAAAATAGTTTGTATTCAGGGAAACGATTTTTAGGTTAGGGTGAGGTATGGCATAAATTGCTAAACTTTACAGTGTAATGCATAAAATATTTACTTATATTTATCTTTTCTAGCAGGGACTTAGAAATTGTTTATAAGGAGCACTTTAATAAATTGGTGGCTGGAAATCAACAACTTATGTTAAGAGATATCACCTTTGGAACTATTTTTACTCAACTTCGCTTATAGCATCCGGAAGAATCTGAGAAACTCTCAAATATTTTTTCAAAAAACATTAAAAAAATCCAACGTATAATATTATCTTTGCAGTCGTTTTTCGGGAAAGCCCGATAAAATGCCAAAAATTTATTGCCAGTGTAGCTCAGTTGGCCAGAGCAGCTGATTTGTAATCAGCTGGTCGGGGGTTCGAATCCCTCCACTGGCTCTCCAAATGAAGAGTTATGGGCAGATGGCCGAGTGGTTAAAGGCGACAGACTGTAAATCTGTTCTCTCACGAGTACGGAGGTTCGAATCCTTCTCTGCCCACATATTTCTTTTATCTGGATTTATAGAAGATTGGCGATTTGAAGATTTTTATTACTTGCGGGAGTAGCTCAGTTGGTAGAGCGACAGCCTTCCAAGCTGTAGGTCGCGGGTTCGAGCCTCGTCTCCCGCTCTCAATTATCCGGCTTGACCGGATAAACAGGGCTATTATGGCAGGAAAAAAGAAACTTTTGCTGTTGTAGCTCAGGGGTAGAGCACTTCCTTGGTAAGGAAGAGGTCGAGGGTTCAAATCCCTCCAACAGCTCAACGCAATATGCATTTTTAACTTATTTAATTAAATCAATATTTTTAAAAACTCATTCGATGGCAAAGGAAACATATGACAGGAGCAAGCCACACCTAAACGTAGGTACTATAGGACACGTGGATCATGGTAAAACTACTCTTACGGCTGCTATCACATCAGTGTTAGCTGAAGATGGTCTGGCGGTGAAGGCAAGTTATGACTCAATTGACGCAGCTCCGGAAGAAAAAGAAAGAGGTATTACCATTAATACAGCTCACGTAGAATATCAAACCGTTAACCGTCACTATGCGCACGTGGACTGTCCGGGTCACGCTGACTATGTGAAAAACATGGTAACCGGTGCGGCTCAGATGGACGGAGCTATTCTCGTAGTTGCTGCTACAGATGGTCCTATGCCTCAGACAAGAGAACACATACTTCTAGCCCGCCAGGTAGGTGTGCCTAAAATTGTAGTGTTCATGAACAAGGTGGATCTGGTAGATGATCCCGAAATGCTTGAACTGGTAGAAATGGAAGTTAGAGAATTGCTTGACCAATATGGTTTCGACGGTACTAACTCTTCTGTTATCCAGGGTTCAGCACTAAAAGCGCTGGAAGGCGATCCTGTATATGTTGCGAAAATCAAAGAATTGATGGCAGCAGTGGATGCAGAGATCCCAGAACCTACTCGCTTGGTTGATCTTCCTTTCTTAATGCCGGTAGAAGATGTATTTACTATCACTGGTAGAGGTACTGTTGCTACAGGACGTATAGAAAGAGGTGTTATCAACGTAAACAACCCTGTCGAAATCATCGGTATGGTGAAAGAAGGTGAAAAGCCGCTTCAGTCAGTTGTTACAGGTGTAGAGATGTTCCGTAAACTACTAGATAGAGGTGAGGCTGGTGACAACGCCGGTTTACTTCTTAGAGGTATAGATAAATCAATGATCAAAAGAGGCCAGGTAATCTGTGCTCCGGGCACTGTGAAACCCCACAAAAAATTCAAATGCGAAGTTTATGTACTGAGCAAAGAAGAAGGTGGCCGACACACACCGTTTTTCAATGGTTATAGACCACAGTTTTACTTTAGAACAACAGACGTAACCGGAGATTGCGTTTTACCTGAAGAGATCAAAATGGTAATGCCGGGCGATAATGTATCTATGGAAGTTACACTACTTAACACTATTGCGATGGAGAAAGGTCTTCGTTTTGCGATTCGTGAAGGTGGGCGTACAGTAGGTGCTGGCCAGGTAACTGAGATTTTAGATTAATACTATTTCTAAACAATAGAATGAATAGTAAGTGCCCTGAAAAACCGGGGCACTTATTATCATTTACGGGCATGGTGCAACGGTAGCATACGGGTCTCCAAAACCTTTGATCTGGGTTCGAATCCTAGTGCCCGTGCTAACATGTAAATAAAGCGTATGGATAAGTTAATCGCTTATATAAAAGAAAGCTACAATGAGCTCATTCACAAAGTGGAATGGCCAGATAGAGAAAATCTGATGAGTAGCGCCATTACAGTGGTGGTTGCTTTAATTATTATGACTTTGCTCGTAATGGTTATGGATGCAGCCTCTAATGGTTTGGTTAAATTAATTTATAAACTCTAAAGGTTTTATATAATTGGAAATAATTGAAACCAAAAAATGGTATTCTCTCCGCGTAATAAGCGGGAAAGAGAAAAAAGCAAAAGAGGCGATCGAGCTTGAACTCAGCCGTTCCGGTTGGAAGGAAATAGTCACTCAGGTGGTTGTACCGACCGAGAAGGTTTATAAAATTGAGAAGGGTAAGAAAGTAATCCGCGAACGTAATATTCTTGGTGGCTATATATTGGTAGAAGCAGAAAGCACCAAGTTGAGTGGTGAAATCGTTTCCGCTATCAATAATATTCCCAACGTTATCCATTTTTTAGGTGGAACCAAACCAATTGCAATGCAAGTGGCTGAAGCCAATCGTCTTCTTGGTAAGATCGATGAGAGTCAGAATATGGAAGAGGCTCTATTGGAGCCTTTTATAGTAGGTGAGACCATCAAGATTATCGATGGCCCATTCAGTGAATTCATCGGTGACATTAAAGAAGTAAACGAGGAAAAGAAAAAATTAAAAATTATAGTGAAGATCTTCGGCCGAGGTACAGAAGTCGAATTGAACTTCATGCAAGTTGAAAAACAATAAGAAAAATTAAACCAATTGTTCTTCGGTTGCTTCCACCGGATGACAGCAAACAAATTTTAAATAAAATATAATGGCAAAAGAAGTCGAAGTTAGAATAAAGTTGCAAGTCAAAGGCGGTCAGGCTAACCCTGCACCACCGGTAGGCCCTGCCTTAGGTGCCAAGGGAGTAAATATCATGGAATTCTGTAAGCGTTTTAATGCAGAAACTCAGGATAAAATGGGTAAGGTCTGTCCGGTCATCATTACTGTCTATAAAGATAAGTCATTTGACTTTCTTATCAAGACGGCCCCTGCTACAGTCCAGCTTATGGAATTGAGTAAAGCTAAAAAAGGCTCTGACGAACCAAACCGTAAGAAAGTAGGTTCTGTATCCTGGGATCAGATCAAAACAATTGCGGAAGATAAAATGCCCGATTTGAATGCACTTACTGTTGAATCAGCTATGAAAATGATTGCTGGTTCAGCTAGATCTATGGGTCTTATAGTAGAAGGAACAGCACCCTGGGATAACTAAATATCTCACGGATTCGAATAATTTTCAAAACAAGGGAGCACTTTAAAAATGCGTTTGTACCTTAAAAAAACGATTTATGTCAAAATTAACTAAAAAGCAAAAGGTCGCGGTTACTAAGGTAGACGCCGACAAGATGTATGCCCTCGCAGATGCGATGGTAGTAGTCAAAGATGCGAATTACGCAAAGTTTGACTCATCTGTGGATGTACACATCCGCTTGGGTGTAGATCCAAGAAAAGCCGATCAGGCCATACGTGGCACTGTTTCTCTGCCTCACGGTACCGGTAAATCTAAGACTGTAGCAGTGTTCTGTACGCCTGAGAAGGAAGCAGAAGCTATGGAGGCAGGTGCCGATTATGTAGGACTTGACGAACTAATAGAAAAGGTTGCCGGTGGATGGACCGATGTTGATGTCGTCATCGCAATGCCGGGTGTAATGGCAAAAATGGGTAAAATCGCCAGAATCCTCGGTCCACGAGGTCTGATGCCAAACCCCAAGACTGGTACTGTTACAGTTGATGTTGGTTCTGCAGTAACTGAAGTTAAGAAAGGAAAGATTTCTTTCCGTGTGGATAAGTATGGTATCATCCACAGTTCTGTAGGTCGTATTTCATTTACACCTGAGAATCTTGTAGAGAATGCTACTGAGTTGATCACTACGCTTCAAAGGATGAAGCCTTCTTCGGCTAAGGGAGCTTATTTTAAATCCATCACAGTGGCTACTACAATGAGCCCGGGTGTGAAGATTGACACAAAATCACTAAAATAATCTAAAAATTGCATAATGAATAAAGAACAAAAAAATCAGGCAATTGCGGATTTAAAAGAGCAATTTGAAGCCTCTACATTTTTCTATCTGACTGATGCTTCCTCTATGACAGTGGCTGATGTCAATAAATTCAGACGCCTATGTTTTGAGAAAGGTGTTGAGATGAAAGTGGTTAAAAATACACTGGTTAGAAAGGCACTTGAGGCTCATGATGAGCAGAAGGGATTTGATAAATTATACGAACATTTACATGGCCCTACGGCTATCTTGTTTAGTACTTCAGGGAATCTGCCAGCTAGACTTCTGGAAGAATTCAGAAAGACCAAAAGTAAGCCGGTGCTTAAAGCTGCTTATATTGATTCGGCAGTTTTCGTCGGTGATGATCAGATCAGTTTACTGACCAAATTGAAATCAAAAGAAGAATTGGTAGGTGACATAATTGCATTGTTGCAATCTCCTGCTAAAAATGTCATCAGTGCACTTAAATCAGGTGGATCTACGATCGCCGGTTTGGTCAAGGCGCTCGAAGATAGACAAGCCAATTGAGAAATCGGCTTTTGCAAATACGGCTTCCAAGCTTTACGCAATAATAAATATTAATTATTGACAATTTAAACAAACAAAAAAAATGGCGGATTTAAAATCATTAGCAGAACAGTTGGTAAACCTTACAGTAAAAGATGTAAACGAACTTGCTGCTATTTTGAAAGATGAGTATGGTATCGAACCTGCTGCTGCTGCAGTTGCAGTAGCTGCGGCACCAGGTGGTGGAGCAGGCGAGGCAGCCGTTGCTGAACAAACAGAATTTGATGTAATACTCAAATCAGCTGGTGCTAACAAACTAGCTGTGGTTAAAGAAGTGAAAAACCTATTGAATCTTGGCTTGAAAGAAGCTAAAGACATCGTGGATGGCGCTCCTCAACCACTCAAGACAGGCGTATCTAAGGACGAAGCAGAGTCTATTAAGGCTGCTTTGGATGCTACAGGCGCAGAGATTGAGGTTAAGTAATTACAAACAAATTTGAAATCCAACCGCTCTGTGTAGAGTTACATTGACGGTTAAACACTGGTGTTGCTTAGAAAAGTAATATTAAATATCGCTTAGGCTTAGTAAGGTTAATCACTTAACCCTGCTAAGCCTTTGCTATTATGACTCTTGTACTTTACGTACTCTATTCTACCGATTACACACTGAATTCACTTATGGCCAATTCCAATATCAAAATCAAATTATCGACAAATGTGTGCTAAGAAACCTGTCCATAGCAATGGCGAAATAAAAAGACATAATTTTGGTAAAATCCACCTCACTGATTTTCAACCTGATCTTCTTGAGATCCAGCTGAAATCATTTCAGGAGTTTTTCCAATTAGAGACCACACCGGAGAATAGAGTAAATGAAGGACTTTACAGAGTGTTTCAAGAAAATTTTCCAATATCTGATGCTCGAAGTATATTCCTGTTAGAATTTTTGGATTACTATATCGATCCACCCAGATACAATATACAGGAGTGTATGCAGCGAGGTCTTACATACAGCTTACCACTGAAGGCTAAGCTACGGCTTTCTTGTAATGATGAAGAGCACGTTGACTTCCAGACTATTGTGCAGGATGTTTTCTTGGGTAATATACCCTATATGACTCCAAAAGGAACATTTCTGATCAATGGTGCTGAACGGGTTGTTGTATCTCAGCTTCACCGTTCACCGGGTGTATTCTTCTCACAGACTTTCCACCCAAATGGAACAAAAATCTATTCTGCCAGGGTAATTCCTTTCAAAGGCGCCTGGATGGAATTTGCTACTGATATAAACACGGTGATGTATGCGTATATCGACCGTAAGAAAAAATTCCCAGTCACCACACTTCTAAGAGCGATAGGTTTTGATTCAGATAGAGATATCTTAAATATCTTTGGATTATCTGAAGAAATCCCGGCCAAGAAAAAAGATCTTCAGAAAGCACTTGGTCGCAAACTGGCTGCCAGGGTCCTGAGAAAATGGACTGAGGATTTTGTCGATGAAGATACTGGTGAAGTTGTTACCATCGAGCGTAATGAAATCATTCTCGAAAGAGATGTAGTGCTTGAAGAAGCCCATTTCCCACTTATCCTGGAGGCGGAGATAGACAAAGTAATCCTACAGAAAGAAGATGTAGAAGAAGACTATACTATCATCTACAATACACTTCAGAAAGACCCTGCCAGTAGCGAGATAGAAGCTGTAGAGCACATCTATCGCCAACTGCGTGGTGCTGAGCCACCAGATGAAGAAACAGCAAGGAGTATCATCGATAAATTGTTTTTCTCTGACAAGCGATATAACTTGGGTGAAGTAGGCCGGTATAAGATCAACCGCAAGTTGGGCTTGAGTACTGACCTAAATACACTGGTTCTTACTAAAGATGATATCATCAATATTGTAAAATATCTGGTATCACTCATCAATCAAAAAGCAGAGCTGGATGACATTGACCACCTGAGTAATCGTCGTGTACGTACTGTTGGTGAGCAATTATTTGCACAGTTTGGTATAGGTCTGGCACGTATGGCACGTACCATTCGTGAGCGTATGAATGTTCGTGACAATGAAGTTTTCACTCCGGTGGACCTTATTAATGCGCGTACATTATCCTCTGTGATCAATTCCTTCTTTGGAACTTCACAGCTATCACAATTCCTAGATCAAACCAACCCTCTGTCAGAGATCACTCACAAGAGACGTATTTCAGCTTTAGGTCCCGGTGGACTATCCAGAGAGCGTGCCGGTTTCGAAGTTAGGGACGTTCACTATTCACACTACGGCCGTCTATGTACTATTGAAACACCTGAAGGACCGAATATCGGACTGATCTCTACACTATGTGTACACGCAAAGATCAACAGGATGGGCTTCCTTGAGACTCCTTACCGCAAGGTAAAAGATGGAGTTGTGGAGCTATCTTCACAGGTAGAATATCTATCTGCGGAGGCGGAAGACCTTAAGCGTATCGCTCAGGCAAATTCACCGATTAATGATAAAGGTGAATTCCTAACAGATCGTATCAAAGCGCGCGACCAGGGTGATTTCCCTGTTTTAGAGCCTGCAGAAGTCGAATTTATAGATGTAGCACCGAATCAGATTGTGGGTGTATCTGCCTCATTGATTCCATTCCTTGAAAATGATGATGCGAACAGAGCTTTGATGGGCTCTAACATGCAACGTCAGGCTGTGCCATTAATTCGCCCGGCCTCACCTATAGTTGGAACGGGTCTGGAAGCAAAGGTAGCACACGATTCACGCATGCTTATAAATGCAGAGGGTGAAGGTGTAGTGGACTATGTTGATGCTTCCAAAATAACCATTCGTTATGACAGAAGCGAAGAAGACCAATTGGTTTCCTTCGAAGATAACGTCAAAACCTATACACTTACAAAATTCTTAAGAACAAACCAAGGTACTTGTATCAACCTCAAGCCAATCGTCAAGAAAGGTATGCGAGTGTCAGCAGGTACCGTACTTTGTGAAGGATATGCGACTGAAAATGGTGAGTTGGCCTTGGGACAAAACCTGAAGGTGGCCTTCATGCCTTGGAAAGGATACAACTTTGAAGATGCGATAGTGCTTTCTGAGCGCGTCGTACGTGAAGATATCTTCTCTTCTATTCACATCGAACACTTTGAGATGGATGTGAGAGATACTAAGCTGGGTGAAGAAGAATTGACACCTGATATACCAAACGTGAGTGAAGAAGCGACCCGGCATCTCGATGAAAACGGTATCATTCGTATCGGGGCCTGGGTAGCGGAAGGTGATATTCTCATCGGTAAGATCACACCAAAAGGTGAATCAGATCCTACACCTGAGGAGAAATTACTTCGTGCAATCTTCGGTGATAAAGCAGGTGATGTCAAAGATGCTTCTCTCAAATGTCCGCCATCTGTAGAAGGGGTAGTAATAGATAAGCAACTGTTCGCCCGTGCGAAAAAGGATAAACTCCAAAAAGAACAGGAGAAAGGCCTCCTTGAAAAATTGGATGATGAGCACAAGGTGATCATGAATGAACTGAAAACTACGCTGATCGATAAACTGATCACGCTGGTGAAAAATAAAACTACTCAGGGAATCAAAAGTATCTACAATGAAGAAATGGTGCCTAAGGGTTCCAAGATCAATAAGACATTGTTGAAAAATATTGATTTTAATACCGTAGATTATGCCAATTGGACCGATGATAAGAATCTGAACGCACTGATCGTGCGTATGCTGCATAATTTCAGCATAAAGGTCAATGAAGAGTTGGGTAGATACAAAAGGGAAAAATTCAACATCAGTATTGGTGATGAATTACCTACCGGTGTATTGAAGCTGGCTAAAGTGTATATCGCCAAGAAGCGTAAGCTGAAAGTAGGAGATAAGTTGGCTGGACGACACGGTAATAAAGGGATTGTATCCCGAATAGTACGTGTAGAAGATATGCCATTCCTTGAAGATGGTTCAGCAGTGGATATCGTGTTGAATCCGCTGGGTGTACCATCGAGGATGAACTTGGGTCAAATATTTGAAACCGTATTAGGTTGGGCTGGTGAAAAACTGGACCTGAAATATGCTACTCCAATATTTGATGGTGCTAAATTTGAGGAAATCGCACAAGAATTGGTTAAAGCAGAGCTTCCGGAACTGGGTCAGACTTTCTTGTATGACGGTGAGACCGGCGATCGCTTCCATCAGAAGGCGACGGTAGGTGTCATCTACATGCTTAAATTGTCTCACATGGTAGATGATAAGATGCACGCACGTAGTATCGGTCCATATTCACTCATCACGCAGCAGCCATTGGGTGGTAAAGCCCAGTTCGGTGGTCAGCGATTTGGTGAGATGGAGGTTTGGGCACTTGAAGCTTATGGTGCTTCCAATATACTGCAAGAGTTACTTACTATCAAATCAGATGATATTCAGGGAAGAGCCAAGGCTTATGAAGCCATCGTCAAAGGAGATAATTTACCGGAGGCGAATATTCCCGAATCATTTAATGTATTGGTACATGAATTGAGAGGACTTGCACTCGATGTAGGCTTTGATTAATAGACTGTAAATGGGCCCTGAAGGCCATTGCAACGCAACATCATTTTACTAAATTCAAATTGAATCAAAGATGTCATTAAAAAAGAAGAACACAACACCCAAACAAAATTTCTCTTCAATTACGATTCGCCTAGCGAGTCCGGATGAAATTCTAGAACGCTCATATGGCGAAGTATTAAAGCCGGAAACTATCAACTACCGGTCATATAAACCCGAACGTGATGGTTTATTCTGCGAAAGGATCTTCGGTCCCGTCAAAGACTACGAATGCTATTGTGGTAAGTACAAGCGAATCAGATACAGGGGTATTGTGTGTGATCGATGTGGGGTAGAAGTTACTGAGAAGAAAGTCCGACGTGAGCGTATGGGCCACATAAAATTGGTGGTACCCGTAGTGCACATCTGGTTTTTTAGATCATTGCCAAACAAAATCGGCTATTTATTGGGAGTTTCCTCTAAGAAATTAGAGTCTATTATTTATTACGAACGATATGTTGTCGTACATCCGGGAGTTAAAGAGACTGCAGGAGTGAACCGTTTGGATCTGCTGACAGAAGAAGAATATTTTGATATTCTCGACTCATTGCCGAAAGACAACCAACTGCTCGAAGATGAGCATCCGGATAAATTCATCGCCAAGATGGGTGCAGAAGCTGTACGCGATCTTTTGATGCGCATCAATCTGGACTCTTTGTCATACGAATTGCGTCACTTGGCTTCTACTGAGACTTCTCAGCAACGTAAGTCAGAAGCGCTGAAAAGACTTCGTGTGGTAGAATCTTTCCGTGAAGGAATGAGCACCAAGGATAATCGTCCGGAATGGGCGGTGATACATTTCCTTCCTGTCGTACCGCCGGAATTGAGACCTTTGGTGCCACTGGATGGTGGTCGCTTCGCTTCTTCTGACCTCAACGATTTATATCGTAGGGTAATCATAAGAAATAACCGCCTAAAGAGACTTCTCGAGATCAAAGCGCCGGAAGTGATCCTGCGTAATGAAAAGCGTATGCTTCAGGAGTCAATTGACAGCCTTTTTGACAATTCGAGAAAATCAAATGCCGTAAAGGCAGAAGGTGGACGTGCGTTGAAATCACTCAGTGATATTCTGAAAGGTAAGCAAGGCCGATTCCGTCAGAATCTATTGGGAAAAAGGGTGGATTATTCAGGCCGTTCGGTTATCGTGGTTGGTCCAACTCTGAAGCTGCATGAATGCGGTATTCCAAAGGGTATGGCTTCTGAATTGTTCAAACCATTTATCATCAGAAAACTGATTGAGCGTGGTGTGGTCAAAACAGTCAAATCAGCAAAGAAATTAGTCGAACGTAAAGACCAGGTTATCTGGGAAATACTCGAAAATATACTGAAAGGTCATCCGGTATTACTCAACCGGGCTCCAACACTGCACAGACTATCTATACAGGCATTCCAGCCAAAACTCATCGAGGGTAAAGCTATTCAGTTACACCCATTGGTATGTAGTGCTTTCAACGCAGACTTTGACGGTGACCAGATGGCTGTACACGTGCCATTGAGCCAGGCTTCAATAGTAGAAGCACAGTTGCTGATGCTCTCATCGCACAATATGCTAAATCCTCAGGATGGATCTCCTATCACGCTACCTTCACAGGATATGGTATTGGGTCTGTATTACCTGACGAAAGCAAGGAAATCTACACCAGAACTAAAGGTGAAAGGGGAAGGAATGACCTTCTACTCACCTGAAGAAGTTAACATCGCCTTCAATGAAGGTAAGATAGACCTCCATGCGGAGATAAAAGTTCGCGAACGTCTGGAAACGGATGGCAAAATCGACCTCAAACTGATAGAAACTACTGTGGGTAGAGTGCTTTTCAATCAGGCAGTGCCGATGAATGTACCTTATATCAATGAGCTATTGACTAAGAAAACTCTGAAGCGTGTAATCAGCGATATTATTCGCCGAACCGATTTCGCAGTAACAGCGACATTATTGGATGCGATAAAAGAAATGGGTTACTACTGGTCTTCGAAAGGTGGACTATCCTTCAACTTGGGTGACTTAATCATTCCTGGAGTGAAGCAAACGACAATAAACAGCGCCCAAGGCCAGGTAGATGAAATCACCGAGCACTACAATATGGGTCTGATTACAAATAATGAACGATACAATCAAATTATTGACAAGTGGACATTTGCCGATAATATGATCACCAATGCGCTGATGCGTGAATTGTCTACTGACAAGCAAGGGTTCAACTCTGTTTATATGATGTTGGATTCAGGTGCGAGGGGTTCTAAGCAGCAGATCAAACAGCTTTGTGGTCTAAGGGGTCTCATGGCTAAGCCAAGAAAATCAGGTGATACCGGAGGAGCGATCATCGAAAACCCCATTTTGTCTTCATTCATTGAAGGCTTATCAGTATTGGAGTATTTCATCTCCACGCACGGTGCGCGTAAAGGTCTTGCAGATACCGCGTTAAAGACGGCTGATGCCGGTTATCTAACGCGTAGGCTTGTGGATGTTGCACAAGATGTAGTGATTATGGAAGCCGACTGCGATACGCTCAGAGGCATAGAGACATTTGCTCTAAAAGATAATGATAAAGTCATCGAAACACTGGCCAATAGGATTACCGGCCGATATTCACTTCACGATATTTTGAGACCGGATACTGAGGAAGTATTAGTTGGTGCAGCAGAATATATCACTGATGCGATAGCAAATGAAATCGAAAAGAGTGGAATTGAATCAGTTACCATTCGCTCGGTTCTCACTTGTGAAACAAAGAGGGGAGTCTGTAACAAATGTTATGGTAAGAACCTTGCCACCGGTCGAATCGCAGAAATGGGTGACGCCGTGGGTATTATTTCCGCACAGTCCATTGGTGAACCTGGTACACAGTTGACACTGAGAACCTTCCACACAGGGGGTACAGCTTCATTCTCAAAATCAGATTCAGAAGTTACGGCTAAGTATGACGGAAAGATAGAATTTGATGGTATTCGCGTTGCAGAGCACAAAGAAGGCAATATCAAAACTCAGATAGTCATCTCACGTACAGGTGAAATCAGAATAGTAGAACCTAAAACTAATAAACTACTGAACTCTGTGCATTTACCTTATGGTTCAAATCTGAAGGTGAAAGAAGGCGATAAAGTAACGAAGGGTGATCTGATCTGTGATTGGGATCCGTTCAATGCATTAATCGTGTCTGAATTTGCAGGTAAAGCAGAATTTGACTCTATAGATGAAGGGGTAACTTTCAGAGTAGAAAGAGATGACCAGACCGGATTTGCAGAAAAAGTAATCATCGAATCTAAAAATAAACGTAAGATTCCTATTATCCGCATTGTGGATAATAAAGGTGAAGACCTGAGAAACTATACGCTGCCGGTAGGAGCATATATGCAGGTGGAGAATAATGAGAAGATTAATTCAGGTCAGATTATTGCCAAGATTCCTAGGAAGTTGGGTAAGATCTCGGATATCACGGGGGGTCTTCCACGTGTTACTGAATTGTTCGAAGCGAGAAATCCTTCTAACCCTGCAGTAGTAGCTGAGATAGACGGTATTATCAAGTTTGGTATGATCAAGCGTGGTAACCGTGAAGTGTCTATCATCGCAAAAGATGGCCAGGAAAGAAAATATCTCATCGGTTTATCAAAGCATATTCACGTGCAAGATGGCGACTTCGTAAGAGCGGGTACACCACTATCTGACGGTGTCATCTCGCCAAAGGATATCCTTGACATCAGAGGTCCATTTGCAGTGCAAATGCACATCGTGAATGGTATACAAGAAGTATATCGCTCACAGGGTATTGCCATCAATGATAAGCACATCGAGGTGATCGTGCGTCAGATGATGCGTCGTGTTGAGATAGTACAACCTGGTGATACCTCCTTCCTTGAAGGAGAAGCTGTGGAGAAATATGATTTCTTAGAGCAGAATGATTATGTCTTTGACAAGAAGGTAGTAACTGAGGCTGGTGAGAGTAAAAAACTCAAACCCGGTCAATTGGTTTCTCTTCGTCAGATCAGGGAAGAGAATTCGTTGCTGAAGCGTGATGACCTCAAACCGGTTGAATTCCGTGATGCAATCGCCGCCACTTCTACTCCTATGTTGCTGGGTATTACCAAGTCTTCTTTGGGTACTGAGAGCTGGATTTCAGCAGCTTCTTTCCAGGAGACCACAAAAGTATTGAGCACAGCCGCTATAGCAGCCAAGCGAGATAATTTGAATGGCTTGAAGGAGAATGTGATTATTGGTAAGAAAATCCCTGCCGGTACCGGTATGCGGACTTTCAATGAACTGATAATCACTAATGATGACGCTACTCCGGTAGAGGAATTTGAAAATTGAATTACGTAAGTTAAATCATATCAAAAATACCCGTATAGCTTTATACGGGTATTTTTTTTGACATTTAATTACCTCTTCTTTACCTAGTAGGTCTGGAAGTATCAATACAAGAAGAGCTTCATCCCAATATTTCGCACCGCCATGCTTAGTGGCTTGTATATACTTTGTTACATGTGCCTACTAGGTGTGATGATAGCTTGGAATCTCATTGTTTCAAGATAGGTAGTGACTTAACTAGAGAATATAAATAGTCATTTAAATGAAATATTTGATTTTCAGCAGCGAAACAGCCTTGATTATCGTAATATAGAAGTGAAACACTAGCGAAAATGAAGCGACATATAAGGTCAGTTGTATTATTATTATCATTTATACTGAGTGTTTCAGCGTGTATTGAAAAGGATGGATATACACCTGATCTGGTGCAGGGGTATGTACCCATTTACCAGTCTGATACTAACCCTGACACTGTGACTTTTACAGGAGCACGAGCAACTGTTCATCCCGGCAAAATAGTTTCTCATAACGATTTAATTTATCAGGTAGAGTTGCAGCAGGGTCTTCATCTCATTCGGCTGGGAGATAGTACCAATAATGAAAAAATCGGATTTTATGAAATATACGGATGCAATCAGGTGAGTCTATTGAATAACTTCTTGTATGTAAATAGTCTTAATAATCTGGTGGTGATAGACATCAGCGAAATTACTAATCCAAAAGTGGTCTCTTTTAAGACCGGCTTTTATGATTCTTATCCTTTTTTGGAACCACCCGGACGTGGATACTTTGAATGTATAGAACCCGCCAGGGGAATAGTAATCGGCTGGGAGACCAAGAATTTACATTCGCCAAAGTGTAATTTTTGATTAATTAAAATAAACTAATTCGTTATGAAATCATTTCTCTTATTATTTTTTGCGCTCTTTCTTTTTAGTTGCGAAAAAAGTGACTCTCTAGATAGTAGTTCCGGTTCATCAAAGTCAGGTTCTACAGCTTCAATGATCATATATCAAGGATACATGTACGTTCTCGATAATGATGCTATCAGGGTGATGACCTTGGCTGATCCGAAAAATCCTACCATAGTAACCAAGCTTTCTATTGGGCCCGGAAATGAAACTTTATTTGCATATAAAACCCATTTATTTGTCGGTAATAATAGCGGTATGAAAGTAGTGGATATCACTGATCCGACACACCCGATATTAGTCGTGGATATTCCACAGTTTCAATCGCACGATCCTATCGTAGTGCGCAATGATACTGCATTTCAAACCAGGCATTGGGGAGAAGAAGACGGTTCACATGGTGGTACCTTGTTAATTCATGATGTTACTGAACCGAGCAATCCATGGCAAATAGGCAATTTAAACTTAGAATTTCCCTTGGGACTTGATTATAAAGATGATATTTTATTTGTATGTAATGGCCGCTTTGGATTGGATATCCTCAGTCTTAAGATCACTGATAGACCTGAATTAATAAATACGATCACTTCAGTAAATGTAAGAGATTGCATCGTCCTTGATAATCGATTGGTATGTCAGTCAGGCTCGGGTCTGATCATATTTGATATCACAGCAGCCGAAAAGCCTATCTTGCTCAAAACGATAGACTGATGATGAAGCAATTTATTCTCTTGGTCTCATTCATCACGATGTGTTCTGTTCAATGTGTGGCTCAGAAGCAGGTTACTAATGTAAAACAATTTATGCGATGGGGCTTGCATCTATCTCCTGTTATGATAGGTAATAAAGGAGCTGCAGTCGGTGTTGGATTTGAAAAGCCACTGGCTAATAGGTGGTTATACGGTGCAGATGTGGGGTATAAATATATGGGCTTCCTGGATCGGGAGCCTCAAAATGCCACCGGTGTTCAAGTGTCACCTTTTATTCAATATTTTGTAAATCGGGAGCAAGGAGTTACTGGAATTTGTTTTGGATTTAAGCCCCAAATACTTTTGTATAACATTCGCAAATCTGATTGGATAACAGTAAATAATACGGGTGAGCTAAGTTCATTTACCTATAGAAAGTTGACAGACATAAGTGCCTCTATCCAGCAGTACGGTGGCAGTGTAACTTTTGGCCTGAGAAAATATTCTATGTCTAAAAACCTCTATTTTAGATTTAATTTTGATGTGGGTGCAGTTTACACCATTATGGATGGTTATACCGAAGGCGAGTTTATTAGTAATTCCTTTATTAATCTTCAGCCGCCCTTACTACAGCAGTTTAATGGATGGAATACATATTATGGAGTCACTTTATCGCTGGGCTGGGTCATACGGGGCGCTCAGCCTGAATATAGTTTGTAAAATGGTGGATTAGTTGTAAATTTAAATCTATCTTACTATACGAAACGATAGGCAAAATGAGCAAGGCATATAAATCAATCCTCCTGAGTTCTCTTCTGACTGCTGTATTTCTCATCTTGGGTCTGTACTTAATCCAGTGGTATGAGGGAACTCAATTGTCATTAATGTCCTGGAAAGTTCTGCTCATCTTTAGTATATTGTTTCTGGCTCAATTTTGTGGGAATTACTTTATCTATTACAGAAAACTCCGACAAAAAGATGGTCAAATCAATTTGTGAAAACACCTTTCTTTAATGTAGAGTGGTGTACAAAATGTAAGCAATAACAAGTGTTTATAAATAGATACCCATGACAGTACAGTACTTATGCTAAAGAAAAGAACATAAATAAGAATACCAAAAATTTTACCAAATTTTTCTCATTTAATTTAGTGTTTTCACTTACTGCACCTTAAAGTCATATGTGATGGTGCCACACTGCTGATCGACGTCACCTGCAGTAAACTTAAACTTGCGGGCATTGCGTGCTGCGATAGCAATTAAGCCGGAATCATTAGTAGTGCTGCCTTTCTGAGTGTAATCAGCAGATGTGACGCTACCATTCCTATCTACGCATACCTTGATAATCACACGGCCGGTCTTCTGTGTGGTTTCACTGATCTTGGGTTCGGAGACTACTCCCCGGTTTCCCAGACCACCGCCTATGCGGCCTTTTCCGGTGTTTATTCCCTCCAGATTTTTGGCATTGGGGTCACCATTTGGATCACCTTGGTTTCCTGCAGTGCCGGTATTTCCCCTTCCAGTACCTTTTCCACCCAGCAATCCGCCGTATTTACTCTTGGCATTGGCATAATCAGATGCTCGCTGTGCTTCCTCTGCTGCTCGTCGATCCGCATCTGCCTTCCTGGCTCTCTCAGCCGCTATCTCAGAGCTACGACGTTGTTCTGCTTCCACCTGAGCACGCTCGGCATCTTTTTTCTTTGCTGCTGCTTTTGCAAATGCTATTTCCTCAGATGCATCCGAAGATAATATATCCTCGCCTTTGGTGCTGGCAGGTTCAGCCGCAGAAGCACCTGAAGGAGGAGGAGCAGATGAACTCTGTGATGGCGTATTACTTTCGGAGGGTGGGGGTGGACTACCCGGCCTGTTTTCGTAAAATGGGCTTGGTTCGTCATTACCCATACCCTCATCAGGGAATCCAAGCGCTACTTCCATACCGGGCGTCTCTTCTTCCCAAATGGGAGCTTGAAAAGTAGCCAGGGGTGTGATACCGATGAGTATGAGTAGACTGTGTAATATCAAGCTTGAAGTATAACCCTTTGTACTGTTTACAACTTCATTCTTTTCTTCCTTGTTGACCATGTATATTGAGTTCCTTTTGAATAAAACGAAATAGTAGAAATTTTCTTATTATTGGCTTTATAATTCAAAATTACATATTATTTTAAAATATAATATATATTTCTTTCAATCAGTTAAGATTTTAATATGCGTAGGATAAGGAAAATAGGAGTATTGGGCTCAGGAGTAATGGGTTCTGCCATTGCCATTCACATGGTCAATTGTGGATTTGAAGCTATCATGTTGGATATGGTGAGTGATGGAGACAGCCCGGAACTAAGAAATAAGATCGCACTGGAAGCGCTAAAGAAAGCTGCGAGATCATCCCCATCACCAGGATATACCAAATCGATATATGCTCAGGTACAGGTAGGAAACATGGAAGATGACCTAAATAAATTATCGTCCTGTGATTGGATTATTGAAGTGGTGAAGGAAGACCTGGAAATAAAGAAAGCACTCTATGAAAAAGTAGAGCAAGTCCGCCGCCCGGGTACTTTGATTACGACTAATACTTCCGGTATTCCGATTCATCTGCTTTCCGTCGGACGGAGTGAGGACTTCAAAAAGCATTTTTGCGGGACTCACTTTTTCAACCCACCTAGATATCTATCTCTATTGGAGATCATTCCAGGACCGGAAACAGATGGTGAAGTACTTTCATTTTTCATGCAATTTGGAAAGAAATTCCTTGGAAAAGAGACCGTCTTAGCCAGAGATACTCCCGCATTTATAGCCAATCGCATTGGCGTCTATTCTATGGCAAGTGTATTTGATCAAGCATTTAAACTGGGCTTGCCCATTCAATCAGTCGATAAGCTTACAGGTGCTGCACTGGGCCGTCCTAAATCGGGTACTTTCCGTCTTGCGGATGTAGTAGGCTTGGATACTGCTGTATTTGTTATTGATGGAATAAAAAAGGGTAATCCACAAGATGAAATGGCTCAGAAGATGGAGATACCAGCCTATCTGCAACAACTGGTAGATCAAAAATATCTGGGTGAAAAAACCGGCAAGGGTTTCTATCAAAAAACAAAGGAAAAAGATGCCAAGGGAAGGCCGATCATATTGGGTCTTAATCTCTTCACAGGCCAATATGAGCCGGATACTTCAGCTCCATTGGAGAGCATCGGTCAGGCTAAGCAAATCGATGATACGGAAAAGCGCATAAGTGCTTTGTTCAATCATAAAGATACAGGCGGACAATTAGTCCGCGATTCACTGGCGGCAACCTTCCAGTATGCAGCATATCTGATGCCGGAGATAGCTGGCAATATCGTCTCCATCGACACCGCTATGAGAGCAGGCTTCGGGTGGGAATACGGGCCTTTCGAATATTGGGACATAGTCGGAATGGCAGCAGGCAAAAAGGCGATTACTGATGCCGGCTATTCATTGCCAGCTTGGGTGAACGACATGGAGGCTGCGGGCAATACCTCTTTTTATAAAGTGGAAAATAATCAGCGTCAATACTATGATGCAGATTCAAAAGGCTACAAAGTTGTCCCGGGGGCAGAAGATGTCATCAGGCTCAATTACCTCTCAGGCGATAAGCTAATATCCTCTAATGAAGAAAGCCGCCTGTATGACATTGGGGATGGTGTGCTATGTTTTGAATTTACTTCCAAGATGAACGCCATCGGTGGTGGAATCTTAGAAGGCCTCAATAATGCAATTGATACCGCTGAAAGTGGAAACTGGGCAGGTCTGGTCATCGGCAATCACAGTGAGAATTTCACCGTAGGTGCCAATATAATGATGATCGCGATGCTGGCTTACGAGCAGGAGTTTGACGAACTGGATCGAGCTGTTCGGCTGTTTCAGAACACGACTATGCGTTGTCGGTACAGTAAGGTCCCAGTCGTAGCTGCTACTCAGGGATATGTATTTGGTGGAGGCTGTGAGATAATCATGCATTGCGACAGCACAGCGGCTGCCGCAGAGTCTTACATCGGACTGGTGGAAGTGGGAGTAGGACTAATTCCCGGTGGTGGTGGAACTAAGGAGTTTGCACTGCGTACAGCCGACAGTATCAATGAAGGTGATGTGGGTATTCCATCACTCATAGATCACTTCAAGACTATTGCAACAGCCACAGTGGCAACATCTGCAGCCGAGGCTTTTGAGCTGGATTATCTCAATGGCAAGGATTTCACTGTTTTATATCGACCAGGTGTCATCCAGGCAGCAAAAAATAAAGTTTTACAATTGAGCGATCATTATGTACAGTCTGCACCGCGAACTGATATTCTGGTACCAGGAAGGGGCGGACTGGGCGCATTATACGCTGCCGCTCATTCATTGCGCCTGGGAGGCTATGCCAGCGATCACGACATCAAGATCGCTCATAAGATTGCCAATGTGCTTTGTGGTGGGGATATCACCAGCCCACAACGGGTAAGTGAAAACTATTTACTAAATTTGGAGAGGGAAGCTTTTCTGAGTTTGTGTGGTGAGCAAAAGACGCTTGAGCGCATCCAGTATATGCTGGAAAAAGGCAAACCACTTCGAAATTAATCGTATTTTATGAAGACATTAGGTATTATTCCGGCTAGATATGAGTCCAGCCGATTTCTAGGAAAAGCATTGGCAGATGTAGATGGAATACCCCTTATACAGCGGGTGTATAATCAAGTGTCGATGTCTGAGTACATCGACGATTGCATCGTAGCTACAGACAATGAGGAAATTTTTAATGTATGTAGCTCATTAGCTATTCCGGTAGAAATGACTCAACATTTTCATAAGTCGGGAATTGATCGGATAGCTGAAGTGGCCAAACGTCATGAAGACTATGAAGCAGTCATCTACATTCACTGTGATGAGCCCTTTATCATGCCCACTCAGGTGGATCTGCTGGTTCGTGGACTGATGCAGGATGAACGAACCGAGATCACCACACTTGCCAAGGCCATCAAGGAACAACATCAGCTACTAGATCCTGATATAGTTAAAATCGTCTTTGGTATGAACCATGAAGCGATCTATCTTAGTCGTCTGCCCATACCTTACTTTAGCCAAGCGCCCGAAGAGGAATGGCTCATGCGACACCAGTATTATAAGCACATTGGGTTATATGGATTTAAGAGGGATACACTATTAACACTTGGGAATATCAATGAAAGCGCACTTGAGCAAGCAGAAAATATAGAGGCATTGCGCTGGATAGAAAATGACTTCAACATAAAAGTAATTGTCACCGATATCGATAGCATAGAGATAAATACACCCGAGGACCTTGAGAAAATATTGGGTTAAACTCTCTGTGATGAATTTATTAAGTATATTTGATATCAACTAATCTACTATAAATGGAAGTGTCAGTCGAAACTGTTGTGGACCAACCTCCGTCGATTGTTTACGATTTTCTTCTGGACAAAGAAAATTTTTCACTGTGGCTCTCTCGCTTCACCCAGTATATTACCATCAGTGGCGATGATGATGAAGTAGGCGGTAAAGCCTGGTTTGTATTTCTTTGGAATAAATCAAGATTGAAATTTCTCCAGGAAAACCTGGCGCTTCAATCACCTCATCTGATCGAGATGATACTCAGACATAAGTATGTCGATGTCATGTTGAAAATAGAAATCACGGCAAAGGAAGAAGATAGATCTATAGTGAATCTCACAGCCACTTACCAACCCAATTCGATACTTTTTAATTTATATTGGTTGTTCAATGCGCGAAAAGTCAGACACCGACACGAGCGGGATCTCAATCAATTGAAAGTCGCTCTGCATAAAATTTCATCCACTCTGACCTCAAATCTGGACCTTTAGTTCGGATCAATACCGATATAAATTTCTTGTTTTCATTTATAACTTTAATTTTGTTACCTGTTTTAGCTAATTCACTATAGTCTATGTCGAATCGATTTTTTACACTCTTTCTTGTATTGGTATGCCTTTCATCTCAGTTGTATGGCCAACGAACCATTCTCAGAGGTAACGTGATAGATGCTGGCGATGGTAATGGCGTGATAGGTGCAACAGTGACGCTACAGGGTACTAAAATGGTCACGGTGACTGATGATAATGGTTTCTTCAACCTAACTGATGCGCCGGAGGGCAGTCAAAAATTGATTATTACCTTTATTGGCTTTGACACCTTGGTTAGTGAGGTGAAAGTCAAGAGCGGCAGTATCACGTATCAAAAACTTTATCTCAAGGAATCTAGCAGCTTGCTGGGTGAAGTCAATATACAAGCCGCCAATCTGGAGAAGCGAACCGAAGTAAAAGCAGGTGAGATTAGCGTCACGCCTAGAGAAATAAAAGCGCTTCCTTCTATAGGAGGTGAATCTGACCTGGCTCAATACCTTCCTGTACTTCCGGGAATCGTAAGTACAGGTGATCAAGGTGGACAGATTTACATCAGAGGAGGAGCACCTGTGCAGAATAAAATCTTGCTCGATGGGATGACCATTTTTAATCCTTTTCATAGCATTGGTCTTTTTTCAGTATTCGAAACAGAAGCCATAAGAAGTATAGACGTGATTTCTGCCGGTTTTAATGCCGAATATGGTGGAAGAGTATCCGCAGTCATCGATATCAAATCAAAAGACGGAAATAAGAAAGAAATAAGTGGAGTAGTGGGAGTCAATCCTTTCGCTGCCAAAGCAGTGCTGGAAGGTCCTATTGTCAAGGCCAGAGAAGACAGTCCCTTTTCAGCTTCTTATATTTTTTCAGCTAAAAAATCATTGTTGGAATATACCTCAAAGAGCCTATATAGCTATGTAAACAAAAATGGCCTTCCTTTTGCCTTTAATGATTATTATGGTAAGGTCAATCTCGCCCTGAGCAATGGTAGTAAAATAGATTTCTTCGGATTTAATTTTACCGATCAGGTAGACTATACGACCAGTACCAATTTCAGGTGGAATAATTACGGTGGTGGCACTAACTTTATTATATACCCACAAGGATCCAACCTTTCTCTGGGTGGTACTTTCAATATTTCACACTACGACATCAATCTGAAGGAGAATACTTTTGACCCTCGAACTTCAGCAATGAATAACTTTCAGGTCGGAATGAACCTGACCAGCTTCGGTGCTCACAGTGAGACTAACTTTGGAATCGATCTGCAAGGCTTTAATACCAAACTAGAATACACTAACTTCCTGAAATACACTATTGAAAAGGCAGACAATACCACCGAGATCGCTGGGTATGTGAAGCATAAAATGGTCTTTGGAAAGTTAATCCTACAACCAGGATTGAGGTTGCATTTCTATCCAGCTATAAGAGAATTTAGCCCGGAGCCAAGAATCGGCCTTAAGTACAATATCAATGACAACATTCGCTTTAAAGCGGCCGCAGGTATGTATAGCCAGAATTTATTCAGTACTATTGACGATAGAGATGTGGTAAACTTGTTCAATGGATTTGTCTCAGGACCGGAGGAAAAAGTATTTGATTATAAGACCAATTCACAGCCGGAACACGTGCTCCAGAAAGCACAGCATTTGCTGGTTGGTTTAGAAGTGGATATAAATAAAAATTTGGAATTAAACCTGGAACCATACTACAAGCACTTCGCACCGCTGATCAATATAAACAGAAGTAAAGCGTCCGCAAACGAGGCTAATTACTTGGTAGAGAGAGGTGAAGCATATGGTGTGGATTTGACCGGCAAATATACCCGAGATAGATTATACGTATGGGCGACATACAGTTATGCAAAAGTTACCCGCGACGATGGAAAACAGATCTATCCGACGATTTATGACCGAACACATAATATCAACTTCCTAGCTTCATATGTCTTCGGCAGAAAGAGAGATTTTGAAGTGAGTGTGAGATGGAACTACGGTACAGGCTTTCCTTTTACCAGAGCTATTGGATTTTACGATCAAATCCCTAAGATCAATCTCGAGACAGATTTTGCTACCTCAAATGGTCAATTGGGTGTGATCTATGAATCAAAGCGAAATGCAGGCCGCCTGACTGATTATCATCGTCTTGACTTTTCAGCCAAAAAGACCTTTAATTTTTCAGCCAAGACTAGACTTGAAGTAGCCGCTTCTATAACCAATGCGTATGACCGGGATAATTTATTTTATTTCAACCGGTTGACGTATGAGAGAGTGAATCAGCTCCCAATACTTCCAAGTTTAGGCGTTAATTTTTACTTCTAAGTAGAGAATTCCAGTTTTGCTCCTAGTTGCTTAAGTAAGTTCCAAAAGCTTGGGAAAGACTTGTTAACAGCCTCTGCATGGATTATTTCGGTAGGGCTATCAGCCTTGGTTGCCAAGATAGCCGCCATCATCGCTATGCGGTGGTCATGATGAGAGGAAATCTTACCCCCCTGAATGCTTTTCCCACCCTCTATGATTAACTCATCGCCGATAAATCGCGCCGGCACTCCCATTGTCTCGAGTACATGTAGAATAGATATCAAGCGATTACTCTCTTTATTAATTAGTCGGTGAACTCCCTTAATTACGCTAATTCCATTTGCTACAGCCGCCATAATGGAAAGTGGTGGAAATAGATCCGGGTGATGTGTCGCATCAAAATTAAATTCAGGTAAATGTGGGCTGATGGTCCATTGCTCTTTTGAAAGATTAATATTGGAACGAAGCACATTCAGAATTGCCTTATCACCCTGTACTGATTTTATATCCAATCCTTGTATGTTACAGTTTGAATGAAGCGCTGCCACGGCCAAGCAAAGTGCACCGTTGCTCCAGTCAGTTTCCACCTTGTAGTCTATTGTGGTTTTTATAGGCTTAGTTTGACGACTAAAATAAAACGATTCGTAATTGTGATTTTCAATATTGTTCCAGCCAAATGCTTTTAAGACACTTAGTGTCATATCGATGTATGGCTTACTATTTAAGTTGGTAACCCGGAGCTTCACATCTTCGGGATTCAGATAACTAAATGCCATCAGAATGCCGGAGATAAATTGTGAGCTGAGTGATCCGTCCAACTCTGTAGTAACAGCTTTCATAGGCCCGTGAAGAGTCAACGGAAAAAGACCATTAGTATCTGTGACGCTAACACCCAACTGTGGTAATACCTTAGTGAAAAAGTGCATTGGACGTTGCATTAGACTATCTCTGCCGGTAATGGTGAGTTCCCTGTCGGAGAGTGCTGCCAGTGAAGTGAAGAGCCGTGCTGACAAGCCACTTTCACCGCAATTTAAGTTATCAGTCTTTGGATGAATTCCAGTCGAGATAATTGTAATGGTCTCTGAGCCCATCCTGACTTGCGCACCGAGCGAAGATATTAGACTAAGAGCTGCCTGGTCATCTTCAGAATCACCAAACGCTGTTATTCTTGTTTCTCCATGATGAAGTAGTGCTGCTGCACATGCACGCTGCATCATGCTCTTGGAGGGTGGTGGTTGCAACTCACCAGACAATTCAGAAGGATATACAATTACATTCAAATGAACTTATTTTTGCGCCAGTCCGGCAATAAGATTGATCATCAGCGCAACAACGAAGGTATTCAAAGCAAATGAGAGTAAACTATGAACCAGCACCATGCGACGCATTTCCTTACTGTTACATTCCACGTCTGACACCTGGAAAGTAGCGCCAATCACAAATGAAAAATAAGCGAAATCCTGATAATCAGGTTGATTGTGTTCATCCGGAAATAACAACTGCTTCTTATTTTTATCCTCATGTTGATTTCGGTTTAAATAGTACATGTGCGCATAGTGAAAAGTAAATATAGTATGAACCATACTCCAGGACAGCACCAGACTCAATACAATGAGAAGGAAGAACAAAGCCTGGCTGATGTCTGTGTGTCCCTTGGTGACTACCACCATAAGTATAATGGTCAGATTGGCCAGACTTGAGATAATAATGAGCAGTATAACCCAAATTTTACTCCCATCATCCTGATTAGCTCTCTGTTTGATTTTATCAACCGGCCGAGTGAAGATCAAATACCAACTGAGGCTAAGAAACACCGAGCTCAAACCTATCCACCCCGCTAATGCCCGAATATTCCAAGAGATATCAGAATCAACAATAAAAAAGATCCCCAATCCTATGATTAAGCCGATTCCAAATCTCACTAATGGACGCATACGTTATTCAATTTCAATAGAGTAAAATTAAATCTACACATTTCTTTTTGGTGATAAGAATGATTATTGCAACAAGTAGTTGAAAAATTGGTTCTTTAAGTATATTTCAACATCTCACCCATAAGCACCTTTCATTTTAGCATCTCCACTTTCGTGCAATAATTTTTATTTATAAAATTGCTATTGACGATGATACAATCAAGTACACTACTCTTAAAAATCTCTATTTTAGGGATGATCTCTTTATTTATTTGTATGTTTTCACATTCTGTCTTCGGACAGAATTTAGTATTGACCTCAGTCAAATCCGGCTTAACTCAACCAATGCAGGTGGTCAATGCGGGTGATGGTTCAAAGAAAATTTATGTGGTTGAGAAAGGTGGAAAGATCAAAGCATTTGACTCCAGTTTTGTGGCGTTGGGTACTTTTCTCACATTGACTTCAAACCTCACTACTAATGGAGAGCGGGGTCTGATCAGCCTCGTCTTTCATCCGGAATATGCGACGAATGGTTTTTTTTATATTTATTTTACCAATGTAGATGGAAACATAGAGATAGATCGATACTCGATCAGTGGTGACCCCGATGTAGCTGATCCTACCTCGGGGAAGATGGTACTTACTATCCCGCATCCAGGCCAGAGCAATCACAATGGCGGTGAAATGCACTTTGGACCTGATGGAATGCTGTATATCACCACAGGTGATGGTGGAGGTGGTGGAGATCCTGCTAACAACTCTCAGGATTCGTCCAAATTACTAGGCAAATTGCTTCGCATTAATGTACTGACGAATAGTATAGCACCTTTTTATGAGGTGCCAGTTGACAATCCATTTGGAAATGAAGTTTGGTCTCGCGGCTTACGCAACCCATTTAGATGGAGTATTGATCCTGCAACAAATGACTTCTGGATAGGTGATGTGGGACAGGGTAAATGGGAAGAGATAGATAAGGTCACTTTCAACGAGAGTAAAAATCTAAATTTTGGTTGGAGTTGTTGGGAGGGAGATGAAAAATACAATGCTTCTCGCTGCAATAGCAACTTTTCCTACACCTTTCCCATTTACCAATATGCCAATGGCGGCGGCGCTTCTGTGACCGGTGGCGTGGTGTATCGGGGGAAGATTTATAATTCACTCAAGGGCACTTATATTGCCTCTGATTTTGGATCAGGCAATTTTTATAAAATTAAGGAGACGGCTCCCAATGTTTATGAAACGACTGTTATCAATGGCTTTCAAGCCCAACTGGCTGACTTTGGAACGGCTGAAAATGGTGAGATTTACGCGGCTCATTTGTACAATGGAAATATATATCACTTGACCACTGACGAAGTATTGCCCGTAAGCTTGTTGAATTTTTCAGGTAAAAGTGTAGGCGCAAATAATTTACTAAGCTGGGTGGTGGCAGACTTAAATGAAGTTTCAGCATTTTCCATTGAGATCAGCAGTGATGGTAAGCTATTTTATCCACTTACTTCTCTTACAGCAGTTGCTATTAACTACACACATGTAGAGGGTGGGCTAGAAAATAATTATTACCGGCTGAAGATGACAGACAGAGATCAATTGGTAAATTATTCAAAAGTAATCTACATTCCGTCCTTGATATCTCAAGGATTAAATATCTATCCTTCTCTTATCACCGGTCAGCAGTTGACCCTCGACCTGAAGAATGGAGACAATCGCCTTTCAATAAACAATTTGACAGGCCAACAGGTGTTTTATAAATCAATTACATCAAGCAAAGGTACGGTCAATGTCAGATTACCGCAGCTTTCGGATGGAATGTATATCGCTACTTTGGAAAATGGGGTTAATAAGTTCACTACTAAGCTGCTGATCAAAAATTAGACTAAATCATTTTTTATTTCAGGTGTTTTTGCCCTTTCCAAGAGAACTTTCTTCCGGTCAAAATATAGAAAGGAAGCGTTGATAAATAAATCAGATGATACAATTCCGCTACAAGGAAAAAGCGAAATTTAGGCATTTTATAATAATCATGAGCTACTTTCAGTAGGCAGAAGTCTGCAACTAATTTCACAGTAACTGAATATAATAAGAGCCTGAGTAGATTGATATCCGGAAAGACAATATTCAGCATAATTTGTAATAGAATCAACATCGATGAGATCACAGGAAGTGACCATAACATCGGGATTAATATACTTCGGTAAGAAAAAGACTTAGCGCCCCACCGTAGTCGCTGGTTAATGAGTGAACTCCAATCAGGTTCTGTCTCACTAAATACAATATGTGCATTTTCCTTGGGATAAAGTATTTTCCTTCCTTGGCTGCGAGCAGATTCCAAGAAGAACACATCATCACCTGAAGTAATGTTAGAATTGAACTCGTTGGCTTTGTAAGTTGTATAGATGTCTTTTCGAAAGATTAAATTTGCTCCGCTTCCATTTGAAAACCAACCTGACCTACCCGCGATGGTGGTGATAAGGGATAATCCCATATAATCCAGTGCTTGAAAATAATGAAATGCATTTTCACGGGCTGGAAGTAACAATACTGTGCCGACCAGGATATCGCTATTTGATTCTACCAGGAGATTATTACATGTTCTTAACCAATATTCACCCCTTGTAGTATCCGCATCTGTGGTGATGATATGATCATAGACTGCATTTTCAATTCCGGTATTAAGTGCATTTTTCTTACCTCTAAGTTGTGATGATATGTTGCGAATGTTAAGATGTGGATGACTAAAAGCTAATTGATTCACCAGGTCTGTGCTTCCATCTGTAGAATGATCGTCTACAAAGAGTAGCTCAAAATGGTTCGGATTATACTCCTGATTTACAAGTGACTCAAGGCATTGGGCCAGATGTGTGATTTCATTTCGATAAGGGATTATGACTGAATAATATTTTTGTTCAGAAACAGGAGGAACAGACCTGCGCATCAGTAACCAGTGTACTGACCAAAGTAGCTGTGTGACAGCATACATAAATAGTATCAAATAAGAAACATAAATAAAGATCCAAATCATGATGGGTTATTTCTCCCCTGCAATCTCCCGATTTACCGGTTCGCCATCTTTCATACATCCGTCAGCACAGGTGCCATAAAGATTGAGCGAGTGGTGTGTGATATTAAAATGGAAATACTGACCGATCATGTCTTTGATGGTCTGGATACGAGGATCACAAAATTCCAACACTTTTCCACAGTTGACACAAATGAGGTGATCATGCTGCTTGAATCCGTAAGATTTTTCGTACTGTGCCAAATTCTTCCCGAATTGGTGTTTCTTTACTAACTCACAATTCACCAAAATCTCGAGTGTATTGTAAACAGTAGCACGAGATACCCGATAATTATTGTTTTTCATTTCATAATACAAGGTCTCTGCATCAAAGTGATCTGATCGCTTATATATCTCTTCCAGGATGGCAAATCGCTCCGGTGTCTTTCTATATGCATGTGCTTCCAGATACTGTTCAAATATGATCTTGACGTCATTATACGTTCTAGATCGGATGGTCCCTGAGTCTATATGATCTTTAGATAAAGAGGATTGCATGTGTCGTGCTTCTAATAGTCAAAACTAATGGTTTTAATTTTAAACCATTCAGTTATCTTCTGTCCGGATAACAGATGAAACATAGGGAAGGTTTTTTATGGCTGTGATTGCCAGATGCAGTTGGTTTGTGTTATTGACCACCAGTTTTATTTTACCTTCGAAATACCCCTGATTACCTTCGATAAAGAAGGACCGTATATTTAGACCCAGATTATAGATATTTTGAGTGATAGACTGGATGATGCCAGGACCGTCATCACTTCCTGTGATAGTCAGAGCAGTTATAAAGGAACTTGATTTACCTTCTATCCATTCTGCTTTTAATACCCTATAACCATAGTTGGCTAATAAGTGCTCTGCATTAGGGCATGAGATGCGGTGTATCTTGAGGGTATTCAGGCTGGTATTATAAGCAAATACTTCATCGCCCTGCACCGGATTACAGCAAGTGGCATATTGGAAAGCAAATTTATCAGCGGGCTCACCATTGATTATCAGGAGGGTCCTAAGCTCGTCCGCCCTTTGTTTGTCCTCAGGTTGGAAAAATGCTGCCGGTCTGGGTTTAACTTGTTCATCGAAGGGCAAAAATTTACCATTAGCCTGTGGGAATTTTCGCAGGTTTATCTTGACATTGTGATTCACTATGGCCTTAAATAAATCCCACCGTGTCTTCATGCCATAAAACTTCACCAGATAATCTACGTTCTCTTCAAAGTCAAGTTTACTATTGCTGAACTTGCGCTCTAGTTCTTCTTTGCCATATTGGGCGAGCGCCTTGTCACTCTCTTTTATCGCTTGCTTGATCTTCGACTTCGCCTTGCCGGTAATTACCATCTTCAGCCAACTTTCATTTGGCTTTTGGTTCTTATTGGTGAGCACGTGCACCTGATCCCCATTTTCAAGGACATAGCCCATTGGGACAAGCTTATTATTGACTTTTATGCTCTGAGTATGGTATCCTATATCGGTGTGGATGGTAAATGCAAAGTCAAGCGCCGTAGCTCCTTTGGGCAGCGGGTGCATATCTCCCATTGGGGTGTATATGTACACTTCTTCCCCATACAGATTGGTCTTAAACTCTGTTAAGAACTCAAGAGCATCCTTTTCTTTATCCTCCAGTAGCGTACGCAAGCTATCGAGCCAAGTGTCATACACATTTTGATTTGCGTGATTAATTCCCTTGTATTTCCAATGTGCTGCAAACCCCTTTTCAGCTATTTCATCCATCCTTTCAGTACGGATCTGAACTTCTACATATCGACCGCCGGGGCCGATTACTGTAGTGTGGAGAGACTCATATCCATTCGACTTAGGTCGTGTGACCCAGTCTTTGAGGCGCTCAGGCACAGGTGTGTAAACATCTGAGATGATGCTGTAAAAATTCCAGCAGGTACTCTTCTCTTTATTTATCGGTACATCGACGATAATACGAATGGCAAACAAGTCATAGATCTCCTCGAAAGGAACATGTTTGGTCTTGATCTTATCAGCAATGGATGAGATAGATTTAGGTCTGCCGATGATGCGATAGGGTACGCCTAGATCTTCGAAGTGAGTGGTCAGCCCCTTTATAAAGTCATTGATATAAGAATTACGACTTCTCTTAGTCTCCTGAAGTTTTCTCGCTATGTCAGCGTAAGCTTCGGGATCATATATTTTTAGTACGAGGTCCTTAAATTCCGTCTTAAGTTTGTACAGACCTAACCTATGAGCGAGGGGGGCGTAGATATAGCTTGTCTCTGAAGCAATCTTAAGTTGCTTATCCTTTGGCATTGAACCCAGGGTACGCATATTGTGCAACCGATCAGCCATCTTGATCAGTACCACACGTACATCGGAACTCAGAGTAGTCAGCACCTTTCTGAAATTCTCTGCTTGTGGACTGTCCGAATTAAAGCTGCCATCCAACTTTGTCAACCCATCGATAATCCGGGTTATTTTTTCGCCAAATTGAACTTTGATTTCTGCCAGTGTGACATCGGTATCTTCTACCACATCATGTAGTAAAGCAGCTACGACAGCAGTAGGGCCTAACCCAATCTCTTCCGCGCAGATGCGGGCTACTTCAATGGGGTGAAGTATATAGGGTTCGCCTGACTTACGACGCTGCTTTGCGTGAGCCTGAACGGCTATTTCATACGCTTTGCGTATATTTTCTTTATCCTCTTTGGAGAGGTCGGACTGGATGCTTTTAAGTAAATTCCTATATGCACGTTGAATTATCAACACGTCCTCCTGGTCTAAAACCGGTAGAATTGTGGTGGGCATATAGTGGAATTAAAATTGTTGTTAAAGCAATAACGTAAAATTAAAGCTAATAATCACCATTTAAACAAAATTTTATTGAGAATATCAATCAAGTCATGAGGGGTTACCTCAATCGATCCATTGATTTCACCAACGCCTCGTCTTTTCGAATGTATTTACCCGCAAAAAACATCAGTAGTATAGCAACAATAGGTAATAACAGCCCAAACCGTGCATGTACAAATGACATTTCATTTTGACGATTTTCGAAATTAAGATAGAAGAGCACGCCACTGGCTATCAGCATGGTCAGCATCAGGAATATGGTAAGCCGAGATAATAGCAATTGGAGTTTTCGATTGCGATAAACAAAGATATTAATCAGCGTAAGTAAAATCGCGCCACTTACGAGTACAATGAGAATAATATTGTCATACGTATTGTAAGTGCCGTCTGCAAATATGCCATTTGGATTGCCATTTTCTTTGTATTGCGCGAAGTCAAATGCCGGCAGAAATAAGGCTGACATTAACAAGGCCGCGAGAAAAAGGTACACTGATTGAATACGTTGAATCATGGTCTATATCGTATGTTTCACGGTGGCAAATATATTACATTTAATTTATTGGTTGTGTGGACAGCTTTTAGTGTTTTTTCGTTAGTGCGCTCCTGCGTCCAATTCCGAAAATAAACATTTTAGATTTCCCCCCGGCGGGTTGAGCGAATTTAGCCCTGCCTTGCAGGGCCAAAGGTGTATTCACACCTTCGGTGAGGGAACTGACCGCACCTGCGGTCAGCTTACTTGAATAAAGTAAGCGTAAAATAAACCTTTGGTGAGCTATTTTAAAGGCCATACTATTTCTGCAGCATACTAACGCTTCTTACAAATA
>Ga0073900_10000100_pt1 | contig 68787 bp, 65 predicted proteins | sample KloWWTmetKNB5Kit_FD_66666 | JGI IMG/M metagenome (GOLD analysis project Ga0073900, IMG submission 66666) | Active sludge microbial communities from Klosterneuburg, Austria, studying microevolution and ecology of nitrifiers - Klosterneuburg... | ecosystem: Engineered > WWTP > Aerobic digester >...
TCCTACAACATACAATGCACAGGGTTCTTATACCATTACCTGGACATTTGATGATGGCAACGGCAACACATCTACCGCAACACAAAATGTAATTGTAGATGATGTAACAGCGCCAACAGCTCCTGCATCTTTACCAGATGCTACCGGAGAATGTGCCGTAACCTTAGACGGACCTGTGGTTATAGATAATTGCGGAAACAGTATTACCGGTACGGCAATGGATCCTATTACAGGAATTGAATCTACAAACATCACCATTATTGACCAGGGTGTAACAACTGTTACCTGGACATTTACTGATGCCAGTGGAAATTCATCCACAGTGAATCAAACGGTAATTATTGATGATGTAACTGCACCACCTGCACCACCAAGTCTGCCCACTTTAACTGATGAATGTAGCTATACAGTTACCACTTTCCCAACTGTAGAAGATGAATGTGTGAAAACAGTTGAAGGCATCCCAACAGATCCAGGAACGGGCAATGTACTTTCTTCTCTTACATTTAATACACAGGGTATCCATACCATTCGTTGGGTATTTGATGATGGCAATGGCAATACATCTTTCACCGATCAGGATATTGTGATTCAGGATGTAACAGCTCCTGCAATTACCTGCCCTGCAAATATTACTTTGAGCAGTTCACAGGCAACAGCTACATGGACAGACCCAACTGCAACCGATAATTGCGGAGCAGTAACGGTAACACAAACAGCAGGTCCAGCATCTGGATCTACATTTGCACCGGGTAGCACTACCACTATTACCTACACTGCTACTGATGCAGCAGGCTTAAGTACAAGCTGCTCATTTACCGTAACCAGGAATGTCGGCATCAATGTAAATGTTACCTATACTCCCATTAACTGTTATGGTGGATGGTCATTGGTTCATGTAACAGCAAGTGGCGGGTTTGCACCATATTGGGGAGTTGGTTATTTCTTTGTTCCTGCTGGTACATACAACTTTACCGTTTGGGATTCTCATGGTCAAAATGGAACAACCACAGTTACCATTACCCAACCTACACCAATAGTGGTAGCATGCGGAACAAATAATCCTGAATTGTTCTTTGGCTATAGTGCAGATAATACGGCACAAATACTTGCATCAGCTACCGGCGGTACGCCACCTTATAAAATTTCTTATAGCATGAACAGGCGTTTGAAATGTAATGTGGGCAATTCATCAGGCGATGAAACCTGGGTTGCAGGTGCTGGTACAGCAACAAACACTTATACGGTTTGTCCTGGTTCAGGATCATACTGGCAACCGCCGGTTTCCACTTCTACTGCTACTTTGGGCGAAGGCGATACTTATAGCTTAACGGTTTCCTTAATGGATGATGCAGTAATTACGGCAACTATTACCGATGCAAATGGTTGTGTTCAAAAATGCACTACACCAATATTTGCAACAGATGTAAGATGTTCCGGCAATAAAGTGAAAATTTGCCATAAGCAAGGTGCACACGGTTGCCGTACCACTTGTGTGGATGAAACTGCAGTGGCAGCACATTTGGCACATGGTGACTTCCTCGGCGAATGTAATTCCCATTGTCATCCTCATGATAATAACCCATGGTGGGGCCCAGGCTGGGGATGGTGGGGTCCAGGCTGGGGTTGGTGGGGCTGGTGGCAAGGCTGGGGCTGGTGGGGCCCGGGATACGGCAACCCAAATCCAGGAAATCCCTGGGGCTGGAAAGGAAACAGCAATGCTACAATTGCTACCGAAACAACCAAAGGCGGTGTAGCTGCTCCTGAAGCTAATGATTTTGAAATATACAACCTTAAAGTTGCACCAAACCCAAGCTCTACAGAATTTGTTTTGCAGGTAAATACAACAAATAATACCGATAGGATGCTGGTAAATATTTATGACGTAAGCGGAAAAATTTACAAACAATTTAAAGCAAACCCTACTCAACTGATAAAATTTGGAACAGGAATGAGACCGGGAACCTATCTTGTAGAAGTATTACAGGCAGGGCACAGAAAAACAGCAACCGTAATTAAATTATAATTACCCATAACCTGATATGTAAAGACCGTTTTAAATAACGGTCTTTTTTTATGCTTGTAAATATTAAAGCAATATTTTATAAGATTACAAAACCGGCTATTTCTATACTGCCATTTTAACAAATCACACAATAACATCATCAGAAAAAAGTTATAATATTACGCTTCTTTTAACCGCTTGAAACTTTAAAAACATGAAGAGTAAAATTTTATTTGCCCTGTTTTTTGTAATTCCCTCTTTGCTGCTGGCACAAACCGGCAATGAGCAAAATGCAGCCATTCCTAAAGATGCGCCCATAGATGTATCGGTAACCAATTTTAAAAATGAAATGCTCAATGGAGAAATTATCGTTTTTCGCAGCCAGAAAAACGATAAAGAATACCAGGGCCTTACCAATGAACAGGGTAAATTCAGCCTCAGGCTCCCGGCTGGCGATAAGTATGAAATATTTATTCTGGGGTTTAAAGATTCTACAAGTTATAATGTACTGGATATTCCCATGCCACAGGGAAATGCATATTACAAAAGCCCATTTAAAATTGATATCCAGTTTCAGCCTGCAAAAACATTTGTATTGGATGATTGCAATTTTGATTTTGGAAAGGCTACGCTCCAGGAAAGTTCTTATACAGTGCTGGATGAGCTTGTTGCCTATATGAACCGTAAGGCCGATGAAAAAATTGAAATTGGCGGTCATACCGATAATATCGGCAGCCATGAAAAAAATCAAAAATTATCCGAAGAGCGGGCCAATACCGTAAGGGCTTACCTGCTAACGAAAGGTATTGACCCGGACAGGGTAACGGCAAAAGGTTATGGCATGGATGAACCCATTGAAGAGAACAGTACAGAGCAGGGCCGTGCCAAAAACCGGCGTACCGAAGTAAAAATCATTGAATAAAAGTATTTGTTGATCCGGCTTTGCCGGATTTTTTTTTACTAAATATTTTCTTTTATTAAGCGTGCAACAACTTTGTCAATTGGAAGGGTTACACTTTCCGGTGAAAATTTTTCCCAATCAATAAACCGGAACGTTTCTGTCATTTGCATTGCTGCATATACTTTTAATTGCTGCTCATCAAAATCAAATGCTTGGCTTCTTAGTGGAACGCTGATTGGCTCCAATGCATTTACCAGGTAATAAATAGAAATAATTTGCTGCTGTGGATGAAAAGCGCTTTTTTGAAAAAAATCTGTAGTATATAAATGCCGGGTAACCTCAATGTTTAAATTCATTTCTTCTAAAAACTCCCTTTTGAGGCAATCTCTTGTTCCTTCGCCAAACTCTAATCCACCACCGCAAAATTTAGTATAATATTGACCCCTGATATATTCATCACTTACCAGTACTTGTTTTTTTTCATTGATTAGTATACCATATACCCTTACGTTAAACATGCTTTAGCGTTTGTATTGCTTTACAAAATTATAGATGGCATAAGCTAAAATGAGAAGGCTTACAGCCGTAGGAATCCAAAATGCAAAATGCGAATCCTGGTAAGGCAGTGGAACATTCATGCCATAAATACTGGCTATTAAAACCGGGATGCTTAACAATATAGTAAGTGTGGCAAGCCTTTTCAATACCAAATTTTGGTTATTACTGATAATGCTGGCATAAGCATCCAATGTGCTGCTGAGAATATTGGTATAGGTATTGGCTGTTTCAAGCGCCTGCGAATTTTCAATAACCAGGTCGTCCAGGAAATCCTTTTCATCCGGCTCCAATTGCAAAAAATTTGTTCGGGCAAGTTTCATCATCAGCAATTCATTGCTGCGTAGCGCCGTAATAAAATATACAAGGCTTTTTTGTATGCGCATCAGTTGAAAAAGGTCTTCGTTCCTGTTGGCTACGTAAAGCTTTTGCTCCAGTAAATTCCTGCGTTGGTTTATTTCTTTGAGGTAATCCTGGAAGTTGGTAATAATTTTTTCAAAAATCTTCAGCGCCATAAGATTTTTTTCTTCCGGCGGGTTGTGCTGGAAACTGTTAAGGAATTTTTTTATGGCTTCATTTTCAAATGAATTAACCGTTACAATCTGGCCGTTGGTTATAATAATACAAATAGGTATGGTAATATAAAACGCATCGCTTTCGTTAAACGAATTATTTTCAGTAGGCGTTTTAATCACAATCAATTTTACTTTTTCTTCCGTTTCAAAACGGCTGCGTTCATCAATATCCAAAGAGTCTTTTAAAAAATCAATAGGGATGAACAGGTCTTTGCTTAATTCGTAAAATTCTTCTTCTTTGAGCGGCGGCAATACATTTACCCAGGTTGCTTTTTCGGGGTTGTTTATAGCGATACTCTTTTTGTCTTCTATGGAAAAATATTGTACCATTTATAGGTTAAGCTTTTTTAAATTTCAATTTCGCCCTTAAATGAAAAATTTGCCGGACCACAAAGCCAAATGTTTGAATACCGGTTATCGGTTTTATTGAACTCTACGCTCAAACTGCCGCCTGGTGTTTTTATCGCAACCCTGTTAAAGCCAGGATTATTGTGTGCGCACAACAGGGCAGCAGCCGTAACGCCGGTGCCGCAGCTTAAGGTTTCTGCTTCCACACCTCGTTCATAAGTACGTACATAAATGGTTTCTTTATCCAGCAATTCCACAAAATTTACATTGATTCCATTTTCTGCAAAATCTTTGCTGTACCTTATTTCATGTCCTTTGGTAAGTACATCAATACTTTTTACGTTTTGCACAAAAATAATATAATGCGGAGACCCTGTATTTACCAGCGAAAAATCAAGTTGCTCATCCACTGCATTTACATCTTGCATTTTTAAACGTATGGTGCCGTCAATATCTATTTCAGCTTCATGCTCCCCGTCTGATGCTATAAATTTATAGGTATATTTTTTAATGCCGATGTCGTTGGCAAATTGTACAATACACCTGCCACCGTTGCCACACATGCTCCCGGCTTTTCCATCACTGTTATAATAAACCATTTCAAAATCATAGCCATCTTTTTTGTTTATCAGCATTAAGCCATCTGCACCTATACCAAAATTGCGGTTGCACAAATGGTTAATGGTTGCCTGGCTTAGGTTGCTAAATTCGCCGCTGATATTATTAAAAAGAATGAAATCGTTTCCGGTTCCCTGGTATTTATAAAAACTGGCTAACATTTTATTGGTACTATACTATTTTTGATGCGATAATTTCTAAAGTTTTTTGAATGAGTTTTTCCACTGCGGTAGCTCCATCATTACTAAATTCGCCGGTAATCCTGTTGGCAACTATTGCGCTTAAGGATAGGCATTGGTGGCCCAATATTTTTCCCATGCCATAAATTGCTGAAGTTTCCATTTCAAAATTACTAATGCGGTGGTTGCCAAATTGAAAACCGGTGAGCCTGTCAATCAACTGCGGGCTTGCTAAACCCATTCTTAACACACGACCCTGTGGCCCGTAAAAACCCGGGCAGGTTACGGTAATTCCCTGGTGGAAGCCACTTACAAATTCTTTTAATAACTGTATTGCTGCTGCGGTGATATACGGGCTTGAAATATCCTGCTGCAATTGTACATGGGTTTTAAAAGCCTGCAGTATTTGAATGTCTTCTTCGGTTTTATTTGTGGTATAAAAATTTAAGAGGTTATCAATACCCAATCCATGCGTACTGGCCACAAAACTGTCTGTAGCAATTTCTTTTTGCAAAGAACCTGCCGTGCCCACTCGTATTATTTTGAGTGAAGTAAGCTTGGGTTTAATGGTACGGGTTTCAAAATCAATATTCACCAGGGCATCCAGTTCATTCAAAACAATATCAATATTATCGGGCCCAATACCGGTGCTCACCACCGAAAGGCGTTTGTTGTTTAAAAACCCGGTATGCAGTATAAATTCCCGGTGCTGGTTTCGAAATTCTATACTATCAAAATATTTACTTACTTCCTTCACCCTGTCTGGGTCCCCAACGGTAATAATAGTGTGTGCAAGCTCTTCGGGCCTTGTATTTATATGATATATTGCCCCTCGGTTATTAATGATTAATTCAGATGCTGCAATACTGTTCATTTTAGTCAAAACATTTAATTTATGGATAAAAATACCCTATTTTTGCCAACTCAAAGAGGAATAAATTTTAACCGTAATTTGAGTAATAAGGTCCTTTGGCCGAGTGGCTAGGCAAAGCTCTGCAAAAGCTTCTACAGCGGTTCGAATCCGCTAGGGACCTCAAAACTTGCCTGTGAGCGGAACCTTACGGGCTTTTTTTATATCATGAAATATTTCCCATTTGCCGGTATTGCCTTTTGCGCAATTATTATTATCAGTTGCTTTATGCCCTGGGCTTTTTACCCCGATTTGCAGAAAACTTTCAATGGTTTTTTTTCGGAAAACCAAATCTATGGCAAACCAGGAAAATACCTCATCTTCTTTTCTATATGCTGCATTGCTGGTTATGTTTTCAAAAGTAAATTTTTGAAGGCTATCGGTTTTTTTACAAGTGCGTTAATGGCGGCTTATGCAGTAAAAACATTTATCTTGTTCAGCAGTTGTTACGGTGCCTATTGCCCCGTTAAAAAACCGGCAATTGTTATCATGTTGTCTTTAAGTATCCTAAACCTTATTTTGGCTTCATCAATGGCCATGGTAAAACGACAAGTTGTAAAAGGGCATTAAGTTTGGCCTGTTTTTTTCATTTTTATTATAGTACTGCATTGAGAAAATTGAAAATGGGTTGGATTATTTAGTTTTTCATTTGCTTGAAAAATTTAGTTTAAATTTACATTAAGCGATAGTATATGGAAACCTACGGTAAAATATTATTGATTGCCATGCCTGCTTTTTTATTGCTGGTAATTTTCGAAAAATGGTATGGGTGGAAAAAAGGTTTTGAAACCGTAAAAACAATGGATGCTATAAGCAGCCTTGCCAGTGGCGTTACCAATGTTACCAAAGATGTGCTGGGCTTAAGTATTGCCATACTTGGCTACGAGTGGATGTACAAGCACTGGGCAATAACCCATATTGGTACTACCTGGGTTACTTATGTAATTATCATCATCCTATTGGATTTTGCCGGTTATGCAGTACATGCGCTGCAGCATAAAGTTAATTTTTTTTGGAATGCTCATGTAATCCACCACAGTAGCGAAGAATTTAACCTTGCCTGCGCATTAAGGCAAAGCATTTCTATTTTTGTAAAATTATTTGCACTTTTATTATTGCCTGCTGCACTTTTGGGTATTGAGCCCGTGGTAATTGCTATTGTAGCCCCGCTGCATTTGTTTGCCCAATTTTGGTACCATACCCGGCACATTAATAAAATAGGGTTTTTAGAAAAATTTCTAGTTACTCCTTCGCATCACCGTGTGCACCATGCCATCAACCCGGAATATATTGACAAAAATTTTGGCCAGATTTTTATTTTTTGGGATAAATGGTTGGGAACATTTCAGCAGGAAATGGAAGAAGTATCACCTGTGTATGGTGTTACGAGACCTGCCAGAACATGGAATCCCATAAAAATAAACTTTCAACATTTGGCTTTATTACTTAAAGATGCCTGGCATACAAAAGAATGGAAAGATAAACTCAGGGTTTTTTATAAGCCAACAGGCTGGAGGCCAGAAGATGTAAAACAAAATTTTCCTGTTTTTAGTATTAGCGATGTGTATGATTTTGAAAAGTATGATACCGTTGCAAATCCATTTTCAACATTCTGGTGCTGGGCTCAAATGCTGGTATTGCTTTTGCTGATAAGTTACCTTTTTGGAAATATTGCTGCTATAGGTTCACCGGAAATGTTTATTTACGGTGCATTTGTGTTCCTTTATATTTATGCTTTAACCGATTGGATGGATACCAATAAATTTTCCTGGATTTTTGAAGTGTTAAAATTTATATTTGGCGCTGGTATCATTTTTTATTCTGGCGATTGGTTTGGCATATCTGGCCTTGCAGTATGGTTGCCTTATGCTGTGCTTGCTTATTTATTCATTTCTTTGTTTGTGAGTATTTGCCTTGCCATTAAAGAAAAATCAAAATTGCTTACTTCTTCTTTACGCTGATGCTGTAAAACGCATTAATGCCTTCCGGGAATATTATTTACGGTTCTCCAAAGTTGTAAAGGATTTTCATTTTTTAATTCTTCGGGCAAATGATTGTTTGGCCAGTTTTGATATGCAATAGGGCGGCAAAACCTTTTTATACCATCGGCACCCACTGCGGTAAACCTGCTGTCGGTAGTAGCCGGGTAAGGCCCGCCATGCTGCATTGCCAGGCTTACCTGTACACCGGTGGGCACAGCATTAAATATTATTCTTCCGCAAAGGGTTTTCATACTATCAATTAAATCTTTGTGCACATTCATTTCATTTTCACTTGCAATAATGGTAGCGGTTAACTGGCCCTGCATGTGCTGTGCAACCAAAAGCATTTCGGCATAATCGGTACATTTTACCATAAGGCAAAAAGGGCCAAAAACTTCCTGCATTAAACTTGGGTTCAGTATAAAATCCTGTGCATTTACCATGGCCAAAGCCGGTAGCGCTTCATTGGGCAAAGCTTTTGCTTTGGGTATTTCAATTTTTTGAACAGCATGTTGCTGCAAAATTGATTGCATTGTTGATTGATAATTTTCAAAAATACCCTGGTTCAGCATTTGCGCTGCTGCATAGGATGAAAAATTTGTTGATAGTGCAACAATAAAATTATTGAAGCTATCATTATTAATACCCACAATAATTCCCGGGCAGGTACAAAACTGGCCTGTACTGCTGTTGATGGAAGCAGCTAAAAGTTTGGCATATTCTTCGGCTTCGGTTATTAATTTTTCCTGCAAAATAAATACCGGGTTTACGCTGCTCATTTCTGCAAAAACAGGAATAGGTTCGGGCCGCTGCTGCCCCCAGTCAAAAATTTGTTTTCCTCCTTTAAATGAACCGGTAAACCCTACGGCTTTTATGAGTGGATGGCTTACCAAAGCTTTTCCAATTTCTTTTGAAACGCCATGCAGGTGCTGAAAAATATTTTTTGGCATTTTCAATTCAATTAATGTTGCGGCAATAATATCCGCAATAAGCTGGCTGCTTTGGGCATGTGCCGGGTGGGCTTTTACTATTACCGTACAACCAGCTGCTAAAGCACATGCTGTATCTCCGCCTGCAGTAGAATAGGCCAGTGGAAAATTGGCTGCGCCAAAAATTGCAACAGGCCCAAGTGGTATTTGCATTTTGCGTAAATCGGTTGTGTTTTTTCCCTTTCCTGCATTATCAATCCGTATATCCATCCATTGGCCACTTTTACAATAATCCGCATAGCTATTCAATTGCCAGCATGTACGGCTGAGTTCTGTTTTTAGCCTTGGCGGCGAAAGATGCGTTTCTGTTACGGCAATTTTTATTATATCTTTTTCTGCCTGCTGCAGGTTATAGGCCGTTGCGTATAATAATTTTGCCCTTTGCTGCAAACTATATTGTTTATACAGGGTAAATGCTTTGGCAGATTGATTTATTATCTCTTCCAGTTGATATGGTAATATATCCGGATAATTAAACATTGATACCTATTTACTTAGATGATTGCGAAGAAGTTAATTTTCTTTTTTAATAGATAATGTAAAAACAATTATATAATTTTACAATATATCAGGTACTAAATTACATATGAAAAAACAAATTTTGCTTTTCATTGCATGCTTTACAGGTGCAATGGCTTTTGCTCAAAATGCAGCTAAGGAACTTTTTAGCAATAATTCTTCCCGTATAGCAGTAAATGAAAGGGCAGTGAATAATCTTTTTTCAACAACAAAAGGGCAAACAGCAAATTTATTTTTAGAGGGTATTGGACAATTAGAAATACTGGTAAATATGAATGAGTGGAACGAAGAAAAAGTGAGGACTATTGGCGGAAAGTTAAAAGGTATGGAAGACGCTATTATCACTATTACACAAATGGATCAGCCGGGCAGCCTGATTTATGAAGGCTCAATTATTTCCGCCAGAAAAAATTCTGCATTTAAAATCACCACTTCCAACGGGCAGGTATTTTTTGAAAAAACCGAAAAAGACAAAATAATTGTTACCGACTAAAGTTTAGTTTACCCTAAGATGAGCAAAATTTATCTATTTTATTTTTTATTGTCATTTTCTGTTTTTAAGGCAAGTGCACAAGTGCCTGTTTTTAACAGTTTGTCCGGGGCAGACCATGTAATTTTCCTCGATTTTGACGGCCATACCGTTTCAGGCTCTGCATGGAACAGTAGTTTTAATAGCGGTAACCCTATTTATTGTGCCTCATCCGGATATAATGATACACAGGTGGAAACCGTATTTAAAATGATGGCAGAAGATTACCGGCCATTCAATATTAATATTACCACTGACTCATTGATTTTTTTTACCACCCCGCTGCAAAAAAGAATGAGGGTTTTATTTACGCCATCAAGCAGTTGGTATCCCAACCCTGCAGGAGGTGTGGCTTACCTGAGTACATTTGGCGGTATTGCAAACAAAGTGTGCTTTGTTTTTGTAAATGCCATCGGCAACGAGTATAATGCAGCCGAAGCAGGATCGCATGAAGCAGGCCATACACTTACTTTAAACCATCATAGCCAATATGATGGTAGTTGTAATAAAACAAATGAATACTATTATGGTATAGGTTCCGGAGAAATTGGCTGGGCGCCAATAATGGGAGTAGGGTATAATAAAAATATGTCTACCTGGAGCAACCTTGCATTTAATGCCGGTTGTAACTATGCACAAAGTGACCTTGCACAAATAATTTCCCCGTCAAACCAGGGCGTAACCTTTCGTACCGATGACCACGGAAACGATAATGCCTCTGCAACAATGTTGAATGTTGTTGCAGGCGCTTTTACCGACAGTGGTTTAATAACTACCAATACCGATGTGGATGTATTTACATTTTCATTAAGCGATACGGCTTATGTTTCAATAAATGCCTTGCCTTACAGCCTGGGGTCAAATATAAAAGCTAACCTGGATATTTCATTAGTGTTGAAGAATGACTTAAATGAAACTTTAAGAATAAGTAAACCTGCAAGTATATTAGATGCTTCCATAAATAATTTTTTATTGTACCCGGGTAATTATTTTATTTATATTGATGGCGTTTCAAATGCAAATCAGTCGGGTTACGGTAGCCTGGGTAAATATTTTTTAAATGGCACTATTTCCGAAAATATCCCTGCTTTACTTAATTCGGCATTAATTTCCAGTGATAATAATATTTGTATTGGTACCGCAGTAAATTTTTCCGACCAGTCAACAGGCAACATTACTTCATGGAACTGGAGTTTCCCCGGTGGTAGCCCATCTTCCTCTACTTTGCAAAACCCGGGTTTAATTACCTATAACGCTCCAGGCAATTATGCGGTTAATTTAGTGGTGTCAGACGGTACAAATTCCGATAGTCGCAACCTTTCAAATTATATACGGGTAAATACATTGCCCAATATTTCCATTAGTCAGTCGGCGCCTTCTGTTTGCGGCTTTCAGTCTGTTGATTTAACTGCAAGTGGCGCCAGTTTTTACAATTGGACTCCTTCAGCAGGCCTTAGTAACACAGTGCTTGCAAAAACACGAGCACAAATAAACGTTACTTCTACTTTTACTGCGTATGGAACAGATGTAAACGGATGCGTAAATTCAGCCAATGTAACCATTCAGTATTTTCCTTCACCAGTTTTGAATAAAAACCCAACTGATGAAACAATAATGGTGTGCCGGAACGATTCAACCCTTTTGAGCGTAAATGGTGCACTTACTTATACATGGTCGCCTTCAACAGGGTTAAGCAGCACAACAGGTTCATCGGTAAAAGCAAGGGTGCAATCAGGCTCTATATATTATATGGTTACTGGCACAGATGCCAATGGATGTACTGCTGCTGTAGGTTTCCGCCTTACTTCAAGGCCATGTGATTCTTTGGTAGCAGATGTAAAAGTGGACCAGGGCGCCATTTGTGCACCTGCTTGTGTAAATGTTTCCGATTTTTCTACAGGCAGCCCTACGGAATGGTTATGGAATTTTCCCGGCGGTACCCCATCTACTTCCAGCTTGCAAAGTCCGGGAGTTGTTTGTTATACCAATCCCGGAACCTATGCGATGGAACTAAGGGTTGTAAAAGGAACAGACACCAGTAATAAAGTTTTTAATAGTGTGGTAATTGCAGGTGCTTATCCCCAAATAGTGATGACGGCAAACCCGGCTACTATTTGCGAATTGGATTCCGCAGGTATTAAAGTATCCGGTGCACAATATTATAGCTGGGGTTTTAAACCATCCTTATACATCATCGGTTATGCCGATTCGGTAAATGTAAAGCCTATGGATACTACCTGGTATGTAGTTACCGGGCATACCAATGTATTTAATGGCGGTACAGGCGGACAGGGTGGCCAGGAAAATTTTACCATTTGTAGTACTATTGATTCTATTAAAGTAAACGTAATTAACTGTACTACTGTTCCTCAAAAACTGATGTATTTTAATGCGCTGTATAAAAATGATGCAGTGGATACTTACTGGCAAATGCTTACGCAAAGCGATGTAGAAAGTTATGAAGTTGAACGCAGCATAAATGGGGTTGTGTTTAATGCCATAGCCGAAATTGATAAAAGCAATTCGTCCACTTATAGTTTTACCGATAAATATTTACCTCCCGGAATTAATATATTATACTACAGAATCAAATATTTGCAGGCAAATGGTACTGGGTTTTATTCTGAAATTATAAAAGTAGAGATACAGGAAAAAATAAGTAACTGGGCAAGCATATTGCCCAACCCGGTAAAAGATAAGCTTACTGTACAAGTGTTTTCAAATGAAAAATCTGCCGGAAAAATAATCATTTCTAATGCCGCTGGCCAAATATTATTACAAAAAAATGATGTGCAATTTTTGCCAGGGCTTCAAAACATTAAATTACCCGTAGTACAACTTCCGCAGGGATTGTATTTTGTGAAAATAATAAAAGGAGCCGGTAGCAAGGTTTGTAAACTTTTAAAAGCTGACTTTTAATTTCCTTTGCTTTTTAATTTTTCTTTAGCTTCAAGCATACGCATTTCTTTGGCATCCTGCAAAAATTCCGAAGCAAAAATAAACTGGTTCAGTTGTTTGTTGTCGGAAAAAATAATATCCTTGCTTGTGCCGCTCCATTCTTTTTTACCGTTCAGCAGATAAAGAATGTTGTCGCCAATTTCCATTACGCTGTTCATATCGTGGGTATTAATAATGGTAGTTATGTTTTGTTCCACCGTTATTTGCTTAATCAACTGGTCAATAACCATAGATGTTACGGGGTCGAGGCCGGAGTTGGGCTCATCGCAAAATAAATATTTGGGGTTTAATACAATGGCACGTGCAATTCCCACCCTTTTTTTCATACCACCGCTTATTTCTGCCGGAAACTTTTTGTTAACTCCGCTAAGGTTCACTTTTGCTAATACTTCATTTACTCGGGAAAGTTTTTTGGAGTTACTATCCGTAGTAAACATGTTTAAAGGAAATTTTACATTGTCTTCCACCGTCATGCTGTCAAATAAAGCCGAACCCTGGAACAACATGCCTATATCCTGGCGCAATAATTTTCTCTCTTCGGCAGACATGGCATTAAAACTTTTGCCATCATAAATTATTTCTCCTTCATCGGGTTCAATTAGGCCAACAAGGCATTTTTGCAAAACGGTTTTACCGCTGCCGCTGGTACCTATGATGAGGTTGGTTTTGCCGGTTTCCATTACATGGCTTACACCATCTAAAACTACTTTGCCCGAAAAACTTTTTTTGATATTGTTGAATTCAATCATAATTTTTTTTATTAAAGAAGCAAAGCGGCCAGTAAATAATCAGCCAATAAGATTACCACACAGCTTACAACCACTGATTTTGTACTTGACTTGCCAATTTCTAAAGCGCCGCCTTTTACATAATACCCGTAAAACGCCGATACACTGCTTATAATAAATGCAAACGTATAGGCTTTTACCAATGCAAAAAATACATTAAACGGAATAAAGTTTTGCATTAACCCAATATCAAAAGTGGCACTGGATAAAATATTGGATAGATCTCCGGCAAGCCTTCCACCCCAAATTCCCAGTACCATGGATAGTACAATGAGCATAGGAATTACAATAACTGCGGCAACAATTTTAGGCAGTATCAAAAACGTTTTTGTATTGATTCCCATAATTTCCAATGCATCGATTTGCTCGCTCACCCTCATATTGCCCAGTTCGCTGGCAATTTTGCTGCCAATAACCCCTGCAAGTACAATGCAAACAAGGGTAGGGGAAAATTCCAGTATTACCGTATCTCGTACAATTTGGGCAATAGTAGTTTTAGGTATAAGCGGGCTTACGAGCTGGTATGCTGTTTGCACCGCACTTACCGCACCCATAAATACAGAAATAATACATACTATGGGCAATGCACCCATGCTAATTTCGGAGCATTGGTGCATAAATTCTTTCCAATAAAGTTTTGGGTTTTCCGGCTTGCTGAACATTCCCTTCAGCATAAGCATATATCTGCCAAGTTCTGTAAAAAATTTCATCTTTTATTCTTTTTGCGGGAATAGGATAGGGTGTTAAATTTTTGATGATGATTTTGAAAAACGTTTCCACCAGCGTTTTCTTTTCATTTCATCCTGTTCATTTTGCCTGCTTTTTACCTGAGCATCTACTACGGCAATTAATACCATATTAAAAATGCCACGGCTGCTGCTGCCCAATTGCAATACATGTACCGGTTTGTTTAATCCTAAAAGTATGGGCCCAATACTGTCTGCACTGCCCAGTTCCTGCAATAAGTTATAGGCAATATTACCCGAAACAAGATTGGGGAAAATTAAAGTATTTACGTCTTCATTCACCAGTTCCGAAAAAGGATAATTTTCTTTAAGTATTTCTTTATTGAAAGCTAAAATACCCTGTATTTCGCCATCGCATTTAAGCGTGGGTTCTTTTTGCTTTACAATTTCCCTTGCCTGCCTTACCAGGTTGGCTTCGGGTGAATTACTGCTGCCAAAATTTGAATAAGAGAGCATAGCAATCTTGGGTTCTATATTAAACTGTTTTACTTCTTTTGCCACCATTAAAGTTATTTCTGCCAGTTCCTCTGCTGTAGGCCTGAAGTTTACGGTGGTGTCTGCCAAAAATAAGGGTCCTTTACGGGTAAATAAGAGGTACATACCGGCAATTTTTTTAACTCCCGGCTCGGTGCCTATAACCTGTATGGCCGGCCTTATTGCTTCGGAATATTTCCTGCTTGGCCCGCTGATAAGGCAATCGGCAATGCCAGTTTCTACCATCATACAACCAAAATAGTTGCGGTCTTTCATCATTTTGTAGGCTTCGTATTTATTTACGCCTTTACGCTGCCTTTTTTCAAAAAAGAGATCGCCAAATTGTTTGCGCAGGTCTTCACAATCATCATCTTTACAATCTATAATAGGTATTTCATTTAAATCAATACCATAAGTTTCGGCAATAGATTTTATTTTCTTTTCTGCTCCCAGTAAAATGGGGAAACCCACAGCTTCTTCCAAAACCAATTGTGCGGTTTTAATAATTTTTACATTTTCACCATCGGCAAATACTACACGCTTTGGATCTTTTCGGGCTTTTGCGCTTATAACCCTGCTTAGTTGGTTATCTAATCCCAGCCTGTGATTGAGCTCCTGTTCATAAGCTTCCCAATCGCCAATGGCCTGCCTGCTTACGCCACTTTGCATGGCTGCTTTTGCTACTGCTGGGGCAACGGTTACCAACAACCTGGGGTCTATCGGTTTAGGAATAATATAATCCCGGCCAAAGAAAATAGTATTATCATTATACGCAAGGTTTACAATTGTGGGTACTGGTGATTTGGCTAAATCTGCAAGTGCTTTTACTGCAGCAAGCTTCATCGTTTCATTTATTTGTGTGGCCCTCACATCCAAAGCGCCCCTGAAAATATAAGGGAAGCCTAATACATTATTAACCTGGTTGGGAAAATCACTTCGGCCTGTTGCCATTATCAGGTCTTTGCGGCTTTCTGTCCCTTCTGTATAAGAAATTTCAGGATCCGGATTGGCAAGAGCAAATACAATGGGGTTTTTGGCCATTGACTTTACCATTTCTTTTGTAACTACATTGCCTACGCTTAAACCCAAAAAAACATCGGCATCCTTCATGGCATCGGCAAGTGTAAAGTTTTTATATTTTTCTGTTACACAATAAGCTTGTTTAATTTTTTCTATATCGCTTCTTCCCTGGTGAAGAATACCATTAATGTCAAATACTTTAAATTGGGCAGGCCTTGCGCCTAGTGCGGTGTAAAGTTGTATGCAGGCCATTGCTGCAGCGCCTGCGCCACTTACCACAATTTGTATTTTATCTATTTTCTTTTTTTGTATTTCCAGTGCATTCAATAAAGCCGCAGATGAAATTATTGCTGTGCCATGCTGGTCGTCGTGCATTACCGGTATTTGGCATTGCTTCTTTAATTCCTGCTCAATATAAAAACATTCCGGGGCCTTAATATCCTCAAGGTTGATGCCTCCAAATGTGGGTTCCAGCGCTTTTACAATTTCTACAAATTTTTGGGGATCGGTTTCGTTAATTTCAATATCAAATACATCAATGTCGGCAAATATTTTAAATAACACCGCCTTGCCTTCCATAACCGGCTTACCGGCTCCGGCACCAATATTACCAAGGCCTAATACAGCAGTGCCATTGCTTATTACGCCTACAAGGTTGCCCTTTGCAGTATATTTATAAATGTCCTCGGGGTTTGCAGCAATTTCTTTGCATGGCCATGCAACGCCTGGTGAATAAGCAAGTGAAAGGTCTCTTTGTGTTTTTGCTTCTTTGCTCGGTATTACTTCAATTTTTCCAGGTCGCCACCTGGCGTGGTATTCTAATGCTTCCTGCTTGCGGATTTCTTTAGCCATATAAATATTTACCAGCAGGTTTCAAAAATGGTTAATGCTTACTTTTTTTAAAACCCGGCAATAATGATGGCAAAATTAAGAATTTATAGTGGAATTGCTTTTACAGGATATCATTACCTGCTGATTACTTAAAACTTGGTAAGGCTGTATTAAAAACGGGTTGTAAGCATGTTTTAATGCAGCAGAAAATACGTTACCGGCTATTTATTTTTATGCGCTTTTACTTTGAAGCTCCAGGTTAAATAAAAATCGGCCACTAGTTCGTCTATTTTGTTTTTACCTACAGCCCTTACTGTTACGGAAACACTTTTTCCACTGGATACTGTTTCTTTAATGGCCATAGCAATACGCTTTCCTTCATCGCAGGTAAAAGTGGTAATACCTGTTGCTTTTTTACTAAATGTACCTTCCACTTTTAATACAAGCATACTTAAAGGAGGGTTTTGCCCATAGCTGTGGCCCATGGCCAAAACGCCTGTACTCATTTCGGCAGCCATAGACAGGCAGGCGAAATAAGTACTGCGAAAAGGGTTGCGGGAAAACCATTTATAGGGAACGGTTACTACGCATTTATCGCCATCAACATATTGTACCCTTACACCACTGAAAAATGCGCTGGGCAAATTTTTAAAAAGAAAAATGAGGAGTTTAAAAGGATGTATGGTAAGGCGTAAAAATTTTTCATTCACAGCAGTTCACTTTAGTATTTTGGTAATGGTTATCGTTCAATTCTACGGTTCATCAAAAAAACGATGCAGGATTTCTTTAATGTTTTCATAAGTGTTGGATGCAGGAACTTTAATATCACGGGTTTTAAACCATTTTACCTCAGTAATATCTTCTTCCGTTTGGGGCACAGCCTCCTGATTGGGAGACGTAAAATAAAACCAATGCGTTTCTTTTAGAATTGACTTGCCATATTCGTTATAGATATGAAATGTACTGCCAATTTTCTTTTTAAAATAAAGGTTTTTAATCCCGGTCTCTTCCTCAATTTCTCGTGCTGCGGCATTTTCGGGCATTTCTTTCTTTTCAATTTTGCCTTTGGGTAAATCCCATTTGTTGCGCCTGTAAATGAAAAGGATTTCTTTATTTTCGTTTTGCACAATACCGCCGGCAGCTTCTACTATTTTAAAATTCCTGAAAAACATTTTTTTGAGTTTTTGTAAATCCGGGCAAAGCAAGATGCCTGCATGTAAATTATCTTTTGCAATTTCATGAAGTAAAGTATGGATGGCAGGAGTGGATACTTCATCTATAAAAACTGTATCTGGGTGCTTGAGTAATGCCTTGTGGCTGGCATTTAATACATCACACAAATAAACGGGTTTTTCCAAAAAATAAATTTTTATTTCCATGCCGGTAAATTTGCTGCAATAAAAGTATGCAATTGGGACAATATACGTATATGCATTTAACCTTGCGCTCCTTATCTTTGATAAAATCAAGTATTTATTATGCTGGCAAATGAATCGGTTGTAGCGGAAAAACTATTGCAGGTGGATGCGGTAAAATTAAATGCAAGCATCCCATTTACCTGGGCAAGTGGCTGGAAAAGCCCAATTTACTGCGACAACCGTAAGCTGCTTTCTTTTCCTTATGAACGGGATTATGTAAAAAGTGAATTATGCAATGTAATTTTTGAAAAATTTGCCGATGCGGAAATACTGGCTGCTGTTGCTACTGCAGGAATTGCCTGGGGAGCAATGGCGGCTGACCAACTTAAGCTACCGTTTATTTATGTGAGGCCAAAACCAAAGGAACATGGGCTAGGCAACCAAATAGAAGGTAATATTGTACCCGGTGCAAAGGTTGTAGTAGTTGAAGATTTGATTTCTACCGGAAAAAGCAGTTTACAGGTGTGTGAAGTTATTAAGCTGGCAGGTATGCAGGTAGTGGGTATGGTATCTTTATTTACTTATGGTTTTGAGCAGGCCCGGGATTCTTTCGAAAAGGAGGCAATAACTAATTTTTCATTAAGTAACTACGATGCATTGTTACAAATTGCCTTTAAAAAAGGATTGGTAACGCAAGATCAGTTCAATTCTTTGTTAAACTGGCGCCAATCACCTGAAAATTGGGGCAAATGAGGTATTTTTATGCCAAAATTTTAAAGAATGAAACATTTTAAACTATTAGTGCTTGCCCTTACAGGTTTTGTATTATCGGCAAATGCACAAAAAATCACAGATAAGGCGGTAATTAATACACCTACTATACAATGTGATATGTGCAAGGGTAAAATTGAAAAGTATTTATCCCGGGCCGAAGGTGTAACTGCTGTAAAAGTAAACGTAAAGAAAAAAACCACATCGGTTTCATGGATTACAGACCGTACCAATATTGAAAATATTAAAGCCCAAATAGCAACAGTAGGGTATGATGCTGATGATGTAACAGCGGTTCCCGAAGCTTATGCTAAACTTCCAAAATGTTGCAAAAAACCGGAAGACCAGGGTGCTAAACCCGTTGTAGCAGACGAAAAACAATAAAAATTTCTTAGTAGCTAAAAGCCACCAATTTGGTGGCTTTTTTTGTGTCTTTAGTTTCTTCAATTTAACAATATTGCATACAAAGTATAAAATACTTAATCCTCCGGCTATTTAAGAAAAGAGAATACCTGTTTGGAAGTATAATCTACCGGGAAGGATTTATAAATACCGCCCTTACCCACTTTAATTTTTCCTATTAACCGCACATTTACTTCTTTGTTTGTAAACGCCGTTAAACCATTTTTAAGCAGGTTTTTCATATCTATATCTACTACCATTGGAAGGGTAAATTCTTTTCGTCGGGGAATAGAAACCTGTAAATCCTGGCTGGAATGACCCAGTAATTTATCGTTTATAAAAATGTCCAAATCTGTATTATTTAACTGCATTCCAAAATTATTGGGGTTATAATAAATTAAATCTACCAGAAGCCTTGTTGAGGAGAAACCTAAATTTTCAAGGCGCATATTTTCATAATCCCTAAATTCTAAATCTTTGATATTACGACAAGATGACATAAAAACGATAATCGAAAATAGAAGGGAGAAAAAATAGGGAAGAGGCCTTTTCATTCAAGTTATTTATGCAAAAATAGTGGATAAGCACATTCAACTTTGTTAATTATAAAAAAATACAATCTAATATTATTAGTATGCGAACACAAAAACTTTTAAATAGTATAAAAATATTTAACCTAAAAAAATAAGTAAAATATAAAAATGATAACAATTTGATTTTTAAATGTTTATTTATATGTATATATATATTAATTTTAGTAATTTTTTAGCGTAAACTGACTTATAAGAATATGAGGGATAGATATATTCAACATATTAGATGTAATATTTTAATAGTTATATAAAGTATAGATTTTCAAATGAATATTGATTTAATATAAATAAATAATTGATATAAATTTTTACATTAAACAAAATACACACTTAAAATTGCAATGCTACCCTACTTTCTGCGAAATAATTGAACTGAAGACAGATGCATAAAAATGGATAAACCACGGATTAATGTATTTTTGAACTGTAGTTTATATTTAATGACAATGTGGCAAATAAATTTTTCCGCTTGAGTACTTATGTATATTTTTTAAGTTATAGCTAATAAAAGCACTGAATATTCTATAAATGATATTTTATTTTGAAAAAATTTACAAAATTTAGCGATTTGATAAAAAATTTCAAAGCGTCTATACTGGTAATGATATTTATACTCTAAATATGTGGAAATTACTGTTCAAAACTTTGGATTTGCAAAAATGGATACTATGTTTGCATCAGAATTACGGCAAAAGCTTACCTCGCTCTTTCCGGTTCTTACCACCAATCTTCTTATGCAGTTGAAAAATTTTCAACATATAAACCAGGCTAAGTTTTAATAATTTTAAACCACAGAAAATGAAATACACTTTTACACTTATTTGGAAATCTTCCAATCTTTCTCTTGAATATTTGGGCAGGTATATAACGTTAACTTTTTTTCCTCAAACTATACTTTTAATATTGCAGCCTGTAAGGGTAAAATAATTTCGCCTGCCTCTTTTAACTATCAAAGCTATAGGCTATTTAAGTCCCAATATCCATTGTATTTAACTATAATGATTTTAAAACACAATGGAACAAATGAAAAAAATATTTTATATCTGTTTGATCCTGCTTGCAGGTACAAACGTTAAAGCCCAGGAAACCAAATCCGCTAATGGCCTTAAATTAACTACCCAAAACAATGAATTATTTATGGAATGGCAGGATAAAACTGCTACTGATGATACCCAATGGGTGGTACAGGCAAGTGAAAACGGTAAAGATTACATTGCCATAGGTTATGTATGGGGTGCAGATCCCCAGGAAAAGGGAACCTATAGATTCAAGCAAAAACTCAATAAAATAAGTAAAGCTGTTAAATATTTTCAGGTTTGGAAAATGGAAAATGACTACATGGTACTTGCTGTAGAAGCCAAAAGCTTATCAAAATAATTTTAATAAACCGTTGGTTTATTAAGTAAGAGGTTTTCTTTGGGGGTTACAGAACCAAAAAGGTTCTTAACAAGGGCGGTATTTCTATACGGCCCTTTTTTTATTTTCCGCTCTTCAAATTGTCTATAAATTTTGGATTTTAAGTGGTAATTTAGACGTTCAATTAATGTATTGTTCCAAAAATATTTTACTCCTTGACTATTAATTTAGTTACATCCACTTAAATGAAAAAAGTTTTACAATTAATTACCTGCTGTTTATTGATTAGTTCAGGCATTTTTGCACAAAATTTTTCCAATAAAGGCAAGGAGTTTTACCTGTGTTTTCCAAACCATGTACCCAGCGCCAATGTTTTGGCAACTTTAAGCATTTGGATAACATCCGACAGGGCCAGTTCCGGAACAATAACTATGGCCAACGGTGCTTTTACAGCAAATTTTAGTATTGCAGCAAATGGCCTTCAACAAATACAGGTACCACATTCAGTGGCGCATATCAGCAATGCCCAATCGGGTATGGTAATTCAAAAGTCAATTAAAGTAAAAGTAAACCCCGGCCAGCCTGCAGTTGTAGCTTATGCACAGCTTTGGGGCCAGGCAAGGAGTGCGGCAACGTTGCTTTTGCCCACATCAGTTTTAGGAAAAAAATACAGGGCAATAAGTTTTACTCAGGATGGGGTAGATGGTTCGGGCCAATTGGCCAGGTCGCAGTTTCAGGTAATTGCCACAAAGCCCAATACATTAGTGAGGGTTACACCAAGATTGAACGGAGTGGTTGGCCCATCATTCGATATTAATTTACCGCTTGCCGGAGATATGTATCAATACCAGGCTACTGAAGATATTACGGGCACATTAATTGAATCTATTGCATCTGGTTCAAACGGATGTTTTCCTATAGCTGTATTTTCGGGCAGCTCAAATATTACATTTGGTAGCGCTACCTGTGCCGGAAGTTCTTACGATCCCTTATTTCAGCAATTATACCCAATTACCACATGGGGCAAAAATTTTGGTTTCATTCCTACGGCAGATTATCCCAACGGAAACGCATTGAGGGTAATGGCATCTGAAGATAATACCACTGTATATTTTAATGGAGTTTTAACTGCAACCTTAAATGCGGGTGATATTTATCCCAATGCTTTTATTTCCAACCCAACCCTTTATACCGGCCCTGTAAATATTACCGCAGATAAGCCGGTATGTGTTGCCCAGTACATGCCTTCGCTGGATTGTGGAGGTGGTGGATATGGTGACCCGGATATGGTAATCCTTAACCCGGTGGAGCAAAATATAAGTGACATTACAATTTTTTCATCAAGCCAGCAAAACATTACACATCAGTATGTAAATATTCTTCTAAAAACTATAGCAATACCTAGTTTTACTATTAATGGCGCTGCACCAAGCGGTACATGGCAGGCATTTGCTGCAATGCCGGGTTATTCTTATTTAAAGCAAATTTTTCCCGGCTCGGGTTCGTATAGGTTAAAGGCAGATAGTGGCTTTAATGCTATTGCTTATGGCTTTGGCACCAATTATGAATCGTATGCATTTTCTGCAGGTACTAATGTTATAGACCTGTACCAAACCGTTGGCGTATCTATGCTTTATGGTATTGAGCCAACACCATCTGTGTGTACTAATTCTCCATTTAAGTTTAAAATTTCATTGCCATATATGGCAGATTCTATAAAATGGGATTTTACCAGTTTGCCCGGTTCTCCGCCAGTGGTTACTACGATATATAATAATCCACCAAGCCCTGCTGTTCCACCAGATTCTATAACCGTAGTAAACGGCAAACAGATTTACTGGTATTCTGCTCCTGCACTTTATACTTTTTTTACGGTAGGCAGTTTCCCGGTAACAATTTATACTTATGCACCTAACCCCGAAGGTTGCGGAACGGAACAGGAATTGAATTTTGACCTCGATATTTCAGATCCGCCGGTTCCCAATATTTCGTTTACCACGCCGGTATGTATTGCCGAAACAGTTCAATTTAATGATATTACGCCACCTGGTACCAAGCCTTTATATAAATGGTATTGGAATTTTGGCGACCCTGGAAGTGGAGTAACCAATCTATCCATTTTACAAAACCCTGCTCATTTATTTTCAACACCCGGAAACCATACCGTACAGTTTTCAACTATCACTACTGCCGGTTGTGTTACAGATACATTGCCTTTTGTAATTAATATACCCGATTTGCCTTCGGCAGGCGTTAGCGGTGCTACAACTGTTTGTTTAAATTCCACTTCACCTGTAATTACATTTACCGGCTCTGGTGGAACGGCGCCTTACATGTTTACGTATAGGTTAAACGGTGGGCCGCTTCAAACGGTTACTACTACTGGTACTTCAAATATTGCTACGGTAACTGTACCTACAGCTACAGCCGGAACTTTTACTTACTCTTTGGTAAAAGTAGAAAATACCGGCTCTGCTCTTTGTGCAAGAAACCAAACCGGAAGCGCACAGGTAATTGTAAAGCCATTGCCCAATGCAGCTTTAAGTGCATCAACAGCATCTGTTTGTCAAAACGGGCCGTTACCCAATATTATTTTTGCAGGCGCAGGTGCTACTGCTCCCTATACATTTACCTATACAATTAATGGTGGAACACCTCAAACCATTTCAACTACTGCAGGCAATGCGGTAAATTTACCGGTTTCCACTGCTAATGCAGGTACCTTTACTTACGCCATTACACAGGTTCAGGAAGGTAGTGCAGTTGCATGTACTAAGCCGGTTACAGGAGTTACAGTTCCTGTTATTGTAAGGGCATTGCCATCAGCTACCATTTCCGGAGATGCCAATGTTTGCCAGAATACAGTATCACCCAATATTACATTTACAGGATCGGGAGCAACAGCGCCTTATACTTTTTCTTATAAAATAAACAGTGGAGCGGTGCAAAGTATTACTACTGTTTCGGGCAATAGTGTAACATTGCCTGTTCCTACTAACACAATCGGCACTTTTAAATATATTTTATTGAGTGTAAGGGAAGGTAGCCCGAATACCTGTTCAAAAACAGTAGCAGATACGGTAACAGTAACGGTGAGCAGGGTACCATCTGCAACAGTTACAGGTACTACAACTATTTGTTTAAACGGTTCAGCGCCTACACTCACTTTTACCGGAAGCAACGGGATACCACCATACAGTTTTTCCTATAACATAAATGGTGGGGCAACTCAAACGGTTTCATCAGCAGCTACTAGTAATACGGCAACAGTTACTGTTCCTGCATCAGTTGCTGCTGTATTGAATTACAATTTAATAAGTGTAACCGATGCAAGCCCGGCTTTATGCAGTAATAATCTCACTTCAGTAGCAACAGTTACTGTAAAAGACCTTCCTGCAGCTACTATTACAGGTACAACTGTTGTTTGTAAAAATGCAATACAACCGCAGGTAATTTTTACTGGCTCCGGTGGCAATGCGCCTTATAAATTTACCTATACATTAAATGGCGGACCAGCATTAACTGCTCAAACCACATCCTCAAGTAATAGTGTAAACATATTGGCGCCTACAAATATTCCGGGTACCTATACTTATACATTACTTGCAGTTACAGAAGGCAGCGCTAATCAATGTAACAGGACTTATACAACAGGTAATACTACAATTATTACCGTTAATCCACTGCCTGCGGCAAACATTAGCGGAAATGCATCCGTTTGTCAAAATGCAACACAGCCTTTAATAACCTTTACAGGAACCGGCGGCTCTACACCATATACTTTTACTTATACTTTAAATGGAGGTACGCCTCAAACTATCAATACAGCTGGAAGCAATACTTCAGTTACTTTATCTGTACCCACAATGGTAGATGGAATATTTAATTATAACCTGGTAAATGTAAAAGATGGAAGTGCAACACATTGTTTACAAAACCAAACCGGGTTAGTTTCTGTTACCGTTTGGAAATTGCCGGATGCAGCATTTACCTGGGCGCCAATTACCTGCGAAAAAGAAGCAATTGTATTTAATGCAAATACATCTGTAGCCAATGCCGGAACCATTACCGGTTATAGCTGGAATTTTGGCGACCCGTCAAGCGGTACTTTAAATAATATTACGGCTGCTGTGCCAACAGCTTCTCATATTTTTAACAGCCCCGGTAATTACACCATAAAGTTAACCGTAACTACAAGTAATGGATGTATAAGTTTGGTTAAACAACAAACCATTACTATAAATAAAAACCCCGTTGCAGGATTTGTGATGCCTGAAGTTTGCCTGCTGGATGCATTTGCCCAATTTACAGATACAAGCCATGCACCTGCAGGTAGTGTAATTCAGCAAGTGCTTTGGAATTTTGGCGATGCTGCAAATTCCACTCCTTCAAATCCCAATACGGCGGCGGGCTCTGTGGTACAACATACCTACAGTTTAGTAGGGCCATACAATGTGCAGCAAATTGTAATTACCGATAAAGGTTGCAGAGATACCTTACTGCCTTTGCCAGTTTTATTTATCAATAGCGGCGATCCACAGGCACATTTGGTATCGGTGAGCGGCAATAATTATTGCGCTTACGATACAGTTGCCATAAAAAATATTTCAACAATTACTACAGGTAGCATTACCCGTATAGAACTCTTTTGGGATTATGCCGGTGCGCCTGCTGTTTCTGAAATAGATGAAACCCCATTTATTAATAAAGTGTACCAGCATAAATTTCCTGAGTTTAATACACCATCTTCAAAAACTTACCAGGTGAGGATGATTGCTTACTCAGGCAGCACCTGTTTTACCGAAGAAACTTTGCCCTTAACAGTACATGCCAAGCCCAAACTAAAGTTTGATGATTTGCCTTTGGTATGTTTAACCGATCCTGCATTTCAAATAGTGCAGGCGAGCGAAACTACGGGAATGCCGTCAGCTTCTACCGGTACAATTTTTAGCGGCAATGGCGTTTCAGCTTTCGGCGTGTTTAATCCTTTAGTTGCCGGTGCAGGAAACCATATCATGCAATATACATTTACATCAGTGGCAGGTTGTGTAGATTCTATTAGCAAAACAATTACCGTTTATCCAATGCCTGCAGTTGATGCAGACCGAGGACAAGAGTGGGTGATGCTGGAAGGCGGTACGTTAATGCTGGATCCGTTTGTTACCGGAAATAGCCTTTCTTATTTATGGACAAATAATTTAAGCATCAGTAATAGCTTCCTCAATAATAGTACTATTAAAAACCCATTGGTAAAAGCAACAGATGATATTGTATATACCTTAACTGTAACGGCATCCGGAAACTGTAAAGCGAGTGACGATGTATTGGTAAAAATATTAAAAGCGCCGAGGATACCCAATACATTTTCACCGAATGGAGATGGTATAAATGATAAATGGGTGATAAAATACCTGGATACTTATCCCGAATGTAAAATAAAAGTATTTACCAGGGCAGGGCAAAAAGTTTATGAATCCAATGGCTATAAAATCCCCTGGAACGGCACTATGAACGGCAAATCTTTGCCCATTGATACTTACTATTATATTATTGAACCTGGCAGTGGCCGCAAACCTTATTCAGGTTATGTTACCATTGTAAAATAAATGAACTTATCTGTGAAGAAGATAATTGTTGTGTTTTTTGCTGTAGTGATTTGTATTGTTGGTTTTGCACAGTCAAAGCCTTATTTTACCCAGTATGTTTTAAATAATTATATACTTAATCCAGCAGTTACCGGTATTGAAAATTATGTAGATTTAAAAGTGAGTAACCGCAACCAATGGTCGGCTATTGAAGGCCATCCCCGTACAACTTATATCAGTATTCATGGGCCAATTGGTAAAACAGATTATCGTACAAGCGCAACATCCTTTGCTGTTCCCGGTGAAAACCCAAGAGGAAAAAGTTATTGGGAAGTATACACGGCGCCAAGCCCACACCATGGTATTGGGTTTATTGGCATGAATGATAAAACGGGCTATTTCAATCGCTGGAGCGCTTATGCAACGTATGCATATCATAAACCTATTAGCGTTAAAACCACGTTGAGCTTGGGTTTTCAGGCAGGCGTAAGCAGCATTCAATTAGATCAAAGCAAAGTGGTATGGGCCGATCCGGGAGTATATGATCCCGCTATTGGAACAACCAGTGGCACTATTAATAAAATTAAACCTGAGTTAGGCGCCGGGCTCTGGTTGTATTCTGCAAAATATTTTGCCGGGCTTTCGGTTTTAAATATTATTCCTGGTAAAGTTTCTTTTGGCGAAAAAAACGATCGGTCAACTTATTTTGAACCCAATTATTTTTTTACTGCTGGCTACCGCTTGTGGTTAAGTGATGATGTAAGTTTAATGCCTTCTGCAATGATACAGTATTGGAAGCCCCAGTTATTTGGTGTGCATGTAAATGCAAAAGTTCAGTATATGGATAAATTTTGGGTGGGTGGCGCTTACCGGTATGGGGATTTAGTAGCAGGGTATTCGGCAATGGCAGGCATACTGGTATCTAATACATTTAATATAAGCTATGCTTACGAATCTGCTACTACCAATCAAATGCGTGCCTATACCGGGCAAACGCATGAAATAATGCTTGGCTTTTTACTCAATAATAAATACGGCGATAGTTGCCCCAGGAATATTTGGTAGCCTTTAATAATAGTGTTGCAAAGTAGTATCTATATTTTGATGTACACTATCTTCCGCTTTTTTATTTTCAACCATCCACAATAGAGTAATTTCCCATTTGCCGTTTTTATAACTCATTTTGTAAGATCGGGTAATGGAGTTTCCCCCGGCTGTTTCTTCACTCACAATAATTTCAGTAACACTATCTGCTTGTGCAATATAATTTACGGGCACTAAGTTGTAGTAAGCATCATGTTCAATTTCGCCAGTAGGCTTTGTTCTCTTTTCTTTTGATGCAGTTTGACTAACAGCTACTGTATTACTCCTGCTTTTGCTGCTTAACGTTATTTTAGGTAGGGTAGGTATAACATAATCTGTTGATAAAATTTCCGGCATTGAAATTTCTGAATTAAATGGAAGCGCAGTGCGAATGAATGATGACGATACTGTTTTAATTTCTTTATTTTCTGTGGGTAAAATAACCGCCAATAATAATGTTATAAAGGTTAAAGAAAGCAAAGGAACTATCACCAGCTTTCTTTTGGGTAAAAAATGATTATTGGTATCGGTAAAGAATAAAATACGGTGGAGCAGTAAACCCTCTTTTTGTGCGGCAGTTATGGAAAAAGCATTTGCAAATAAATGTTGTGCTGCCGATTTATATAATGCATTTGCATAGTGCAAAGGCGAATAATATTTTTTCATCACTTCTACATCGCAGGAAAGTTCCCTGTTTTTTCTTATTTCGCTTGCCAGCAATTTTATAAAAGGGTTAAAGAAAAATAAGGTTTCTATTATCAATAAAATCCAGTTTAGCAAAAAATCATTTTGTTTAATATGTGCAAGTTCATGAATAATTAATGCTTCGGTTTCTTCAATGGTTAAATGGTTTGCCAGGGAAATGGGCAGCAAAATTACCGGTTTTAAAAAGCCGTATGTGAGCGGGGAGTGGATATGTGGGCTATGCCAAATTTTTACTCTTTTTGTAATACCCATACTTTTTGCCATAGCATGAGTAAAAAAACTGATGTCGGCTCCAGGTTTTAATAAAGAGTTGCCACAATGCTTTTTAAATTGATCCCATTGGTAAAAAAGGAAAAGCAGCTTTAAAAATACAATGCCAAAGTAAACTACAATTAAGTAACCTGAAAAACGGTTTAGTAAGGTGGAGCCGGAGAAACTAACCCAGGCACCCCATTGCCCATTTATATGAATAGAATTATTAAAATAAATAAACAGAAAAGTAAAAAGGCTTACAAAAACTTGCAGTAGTAGCAATAAAATTGCAGAGTCTCTTTTTGCCGCCGGGTGAGTGTGCGGCATTAATTTGTTTGCAAAATAATAAACGCTTAAAATTAAAAATGCCTGCCAGGCAGAGTGCAAAGTTGTTATAATAAAACTATGGGCAAAATGCTCCATGCTGTTTATTTTTTAGTTTTTAATTCCTTTAAAAGTTCTTCTATTTTTATCAGTTCTTCGTTGCTGGGGTGGCAGCTGCCCAGCGCCTGCAAAACCAGTTGTGCCGGCGAACCCGAAAATAAACTGTTCACCATTTTACTTACGAGTTGCTTTTGGGTTTTTTCCCTGCTTACGGCAGGCTCATACACATGTACTTTGCAGCTACTGTCCCTTGTTAGTAGTTTTTTGTCTAACATTATTTGCATAAATTTTAAAGTAGTAGTGTACCCGGTTGGTTTGGTTTTACTAATTTCATCATGAACAGTACGAACCGATGATTTACCATATTTCCATAATATGGATAAAATTTCCAGTTCGCTCTCAGTAGGGCGGGGAATTGCTTGTGTATTCATTTTACGATTAATTTCGTATGCAATGTATGAAATAATTCGTATTTGATGTATTGGGTTTTCTTAATTTATTTTGTTTAAAAAAAATCAGGGCAAGCAAATTTTACTTTTATAAATAGCTGGTTAATAAAATGTTAAAGGTTTAAGTAAACCTTAACAAACCAAACGGGGCAATTATTGTTAATTGAGAGTAATTTTGTACTCGATTTTTTTCTACATAAACTTTCAATTTTTAAAAGCCTATAAGCAGAACTTCTACATAATTTTTTTACGGTTTTGTTGTTAATTCAAGTATGATGAAGTTTTGTGTTCAACCTGCTAATATATTGGGGTTATTGGCTATAGTTGCCATATTACATACACCGTTTGTATTAAAGTCGGCAAAAGCTAATTTTCCCGATTATGCCAATGATGTATCAGCAAACTTACCCGCTGTTAACAATAATGGCCCATTCCGTATTATATATGATAGCTTAAGGCTTTCGGCAAAAGGCCTTGCAAGCGAAGCATTTGATAATGCCATAGCTGGATATACTATATTAAGAGAAAATGGGGAGCTGGATAAAGATGATATACTTACCATTGCAGATTTTACTCAGCTTTCTTCCCAAAAAAGACTTTTTGTGATTGATTTAAAAAACTGCAAGCTGCTTTATAATACCTATGTGGCCCATGGCGAAAATTCTGGTAAAGGAATGGCAACTTTATTTTCCAATAAAAATGAAAGCCTGCAAAGCAGCCCGGGGTTTTATGTAACCGCCGGAACCTTTGATGGAAAACATGGTTTTTCCATGAAGTTGAAAGGCATGGAAAAAAATATTAATGATAAAGCCGAGGAAAGGGGCATCATCATGCACAGTGCAAATTATGTGAGTGAAACATTTATCCGCTCCCACGGTTACCTTGGCCGTAGCTGGGGTTGCCCGGCGGTTTCAAAAGAAATGAATAAGCCCATAATATCTAAAATAAAAAATGGTAGTTGCCTTTTTATTTACAGTAAATGTAAAAATTATTTTAAGCAATCGGCTTTATTAAAATCTGTATAAGTTATTACTCCTGGGAAAACCATTGATCAAGTAAAATGTAATATCTAAGATTTCCCCTCGTTTTTGAGGGGTTTTCTTTTCCCTTCACCCGGCCACAATTAAAACTATCAGGCGTCCAAGTTTGTTTTAGTATTAATCTATTTATTTCAATGGGTAATTTTGTTAAACATAACGTAGTTGTATAAAAATTACCGAAATTTGCATAACGATTGTTCGCCTAAATATATGTCTTGATGAAAATTAAATCTTTGCTGGTAAAGCCCTTTGCCACCTATACGGCCAAGCAAATTAAAAAGGGAATGGCCACTGCCCTTGAAGACCAGCAAAACCTTTTTAATGAATTAATAAAAACCGGCGCTAAAACAGAGTTTGGGAAAGCACATGATTTTGCTTCTATAAAAACATACGCAGATTTTAGCCAAAAAGTACCCATTAGAGATTATGAAGGCTTTCGCTCTTACATTGAAAAAATTAAAGAAGGGAAGCATAATATTTTATGGAAAGGCTTGCCGCTTTATTTTGCAAAAACCAGTGGTACCACCAGTGGCTTAAAATATATTCCTATTACCAAAGACAGTATAGATAACCATATCAATACGGCCCGTAATGCATTGCTTTGTTATATGGCCGAAACGGGCAATACAGCTTTTGCCAATGGTAAAATGATTTTTTTAAGCGGTTCGCCAGTTTTGGAAAGAATAGGCGGCATACCTACGGGCAGGCTTAGCGGCATAGTAAACCATCATGTGCCCCGTTACCTGCGGTCCAACCAATTGCCAACTTACGAAACTAATTGTATTGAAGACTGGGAAGAAAAACTCAGTAAAATTATAGATGAAACCATCAATCAAAATATGTCGCTTATTAGTGGTATACCGCCATGGATGCAAATGTATTTTGATGAACTGGAAGCCCGTTCCGGTAAAAAAATTGGAGCGCTGTTTCCTAATTTTAGTGTAATGGTACAAGGCGGTGTAAACTTTGCACCGTATAAAGCAAAATTAATGGAGAGCATTGGCCGCAAGGTGGATATAATTGAACTCTACCCGGCAAGCGAAGGTTTTTTTGCTTTCCAGGATACGCAAAAAGGGCCGGGTATGTTATTGAACAGTAACAGCGGTATTTTCTTTGAATTTGTACCTTTGGAAGAATTGGGAAAAGAAAACCACAGGCGTATAATGCTTAAAGATGTGGCAGAAGGCGTAAATTATGCACTCATCATTAGCAGTAATGCAGGTTTATGGGCTTATAATATTGGCGATACAATAAAATTTGTTAGTACAAAGCCTTACCGGCTTGTGGTTACCGGCCGCACCAAGCATTTTATTTCGGCATTTGGCGAGCATGTAATTGCAGAAGAAGTAGAAGAAGCACTGCTTGGGGCAATAGAAAAAGAAAATATTGCCATAAGGGAATTTACCGTTGCACCCATGGTAACTGCCGATAAAGGAAAAAGTTTTCATCAATGGTTTGTAGAATTTGAAAATGCGCCAACAGATATTACCGCCTTTGCAGAAAAAGTAGATGAAAACCTTTGTAAGAAAAATGTGTATTACCAGGATCTTATTTCAGGAAATATTTTACAACGCCTTAAAATTACCCCGGTAAGAAAAAACGGTTTTGCCGATTACATGAAAAGCATTGGTAAACTGGGCGGTCAAAATAAAGTACCCAGGTTGAGTAACGACAGAAAAATAGCCGAGGACCTGGAAAAATTTGTTTTCGGTAATTAATAAAAGCAAATAGACAATTTTACCGGATTAATTATTAGTTGCCCTTTGCAAATTTCATTCAGTTTAAAGGTCAGTAGGGCGTTTGCTTAAATAGCAATACATCGTTATCTTTACCCGTATTCAATTTCACTTATGCACGCAAAAAAAAGGATTGCTGTTTTTGGCTCAACAGGTTCTATAGGCACACAGGCGCTGGATGTAGTGCGTTCGCATCCCGAACTTTTTGAAGTAACAATTCTTACCGCTCAAACCAATGATGAATTATTGCTGCAACAGGCTATGGAATTTAAACCGGCCCTGGTAGTAATTGGCGATGATTCAAAATACACAAAACTAAAAGCAGACCTTGCATCAACCAATATAAAAGTGGTTTCCGGAGAAGAGGCCTTAGTAGATGCTGCGGCCTTAGATAGCTATGATGTAATGCTTGCTGCAATTGTGGGCTTTGCAGGGCTTAAGCCTACATTAAAAGCGGTTGAAAAAGGTAAAATGATTGCTTTAGCCAATAAAGAAACCCTTGTGGTTGCCGGCGATGTAGTAATGCATAAGGCTTTTGAAAATAAATCGCCAATATTGCCTGTGGACAGTGAGCACTCCGCCATATTTCAATGCCTGGTAGGCGAGGCGAGAAACCCTATAGAAAAAATTATTCTTACGGCAAGTGGCGGCCCTTTTTTAGGTAAAAAACCCAACTTCCTGGTAAATGTAAAACGAGATCATGCATTGCAACATCCCAATTGGACTATGGGGGCAAAAATTACTATTGACTCTGCCACTTTAATGAATAAGGGCCTGGAAATGATAGAAGCAAAATGGTTATTCAATTTGCAGCCCAGCCAGGTAGAAGTAGTGATACATCCACAAAGCATTGTTCATAGCCTGGTGCAATTTGCCGATGGCAGCATTAAAGCACAAATGGGGTTGCCCGATATGAAATTGCCCATACAATATGCTTTAGGTTTCCCTAGCAGGCTTAAAAATGATTTTCCCCGCTTTAATTTTCGCAAATATTCAAGCCTTACTTTTGAAGAACCCGATTTTAAAACCTTTCGCAACCTTGCACTGGCAGCAGAAGCATTGGAGAAAGGGGGAAATATGCCCTGCATCCTCAATGCAGCCAACGAAATTGCCGTGTGGGCATTTCTTAAAAACCGTATTGGATTTTTAGATATTACTGCCGTTGTGGAAAAAACTATGCAAAAAGTTAACTTTATTGCAAAACCTAACCTGGAGGAATATTTTGACAGCGACGGCGAGGCACGTAACTTTGCAGCCTCAATGATGAAATTATAAAAATATGAATGTGTGGGTAAGCCGATTTTCAATTATTAATGCCGGAGTAGTAAATTTTATTCCCACATCAGCCTTATTCATTTAAAAAATAATTTACCTGATGAATTTAGATACCATTTTTTTGGCAATTAACTGGAGTAGTGTAGGGCTAAAAGTAGCCCAACTGTTATTGTCATTATCCATACTGGTTATATTACATGAATTTGGCCATTACATTACAGCAAAATGGTTTAAATGCCGGGTAGAAAAATTTTATCTTTTTTTTGATCCCTGGTTTTCGTTATTTAAAAAGAAAATTGGTGAAACCGTTTACGGTATTGGCTGGTTGCCCCTGGGCGGTTATGTAAAAATTGCGGGAATGGTGGATGAAAGCATGGATAAAGAGCAATTAAAACTCCCACCGCAACCTTATGAGTTCCGCAGTAAGCCGGCCTGGCAAAGATTGATCATAATGATTGGCGGCGTAACCGTAAATATTATCCTTGCTTTTTTAATTTATGCCATGATATTGATGGTATGGGGAGAAAAGAAAGTGCCGGTATCTTCTTTAAAATACGGTATTACTTTTAACGATTCTATTTTTTATAGCCTTGGGTTTAAAAATGGCGACAGAATTTTAAATGTAGATGGAAAAACAATTGATGATTATAATAAAATTTTAAAAAAACTATTGGTAGTTGACCATAAAGTTTTAATAGAAAGAGATGGAAAAGAAATGGAATTAATAATGCCACAGGATTTAATTGGTCAACTGGTAGAAAAAAGAAAAAAAAGCGATGGGCCGCTCATAAGTCCAAGGGTTCCTTCTTTAGTAACCGAAGTAAACGATACCAGTATGGTGTATAAGGCCGGGCTACGCAAAGGCGATTACATAACGGCTATTGACAGCATACCGGCACAATATATGGATGAGCTTAGGAACATTGCCGCAACTCATAAAAGTACACAAGTTGTTTTACAGGTAAACCGGGCTGGAAGTAACGTAAGCATCCCTGCTAAAATTTCTAATGAAGGCAAAATTGGTTTTGCAGGTATTGCCTTTGTAGAGCAAATGGACAGCCTGGGCATATTAAAATATTCAGTTCGTAAATATGGTTTTTTTGAATCCTTGCCTGCAGGCGTTCGACGGGCAGGTGAGGAATTGGTTTTTTATATTGATCAGTTTAAAAAAATACTTTCACCATCAACCGGCGCTTATAAAGGTGTGGGTGGTTTTAAAGCCATGGGTTCCGTATTTAGCGGCGATACCTGGGATTGGGAACATTTTTGGACCATTACGGCATTCTTTTCCATTGTTCTGGCATTTATGAATTTATTGCCCATTCCAGCACTCGATGGCGGCCATGTATTATTTACACTTATTGAAATGGTTACCGGCCGTAAACCCAGCGATAAATTTTTAGAGTATGCACAAATTGGTGGAATGATTATCCTTTTGCTGCTGATGCTTTATGCAAATGGAAACGACTGGTTTGGATGGGGAAAAGGAAGATAGCGAAGGGTTATAAATAAACATCTTCAATAAAAAAATATTTAGCATTATCTTTTTGCATCGTAATAGCCAATACATCAAACTGAATTCTTTTTTGAGTAGGGTAGCGGTTTAAATATTCTACTGATGCATTTAAGAGGTTTTCAATTTTTTTTAAAGAAACGGATTCTTCAGGCAATCCATAATTTTGGGATGATCGGCTTTTTACTTCAATAAAATGGAGCAGGTTGTCTTTTTCTGCAATTATATCCACTTCAAGCCTTTTGTGCCTCCAGTTTTTTTCCAAAATGGTAAAGCCTTTTTTTTCTAACCAGTCCGCTGCCAGTTTTTCCCCAGTTTTGCCGGTTTCGTTATGCCATGCCATCCTTAAAAATATCTAATTTAATTATCTATACTTCAAATTATTTTATTATTACTTATTTTTGCAGTAAAATAATAGTTGAGATGAAAAAACAAAATTCATTTTTTTGGATTGCATTAATAATGATATTGATGGCTGCCTTAATGCGGCTTTGGATATATCCTGCAAATTTTAGCCCTGTAATAGCCATGGCTTTGTTTGGCGGGGCTGTTTTTAAAGATAAAAAAATGGCATTTCTTTTACCCTTGCTGGCAATGTTTATCTCCGATGCTGCAATGGAATACTCTGGTATTGCTACAGGCTTTTGGGGATGGGGACAAGTGGCCGGCTATTGCATTTTAGGCTTAATAACCATTTTGGCCTTTAGCATGAAAAAGATAAATGTGAAAAATGTATTGCTCTATGCCATTGGCGCATCGTTGTTTTTTTATATGCTGAGCAATGCCACAGTTTGGATTTTCGACAGCCATCAAATGTATGCAAGAAACTGGCAGGGTTTTGTGAATTGTATGGTTGCAGGCATCCCCTTTATTAAAAATACCCTTATGGCCACATTGGTTTTTAGTGGGGTATTGTTTGGCGGGTATGCTTTGTTATCGTCAAAATTCACTTCGGTGCAACCAGTATAAAATATATTTCATGAAATTTTATTTTCCCTCTTTAGCCGGAGGGATTTTTGTTTTATACCTGTTGAAAAATGTAACTTACATAATAATTTAACCGGTTAAAATTTTTGCCATGATTCCAATAGGCGACGATAACAGTGCAAATACTATAAGGCCCTATGTAAACTACATTTTAATAGCAGCTAATATCCTGGTATTTATTCTTTTTCAGAGTATGGGAAGCAACCAGGCTTTTGTTATGAGCTTTTCTACGGTTCCTCAGGAAATTATTACGGGCAGCGATATAGTTGGCGGGCCAGCAGGATTGTTACCCACACCAATACCTGTATTGGGTACAATATTTACAGCTATGTTTATGCACGGCAGTATTGCGCATATTGCAGGTAATATGCTCTACTTATGGATTTTTGGCGATAACCTCGAAAACCGAATGGGACATGCAAAATATCTGGCTTTTTACTTGATTTGCGGAATTTTGGCAACCCTTGCTCATGTATATGCTTCGCAAGCTTTGGGCAGGGATATGTTGATACCAAGCCTTGGCGCTTCTGGTGCAATTTCAGGCGTACTGGGAGGTTACCTTATACTTTTTCCCCGAAACAAGGTAAGAGTAATTGCATTAAATATTATTATTAACGTACCGGCTATTGTAAGCCTGGGTATTTGGATAGTAATGCAACTCGTTAGCAGTATGAGTATGTTTGGCGGAGAAGGGAGCCAGGGTGGTGTAGCTTATGCTGCGCACATCGGGGGTTTTATTGCAGGTATGATACTGGTGAAATTTTTTACAACAGCTGCTGCTTTGGAAACACGGTAATGCCTATTCACCTTATGCGCTTTCTTTTTTTAAAGTAGTGATTTTATAACTGTCTTCAAGCGTCCATTTATTGGATTGTAGTATTTCGGGGAGAAAAGTACGCATTTGTTCTGCCGCCATTTTAGATAAATCACTATTGAGCGCTGCAATTTCCACTTGCTTTTTACCATTTTGCTGGATTTTTGATAAATCATCACGGCTAAACATGTCAAAAATATTTTCTTCCATGTTGTAATATTTATAATCGGTTTCAATAGAGAGTATTTCTGCTTCGGGAAATTCAATCAGCTTTATTTTTTTATTAATTTCGTCAACTTCCCATTTCATTTTTTCAAAATTAAAACCTACCAACACTTTGGCTTTAATAATAACCAGGGCTTTTTTGGTAGAGGGCAGGATGCCCAGCAATTTTTTGGTTTCTTCATAATTATACAGCTCATTAAATTGTCCTTCGGCACATACAATTTTAAAAACCTTTCTTACGCTTTCCACTACAGTATGGCTACTTTCAATTATTTGTTTTTTGCCACGGGCATTCATCCGCAATAAAATGTACATTAAGGTGCCGCCAAGAAGCAGGCCTGTAATTAATATAGGCACTATACTATTATTGCCCTGTATTGTTGCAGGGCGGAAAAACAAAGCATAAAAATTACCAATAATGTACAAGGCAAGCAGCGCCGCCAATACCCATAAAATTGTTTTCCAGTGTTTAAAAGGAAACATAGTTGCCGGTTTTGTGCAAAGTAACGAAATGTGCCGTTTTGTTAGCGTTTTAAAAATTGTAATAAATATTTTTACTGCTGAAAAATTTGTTTCTTTGCATCCATGGCTTTGTATTTTGCATCTCTCAACTCTGGCAGCAACGGAAATTGTTATTATGTAGGTAACGATATGGATGCGGTTTTGGTAGATGTAGGCATTTCTTGCCGTGAAACCGAGAAACGGTTGAAACAACTTCAACTGGACGTTAAAAAAATTAAGGCGGTTTTTGTTTCCCACGAACATACCGATCACATTAAAGGGGTTTCGGTTTTTTCCAATAAATACAACTTGCCCGTTTTTATAACCCATAAAACAGCTAAGAAGGGACCTTTTTTAATTGGACATTTAGCTAAAAATTTTAAGGCCGATACACCGGTACAAATAGGCAGCATAAGCATTACTGCTTTTGCCAAACAGCATGATGCCGATGATCCGCATAGTTTTGTAGTAAGCAGTAAAAATGTACATGTGGGCGTGTTTACCGATATTGGAAAAGTATGTGATAAGGTGAGTTATTATTTTAAGCAATGCCATGCGGTATTTTTAGAATCTAATTACGATGATGCTATGTTGGAAAATGGTACTTACCCGCTGCATTTAAAAAACCGGATACGGGGAGGGCAGGGCCATTTAAGCAACAGCCAGTCGCTTGAATTATTTTTGAATTGCAGACCGGCATTTATGACCCATTTATTGCTTTCGCATTTATCAAAAGAAAATAACCATCCCGATTTGGCGCTGTCTGTATTTAAACCCCACGCAGGTAATGTAAATATTGCAGTAGCTCCAAGGCATGATGTTTCTGAATTATATTGTATTGCACATGCAGAAGAAAAAAAAATGCATTACCGTGCAAAGCCTGTGCAAATGGGTTTATTTCCCGGATAGGGTTTTCATTTTTACCTTAAAAAATTTTTCATGGCATACCGTTCATTGCAGCAATGTTTAACCGACCTGGAAAAACAAAAAATGCTCATTAGGGTTAAGGAAGAAGTGGATCCGCATTTGCAAATGGCGGCCATTCATTTAAGGGTGCATGAAGCAGGCGGGCCAGCGCTGCTTTTTGAAAAAGTAAAAGGCACAAAGTTTACGGCGGCTTCAAATATTTTCGGCACCATGGAGAGGAGCCGTTATATTTTTCGGGATACTTTGCATACCGTTCAGCAACTAATTGAATTAAAGAATAACCCTATAAAAGCATTAAAGAGCCCTATTAAAAATTTTACCGCCGGTCTTACTTCAGTTTATGCGTTGCCTTTAAAAAACCCATTTTGTAAACCTGTTTTCTACCAGGAAATAAGCATAGCTGATTTGCCTTTGATAAAACATTGGCCAATGGATGGAGGTGCGTTTGTAACTCTTCCGCAGGTTTATACCGAAGATGCGGATCAGCCAGGAATCGCTCATTCCAATTTGGGCATGTACCGTATCCAGTTAAACGGAAATGAATATGTGCTAAATGAAGAAGTAGGATTACATTATCAAATACACCGGGGAATTGGCGTTCACCAGTCAAAGGCAAATAATAAAGGCATTCCCTTAAAAGTAAGTGTATTTATAGGTGGGCCACCTGCACATTCTGTTGCGGCGGTAATGCCATTACCGGAAGGTATGAGCGAATTGATGTTTGCAGGTGTGTTGGGCGGCAGAAGGTTTAGGTATTGTTATAAAAACGGATATTGTATAAGCACAGATGCCGACTTTGTAATAACCGGTGAAGTGTTGCCCGGAGATAATAAACCCGAAGGCCCATTTGGCGATCACCTGGGTTATTACAGTTTAAAGCATCCATTCCCGGTAATGAAAGTAAAAAAAGTGTATGCTAAAAAAAATGCCATTTGGCCTTTTACCGTTGTAGGAAGGCCGCCACAGGAAGATACCAGTTTTGGAAGTTTAATTCATCATATAAGTAATACCGAGTTACAAAAAATAATTCCGGGTTTAAAAGAAATTAATGCCGTAGATGCCGCCGGTGTTCATCCTTTGTTACTGGCTATTGGCAGCGAAAGGTACACGCCCTTTATGCCAGTAAAGTGCCCGGCAGAATTACTTACAATTGCCAACCGTATTATAGGAACGGGGCAACTGAGCCTTGCAAAATTTTTATGGATAACCGCTGATGATTCAAATAAATTAAGCATTAAAGATATTGCCATGTTTTTTCAATATATGCTGGAGCGAATTGATTTTTGCAGGGATGTTCATTTTTACAGTAATACCAGTATTGATACTTTGGATTATTCCGGCAGCGGCTTAAACAGCGGGAGCAAAGTGGTATTTGCTGCCTATGGCGATAAAAAAAGGGAGTTGGCAGGCATTTTGCCAGGAGATTTTAAAAATATAAGCTTTTTGCAAAATGTACTTATGATAATGCCGGGAATTGCCGTTCTGCAAATAAACCCTTTTTCTACTTACGAAAAAGTAAATACAGAAATGCAGGAACTGGAAAACCAGTTGGCAATACAAAAGGAAGGGTTAGTAAACCTGCCACTCATTATTGTAGCAGATGATGCTTCATTTACTGCCCAAACTTTAAATAATTTTTTATGGGTAACCTTTACCCGTTGCAACCCATCGCATGATATTTATGGCGTAGATAATTTTACCATCAATAAGCATTGGGGTTGCAATGGCCCGTTAATTATTGATGCAAGGATAAAACCCCATCATGCACCAGCATTAATAAAAGATGAAGCTACAGAGCGTAGTATTAACCCAATATTTGAAAAGGGCGGGAGTTTATACGGAGTTATTTAACACCTGCTATACTGTGCCTAATTTTTTCAAATGCAAAGTATGCGAAATAATGGCATCTCTCATGTGTTTAAACTCAATGTACTTCACATTAAAATCATCGCAGGTTTTCTTTACAATCTTGCTGATAGCTGGGTAATGAACATGCGAAATTTTAGGGAATAAATGGTGCTCTACCTGAAAATTGAGGCCGCCAACGAGCCAGCTAATCAATTTGTTTTTTGTAGCAAAATTTGCCGTAGTGGCTATTTGATGCATGGCCCATTCGTTTTCAATGTCATTTTCGGGCATTATGGGTTCGGGAAAACTGGTGTGTTCTACAGTATGCGCCAGTTGAAATACTGTACTTAAAATAAACCCGGCAGACATGGCCAAAATTAAAAAGCCAATCAGCCAGCTTAAAAAGCCAACCATATAAATAGGCAGTGCAATCATAGTAAAATAAAAAAATAGTTTAGCTACCCAAAAAGAAATATGTTCCCAGGTACTCATTTTTTTAATGGCAACTGGGCCCACTTTTTTGCGAAAATATTTTACAAAATCGGTAGCAAATACCCAAACAATATACAATTGCGTATAGAGCAGCCATACATAAATATGCTGGTAGCGGTGAAAGAAATACCTTTTTTGAGAAGGGCAAAGCCTTATCAGCGGTTGAATTTCTATATCATCATCTACGCCGCCAATATTGGTGTAAGTGTGGTGAATTATGTTGTGTTTATTGTTCCACATTATTACACTTGCGCCCAATGCATTTACAGAAGATGCCGCAATTTTATTTAAAATTTTACTGCTGCTGAAACTGCCGTGGCTGCCATCATGCATTACATTAAAGCCAATAGCTGCTGTAGCGCAGCCCATTACCAGGCATTCCAAAATGGCTATCCATGCGGCAGGTGTATAAAATACCACATGAACGTAAAGGGCAATGTAAATAACCCAAAATAACCCAGCTTTAAAATAAAGCGAATAATTGCCTGTTGGCTTTTTATTATTCGTGTCAAAATATTCCTGCACCCTTTTTTTAAGTTCCTGGTGAAAGTTGGAATTTTTTTTATTCCTGAACTTTGGGGTTGGCGATGTTTTCATGCCTAAGTTGTTTTTTGGGTTAATACATTTAAAGATGAAATACCAATTGTTTTTTCGCTTATAAATCCTTCCGCATATTCCACGCCAATCATTTTGCCAAAGATCCTTGCCCGGTGTTCAATACTTTCTAAAAAACCGGGTTTGGAAATATAGGTTTCAGGCTCATGGGAACCCTCATCAAAAAACTGGGTTTTAAAAGCCCTTATGGCTTCAATTTTTTTTAAAAAATAGGGCGTTATGTCGTAAACAAAATTTGGTTGCAGATACCTGTCCTGTATAAAATGAAAAACATATTTTGGTCTCCAGGCTTCCTGCTCTTTTCCGTTTTCTGTTGTTTCAATTTTTTTAAGTCCCGAAAGAAATGCCGCATCTTTAATTAACTGTGCACTGCGCCCATGGTCGGGGTGGCGGTCTTCGGGTGCCGTAGCTATAATTATTTCGGGCCTGTATTTTCTTATGGCAGCAATTAATTTCCGCTGGTGTTTTTCATCATTTTGAAAAAAGCCATCTGCCATTTCCAGGTTTTCCCTTGCATCTAATTGTAAAATTTTTGATGCTTCCCCTGCTTCCTGTGACCTGGATTCTTTAGTTCCTCTTGTGCCAAGCTCCCCACGGGTGAGATCTATAATACCCGTTTTTTTGCCTGTTGATTTTTCGGCAAGCAATAAACCTGCACATCCAAGTTCAACATCATCGGGGTGGGCGCCTATTGCCAATAAGTCTAATTTCATAAAGCCTGTACTGCTATAAATTTCAGGCCGCAAGATACGGTTTTTACAGCTTCTGTAGCCAGTTATTTTGGGTGAAAGGCCGGATGAAACTGCTCTAACGTGGCCCGAAGGAATTCCCTGTTTAAATGTGTATAAATTTCGGTGGTGGTTATGCTTTCGTGGCCCAGCATTTCCTGTACCGCCCTCAAATCGGCGCCGCCTTCTACCAAATGAGTGGCAAATGAATGGCGAAAAGTATGTGGGGAAATATTTTTTTTGATGCCGGAATTTTTGGCCAATTCTTTGATAATGAGAAAAATCATAACCCGGCTAAGCCTGCTGCCCCGCCGGTTTAAGAAAAGGAAATCTTCTTCTGCTGGCTTAATGGCAATTTTATGGCGAATGGTATCCCTAAAAATGTTGATAAAATTTATTGCATCGCTGCCAATAGGTACCAGTCTTTCTTTATTGCCCTTGCCGGTAACTTTAATAAAACCTACATCTAAAAAAAGGTTGCTGATTTTTAAGTTTACGAGTTCGCTTACCCTTAAGCCACAGCTATACATGGTTTCTAAAATGGCTTTATTTCGCTGGCCTTCGGGCCTGCTGAGGTCAATGGCAGCTATCAACAATTCAATCTCTTCAAAGGAAAGCGTATCGGGTAAATGCCGCTTTAGCTTCGGGGCTTCCAGCAGTTGTGTAGGGTCTTGGGAACAGATTTGCTCCATTACACAATATTTAAAAAAACTCCTTAAGCCGGATATTACCCTAGCTTGTGAAGAAGCCGCAATTCCCAGGTCGTTAATCCATTTTAGGAATTGCTCCAGGTGCCATAACTCAATAGCTGCAGGGCCTGGTGAACCTTGTTGTAGCTGCAGGTATGCTATAAGTTTTTCCAGATCCTGTATATAAGCCGCAACGGAATTTTCTGAAAGCGATTTTTCCAATTGCAGCCAGGCTATGTACCCTTTTATATAAGGCTCCCACATTTTCAAAACTGTTAATATTTTTTTTCAAATTTATTGCGGTAATGGCAAAGTTCAATATTTTTTCATGGGTGTGCCTTGCATTCATTAATTTCGCTGCTTACTTATTTTTCATTGCTTTAAATCTTTTATGCAGGCACCTATTGTACGATCGCTCAAACGAAAATTAGTTTACCACCGCAAAACCTTCAGGAGTTTCATTAATAAATCCGAAAAGAAACCACCCCGTGGTATTGATAAATTAACCCCAGTAATTGAAAAGGAAGTTTGGCAAGATATTGACTGCCTTACCTGCGCCAACTGTTGCAAAACCATGACGCCCACTTTTACCAAACAGGATATAAAACGTATTGCAGCACATTTTAAAGAAACACCCGAAGCATTTAGGAAAAAATGGCTGGAGAAAGACCGTAATAAAGATTTGGTTAATAAAAATCAGCCCTGCCAGTTTTTAGACCTTAAAACCAATATGTGCAGCATTTACGAAATTCGCCCCGTGGATTGTTCGGGTTTTCCGCATTTGTCCAAAAAAAGATGGGTAGATTATGCCCACGTTCACAAGCAAAATATTGACTATTGCCCCGCTACTTATAAATTGGTGGAGAAAATTATGGAAAGGGTAGGGCCGATAAAATAAATAGCTATGCGTTTTTTTGCTAAACTTGTTTTGCTGTTCAATGCCTGCTTTTTGGCAACTATCCCACTACGTATTTATGAATTAAGCTACAAAATTTCAAATCCGGATAAAGCTTTTACAGGTGCGCTGAAGGTTAAGCCACTTGAAAGTACATTGGTGATATTGGGCTATTCGGCCATTTTTATCAATATTATTTTTTTGTTACTCGTATTAATTTTAGGGAAAAGAAAATTATTACCCCAATGGTTATTTTGGAGCAATATGGTTATTCTTTTTATACAATTGTATTACTTCTTTTTTTAGTAATTTTTGAAAGTAAATGCTGTGATAAGTAATAACTGGTTATTTGCTTTTTTTCTCATGCTGTGATTTTCCTGAAATTATAGAATCCCTTTTTTTGTGAACACTGTTGCTGTCTGTTTTGTATTGTAGCATACTATCCTGGGTTGAGGCATCCGTTTCTTCTTCAACAGGAATAAAATAATCCGAAAAAATATTGGCCAATTGGTTTACATGATAAGTAGCCCTTGTAAACCTGTTGTTTAAGGCAATAATAGTTACATCTTCATCCAGCAGGCGGATAAATGCAGAGTTATTGCCATGCCACCAGCCGTTGTGAAAAATAATTTTTTTACCATTGTCATACAAATTCATACGCCAGCCCAGGCCATAATTTTTAATTCCGGGGTGTTCATGGCTGTATGGCGTATAAGCTTCCTGCAGGGTTTCTTTGGTAAATAGTAATCCCGAACTTAAAAACCTGTCCCATTTCAATAAATCCCGGGCAGTGCTGAAGATATTTTTATCGCCATAAACAAAATCAAGGTAATTTAATGGTATTTCAGTTCCCCTCCAGTCGTAACTGGGTGTGGCTTTTGTAGGTTCTTTTACAGTAAGCACAAATGTATTGTTCATTTCAAGCGGATCGAAAAAGTTTTGTTTCAGATATCGTGGATACGTTATTCCCGTTACCTTTTCAATTAACAACGCAAGCAATGCATAATTGGTATTGCAATATGAAAAACGGATGCAGGCAGGAGAAATATCGGTAAGTTCCTGTTTCCTGTTAATCAAATAATCCAATACATCCTGGTTGCTTGCAAATTGGTTTTGCGGCCATCCCAATTTTTCAAAAAAATAAACATAGTTGGGCAAGCCACTCCTGTGGCTCAGCAGGCAACGCACCGTAACTCCCGGATAATTGAACCCGGGAAAATAATGTGATAGTTCTTCATCGAGTAGTATTTTTCCTTGCTGGCAAAGCTTTAATATTGCCATTGCCGTAAACGTTTTTGAAACCGAAGCAATATGAAATATGGATGAAGCCGTAATGTTATCATTACCCTCTAAATGCAGTGTTCCTTTGTATTTTTCAAATAAAATATTCCCTTTTTGTGCTACGAGTACAGCGCCGTTAAAAACCGTTCCGGAAAGGGATTTGTCATACCATTGTTCACAGGCTGTTTTAATTTTTTGCATTTCTGCCTGGGGCATTTTGCCAGGTGCTGATAAATTGTATTTGGGTAAAGCCAAAAGGCTGTCAGTTACTGAAGTATTGCCCGATAAATTTTTTGGCCTGGATGTGGACTGGCAGGCAGATAACAATACTAAGCATATAAACAATACATACCTGGCAAGTTGGGTTAATCGCAAATAGTTTTTCATGAATAACAGGTTATAAATAATGATATCGGGCTATAGGATATCTTTGTGCAAAATACTACTAATTTCACAGTATGAGCGATAAAAAGGCAACGAGTTACCCCAAAGAAAAAATTAATATTCTCTTCCTGGAAAATATCAGCGATGTTGCTGTACAATATTTTCATAAAAGCGGCTATGCCAATGTACGCAAAATGAATGGCGCTATAAGCAAAGCAGAATTAATTAAAGCCATTAAAGAGGTACACATTTTAGGCATAAGGAGTAAAACGGCAATTGATGCAGATGTATTATTTGCGGCTAAAAAATTACAGGCGGTAGGTTGTTTTTGCATTGGTGTAAACCAGGTAAATTTAAAAGAAGCCACAAATAATGGGGTGGCGGTTTTTAATGCGCCTTACAGCAATACCCGTAGCGTAGCCGAGTTGGTTATGGGCACTGCAATAATGCTGGTAAGAAAAATAATAGATAAAAATAAAGCAGCGCATGAAGGTAGCTGGCAAAAAGATGCAAGCGGCAGCCATGAGTTGCGTGGCAAAACCCTGGGTATTGTAGGTTATGGAAATATTGGTAGCCAGGTGAGTGTAATGGCCGAAGCGCTGGGTATGAAAGTGGTTTTTTATGATGTAGAAACCAAGCTGCCCCTGGGTAATGCATCGGGCATTAAAAGTTTAAAAGAGTTGCTCCAGCAATCTGATGTGGTAACGCTGCATGTGCCCGAATTAACCTCAACAAAAAACCTCATCAATAAAAATAATTTACCCTTTTTTAAAAAAGGCGCCGTGCTCATAAATTATGCAAGGGGAGAAGTAGTGGATTTAACAGCATTGAAAAAGTTTTTGCTTAACGGGTATATTGGCGGTGCGGCTATTGATGTTTTTCCTAAAGAGCCGGAAAAAAACGGCGATAAATTTTCATGCATATTGCAGCAGGTACCCAATGTAATCCTTACACCGCACATAGGCGGCAGTACGGTTGAAGCGCAGCACAACATTGGAGAAGATGTAAGTATCAAACTCTTTAATTACCTGGAAAAAGGCACATCAACCGGTTCGCATACTATACCGCCACTGGCATTGCCGGCACAGGAAGGCGCCCACCGCATTTTGCATATCCATAAAAATGTACCCGGTGTATTAAGCCAGATCAATACCTTGCTTAGTAAAAACAAAATCAATATTGTGGGACAATATCTTAAAACAAATGATGCCATAGGTTATGTGGTATTAGACGTGGAAAATACACTAAGCAATACCGCCATTCACCTATTGAAAAGTATAAAAGAAACCATTAAAGTGCGGATGCTGTATTGATACGGGTAAAAATTTTTTATTTTTTTAATCCATCCTGCATTTTTTTTATCCTGTCTTCCAGTTTTTCCGAGCTGATATTTTCCCTCATGCTGTCCACTTTAATAGGGAAACAAAATGGCGTTAACTGGTTGGGCGCTGTAATAATTATTTTTCCTTTTGAAATCCTGCACAGCATATCTCTAAGCCTTGCTTCATCCATTTGCTGCTCTATTACTTCCCGGTAAGCCTGCCTAATCAATAAATTTCCTTCATCATATTCTTCAAAAACATTAAAGAGCAAAGATGCCGTTGATTGCAAGTGCCTTTGCCGGGTTTTTTCGCCGGGCATCCCCTGAAAAACCAATCCGCCAATCACCGCTATATCCCTGAATTTCCGCCGGGCCATTTCTGTACTGTTGATGCTTTGGTTTATATCGTTAAGTAAATTTTCTTCAGTAAATAGTTCAAATACATTGGTATCATTTATAGGTATTGGCTGGTCGCTAAGTAATTCAAAACCATAATCATTCATGGCAATAGAAAAACTTATGGGTTTTATTTTTGAAAGCCTGAAAGCTAAGAGCGCTGCCATGGCTTCATGCACCAGCCTGCCTTCAAAAGGGTAAACAAATAAATGATGGCCGTCTTTGGTATCAATCAGTTCTATCAATAATTCATTTTGCTGCGGCACGGCAGATAATTTTTTTTGTAATTGAATGAGTGGTTCCAGCGCTTTTAATTCTTTGTCGTGTATGTCAAATTTTTTTTCTGCGGCGTCATTTAATTTTTTTCTAAGCAGGTAGCCGAGGTTGGCACTTAGTGCCATTCTGCCGCCACTCCAACTGGGTGTTATATATTTTAATGCATTGCTCCTCCTTACTATTGCTGTCATTTCCTTTAGCATTATAAATTCCAGTTTTTGCCCGGCCAGCGTAAATACATCACCGGGCCTGAGCCTGCTGATAAACCATTCTTCAATGATGCCTGCAAAACCGCCGCTTAAAAATTTTACATTAAGCATGGCATCGCTTACTATAGTACCAATATGCAACCTGTGGCGCATGGCTATTTTGCGGTTGGTAATGGTATAGAGCCCATTTATGATTTCCACTTTTTTAAAATCATCGTATTGCGCAAGCGCTTTTCCACCCTGGGTAATAAAATGTAAAAGCTGCTTCCATTCTTCATCGGTTAAATAGGTAAAGCAAAAAGTTTTTTTTGCGATGGCCAGCATATCAGCGGCAAAAAAACCATCACCCGTAGCAATTGTGCATAAGAATTGCAGCAACACATCATAGCATAATAATAGCGGGTTCCTGCTTTCTACAATTTGTTTTTCAATAGCTTCATTTAATGCAGCAGCCTCCAGTAATTCCATTGAATGTGTGGGTAAAAAATAGGCTTTGCTTTCTGCACCCGGTGCATGGCCACTGCGGCCCGCCCTTTGCAAAAAGCGGGCAACACCTTTGGGGGAGCCAACCTGTATTACCATTTCCACCGGCCTAAAATCTACACCTAAATCCAGGCTCGATGTGCTTACTACAGCTTTTAATGTGCCAGCATGCAAGGCATCTTCTACCCAAAACCTTAATTGCTGCTCTATGCTTCCATGATGCAAAGCCAGCACCCCGGAAAGTTCAGGATTTAAAGTAAGCAGGTGCTGGTACCATACTTCACTCATTCCCCTGGTGTTGATAAAAATTAATGTGGTTTTGCTTTTTTCTAAAATAGGTAAAACAGATGGTGCAAGCTTTAAACCAAGGTGCCCGGCCCAGGGATAGGTTTCTACCTGCTTTGGTAAAATAGATTCCAGGTTGATTTTCTTCTTAATTGTAGCTCTTACAATAAAAGTTTCATTTTCTTTTAATGCTAACGGAGCCATAAGTACTTCCTTCGCTTGTTGCAGGTTTCCTATGGTTGCCGAAATGCCCCAAATACAAGGGGGATTTAATTTTTCTTTTTTTTGATGATGAACAATGTAAGATAGAGCCAGCTCAGTTTGTACGCCTCTTTTGCTCCCCAGTAATTCATGCCATTCATCAACTGCAATTATTTTAAGTGTGCAAAATATTTGTTTATGATCTTTTGATGCAAGGAGCAAATGCAGGCTTTCTGGTGTTATTAACAGCACCTGAGGCATACTGCGCTTTTGCTGCTGCCTTTCTTTAATGGAGGTATCGCCATTTCTTATTCCCACCTTCCAGGGTATTTGTAATGCATCAAGTACTTCTTGCATTGCACGGGCCAAATCTTTGGCTAAGGCACGCAATGGCGTTATCCATAGTAAATGGAGCCCCTGGTTTTGATGCGTTTTATAATTTTTGGGATGGTTATTAATGTATTGGATTATAGCGCCTAAAAAAACGGCATAGGTTTTACCATATCCTGTAGGTGCATTTACCAGGCCCGATTGACCTTTGATTATACGTTGCCAGGTTTGCTGCTGGTAAGCAAATGCTTTCCTGTTTTTTGCTGCCAGCCAATTTGTTATTATGTTTTCTGCATCCACTAAAAATTAAAATTAATTCTTTGAGGCCTAATTTTTTTTAATGCAAATTATAAATTAGTAAAGAAATTTAGTTATTTATAAATTTAAATATTTTATAATTTATATTTTAAAGGATAATTTCAATTTTTTAAATAAAATATTTATCAATGGGTTTCTTAATAAATAAAAGTGAAACACACTGGCGTAAAAGCTGATGAAAAAAATATAAAAGGCAATTAATTTTCAAAAAAATAAGGCGTTGGTTGAAAATTTTATGTGTTATTTAATTTCCTATATTTACAGCCCAAATAACATTTATTCAAAACTTAATTGCATGAAAAAAGCTTTACTCCTTTCATTTTCATTTGCTTTGTTTGTTGCTTTCGGTTTTTCACAAACCGGAAAATACTGGACTGCCAATTTAGAAAACCGCAGTGCCATTATAAAAAACAAAGCAGTTGCGAGGCTCACATTCCCTACAGAATTCAAATTATACCATTTGGATTTAGCTTCAATAAAGCAACAATTATATAAAGTAGTAGATAACTCGGTTAGTCATACTACGGTTATTTCCCTCCCTAATGCCGATGGCGGATTTGAAGACTTTGAAATAGTGGAATCTTCTAACTTTGACCCTGCATTACAGGCCCGTTTCCCTCAAATAAGGGCATTTTCGGGTAAAGGAATTTCCGACAGAACAGCAACGTTAAAGTTGAGTTATTCTCCCAAAGGGATACAAACCATGTTGTTCCGCAACAATGGCAAGCCCAATGAGTTTATAGAAACCTATTCGGCAGATGGAAATACTTATGCCGTTTTTAAATCGAACCGTAAAATTGGCCAGTTACCCTGGACATGCTCAACACCCGAAGCCGATATGGCAAATGAAATAACTGCAAAAGTTGTTTCATCTAATTTTACCAGCAGCAGCGATGGTAAGTTAAGGACCATGCGCCTTGCCCAATCATGCAATGCCGAATATTCTAACTGGTTTGGTGCTTTTAGTGCTGCGGATGTAGCCTTGGTTTTAGCAGGCTTTAATGCAACGCTCACCCGATGCAATGGTGTTTATGAAAAAGATTTTGCACTCCATTTAAATTTAATTCCCAATACCGACCTGGTAATATATTATAACCCCAGTACAGATCCTTACACTACCATGGGTAATTGGAACAACCAGTTGCAAGCTGCACTTACCGCTAATATTGGAGAAGCCAATTACGATATAGGTCACATGTTTGGCGCATCTGGAGGTGGTGGTAACGCAGGTTGTATAGGTTGCGTATGTGTAAACGGCCAAAAGGGCAGGGGTATTACTTCTCCTGCCGATGGTATTCCACAGGGTGATAATTTTGATATTGACTATGTAGCCCATGAAGTGGGCCATCAATTAGGCGCCAACCATACTTTTTCAATGAGCAATGAAGGTACTGGTGTAAATAAAGAAGTAGGTTCTGGCATTACCGTTATGGGTTATGCAGGTATTACCGGGCAGGATGTAGCGCCTCATTCTATTGATATTTTTCATCAGGCATCTATACAGCAGGTTCAGGTAAACCTGGCAGGTAAAGCCTGCCCAATTGTTACAGATATTACCGCAGCAAATGCCACACCGGTTGTAGCTCCGGTGAGCAATATAACCATCCCTATTTCTACGCCATTTGCCCTTACAGGCTCTGCAACAGATGCCAACGCAGGTGATGTATTAACTTATTGCTGGGAGCAAAACGATAACTCTACTACTACAGGTAATGCAAGTGTAGCTAGCCCCACAAAATTAACCGGGCCCAACTGGCTTTCATTTTTACCTACAACTAATTCTACAAGGTTGTTTCCAAGGTTATCTACGATATTAACAGGAGCCAGCATTACACCTTGTTTCCCAGGTGGCGACCCTATAGCAAATATTGAAGCTTTAAGTTCTGTGAGCAGAACTTTAAATTTCCGTCTTACTGTAAGAGATAATTCAGCTTATAGTTCTACTGCTCCTATTAAAGTAGGCCAAACGGCTTATACTGATATGGTGGTTACAGTATCAAATACTGTTGGTCCGTTCTTAATTACCACTCAAAATGCTGCGGTTTCTTATGCCGCTGGAAGTACACAAACTTTATCCTGGTCAGTAAATGGTACTACAGGGGCACCTACCAATACTGCTGATGTAAAAATTTCATGGTCAACCGACCAGGGTCAAACATTTACCACATTAATTGCCAGCACACCAAATGATGGTACAGAAAACATTGTTATTCCATCGGTGGTTACCAGCCAGGCACGTGTAAAAGTTGAGGCAATTGGTAATGTTTATTTTGATATAAATAATGCAAATATTACGGTAACTGCACCACCCACCGGCTTCTCCTTTACAGCTCCCGGGCCAACAAGTATTACCTGTGCAGCAGCAACTCCGGCTACAGTTACATTAGGTACGGTTTCCAATGGTGGTTTTAATACACCCATTAATTTAACAGCAACAAATGGCGTGCCTGCAGGTACAACCGTAAGCTTTACGCCTACACCCGTAATTCCCGGAAACAGTACAGTAGTAACACTTAATAATGCAAATACATTAAGCCCTGGCACTTACGATATTACGGTTACTGGTGTTGCTGGTGCAAATAACCAAACCCAAATTGTAAGCTTTATAGTTTTGCCAGGTTCTGGACCAGCAATTACAGGCCAGCCAATAGACCAAACAGTATGTAGTGGTTCAAATGCCATATTTAGTGCAACATCTTCCGGTACATACCAGTGGCAGGTAAGCACCAATGGTGGAACTACATGGAGCAATATCGGCGGAGCCACTTCATCAAGCTATACCGTAAATGGAGCTACAATGGCCGAAAATAATAATGAATACCAAGTAATTGTTACCGGGCAATGTGGAAGTACAACTTCTTTTTCTGCTACTTTAACGGTAAATCCTCCAACTGATATTACCAACCAACCTACTAACTCTGTAGTTTGTGAAGGCAGTGCAGCAACATTTACTGCTTCTGCAACTGGCACCAACCTCGGTTACCAATGGCAGGTAAGTACAGATGGCGGCACATCATGGAGCAATATTGCCGGTGAAACTTCATCAACTTATACCATTCCCAATGTAACCAACGGAATGAATAATAACCAATACCATGTAGTAGTTTCAGGTAATTGTGCGCCAACAAGTGTAACCTCTTCTGCCGGCACATTGATTGTTGGTAATCCTTCTTCAATTACAGATCAACCGGATAATATTACGGTTTGCGAAGGGTTAACAGCAAACTTCTCTGCTACTGCTACAGGTTCATCACTTACTTACCAATGGCAGGTAAGTACAGATGGCGGAACAACATGGACAGATGTTGCAGGCGCAACTTCTTCTGATTTAAGTTTAAGCGGTGTAACTCCTGCAATGAGTGGTTATCAATACAGGTTGCAGGTATTTAGCTGTACACCAACACCAATTATTACAACAGAAGCTGTATTAACGGTTAATACAAATGCAGCAATTAGCGCACAACCCAATGCGGTTACGCTCTGCTCTGGAAATGAATCCAGCTTTAGCGTTACGGCAAGTGGTACAGGAATTGGCTACCAATGGCAATATGCGGCAACTTGTGGTGGTACATTCACTAATATTGCCGGCGCAACTTCTGCCGATTATACTATAAGTAATACACAGGTAGCCAACGGTGGCGCTTACCAGGTAGTAATTACCGGTACATGTAACACTATTACTTCAAGCTGTGTTGACCTGGTAGTAAATAGCCCGGTTGCTGTATCAGTACAACCTGCAGATGCATCTGTATGTTTGCCTACAACAACTACGTCATTAAGTATTACAGCTTCAGGTACTGCGGTTACTTATCAATGGCAAGTAAGTAGCGATGGAGGCACTACATGGACAAATGTATCCGGTGCCACTTCTGCTACCTTAAACCTAACGGGATTAGCGGCTTCTGATAATGGTAAAAAATACCGTGTTCAATTATCAGGTACTTGTACATCAAGCCTTACTTCAGATGTAGCAACACTGGCAGTAAACTCACCTGTAGAAATTAATGCACAACCAGTAAATGTAAATGGTTGTACCGGCGAAAGCCAGTCATTCAGCGTAACGGCTACAGGTTCTACTATAACCTACCAATGGCAGGTAAGTGTAAACGGTGGTCCGTTTGTAAACATCACAGGCGCTACTTCAAGTACGCTTACATTAAATGATCTTGGCCTATCACAAGATGGTAATATGTACCAGGTAATTGTTTCGGGTGTTCCTTGCGGAGCTGTAACTTCTCAACCTGCAATGCTTACTGTTAATATTAAACCGGGCGCTACTTTAGCGGTTTCATCTCACCAGGCTATTACACCTTATACACCATCAGGGCTGTTTGTAACTGTTAGTCCCGAAATAGGGCCTTACTCATACGAATGGTATAAAGACGGTGATTTGGTAGCAGGCTGGAATGGTGCTTCTATACCTGTAAATACCGATAATTTTGGTAATTATCAGGTAACAGTAACCAATACTTTAACTGGTTGTTCCAATACCACCAACTTAGTGCAGTTAACGCCAAGAACAGCTCCACAAAGCATGCTGTTTATTTATCCTAATCCTACAAAAGGTAAATTCTCTGTAAGGCATTACAGTTCAACTGCAACAACACGTTCAGTAGTAGTTTATGCCAGTAACGGGGCAAGGGTTTGGGCAAAAGAATATGCAACCCAGGGTATTTACGAAAGTATGGATGTTGATATTAGCGGCGCTGCAGCAGGTGTTTACCACGTTGTTGTAAGAGATAAAAACGGTAAACGCTTAGCAACAGGCAGGGTAATGAAAAGATAATATAAAGTAGTAATTTGTTATATAAGCCGCTCATTCATTTTGGGCGGCTTTTTTATTAAGTTTATAACCATGCTTTATTTATTGCTGTATGCTAATTAAAACCAGTTGAACATTTTATATATTTTTTATAAAATTCTTTTGCCAATTAAACTCAACCCCTTACCTTTGCACTCCAATTTAAAAAATGGATTTTAAAGTTCTTTGCATATGTCACAACGAATAAGGATCAAACTACAGTCTTACGATCATAATTTAGTAGATAAATCTGCTGAAAAAATCGTTAAAACAGTACGCAGTACAGGCGCCGTGGTAACAGGACCCATTCCTTTGCCAACGCATAAAAAAATATTTACCGTGTTGCGTTCGCCCCACGTAAATAAAAAAGCACGGGAGCAGTTCCAGTTGTGCACACACAAAAGATTATTGGATATTTACACCAGCAGCAGCCGTACGGTTGACGCTTTAAGTAAGCTTGACTTACCCAGCGGTGTAGATGTAGAAATTAAAGCCTGATAAATCATTTGGTGAACCTCCCTTTCGGCTTACAATAGAAAGAGCAGGCGCCAGATAAGTTCTTAGTGAATTCGCTTATCTCCTTATGGCGGCATTTTAGTAAATGCCTGAAATAAAAAAGCAATAAGGAGCGCTGGGCACAAAATATAACAAATGAAAAGTATTATTGGTAAAAAGATTGGCATGACCAGCATCTTTGATACTACAGGCAAGCAAACAGCCGTAACCATCATTGAAGCAGGGCCATGCGTTATTACACAAAAGAAAACCGTTGAAACCGACGGGTATAATGCACTCCAAATTGCATTTGGCGACAAAAAAGAAAAGCACTCTACTAAGTCAGAAATAAGCCACTTCTCCAAAGCGAATACCGCTCCTAAAAAAATAGTAAAAGAAATACGCAATAGCGAAATGTCTAAAGAGGTTGGTGAAACCATTACGGTAGACATATTTGCCGAAGGCGATAGCGTAGAAGTAGTAGGAACCACCAAAGGTAAAGGATTTCAGGGTGTGGTAAAGCGCCATGGTTTTAGTGGCGTAGGTGAGCAAAGCCATGGTCAGCACGACAGGCAAAGGGCGCCGGGCTCTATTGGTAACTCTTCTGATGCCAGCCGTGTGTTTAAAGGGATGCGTATGGCGGGCCGCATGGGTGGCGACAGGGTGAAAATGAAAGGGCTGAAAGTGGTGAAAATTTTCGCTGAAAAAAATTACATACTCGTTAGCGGTTCGGTTCCGGGCCACAACGGTTCAATTGTTTTAATCAATAAATAAAAAAATCATTGGCGCATTAGCTCATTGTTAAAGTGCCGGAGGAAAACAGGAACGAAATTCAAAATAGGATGTATTAATGCGCAAAAAAGCAAATTAACACATAAGCAAATTTGACAACTATGCAACTCGATATTTTAAATAGCAAAGGACAAAAAACAGGCAGAACAGTAGAACTGCCAGAAGAAATTTTTGGCATTGAGCCCAACGATCACGCCATTTACCTTGCAGTAAAGCAATTCCAGGGTGCACAGCGCCAGGGTACGCATAAAGTAAAAACCCGTACAGAAGTAAAGGGTTCTTCTAAAAAACTGCATAAGCAAAAGGGTACAGGTGGCAGCCGTAAAGGGAACCTGCGTAACCCTATTTTTAAAGGCGGAGGTACCATTTTTGGCCCTAAACCCCATGGATACGACATAAAAGTAAACCGCAAGGTAAAAGACCTGGCTAAAATAAGTGCCCTTTCCTACAAGGCAAAAGATAATGCCATTGTGGTTATGGAAGATGTACAATTTGATACACCAAAAACAAAATCGTTTACAGGTATTTTGAAAGACCTTGGAGTAGATAAGAAAAAATCTTTGTTTATAATTCCGGAGTACAACGATAACCTGTACCTGAGCCTAAGGAATGTACAGGGCGTTACCGGAACTGTTATCAGTGATATTAACACCTACGATATTTTAAATGCCAATGTGTTGGTATTGAGTGAAAGTGCAGCAAAATTGTTTACTGAAGAGGGAATAGAAGCATAAATTTAAAATTTGACAATTAAAGAATTTTCAAATTAACAAATCATCAAATTAGAACCATGAAATTGTCTGATGTATTAATAAAACCGGTACTGTCTGAAAAAGCAAATAAGCAGGCAGAAAAAGCCAACCGCTACACATTTATTGTAGACAAAAAGGCAAATAAACTGGAAATTAAAAAAGCGGTTGAAGGCTTTTATGGCGTACAGGTAGAAGAGGTAAATACTTTGGTAAGCCCGTCAAAAGTAAAAGCAAAATATACCAAGAGTGGATTTTTGGTAGGCCGTAAACCCGCCAAAAAGAAAGCGGTAATTACCGTAGCAAAAGGCGACACAATAGATTTGTACGGCACAGTTTAAAATTACTAAATTAAGTATGGTACACCTGCTACCGCTAAAGCAGGAAATATAAAAAAAATGGCACTTAAAAAATCAAAACCGGTAACCGCAGGCACACGCTGGAGAATTGGTAATGCCTATGCCGAAATTACAACCGGCACACCGGAAAAATCTTTACTGGAAAAACAAAAATCTACCGCAGGGCGCAACAGCTCTGGCCGACGCAGTATGCGTTATATGGGCAGTGGTAATAAAACCCAATACCGTAAAATAGATTTTAAACGCAATAAAAAAGAAGTACCCGCTACCGTTAAATCTATCGAATACGATCCCAACCGTACAGCATTCATCGCATTACTGGCGTATGCCGATGGCGAAAAAAGATACATTATTGCACCACAGGGTTTACAGGTGGGCCAAAAAATTATAAGTGGAGATGCAGTAGCACCGGATTTAGGCAATGCCTTAATGATGAAAAATATGCCCCTGGGTACCAACGTACACAATATTGAAATGCAACCCGGCCAGGGAGGTATTTTGGTACGTAGCGCAGGAACCAGTGCACAGCTTAGTAATAAAGAAGAAAAATATGCGGTATTAAAAATGCCCAGTGGAGAAATCCGCAGGGTATTGGTAAACTGCTATGCAACAGTAGGCGTAGTAAGCAATAGTGATCACAGCCTGGAGCGTGCCGGTAAAGCAGGCCGCAACAGGTGGAAAGGCATCCGCCCAAGAACACGTGCCGTAGCCATGAACCCCGTAGATCACCCAATGGGTGGTGGCGAAGGTAAAGCAAGCGGTGGCCATCCACGCAGTCGTACCGGTAAATATGCCAAAGGCGAAATTACCCGTACAAGGGGCAAAGGATCAGATAAAATGATCATTCAGCGTAAAAACGGAAAAAAATTAAGTAAGTAAATTTCTATTGTTAAAATATTCCGCTAATAACGGGAAAATAAACAAACATTAAATATGAGTCGTTCGTTAAAAAAAGGCCCTTTCATTGATCTGAAACTAGAAACAAAAATCCTTTCTATCAATGAAGGCAAGTTAAAAAAAGGCGTAATCAAAACCTGGAGCCGCAGGAGCACAATTTCTCCCGATTTTGTTGGCCATACACTTGCAGTGCACAATGGTAACAAATTCATTCCGGTGTATGTAACCGAATTTATGGTAGGCCATAAGTTAGGAGAATTTGCTCCTACAAGAAACTTTAAAGGACACTCAAGCAAAAAAGTAGTATAAAACAGTTGCTCATATCGTTTGCCTGTTGCCGATGCAACAATGAAACAGATAAAGAGAAACGAGAAACAAAAATATAATGGAAGCAATAGCAAAACTCAGAAATTACCCTACTTCACCACGTAAAATGCGCTTATTGGCAGATTTGATCCGTGGAATGGAAGTAGAAAAAGCTTTAGCTACTTTGGAACACCATCCAAAGCATCCTTCGGTTCCTTTGCGTAAACTGGTATTAAACGCCATAAACAACTGGAAACAAAAAAACGAAGGTGCTGATGAAAGCGGCTTAATGGTAAAAACCATTTTTGTAGATGGCGCCAGGGTACTTAAACGTATGCGCCCGGCACCGCAAGGCCGTGGCTATAAGGTACGCAAACGCAGCAACCATGTAACCGTAATTGTAGACGCAAAATTAAAATAAAAAAATCTGGTTGTGCAGGTGCACAATCTCAAATTTTGAAATAAAAAATATGGGTCAAAAAACAAATCCGATAGGCGCCAGATTAGGCATCATCCGTGGATGGGACAGCAACTGGTACGCAAACAAAAAAGATTATGCTGCAAAACTTATCGAAGACGATAAGATCAGGAATTATCTCAATGCCCGTATCAACAAAGGCGGCATTGCCAAAATTGTAATTGAGCGTACTTTAAACAAGTTGATTGTTACCATTCATACTTCAAAGCCGGGTATCATTATTGGTAAAGGTGGCGGTGAAGTGGACCGTATTAAAGAAGAATTGAAAAAATTAACCGGTAACAGTGATGTGCAAATCAACATCCTGGAAATACGCCGCCCGGAACTGGATGCCAATATAGTAGCCGATACCATTGCCCGCCAGTTGGAAAACCGTATCAACTTTAAACGTGCCATTAAAATGGCCATTGCCTCTGCATTGCGTATGGGAGCAGAAGGCATTAAAGTAAAAGTAGGTGGCCGCCTTGGTGGAGCTGAAATTGCCCGTAGCGAAGAAATTAAACAAGGCCGTACCCCATTGCATACCCTGCGTATGGATATAGACTATGCCAGCGTATTTGCCTTAACTGTTTATGGAAAAATTGGGATAAAAGTATGGATTTGTAAAGGCGAAGTATTGGGTAAAAGAGATTTAAATCCCAACTTGCTTGCCGGCGGCAAACACGATGGCGCCGATAGGAAAGAAGGCGGCTTTGACAGGGGCGGAGACAGGCGAGGCGGCGGCGGACGTAGCGGAGACAGGAGAGATGGCGCAGGAAGGGGCGGAAGAAGATAATTTAAAAATTACAAAAGGATAAGGATTGAAACAATCCGTTAAAAAAATATAAGAAATGTTACAACCAAAAAGGACCAAACACAGGAAAACCCAAAAAGGAAGAATGAAAGGCAACACCAAGCGTGGCGCTACACTTGCTTTTGGTACTTTCGGACTCAAAGCATTGGATAGTGTTTGGCTTACCAGCCGCCAGATAGAAAGTGCCCGCCAGGCAATGACAAGGCACATGAAAAGAGAAGGAAATGTATGGATACGTGTATTCCCCGATAAGCCCATTACTGCAAAACCTGCCGAAGTGAGGATGGGTAAAGGTAAAGGTAACCCCGAAGGCTGGGCAGCCATTGTACAACCAGGCCGCATTATTTTTGAAGCCGATGGCGTAACCGAACAAGTAGCTAAAGAAGCAATGGAACTGGCAGCTCAAAAACTCCCTATACTTACAAAATTTGTAAAAAGCAGGGAGCTGGTTAGCTAATCCAAAACAATAAAATTAGGAATAGAGTTTAAAAAATAAAGAACATGTCTAAAAAAGCAGATTTTGTAAAAAGCATTAGCGCCTTAAGCAACGACGAACTGGTGGCTAAAATTAAAGAGGATGAACAGCGTTTAAAGAAGTTGCATTTTGCACACGCAATTGCACCCCTGGAAAACCCTCAAAGCATCCGTACGCTTAGAAAAGATATTGCACGCTTAAAAACACTATTAAAAAAAGTTCAATTGGGTGCTTAATTCACCCGGTAAATATTTAAAACGATGACAGCAACAACAACTTTGGCAGAAAACAGGAATTTACGTAAAACAAAAACGGGTGTAGTTTCCAGCAATAAAATGGATAAAACCATTACCGTAAAAGTAGAAAGAAAAGTAAAACACCCTTTGTATGGCAAATTCGTAAAAAAATCTACAAGCTTTCATGCCCACGATGAAAAAAACGAATGCAGCATCGGCGACCTTGTAAAAATTATGGAAACACGCCCTTTAAGCAAATCTAAACGCTGGAGGCTGGTTGAAGTGTTGGAAAAAGTAAAATAATATTCAGTACTAAGTACACAAATTAAAATAAAATGATTCAGCAAGAAAGCAGATTAAACGTAGCAGATAACAGCGGTGCCAAAGAAGTATTATGCATTCGTGTATTGGGCAATAGCGGGCAGGATTATGCAAAAATTGGCGATAAAATTGTAGTAAGCGTAAAAGATGCAATGCCTGCAGGCGGTATTAAAAAAGGAACCGTAAGTAAAGCGGTAATTGTTCGCACTACCAATAAGCTGCGCCGTAAAGACGGGTCTTACATCCGTTTCGACGATAATGCCGTGGTATTGCTCAACAACTCCGATGAGCCAAGGGGTACACGTATTTTTGGCCCGGTTGCCCGTGAACTCAGGGATAAAGGCTACATGAAAATTATTTCACTGGCACCGGAAGTGTTGTAAAAAATAAACATTAAAACTAAAAGTTGCCAGCTTCAGGTTGGTTTTACTTTAAAGCATAAATTATGAGCACAAGATTTAAACCAAAGTTCAACATCAAAAAAGGCGACCAGGTAGTAGTAATTGCCGGGGATGATAAAGACCTTACCAAACCCCGTAAAGTATTGGAAGTACTGGTAGAAAAAGCCCGGGTATTGGTAGAAGGCGTAAATATTGTAACCAAGCATACAAAGCCAACTGCTCAAAACACCAAGGGCGGAAGGATAAAACTCGAAGCGCCAATAGCTATTAGCAATGTAATGCTTTGGGATAAAAAAAGCGGCGGCCCTACAAAAATAAAACGCAGCCGTGAAAATGGTAAATTAGTTAGAACTGCAAAAAAATCAGGGGAGGTAATTAAATAATGAGCACTAAATTAAACACAACCCGCCTTGCGGATAAGTACAAAAAAGAAGTGGTTCCTGCACTTATGAAAAAGTTCAGTTACAAAACCATAATGCAAGCTCCACGCTTAACAAAAATTTGCTTGAACCGTGGTGTAAACGGCGCTGTTAACGATAAAAAGCTGGTGGAAATTGCCGTAGAAGAACTATCTACCATTACCGGCCAAAAAGCGGTTTCTACGTTTTCGAAAAAAGATATATCCAACTTTAAGTTGCGTAAAAACATGCCCATTGGCGCAAAAGTTACCCTTCGTGGCGTAAAAATGTATGAATTTTTAGACAGGCTGGTATCGGTATCATTACCCAGGGTGCGTGACTTTAAAGGAATAAATGATAAAGCATTCGATGGCCGTGGCAATTATACACTGGGCGTTACTGAGCAAATCATTTTTCCCGAAATTGATATTGACAAAGTAAATAAAATCACCGGCCTGGATATCACTTTTGTAACAACGGCAAATAGCAATGAAGAAGCAATGGAATTATTGAAAGAGCTGGGCATGCCGTTTAAAAATGTAAAAAAAATAATTAATCAATAAGAATTTAAAAAAACATGGCAAAAAAATCAATTGAAGCCAGGCAAAGAAAAAGGGAAAAAACTGTTGCCAAATTTGCAGAAAAAAGAGCTGCATTAAAGGCAGAGGGAAATTATGCAGCATTAGCCGCACTTCCCCGTAATGCATCACCTGTGCGGTTAAAAAACCGTTGCCAATTAACCGGCCGTCCCCGTGGCTTTATGCGCCATTTTGGTCTCAGTCGTGTAATTTTCAGGGACATGGCTTTACAGGGAAAAATTCCGGGAGTAACCAAAGCAAGCTGGTAATTTCCACGGATATTCAACAGGATATCGCATTGTAACAAACATTAAAAAATCAATTAACTAATATAAACAATGGTTACTGATCCAATTGCAGACTATTTAACAAGAATTCGTAATGCCCAAATGGCCAACCACCGTATCGTGGAAATTCCTGCCAGCAAATTGAAAAAAAGGATTACGGAAATTTTGTACACTAAAGGATATATCCTTAAGTACAAATTTGTAGATGATAACAAACAAGGCACCATTAAAATTGCCTTAAAATACGATGGTAACACCAAGTTGCCCGTAATTCAAAGCCTGGAAAGGGTGAGCCGCCCAGGCCTGCGTACCTATGCAAAACCCGAAGAATTTAAAAGGGTTAAAAACGGCCTGGGTATTGCCATTATCTCTACTTCCAAAGGAGTTATGACAGATAAAGAAGCCAAAGCCCAAAATGTAGGCGGAGAAGTTCTTTGTAACATTTATTAAAATAAAATCAAGCAATTATATTGAAAATGGATAGTTGCAAGGATACAGATTGATAACATAAGCCTTTTATACGGGCTGAACACAATCTAAAAAAAATACATTTTCGTTCATAAGTATAAAAATTATTACAATGAGTCGTATAGGTAAGCAACCCATAAATCTCCCGTCAGGAGTTACTCTTACAGTTTCAAAAGTAAACGAAGTAACAGTAAAAGGCCCAAAAGGTGAATTGAAACAACCCATTGACAGGGATATTAAAGTTGAAGTAAAAGAAAACATTGTTGAACTGGGGCGCCCAACCGATCAAATACGCCACCGTGCGCTGCACGGCCTTAGCCGTGCCTTAATCAACAATATGGTTAAAGGCGTTACCGATGGGTATAAAAAAGAAATGGAACTGGTAGGTGTGGGTTTTAAAGCAGCCAACCAGGGCAATACGCTGGATTTATCATTAGGCTATTCTCATAATATTATTTTTGATTTACCCAAAGAAATTAAAGTAGCCACAGCACAGGAAAAAGGGAAAAACCCAACCATAACATTAGAGAGCAACGACAAGCAATTGCTGGGCCAGGTGTGCGCTAAACTACGCAGCCTGCGTAAGCCGGAGCCTTACAAAGGAAAGGGTGTGAAGTTTGCCGGTGAAGTATTGAGGAGAAAAGCAGGTAAAGCAGCAGGTAAGTAATAGTTAAAAGTTCAAATATTTTCCCGGCAGCATCGGGAGTTAAAATAAAAATAAAATGAGTAATAAAAAAACAGCGGCAAGGCAAAAGATCAGGTTCCGCATCCGCAAAAAAATAAGTGGTACTTCCGAAGCGCCACGCTTAAGTGTATTCAGGAGCAATTCAGAAATTTATGCTCAATTGATAGATGACAACTCCGGGCTTACCCTGGCTTCGGCATCCTCAAAGCAAAAAGATATTAATGCACAAAAAGCGCCTAAAACCGAATTGAGTAAAATGGTGGGCCAGGCTATTGCCAAAAAAGCAACTGAATTGGGTATTAAAAAAGTAATTTTTGACCGTAGTGGTTATATATATCATGGCCGTGTTAAAGCCGTTGCCGAAGGCGCAAGAGAAGGCGGACTTGAATTTTAATTAAAAAATTGTAAAAAGCAAAAATGTCAAACGTAGTTTCAAACAAAGTAAAAGCAGGCGACCTTGAGTTAAAAGAAAAAGTAGTTGCCATTAACCGTGTGGTTAAAACAACCAAGGGTGGCCGTGCATTCAGCTTTTCTGCTCTTGTTGTAGTAGGTAACGAATCGGGCGTTGTTGGCCACGGATTGGGCAAAGCCAAGGAAGTACAGGAAGCCATTACCAAAGGCATTGAAGATGCAAAAAAGAACCTGGTAAAAGTTCCTATAAGGCATGGTACCATTCCGCATGACCAGTTTACCAAAGAAGGTGCAGCAAAAGTATTGATTAAACCTGCAGCGCAAGGTACTGGTGTAATTGCCGGTGGCAGCATGCGTGCCGTTTTAGAAAGCGCAGGCATTACCGACGTTTTAGCTAAAAGTCTTGGCTCGGCAAATCCGGCCAATGTAGTTAAAGCTACAGTAAAAGCGCTGGCAAGCCTTCGGGAACCAATTGCCGTTTCAAAAACAAGAAATATTTCATTAAAGAAAGTATTTAACGGATAATTAATGAGTTTATAGTTGCAGGCACTTTAATAAACCAAGAGCCTTGAACCATCAACCAAATAATATGAAAAAGATAAAAGTAACGCAGGTAAAAAGCGCAATTGACAGGCCGGAACGCCAAAAAAGAACCTTGGTTGCATTGGGTTTAAAAAAAACAAATGCATCTGTAGAAGTTGAAGCTACTCCACAGGTTTTGGGTATGGTGAACAAGGTAAACCACCTGGTAAAGGTTGAAGAACTGGCCTGATTTGGCAATATTATCTTGATAATGGCCTTTTGGTTTTTAACCGGCACATTATCTGCAAAAAAAAAATCAAGTAATCAACAAGCGAGCCCCGAATGCTTTCGGGGCGTAAGTTTAAAATAAAAGCAACATGAAATTACATTCTTTAAAACCTGCAAAAGGTTCTACACACAAAGAAAAACGCCTGGGCCGTGGCGAAGCAAGTGGTAAAGGCGGTACCTCTACAAAAGGTAACAAGGGCGGCCAGAGCCGTGCCGGCTATAAAAGCAAAAAAGCACACGAAGGCGGACAAATGCCCATCCAAAGGCGCTTGCCAAAACGGGGTTTTAAAAACATCAACAAAGTAGAGTATAATGTATTTAACCTGGGAAGAATTGACCAGCTTGCAGAAAAATACAGCCTTACCGAAATAAGCCCCGAAAACCTTTATATCAACGGGCTGGTAAATCAAAGGGCTTTAATAAAAATCCTCGCTACCGGTGAGTTAAAAGGTAAGTATACTTTCAAAGTAAACGCCATAAGCCAAAAAGCCAAATCGGCTATTGAAAGCGCAGGCGGCACCGTTGAAATACTTAAATAATTTCACGATATTTGCAAACGCTGCAACCAGCTATTTCTTTTTTGGACAAATTTAAAACAGCAAATCACAAGTGAAGAAGTTTATTACCACACTTAAAAATATCTGGAGCATTGAAGAGTTACGCAATAAAATATTGTACACGCTCCTTCTTTTGTTCATTTATCGCCTTGGTTCTTTTATCGTAATTCCGGGTATTGACCCCAACAAACTGGATGCACTGCACAGCAGTACACAAAACAGTGGTATGCTGGGCCTTTTAGATGCATTTGTAGGCGGCGCTTTTTCCAAAGCCTCTATTTTTGCCCTGGGTATTATGCCTTATATCTCTGCATCAATTTTTATGCAGCTGGTAACCATACTGGTTCCGCAAATGGCCAAAATTCAAAAAGAAGGCGAAAGCGGAAGAAAGAAAATAAACCAATGGACCCGGTACCTTACAGTAATTGTAACCGTATTTCAATCTGCAGCTTATATTGGCTATTTAAAAAGCCCGGCAAATGCAGGCGCTTTAATACCTGGCTACGGTGTAGCATTTTTTTGGGTTTCTACCGTAGTGTTGCTCACAGTAGGTACATTATTTGTAATGTGGCTGGGCGAAAAAATTACCGACAAAGGTTTAGGTAATGGTACTTCCATCATTATTATGATTGGTATCCTTGCCCGCTTACCCCAATCTTTTATGCAGGAGTGGACAGCCCGTTCTACCGGCGGTGCAGGTGGCTTGCTCATTATGCTGCTCGAAATCCTCTTTTTGGTAATTGTAATTTTGGGAATTATTATGCTGGTAATGGGCACAAGAAAAGTACCGGTAAACTATGCAAAACAAATTGTAGGCAACCGCCAGTTTGGTGGTGCCAGAAACTTTTTGCCCTTAAAAGTAAATGCATCAGGGGTAATGCCCATCATATTTGCCCAGGCAATTTTATTTTTGCCCACCTTTATTACAGGCTTTACCAATAGCGGCTTTGCCAAATATTTTACTGATCATACCAACTGGATTTATATGCTGGTATATTCCTTCTCGGTAATTGCTTTTACCTTTTTATACACGGCTTTGCTTTTTAACCCCAAGCAAATGAGTGATGAGTTAAAACGCAATAATGGCTTTATTCCCGGCGTAAAGCCCGGGCAGGATACCGCCAATTATATTGGCACCATTATGGACAGGATAACCTTACCCGGCGCTATTTTACTTGCCCTTGTAGGTATTTTGCCCGGCCTTGTAGAACTTGGCTTTGTAGGCATGCAGCAAAGTTTTGCTACATTTTTTGGGGGCACCTCTTTATTAATTATGGTAGGGGTAATTTTAGATACATTACAGCAAATAGAAACTCAGTTGCTCATGCGCCAATACGATGGGTTAATGAATAGCGGGCGCATACAGGGAAGGCAGGCCGTATCTTCCGGTATGTAATTGCATTCAAAAATATATAATTCAAACCCCGGCGCACACTCGTTGGGGTTTTTTGATAAAAATGATACAGTATAAAACTAAAGAAGAAATTGAAATCATGCGCCAGTCCTGCTTACTGGTAGGCATGGCGCATGCCGAAGCTGCAAAAATTTTAAAACCGGGTATTACCACATTGGAAGTAAATAACCTGGTGCATCGTTTTATTGTAGATAATGCTGCTGTTCCATCTTTTTTAAATTATGGTGGTTTTCCGGCAGCAACCTGCATTTCGGTAAATGATGAAGTAGTACATGGCTTTCCTAAAAACGAACCACTGAAAGATGGCGATATTATTTCGCTGGATATTGGCGTTTTAAAAAATGGCTTTCATGGCGATAGCGCATATACTTATGCTATTGGCGAAGTAAGCGCTGAAGTAAAAAAACTTTTAAAAGTTACCAAAGCATCTTTATACATTGGTATTAATAAAGCCCGTATAGGAAACCGCATAGGCGATATTGCTTTTGCCATACAGGAATATACTGAAAAAATTCATGGCTATGGCGTAGTGAGAGAACTGGTAGGGCATGGCCTTGGCCGCAGCCTTCATGAAGACCCACAGGTGCCCAACTACGGAAAGCGTGGCACAAAAGAAAAGCTCAAAGCAGGCATGGTGCTTGCCATTGAGCCCATGATAAATATGGGAACAAGGGAAGTGGAATTTTTAAAAGACGGGTGGACCGTATTAACCAAAGACAGGAAACCCTCTGCCCATTTTGAACACGATATAAGCATCACGGATGGAGCGCCCGATATTTTATCTTCATTTGCAGCGTTGGAAGCTGCAGAAAAGGCCAACCCAAATTTAACCTGGAGCCACGATTAACAACCCAAATAAAATGGCCAATCACAAACTCGTAGTAATTGGTGCTGGCGCTGCCGGTTTTTTTTGTGCCGTAAATGCAGCAAGGCTTTACCCTTCTTTGCAGGTAATTATTGTTGAAAAATCTTCTAAACTTTTAAGTAAAGTAAAAGTAAGCGGCGGAGGCCGTTGCAATGTTACCCATGCCTGTTTTAGCATTGCAGAAATGATAAAAAACTATCCCAGGGGAAATGCCTTTCTCAAAAAAGCTTTTCATCATTTTTTTACAAGCGATACCATCCAATGGTTTCAGGATAGGGGCGTGCAATTAAAAACTGAAGCCGATGGCAGGATGTTCCCCGTTACCGATAGCTCACAAACCATTATGAATTGTTTGCTGAGTGAAGCCAATAAATATAAAGTACAAATAATGATGAATGCTGCTGTGGAAGATATTATTCCAGGCAAAGAAAATCACCAGGTAGTTTTTCAAAACAAAAAAAAAATTACTGCAGGCTATGTATGCATTGCCTGTGGTGGGTTTTCTAAATGGGAACAATTTAACTGGCTAAGTAAACTTGGCCATACCATTGTGCCACCGGTACCCAGCCTTTTTACTTTTAATATTGCCCGTAATTCTGCGGAGAAATTAATGGGTATTTCAGTACCCAATGCGCAGGTTAAAATACCCGGTACTAAATGGGAACAGGCCGGTGCCGTATTAATAACGCATTGGGGTTTTAGCGGGCCAGCGATATTAAAGCTAAGCGCTTTTGCGGCAAGGGAGTTGTACGAAAAAAGCTATAACAGTAAAATTAATATCAATTGGATAGGTAACGTAAGTGGTATAAAGTATAACGAAAACCTGCTGAATGAAAAATTATGTCAACTACGTTTTGAAAACGCAGCACAAAAAATTTATAATAAAAATCCCTTTCAGTTGCCCGCAAGGTTGTGGGAATTTTTACTGGCCACTATAAATATCAACAGCAGTTTGCGCTGGGCCGATTTGCCAGCAAAGCAGCAAAATTTATTAAGTAAAATATTATGTGCACAGGAGTTTGAGCTAAAAGGTAAAACAACATTTAAAGAGGAGTTTGTAACGGCCGGTGGTATTGCACTAAGTGAGGTAAATGCATCAACCCTGGAAAGCAAAAAGCAACCGGGCATTTATTTTGCCGGCGAAATTTTAGATATAGATGGTATTACCGGAGGCTTTAATTTTCAAAATGCCTGGACCACGGGGTTTATAGCTGCACAGGCTATTGCAAAAGCCGCTTTTAATTGCGTTTAATGCTAAGTTTTTTCTTATTTGTAATTAGGTGCTGTTTTAAATTAAAAGATACAAACTCCAGGATTCCTATAGGATTTACCACTCCTCCACGCTTTGGTTTGTGGCACACGAAACAATTTTCCGTAATAAAATATCTTATAACTTTAAGCGGTGAAAACAGTACGCAAATCTTACACCGAAACAAATAAGATTTATTTTTTTACGGCAACCATTTATAAATGGCTGCCATTATTTAATGACAGCGAAAACAAAGCGTTGATAATAGCGTATTTAAAAGAACTTTAGGAAAGAGATTTGATAAGGGTATTTGCTTTTGTAAAGATGC
>Ga0073900_10000105_pt1 | contig 67226 bp, 55 predicted proteins | sample KloWWTmetKNB5Kit_FD_66666 | JGI IMG/M metagenome (GOLD analysis project Ga0073900, IMG submission 66666) | Active sludge microbial communities from Klosterneuburg, Austria, studying microevolution and ecology of nitrifiers - Klosterneuburg... | ecosystem: Engineered > WWTP > Aerobic digester >...
ATGTCCTTTAATTTCTGCTTTTATCTCGTCTATAGTAAAGGTGATATCGCGATTTAGAACGTGATATTTACCATCGAGATATTCAATACGCTCCCTAAAATTTGGTCCTAGGTAAAAGAAATTGATTGGTCTCACATATGCTTGAGTCTTTAACCCATATCCAGCCATTTGCTCTTGCCCTTCCATTACGAGAGGATAGGATTCACTTTTGAGTATATCAGCTTCTATAATATCTATAAAATGACTTTTGATTTTTTCGTCATCGGGATTAAATATTAAGAATGGATATTGGGGTAATAAATGGTGAAGAAACAGAGTGATCGCTTCTGCCAATGTATTATCAGGTGAATAACAACTGTCGATGAGCGCTTTTAATTCATCTGCATGGACCGAATCCCCTAAAATTTTATAAATTTCTTCCTTAACATCTTCCAGCTCTGTGCAGGGTATCCGACCTACAGCACCCGTACCGGAAGTCGGCCATTCTATGCGCTTACCAAATAGGTGAATATGATTTATCTCTGCGACGTCATGATCCTCACTACCCAGATAAAGTATTGGAACAAATTTCGCTTCAGGGAAATGTTGATTGCACTGCTCCGCCAACTTAATGGTACTCAGTAATTTATAGATAAAGAATACTGGCCCCGTAAATACATTGGGTTGATGTGCGCAAGTGATGGCAAATGTATTTTCAGCCCTAAGACTGTCAATCTCATTTGATTTTCCATCGATTTTAAGAGATTGATATTGCTCGGCAACAGTATCTGCAAGAAGATTACGGTCAATCTGGTATTCTTTCCTCGCCTTCAAAGCATTAGCTATTCCTTCGAGATTAGGCGGATTTTCAAAAAGTAGTAACTTTTGATTTTCAGGATAAGCGTACCACTTATCAAAATCTGAAAATTGTGGTATTTCCGAAAAGGGTATTTGGAGATTTGCTGTAAATCCCTGACTTTCTATCATCCTTTAGCTTGTGTGTATGATTAAATGACCTTTAGATCTTTTCCTACTTTGGTAAATGCATCAATGGCTTTCTGAAGATGTTCTGTCTCGTGTCCTGCAGATACCTGTACTCTGATGCGTGCTTTATCTTTAGGGACAACTGGAAAGAAGAACCCGATCACGTATACACCTTCGTCCAATAATCGTGAAGCAAATTCCTGTGCTAGCTTAGCATCATATAGCATGACGGGCGTAATGGGGTGCGTTCCTTCTAGAATATTGAATCCTGCATTTTTCATTCCTCTTCGGAAATAGTCAGTATTAATTTCGAGTTTATCTCTAAGAGAGGTAGAAGCGGACAGTAGTTCAAGTACTTTAATAGAAGCACCTGCAATACTTGGTGCCAGACTATTCGAGAAAAGATAAGGTCTTGATCTCTGTCTTAGCATCTCTACGATCTCTTTTTTAGCAGCGGTGAATCCACCGGATGCACCACCAAGTGCTTTTCCATATGTTCCTGTGATGATGTCGATTCGATTCATTACATTTCTATATTCGTGGGTGCCTCTTCCCGTCTTTCCCATAAATCCGGTAGCGTGACACTCATCGATCATGACCATTGCGTCATATTGATCTGCCAGATCACAAATCTTGTCTAGCTGGGCAATATATCCATCCATTGAAAACACGCCATCTGTAACTATAAGTTTTCGCCGAGCATTTGATGCAGCTTTCAGTTGTTGCTCTAGATCGTTCAAATCATTGTTCTTGTATCTGTAGCGTGAAGCTTTACACAGTCGTACACCATCTATTATAGAAGCATGGTTGAGTTCATCTGAGATGACTGCATCTTGTTCTCCTAAAAGAGGCTCGAATACACCACCATTTGCATCAAAAGCCGCTGCATAGAGAATACAATCTTCCTGACCCAGAAACCTGGCAGTTTTTTCTTCCAATTCTTTATGAAGGTCTTGAGTCCCACAGATAAAGCGAACAGATGACATTCCATAGCCATGAGTGTCTATAGCCTCTTTTGCTGCTTTGATAACTTCTGGATGAGACGACAGTCCCAGGTAATTATTGGCACACATATTGATAACTTCACCACCTCCTTCTGTCTTAATCACAGCACTCTGTGGTGTAGTGATGATACGTTCCCTTTTATATAAGCCTGAAGATTTGATTTCTTCAATTTCAGATCTGAGTTGATCGCCTACCTTTCCATACATATGCTCTCTTTTTGATTTACAACAGTAAATATAGGATATTGATAGAGAGCAGCCAATCTTTGAAGAAATTATCACTTTGTGTGGTAATATTTGAATATATATTATAAAAAATAATATCTTTGCTTATCTAACTGTCCTTGCAGTGTAAGCGGGTATAGGAGGAAACTACAATTTATTAAGGTCATATGGCTACACGCAAACCTAAGGCAGCGCCAATTTCTTCCTTTGGCAGACTGAAAAATATTATTAAGGATGATCGGATTCCCAAGATCATTGGGTTAGTATGCTATCTTTTTGCTATATTTTTCTTCATTTCGTTCATCTCATATTTATTTACCTGGAAGGCAGATCAGGATAAGATAATACCCTTCAAATGGGACTTGTTATTTGAGAAGCAACTGGTTGTTGAAAATTGGTTTGGTAAAGCTGGGGCTATGGCTTCACATGCCCTCTTTTTCTGGGGGTTCGGTGTTTCTTCATTTGCGTTGATATTTTTATTTATTCGATTAGGGTATCGACTTATCAATGGAAAGGGTTCAGCAAAGGTGTGGCCTATGCTACGTAATGTAGTGTTCATTATGGTTTTGGGCAGTGCATTTTTTGAATTGATCTTACCTTCTGCTTCATTTCCACTGAGCGGTGCCTACGGTATTAATATTGTGCGGTGGGGCACAGGCGTGATCGGAAAAGTGGGTGTATGGATGGTCTTTGGTTTCGTGATGTTGGCATTGACAGTATGGTTCAGGAATTTCAATCCCGGACTGGAACGATTGCATGACCTATTTCCCGAATGGAACAAAAAATTATTTTCTTTTATCAATTTTAGAAAAATTTTGGAATTCTTCAAGCGGGATAATGATGATTTCAATACTATTCCCTCTGACGTGGCAGCCGCCAAAGCGATGGATGCACAGAGTGACTTACCTGAAGATGAGGAATTGAAAGACTTTATTGATAAAGTAGAAGAAGCCATAAATAAGGAGAATACCCAAATACCACCTGCGACGATTATCCAACCGGAGATTATTATCGATCATTCAGGCAGTGGGAGCGAACAGGAGGTATTTGATACCCATTTCCCCCGAAGTAAGGCAGGTGAGATTATAGTAGAAGTGAATAATGAGGATGCTGATAGTGAAGATGATTACTTACTGGAATCCCCTGAAGTTGCTTCCAGTTTTCCGGACTATGACGAAGAAGATTTAAAGATCAGGGCTGAACTGGACAATCCAGATGAACCTTTTAATCCCCGCCTGGATCTTTCAAAATATAAAATTCCTTCTATTGAAATTTTAGATAGTGTAGTCGAAGTAGAAAACCCAAATTACAAATCAGAGGTTAATGAGAATTCAAATCAAATCGTCAATACTTTATTAAACTATAAGATAGATATCACCAAGATCCTGGCTACTGTAGGCCCTACAGTAACTTTGTATGAGATCATTCCGGCACCGGGTGTAAGAATTTCTAAGATTAAAAACCTGGAGGATGATATAGCGCTTAGTCTTGCCGCTCTGGGTATAAGAATTATAGCTCCTATTCCCGGCAGGGGAACGATTGGTATCGAAGTACCTAATCAAAAGAAAAAAATAGTTTCTCTTAAAGAAGTTTTAAAGTCAGATAGATTCAAGAATGCTCAGATGGATATTCCCATAGCATTTGGAAAAACCATCAGCAATGAAGTATTTGTGGCTGATCTGACTAAGATGCCACACCTTCTTGTGGCTGGTGCAACAGGCCAGGGGAAATCAGTAGGAATTAATGCCATCCTGATGTCTATCCTTTTACATACGCATCCGGCTCACGTCAAATTGATCCTCATAGATCCCAAGAAAGTAGAATTATCTATATATTCTAAACTAGAGCATCACTTCTTGTGTATGTTGCCGGATCAGGACGATCCAATTATCACTGATACAAAAAAAGTAATCCGTACACTCCAGTCGGTTGCTATTGAGATGGATCAGCGATATGATCTACTAAAGATGGCTCAGGTAAGAAATATCAAAGAGTATAATGTCAAATTTGTAGACCGCAAACTTAATCCTAAAAAAGGACATCGTTTCCTGCCATTTATTGTATTTGTCATTGATGAGTTTGCAGACCTTATAATGACTGCCGGAAAAGAAATCGAAGCTCCCATCGGCCGTATAGCTCAATTAGCCAGAGCAGTAGGAATCCATCTTGTCATTGCCACTCAGCGTCCATCTGTAAATATTATAACTGGTGTCATAAAAGCAAATTTTCCTGCTAGAATCGCCTTTAAAGTAGCCTCTAAGATTGACTCCAGAACCATTCTAGATGCAAGTGGAGCAGAACAACTAATAGGTAAGGGTGATATGCTGATCTCAGCTGACAGTAAGTTGGTGCGTATCCAATGTGCCTTTGTGGACACTCACGAAGTGGTCAATGTGGTAGAGGCTATCTCCAAACAAAGGGGATATGCCACTCCTTATCTTCTTCCTGAGGTGCCGGATGATAATGCAGAGGGTAACAGTAAGGGCGCTCTTAAATTGTCTGATTTGGATGATAATATCCGTGATGCAGCCCTCTTAGTTGTCCAAAACCAACATGGCTCTACTTCTATGATTCAGCGCCGCCTCAGCCTTGGATATAATCGTGCGGGACGGATAATGGACCAATTAGAAGCGCTGGGTATAGTGGGTCCAAGTGAAGGTAGTAAGCCACGTCAGGTGTTATTCCATTCCGAAGTGGAAGTGATGAAATTCTTTGAAAATCTGGATGAGCGGGTATATTAATGAGGCATTGGCCTCTTTCTGATCATTCCTCCCTTTGTGTCCCTCAAGCTACTCATGATTACAAATGCATTGGGATCTACTGAATCTATAATCTGTTGTAATTTGGAGATTTCAAGCCGCGTGACAACTGTATAGACTACCATCATTTCATTCAACTCTTCACCAATACGCTTTCCATAGCCTTTCTTCCCTTCAAACATAGTGACTCCATATCCCTCTTTAACGATTGCATAGCGAAGTTCATCTGCTTGGTCCGACATAATCATAACGGACGTATATTCTTCAATACCTTCTATGATGTACGTAATCGCTTTGGATGCTATAAAATAAGTCAACATGGCGAAGAGTGCTATTTCTGTAGATATTAATAAGGCAGCAGTCGAGAAAATGATAATATTGAAGATCAAAATAATGTCCCCAATAGATAACCGGCTATTCCGGCTTAAGTAAATGGCTAATATCTCAGTGCCATCCAGAACAGCACCGCCTCGCACTGCAAAACCTATACCGGATCCTATGAAAACACCGCCAAAAGCTGCGACAAGCAAATGATCTTCGGTCAGGACGGGGAAGGGAACAGTTTGTAGGATGATAGCCAGTGCGGCAATAGCTAAAATACTTTTTAAAGCAAATACTTTCCCGATAGATTTAAACCCTAATGCAACAAAAGGTACATTAAGCGTGAAAAGTAATAAGGGGAAAGGAATATTGGTTAGTTTGAAAGTTAGAAGAGATACTCCCGTGATGCCCCCGTCAAGGTATCCATTGGGTACCAGAAAACATTCAAGCCCTACAGCTGCAAGAAATATCCCTATACTAATGAGTAATATAGATCTCATTAATTTCATAAATTTGTTCGAAGTCATCATATTACATTTTGCTATTAAAAGGAGCTTTTAAAAAATAACCTACAATGATACAAAGTTACAAACTCAAGGCAAGAGCAATTAGGAATAAAATAATTCCTTGCGTTGCATTGATGATTTGTTTTACCCTATGTGTAAGATGTAATGGCCAAATAATTAAATCAAACAGAAAAATGACGAACGATTCACATATTAACCCTCCCATTGCAGCAGTGATACCGAGGATTTTAGAAACTCATGGAGACAAGAGGGTTGATAATTACTATTGGCTCAACGATAGAACAGACCCCAAGGTAATTGATTATCTCAATGCGGAAAATGCTTATATGCAGGCATCACTAGAGAAGGGTAGTGCCCTACGTGAGTCACTCTACAAGGAGATAACTGGTCGTATACCGCAGACAGATATTTCAGTTCCTTATATAAAAAACAGTTTTTATTACTATTCACGTTATGAGACAGGGGGTGAGTATCCCATTTATGCTCGCAAGGCAGATACGTCAGATGCTCCTGAACAGATAATGGTGGATGCTAATCTGGAAGCTAAAGGACACAGTTATTACAAAGTTAATTCACTCATTGTTTCACCCGATAATCAGTGGGTGGCTTATGGAGAAGATACGGTTTCCCGCCGTATATACAATTTAAAATTTAGAAATATAGCCGGAGGAGAAAGTGTAAATGAAATAATTCCAAATACAGAGGGCTACTGTGTATGGTACGATGACAATAAGACCATCTTGTATGTAGAGAAAGATCCGGTTACTCTGCGCTCTTTCAGGGTAAAGAAACACGTTCTCGGTACAGACCCTGCATCAGACAAATTAATATTTGAAGAAAATGATGAAGCTTATTATGTGTACGTTTCTCGCTCGCTCAGTGGCAAATACATCTACATTAATTGCTGGAGTACACTGACCAGTGAAACTCATTTTACGAAAGCAGATAATCCCCAGGCTGCATTTAAACTTTTTGCAGCGCGTCGGACAGGACACTTGTATGAAGTCACTGACAATCAGAGAGAATTTTATATCAAATCAAATTACCAAGCCCGCAATTTTAGAATTATGAAGACTGCGGAGGCACATACAGATCTGGACTCCTGGAAAGAATTAATACCCCACAGGAAGGACGTATTAATAGAGCATTTTACGCCATATGCGCATTTTTTTACCATTGAAGAGCGAACCCGGGGTATTGTCCATTTAAAGATTATTTATCCTGAGATGGAACAAACACTCAGTTTTGATGAAGAAGCCAATGTGGCAACTTTTACAGACAATTATGAATTTAATCCCACCATCCTGAGATTTTCATACACTTCATTGGTAACTCCACCATCAATATTTGATCTCGACCTGAGCTCGGGCGAACGCACCTTGATGAAGCAGCAAGAAGTCGTGGGAGGGTATGATCCCAGTCAGTATGTATCAGAGCGGCTGGAGATCAACGCAAGAGATGGCTCTTGCATCCCGATCTCACTTGTATATAAGAAGTCTTTAAAAACCAATGGCAATAATCCATTACTGCTTAATGGATATGGCTCGTATGGATATAGTCTGGATCCCATGTTTTCAAGTGTACGCTTGTCACTTTTGGACAGGGGCTTTGTATTCGCTATTGCACACATCCGAGGTGGCGAAGAAATGGGAAGGGAATGGTACGAAGATGGCAAATTGCTAAATAAGAAGAATACTTTCACTGATTTTATTGATTGTGCTAAGGCATTGGTAGAGTATAAATTTACCACCAGGGAACATCTTTACGCAATGGGAGGGAGCGCAGGCGGACTTTTGATGGGAGCAGTGATGAATATGGAGCCTAAACTATTCAATGGTATCATAGCCGCGGTACCTTTTGTGGATGTACTTACTACCATGCTGGATACGTCTATCCCACTGACTACCGGCGAGTTTGATGAATGGGGAGATCCTTCGAAAATAGAATATTATAAGTACATGAAGTCGTACTCTCCCTATGATAATGTAGTAAAGACCAAGTACCCCGCACTCTTAGTTACTACGGGGCTTTACGATAGCCAGGTCCAGTATTGGGAACCTGCCAAGTGGGTAGCTAAACTTCGGCTCAATAGCACCTCGAAGAATCCCATTTATCTCCATACGGATATGGAAGCTGGTCATGGAGGAGCGAGTGGGAGATTCGAAAGGTATAGAGAGACAGCTCTCATGTACGGGTTCCTCTGTCAGTTAGAGGGGATTAAAAAATAGGAATTATAATGTAATGAAATTCAATTAGTTATAGGAGTAGTCTTGGTTAATTTCATTTTGGTGTTACTAAACTTTTTAAATCAATGCGTGTTCATATTACTTGAAACAATCTATTTTTATTCACAAATAAATCAAATAAAATGAGCAACGAAAGGGATGATTTAAATCAAGTTAAGAATGATGTTAAAGATGCTGCACATGATGTCAAAAATGATATCAAGGATGCTGCACACGATGTTAAGAATACTGTAAAAGATGCATGGAATGAGGCGAAGCGCGATGCTAATGATGCCGCAGATAATGCTGGAACTGACACTAAATCCACCAGTGAAAGAGCAGGTGATGCTTATGCAAATACTAAGGATAATGTGAAAGAAGCCTGGAACGATGGAAAAGAGAAGGTTAGTGATTGGGCAGATAAAGCTAAAGACAAGGCAGAGGATGTTGCTGAAGATGTTGCTGATGCGGTACGTGATGGCGCACATAAAGTAAAGGATTGGGCCGGAAAGGCATGGAACAAGGCTAAGGACATGGTTGATGGCGACGATGAAGTTCCCCAAGATAAAGTATAAAGTAAATTGTCACTTTACTGAAACCCGGCTTAATGCCGGGTTTTTTATTTCCAAAAAGTTAGTCTGATGATTAGCCAGTAGTTTATCCTCATCCATTATAGATAGAAAGACTCTCCCTTCAGAGTTGAATTGTTGAATTCCTTTTACTCCACCGTCAGAAATGCTGGTAGCACTATAGTTTGTAGTGTGTAAGAAGATATTTTGTTCATTTGGAATTTTAATTATTTGTGAGTATTGGATGCATCTCTCTATTTGTGAATTAAGAGATACTCTTTTTAATTCAGCATTTGTAATAGAGCTATCGATGAAGAGGAAGTTCTGAAATCCTTTTTGAACTTCTATAATGCGCCCTTGCCTTGATGAATACAATTGTAATAAATCTGTATTTTTATATAAAATAAAATGTCTGAAATCGATCATTAATAGTAATAGCATGCCTGCTACAAAAAAGTGTGGATACCAACGTAACTTTTTGAATGAGGTAATAAACAATAAGATAAGTAAGAATAGTGAAATCGCAAACATCCAATTATTGAAATAAATTTTTTCGATTAGTACTCCCGGTAGATTAGCCATATATTGAATTGAGATTAAAAGGCATTTCAGCAAAAACTTCCATATAAATGCAACTACTATTGCGCCTTTCATGAATATCAAGGAGCCTAATACCAGGAAACAACCTATTTTAATCACCAGATCAGATAAGAACACCGCCACAATCCCGGATAGAATAAAGTATACCGGAAATTGATGAAAATAAGACAAGATCAAAGGTAAAGTGCCAATTTGTGCGGCAAGAGTAACTGTAATCAATTCTTTGATCAATTGTGGAACAAAGGGTAGATGATGTAATTTTAATAATATGGACTTATTTAAAGTAATAATTCCCAGTACAGCTGAAAATGAAAGTTGAAAGCCAACATCGAAGAGGACCATTGGCTCGTACAATAACATTAAGAGAGCGCCGGCAAATAAGATATTGAGCGGGTGGGCATATTTCTTCAAAAGGTCGCTACTGATGAGCAGTGATAGCATAATAGTGGCCCTGATAACTGATGGGGCAAGACCAGCTAGAAAGGCAAACGCCCAAATTAGCAGAAGCCCGGTAATCTTTATTATTTTATTACTGATTAATTTTTTGTGATTAATAAATCCGAGCAGCAATAGAATGTTTTGATAGATCAATACAACGTGCATGCCACTTACTGCGAGGAGATGCACTGCGCCTGTATTTATAAAATTTTCTTCGGTTGCAGGATCTATTTTGTCTCTGTAGCCAACCAATAGACCTGCTGCGAGATCAGCTTCCTCGCTATTCCCTATGAGATGTTTAATTCTGTGAATCACAAATTTTCTGACCTGATAGGAGTAGTAATAAATGGATTTGTGAGGTGCGGAAATTGTCAAAGCACCTTTCTGCACCATACCGGTCAAAAGTATATTTTGCTTTTTGAGGTATTCGTTATAATCAAATTCAAGCGGATTTTGAGGTAGACCGGGTATAGAAAGTCGTGTTTTGACTATCAGGCGTGAACCGGGTCCAATATGAGCAGCCTGAGCAGTATCCATTACATTCAGTATGACCTTTCCCGTTACCCTTTTCCATTGTTCATTAGCTGTGTAGATATATTCACAATTCAATACGATACGGCTTGATTTCTTAGTCCTGGGCTCGGTAATACATTCACCCGAGAGCCGGATTTCTTTCCCGGTTATACCAGAATTTTGGTTAACGTGATGGGGTTGTAAGGAAGGGTTATTCAGTGACATCAGGATACCGGGGAGTAAGAACCAACTAATAGCCTGAAGGAATCCATACAGAAATCGCGTCGAAAATGAAAGCTTAACCAGATTTACAATTAAGCTTACTACAAATAGTAGTATTATCCACAATAGGTCGGTTCCTGAGGTAGGAAAACCAGTGAGGTAGAAGAATGATATGCCTCCGGTAACATATACCAGTAGCCTTAATGCCGGTAGTTCATGAATGGTGATCATGGGTGTTAAAGTTTGGGTTTCCAAAAATAATAAATATTCTTGAATAAAAACTTTGTTGTTTAACTTTTTCTAATATATATTTGCACCGCTTTACAAGGAAGCGTATATTATTTGGTTCGGTAGTTCAGTTGGTTAGAATGCCGCCCTGTCACGGCGGAGGTCGCGGGTTCGAGTCCCGTCCGGACCGCAAAGAGCCATCATTTCGTTCATAGATTAATTCTTGCGAAATGGTGGCTTTTTCATTATGTGGAGGTTTAAAAGACCAATTGTCTCTTTTTTTCATCATCACCATGTGTATGGTTGATTTCTTGGGTCGGGAATCGACTACATCACTCTTAACCCACAGATTAAAATATATTCAAGTACCAGGGTAGCTCACTGCGATATTATCGACGGTTTATATTGTAGAATTTAATTCCACCTTACTTATGTCTATTGAAGGAAAATTTAAAGTGAAGTGTTAAATTTGGTAAAACAGTCTAAACATGATCTAATCCAATTTTTAAGCAATTCTCCTATACCTCTAAATGTTAGGTTGTTGTAGTATTTTTGATCAGTCTTCTGATTTAATCTATCTTTAGCGCAAATAATTACAGCTCATGCCTGCTGATTTTATTAAGGATTATAGAAACATTCAGGTAACACGTTATGTGACTCCGCTCCGAGAAGGAGGCTCGCTTCCTGCTATAGTGGAGGGAGATGATCAGAAGCTTTATGTGTTAAAGTTTCGAGGAGCAGGGCAAGGCGTAAGATTACTCGTTGCTGAATTTATCGGTACTGAGATAGCTAGGCATCTTCACCTGAATGTTCCTGAACTCGTGTTTGCTCACCTAGATGAGTCTTTCGGTCGCACAGAGCCCGACGAAGAGATACAAGATCTTCTCAAAGCCAGTACCGGCCTTAATATAGCACTCCAATATCTTTCAGGTGCAATTACGTATGATGCTGCCGGAAGAAAAGCAGAAGAGATTCTAGCCTCCCAATTGGTCTGGCTGGATGCATTTCTCCTTAATGTGGATCGCACCGCACTAAACACAAATCTCTTGTGGTGGAATAAGGATTTGTGGCTTATCGATCACGGTGCAGCATTATATTTTCATTATACCTGGGACCGATGGCGTTCTTATATCACTGACCCATTTGAGCAGGTGAAAAATCACGTGATGCTTCCATTTGCTACTATTATAGACGAAGTAGATGAATGGTATAAGAAACTTCTCACCCCTGATAAAATTGAGAAAATAGTCAAATCTATACCGGATGAGCTATTGGATTATAGAGGAGTATCCGACACACCCGATGAAATAAGAGCCGTGTATATTACTTTCTTGAATGAAAGACTGAGTCAATCTGCTAATTTTGTAAATTATGCCATCGATGCACGAAAGACAGTTATATGAATATGCTGTCATCCGGGTGGTGCCCAGAGTAGAGCGTGGAGAATTTATCAATGTTGGTATCGTACTACTCTGTAAGAGCAAACAATTCCTAGGCTGTAAGATTACTCCTGATACCACAAAAATAAAGTGTATGTGTAATCACATTGATCTAGAGGAGGTAGAACAGAATTTGCAAGCTTTTAGAGATATTGTCAATGGAGTAGCAAATGCAGGCCCTATAGCCAGATTATCACCTGCCGATCGCTTCAGATGGCTTACGTCTGCACGTAGCACCATCATCCAGACGAGCAAAGTGCATCCTGGTCTTACAGAGTCTGAGTGTGAGGATTTGGAAAGATTGTATAACCAGCTAGTGCGCTGAGATTAACGAGGATTCGATCTCTCAGTAAAAACTGTTGTAGAATTCTTGACAGACACAGCTTTAAATACTTGATTAGGACAAAAAAAAGGCTACCGTATCACGGCAGCCTCTCAAATAGTCTTAGCTTATAAAAAATTATAATTTTGAGATCAATTTGGCTTCATTGCCTATCAGTTCATATTGAGTTACAGAGGATTTTCCAAAAACCAAGAACCTATCAGAACTCAATGGAATAATATCAGAGGCGTCTGACTGTTGGAAAGTTACTTTCCCAACAGGTTGTTCAGGATTTTGGATGTCAAAGATGTGAACATTTGATTTTGCGCTGGTAACTAATAGTTTATTGCCAACTATACCCAGGCCACCAGGGGCTGTCATAGTCAGATTGCTTATTTCTCGGGGGAAGTTTGATATATCCGCCACCATAAGTGCGCTTCGCCAGCCACCACATGTAGTACTGGTCTTGAATGTTGCATAAGCATATTTGTCATTAGCTACTACCGGATCGCAAGAAGTAACATGATCGAGCATACTAGAGTAGGTAAGTGACTGATCTGAGTTGATTTTATAAAATCGTACTGCAGAATTTGTACCTACAAGAACTCTATTTTTCATTCCAAATACGGTTTCGCCTCCAGTGAAATCAAGCTGAGAAACTTTGGTTGGATTGAGTGAATTTGAAAGTGAAAAAGATTTCAACCCATTTTTATCAACTATAAATAAGCCATTATCTACAATAGCATATTTAGCAGTACTACCCATCAAACTCTGAGTTATTTTCTGTGTATTTGATCCTTTTTCAAAGCGGATACTTCCATCTGAACTTTGAATGAGGTCACTTTGCTGGTCAATGCGCACATATTTTAAACCGTCTTTAGACTCGCTTATCAAGTTTGGAGTCTCACCACAATCACATTTCTGAGTCATTTTCTCCAGTTCGTAAAGTACTATACCATCATTTGTCAATTCATATGTACCAGGGAAGAAATTATTTACCGTATTCAGTACTCGTGGAGTAGACGGAGTAGAAACATCCAGTACGAAGAGATCTACATAGCCGTTGGCATACATTTTTCCATCCTTGATGATAGATTGCTCGTTTCCGGGGATCTTGATAAAACTAGTTTGTACTGGTGCAGCAGGATTTTGATTATCAAATACATGAATGCCCTTGCCGGGTTCTGTCACGTAGATATAATCACCATAAACTGTCGTAGAGCCATAATTTTCGAACGATTGAGGTGCATCTACTGTAACTCTCTTGATCTCAGAAAAGGTTACGACGTAGGGTTTCATGCCGAGATAGGTGTATTCTACTGAGCAATTTTTACTGCAAGAGGGTAGAGTTAGGATTGTTGTCATGCAGACAACGAAAAGCATAAGATTTTTCATAATGAATAATATTTAGTTGATTAAAAGAAAACGATCTAAAGACTCAGTTTGTGAACTGAGTTGGGTTATAATTCTATAAATCTAACTCTAAATTTATTAAGCTTGATACATATTAATAAAAATCATGTATTCAAGTATATAGTTTAATGTGACTTCCCTGGATAATTACGTCAGAATAATTGAATAGTTCGTCGTAAATATTCAAGTTTTAAGTAGTATGTTTTATAGGGGCTTGTCGGAGGATGAGCCCTTTTTGTTTTTAAGGCTTTTGATGATAACAAATCGGTCTTTTGACCGTTTCCGTTTTATTACCTTTGCGTTAAAATTCAAACTTTATGGTATTTGATTTAGATATGATTAGGAAAGTCTACCAAACCTTACCTGATCGCATAGATGCTGCGCGGCAGATTTTAAAACGACCACTAACTCTTACAGAGAAGATATTATATTCACACATTCACCCAGATAGCAATTTACAAAACTTTGGGCGAGGTACTGATTATGTGTTTTTCACTCCTGATCGAGTAGCAATGCAGGATGCCACCGCTCAAATGGCTTTACTACAATTCATGCAAGCCGGAAGGGCAAAAGTGGCTGTACCAAGTACAGTTCACTGTGATCACTTGATTGTCGCAAAGCAAGAATCAAAGATAGATCTGATAAATGCCAAGACTTCCAATAGTGAAGTGTATGATTTTCTATCCTCTGTCTCTAATAAATATGGAATTGGATTTTGGAAGCCCGGAGCAGGTATTATACATCAAGTCGTATTAGAGAATTACGCGTTTCCGGGTGGAATGATGATAGGTACTGACTCACATACCGTAAATGCAGGTGGATTGGGTATGGTAGCTATTGGTGTAGGTGGCGCTGATGCTTGTGATGTCATGGCGGGACTGGCCTGGGAGCTTAAGTTTCCCAAATTAATTGGCATAAAATTGAAAGGTAGGTTATCCGGATGGGCTTCACCTAAGGATATAATTCTAGAAGTCGCAGGAATACTTACTGTGAAAGGCGGTACAGGCTGTATATTGGAATACTTTGGCGAAGGTGCAGAATCTATTTCTTGTACAGGGAAGGGGACAATATGCAATATGGGAGCGGAAGTAGGAGCGACCACATCTACTTTTGGCTATGATGACTCCATGGAGCGGTATCTACGTGCTACCGGACGTGCAGAAATAGCCGATATGTGCATGGAAAATAGAGCTCATCTGACAGGTGATCCGGAAGTATATGCCAGCCCTGAGAAATATTTTGATGAAGTTATAGAGATCGATTTGAGCCTCTTACAACCTAAATTAAATGGACCATTCACACCAGATAAATCTACTCCAATATCGGAGATGAAAAAAGTAGCTGTAGAAAATAACTGGCCACTTAAAGTAGAAGTGGGTCTGATTGGATCATGCACAAATTCCTCTTATGAAGATATCTCAAGAGCAGCTTCTCTTGCGCGCCAAGTCTTAGAAAAAAAGCTAAAAATACAATCTGAGTTTACCATAACACCGGGGTCTGAACAAGTAAGATATACTATTGAGAGAGATGGCCTGATCGATGTTTTTGAAAAAATAGGTGCTACTGTATTTGCTAATGCTTGCGGCCCATGTATTGGCATGTGGGATAGAGTAGGAGCAGAAAAAGCTGAGAAAAATACTATCGTCCACTCATTCAATCGAAATTTCGCAAAGCGCGCTGATGGTAATCCAAATACGTTTGCATTTGTTGGTTCTCCGGAGCTTGTGACAGCAATAGCCATCGCAGGAGACCTTCGGTTCAATCCACTCACCGATAAGTTAATCAATGAGGATGGTGTAGAAGTAATGCTGGACGAGCCAACAGGCTTTGAGCTGCCACCTTTGGGATTTGATGTCAAGGATGCCGGATATCAGGAACCGGCAGCAGACGGAAGTGGTGTAGATATTCAGGTAGATCCAGGTTCGGATCGACTACAACTACTTGAGCCCTTTGAACCTTGGGACGGGAATGATTATACCGGACTGGTACTACTCATCAAGGCTAAAGGGAAATGTACTACTGACCACATATCTATGGCTGGGCCATGGCTTAAATACCGCGGTCATCTTGACAATATTTCGAACAATTTATTAATTGGTGCTATTAACTTCGCCAACGACAAAGCGGACAATGTCAAGAATCAACTGACCGGTGAATATGGTCCTGTACCCGCTACCCAGAGATATTATAAAGCACATGGAATTGGATCCATAGTTATAGGTGACGAAAATTATGGTGAAGGATCTTCTAGAGAACACGCTGCTATGGAGCCGAGATTTCTTGGAGTAAAAGTAGTATTGGTCAAATCTTTTGCAAGAATTCATGAAACTAATCTCAAGAAACAGGGATTGCTGGGAGTAACGTTTGTAGATCCTACTGATTATGACAGGATATTGGAAGATGATCGCATCGATCTCTTAGGCCTATCAAGCTTCACTCCTGATGTACCTCTTACCATAGTGGCGCATCATGCAGATGGCACCAGTTCAAGTTTTCCTGTCAAGCATACCTACAATAAGCAACAAATAGCATGGTTTAAAGCTGGTGCAGCGCTCAATATAATAAGGCATGGAATTGCGATCTGACCTATTTTGAAAAATCAAGATAAGGGGCTATCTTATTGATCTTATCTACATCAATTCCTGGAATAGCAGCTATTTCTGACAGACTATTGATCTTTCCTTTTGATGTGCGATAGTTTATGATGAGATACGCTTGCTTTCCTATGTACCAAGTATTTCTCAATTCTTCCAAAGTGACTTGATTAATATATATCCTAGATGGTGTCTTCGTAAAGGTTAAATATGGTTTTATCTTATCACAGAGTGAATCAGGAATAATCTTCATTTTCTGAAAATGTTCGAGGTTAAAAAATCCACCTAATCCTTGCTGGTATTTTACTATTTTGTCAGCATAATATGGACCAATACCCGGCAGCTTCATCAAACTTTCTGAAGTCGCAGTATTCAAGTCCAATACTTGAATTTCCGTTTTCTCTGTTTTAATATTTAATGTACTTTTCTCTGATGCATTTCTCAAGTCGACATAGGGCTGTAACTTTTGGAACCATTCTTCGCTCATGGTATAGATTCTCTTGAGGTCGTCCGGCTTGTGATATATAAATCCTGCTTTTCGAAAATTCGTTATGCCATTTGCTATGTGAACTGGAACACCCATAGAGATCAGCGAGGCAGCTGAGATGGTATTGGGATCAAAGGAAGATGGATTAAATTTAGATGGTGAATTTTCCGGTGAACGTCTTTTATTAAATCCGGAGTAATCACTTTCGTACTTCATCTTACCTTCCATTGAGGAAAGCTCAAAATTTGATTTTAATAAAGTTAATTCTTCAGGAGTAATTCCATAGATCCGATCTAATTGTTTCAAACTGGTGAATCCGTTGCAGGCATTCCGGTATTTTATAATGCGATTGGAGAGATTCGCTCCTAAGCCTAATTCTGTCAGGTCATTTGCACTGGCCTTGTTAATATCTCGGGTATTCGTCCCTAAGTGTCTATCTCTGGGTGATTCGCTAGGAGTTGTAGTGACAAACTCAATAACCGGCATCGGAGGCGAGTAATAACTTGCCAATAAAAATTTTAATAATGAATAGGAAAATACCAAAATGCAAGATATAATAAATGCCTTTCTTTGGGTAAGCCCTATATAAAGAAAATTCTTTACGCTTTCTTTCATGGGTGGGGTGTTTAAAAGTTACGATAGATAAAGTTATTTACTTTTTATGAAAAAAACAAATAATTTTATTCATTCCAAAGTATTACTTCACATCAGTTAGATTTCTTATTGATAATTCCTTGGTTTGTGACGCTCCGAATTGGGTTAGGTAACCAGTGAGTGACACTGAAGTAAGCGGGAAGTTATTCGCTGCAAAAGTAGCTGTAGCTGCTGTATATAAGATCATAGTGCCGGTACCATCAGCCATATTAACATTACCTAGATAAGTAGCGTCACCTGATCGGGAAAGAGTAACATTTTTAATTTGTACCAATTCTGATTCGTATTTTTCAAAATCTGCGTTAGCTTGGGCGAGGGTGATGACCTGAGGAGTTAAGGAATTACCCGTAGACCGCTTCGTTGCATTGATATTGGGTACACCGTTGATCTGAAGTAATCCGCCGTACTCAGATAGCTCCTGACCACCTACTTCGACCTCGATTTCATCACCAAGATCAAAAATATTGTCAGCGGAAAATCTAATAAGCACACCAGCACTACCGGGTTGTTGAATTACTATATTCTTTGAATTGATGTTTTTAGAATTTTTATCTGAAATCACGATTCCTTTGATTTTCTTGTCTGTCGGAATAGTTAGTGTATTCCCTTTGAATAAATCTCTAAGGGCCTGGATATCCAAAGTCGTAGAATTACCTCCACTCCCACAGCGCGGGCCTTTGAAAGCCATATCAATCCTCTCACGTAGAAATAATTGTTTGGTAGAACTGAATATAGATACAATCGCAATTATATTCCCACGACCTTCCGGAATTAAATCAGACGCGAAGTCGGCATATTTACTGGTACGTAATATTATGGTCTGGCCATTACAATCCTCTATAGTGCGATTGGTGTTCGTAGAAGTGCCTACGACATCACTGATGGTGTTTCCAAATTCAGATTGCGCAAATTCAACACTATCAAGTTCGATGAGTGTATTGTAATCTGCCGGCTTGATTTCATTGATTGTCCTTTTGGCAGGAATAACTGTTTGGTTGACAGCACCTGGTGTCAGAAAGAATTTAACTGAATCAGGTTGAATCCCACTCAAGCGTATATCAGTAGGGCCTCCTGTACCAATATAAGTACCACTTCCGACTTGAAAATTATTTCCGTAATCACTAAGAGTAAGTCCCTGAGTATTTATGTAAACTCTTCTGCCTACCGGAAATGTTCCAAATATTCCCACGTCATTGATCTTGACTTCCATGCCACCGGTGGAATCTTGCACTACGATGGTCTTATAATAATTTCCACTTCGGTCATTGGCTACCACAATAGCTTTGATGATTTTATTTTCATTAATAGTCTCAAACTTACCAGCAGCATGAAGCTTTTTTAGCTCACTTATGGAGAATGTTGCGTTTATATGTGGATCATTGTCATTGATAGGAGGTGCGTCAAACTCTGTTTTTACACATGCATTAAGCGTAAGGATCAGTATAAGGAATAGGATACTTTTGAATTGCATTTTTATAATATTTGGAAGTATTTTAATTTATTTATTTTAGAATCGTAATGCTAAGCTGGCAAAATAATTAAGCCCATAGGCATAATAATATTTATTGGGGAACTTTTCCAACGTAATGACTTTATTCTGATCTACACCTAGTCTACTCTGCTCATATCCATTGGTGATAATATTCTGGTTATTTAACAGATTACTTATCCCAAGATTCAAATTAAGATAATAACTGTTGATTTTCCAGGATTTACCGGCGAAAAGGTCTAATGTAAAAGCAGACGGTAGTTCTTCTTCAGCAAGTAATGCGATCCGTTTAGGATCATTTTCATCCATATTGATCACACTTTCATATGTACGTCTATCCCAGAAAGGGCTGATAAATGTCTTACGGGCATAATTTGCATTGATATTGATAAACCAGAATTGCTTGCCATTATAACTTAGTCCGACAGATCCGGCTTGCTGTGGTGTACCCGGGAAATAATAATTGATAGAATATACCTTCCTGTCTTTTGCCACGGTGGTAGCTGAGTTATCCAGATAATAGGATGATGAGAATCTGGAAGTATAGTAGTATTTACCAATAGAAGCAATAGCATTTACCTTAAACCCGGTGAAGAGCGTATATTCTCCTGCGAATTCTATACCGGTGTGTATGTGGTCAATGTTGGTAATGGATTGATTGAGAAAGCCGGCGATATCATTAGATTGGTCCGCATCATTGTAAAACCGTACCATCTGCATACCATCTTTTATATCCGTATAGTAACCACTCAGTCTCAACTTATAATATGGGGCATTCAGAATATATCCTCCCTCTACAGAAGCAATTTTTTCATTTTGTGGATTATCTATCACATCATTCCTTGTGCGTGGTGAAATAAAGAGGTTTTCGACTAATGGAGCATTGTTAAAATAGGCGGCATTGGCAAATATATAGTTACGTCCATTTACTTTATACGTTGCTCCTCCTTTTACTGCATATTCGTTGAAGTTTAAGTGCTCCGATTCACCTTTTGAATTATCGGGGAATTTTCCATTTTGATTTAATCCATCACGATAGAGCATATTTCGACCGAATGAGCCTCCTAAGAAAAAATCAAATCTCTTTAGAGTGAAGGTATTTTGCAACCACATTGAGGCGTCCTTGACATGATAATTAAAGTCATAGCCATACCTATCACCAGTTTTTATAATCCTATTGGGCGTAGAAATGTCATTGTTTTCATTAGCTAAGGGATTGTCAAAAGTTGCAAACTTATCTATATCAACCGAAAAATCCGCACCAAGCAAATCGTTCAATAACTTATAGTTGGAAGAAGTGTAATCTTGATACGAAATACCTCCCTGAAGTACCCATCTAGTATTCAGTACGGTCTCAAAGGTGGAATTGAAATTAAAAATCTTCAAATCCTGCCGATCATCTTCCACCATATATTGAGCTCTCTTTCCGGTGATGTCATTACCGGGTATACCATTGGCATTCTGAATAGTTTCAATATTACTTCTATTTACATCATACATATAATTCCAATTTATCTGCCTCTTGGATTCATCTGTACGATACAAGTTTTCATAGAATGACTTATAGTTGGCATCCTCTATATAAGAAGGTAGATACCGGTAGTAATCAGGTCTGGGATCTTTGGACTGATACCAGTCTAGTCTTGTATTGGATTCATAACCTGTCTGATATGAAACGCTGGAAGTTAATGTAGATTTATTTCCGATCTTCCAGTCGTGCCGCAGAATACCAATTGGTTTGTGAATCTCGGAAACCCTTGTGTTTCTCTTCTCATTATTTTGGTAACCCCAGTATGGGTTGTAGTAATTATCGCCCGCCAATTCATAGCTTTCTAGAGTATTGGCTGAAGATTTACCTCTTATTAATTTGGAACCAAAAATAGTCAGTCCCAATGAGTGATTTTTATTAATTTCTTTCTCTACACCGGCGAAATATGAGACACCTTTATAAAAAGTGCCGGGTGTGTAGCCCTCTTCAGCCCATCGGTAGGATGCGCTTAGACTTAGTGACCATCCATTCGCCAATTTACCAGTATTGTAAGTACCCATTATTCTATTGCGATAGGATCTATTGGATAGTGCATATGAAAATCGTTTTGTGGCCCGCTGCTGTGAAGCTCTCAAGTCTATGGCAATATTTGAGCCGGGTTTACCAATGGTGAAATCTGCATTTTTCAAACCATACACCAAGTCAGTATTGCGCATGACGTCATTTAGTCCGCCCCATTCGCCGAAGACCAGATTGCCTGTCTCAGGATCTGACATCGGGATACCGTTGACAAAGACTGAGTTATACTCATTATCATATCCTCTCGTTTTGAAGCGAAGTGCAAATAGATTGAAATTGGCCGTAGATACGAATAAGTCTCTGGAAGCAGTCAATAGGCTGGAAATTTCTTGATTCTCCGAAGTTTCCTCATCTCCTGAGGGATTGATCATGATTACCGGAATCTCTTTAGAATTGATAGGATCTAAGAAGCCCAAACTAGATTTTTGTAATACAATGTTGATTGGCAGTGCACTATTTATGTCATTCGGCTTTACTTCATACGTCAGGTCACCTAATAATGAATCTCTAACCACGAGAGTAATATTATAGTTGCCTGTAAATTCAAAGTTGAACTTACCTTCGCTACCTGTATATGTAATCCGATTTAATGGCTGTAATGTTACCCTTCTGTTAATTACGGGGTCACCATTCGTGTATTTTATAACTCCATGAATTTTAAAGATACTTTGGGACGATAATGAGTGGGCTGAAAATATCAGTATAAAAGGTAAGAGTATGTAGAAATGTAACTTCATTGCAGGTATATTAAAAATATCGGATAAAGATACTTTTCCTGCTCCATTCCTATACAAATAGCTATTTATTTTATATGAAATATTTTGATATCATCGGATCAGATGAACACTGCCTGCTTTAGAGTACTGTCTATCGCCACATGTATACCTAATTTTATAAAGATATGCCCCCGGTGGAGCAGGGCTGCCATAAAGTGTACCATCCCATTGTCCCTCGGGGTCAATTGTATGAAATACTCGGGCACCATTCATGTCAAAAATTTCAAATAAACATTTCTGTTCTGCTAGTATAACAGTGCTGATCCCATAAGTGTCATTTAGATTATCCCCATTGGGGGTGAAAGAGTTGGGTAGTAACATGTTATCGCAATTGAGCGTATTTGGATCTTGAACTTTGATCAGAATTGTATCACTCTGTGTGCAACCTTCATAAGTTGAGGAAACTGTATATCTGGTCGTTTGATCAGTAGAAATATCCACCTTTGCGGCACTAGGATTAGAAACACCCATCTGAGGGTTCCATATAAAATTAGCATTACAATTGGTGAAATATTCTACACTATATGGCCTATTAGCGAAAACAACCTGAAAGTGGTCGCTTAGAATATTATTGACAGGACGGGTAAGAATTAGAGCTCTATCCACACCAATCAATCGGGAGTATACCCGTACTTCGTCTATGATTCCTTCAAAATTTTGAGCTCCAGTACAACTTTTCCCACCCAAAACAGGATTGTTTGCACTTCTCAGGTTGGGGTTTGTCTTAAACAGGTATTGACCTGCCGATTTTCCATTTACATAAAATAGAAATCGATTAAAGGACCTGGTTACCGCCATAAATTGCCAACATGAGTTTTGATCCCCTTCAAAAGAGGTTGATTCCTGGCCAGAAGGAGTATTAAAGATAAAAGTAAATCTACTAGAACCGGGATCATAAGTGATTTCATATCCATTCGCAGTGCAATCAGCTCTCACTGACAAGACACACATAGTGGGCTTATTTTTAGCTGTATGTATGGTTGTAGCAAAAGAGAACTCATCTGCTGTCAGTACATCTCCCATTCCGGAATTGTCTTCTCCCAATTGGATAAGGTCACTTCCATTAAATTTGAATCCCATTCCTGAATAACCACATACACATGATGGAGAACCTATTAGTTTGCCATTGAAGCCTATAATAGAATTATTTGCTGTACAGTCATCAAAAGAATAATATGCAGCCAAGTTGGCTTCCTGGCTGAGTAAATAACCAGGGGCAATGAGTATGAAAAGAAGGAAATACTTGCTCAAATGTTGAATTATCTAAATGAATGTATACAATACTAACCGCCAAAAAGCTTGCTTAAATCACCAAAACCACCGGGCATCATATTGGCTAGTAGTTTTTGACTTTCGGCTGCTTGTTTTATTTTGGCTTCATCAAGTGCCTGATTGAGCGTCACAATCAATAGATCTTCCAGCTGATCAGGAGTGGACACATCAATTTTGCTTAGATCCAATGAAATATTTTCTATTTCGAGGCCAGCATTGAGTGTCACTTTTATTTCCCCATCAGGTGATGAAGATTCTATTTTTTTCTCTTTGAGTTTGTTTTCGAGCTCTTGTTGTTGTTCTTCTAGTCCTTCTAACATTTTGAGTTATATTATTAATGAATTAATTATTCTGCGTTCATTTTATCAGCTACAACCTTATTAATCTGTAAATCTTTCACTATGTGCAAGGCCTCTGCAAGATAAATATCCTTTTTTAGATTAGTGAGAAATGAGTTATTTCTTGTTATCTTAACACTATCTATATTGATTTTTGGCAAATCTACCTTAAGATTGGATGAGCTCATACCTTTGATTTCCTTGAATACACTATTCAAATTCTTAGTTTCTGCTTTTCTCGTATCCATCTCAGCATTATAATCATTTAGATTGAGTGACATGCTCTTTGCATCAAATTGTTTCTTTAATCTATGCGCATTTTCATCTATCATTGAAAATGCAGGGTTGGCTGAAGTCCTTTTCTTGGAATTGCTCAATATTTGATCGTAATTTTTTATCTTAAACACATTTTGATCATATTGGGCAGGTTTGATTTGAGTCCATGCCATAGGATGCGTATTTTCCTCCTCTCCATTTTTGATATAATTATATAGATCCGGCAGTACCACATCGGGGATTACTCCCTTAAGTTGTGTTGAACCACCATTGATACGGTAATATTTTTGAATAGTAGCTTTAACATCTCCAAGAGGTTTCATTGCATCGTTGCCACGAACTGCACGATCCAAATCAAAAAATCGTTGCACAGTTCCTTTACCATATGTGGATTCAGAACCTACGATTATTGCTCTTTTGTAGTCTTGCATTGCAGCTGCCATGATCTCAGACGCAGATGCACTATTGTGGTTGACCAGTATGACCAAGGGACCATCATATAAGTAAGATGGGTCATCATCATTCATCACATATGGATCTCTGTCACGTGATTTAACTTGCACTATCGGGCCTTTTTCAATGAACAGGCCACCCATTTTTATTACGTCATTCAGCGAACCGCCAGGATTATTTCTTAGATCAAGTATAATGCCACTGATATTTTCCAGCTTCAATTTTTCTATTTCTTTTGCCACATCAGAATATGAAAATCTGCCCTTACTGTCATCAAAATCAGCGTAAAACTTAGGTAAGTAGATATATCCCACATTATCAATGACGTCATCCAATGAGACAATCGCAGATTTTGCAAACCCTTCCTCCATGAGGACCTCTTCTCTGATGATAGCAATATCCTGAAATGTTCCATTTGGTTTTTTGACAGTCAGGATTACTTTAGTACCCAACTTGCCCCGGATTTTAGAAACAACATCATCGATTCGCATACCACGAATATCGAGTGGTGCTTCTCCATCCTGTGCTACTTTAATAATTAAATCATTGACCTGCAGTTCTTTGTTCTTCCAGGCCGGGCCGCCAGGCACGATTTCCATCACTTTAGTGTATTCACCATCAGCCTGAAGTCTAGCGCCTATACCAATTACTTTTCCACTCATGCCAATGTCAAAATCTTCTTTATCCCTAGGGTCCATGTAACTGGTGTGAGGATCGTACTCTGAAGTAATGACATTAAGGAAATCATTTAGTCTGTCTGCTCTGCGGAGCTGAGAGATTCTGTCGAACATTTTATCAAAATCTTTTTCAACCTTGCTTCTAGCTTCTTTTTCAATCTCGACAAAGCTACGTGCAGGGGTTTTATCAGCTAATTTGGTGCTGTCATTTTTATCTGAATTTTGCATATCCGACACTTCTTGGAGCACTTCAAACTTCAATGCTTTGGCCCATCGTTCCTTCAGTTCATTTTCATTTCGAGCGAATTCCATATTATCATAGTCTATATCTACACGGTCCTTACTATCAAAGGTCATTGGTTTGCTCAATATGTCTTTATAGTAAGACTTACCTCTCTCAAGCCCCTTATCAAGAAGTTGGATGCTGAGATTGAAAAAGTCGAACTTTCCGTCTCTGACTTCATCGTCCAGGGATGATTCATATTTTTTCAGTTGATCTAAATCACTCTTTATCAAAAACCTTTTAGACCGATCGATGACTCCGAGATAATCCTTAAACAAGGATTTTGAAAACGTATCATCAATGGTAATAGGCTTAAAATGCACCTGATTAAGAAAGGATATGATAGACTGAAGAATGATGGTTTCCCTGGGAGTAGGCTCAGTAGATCGTTTTGCAGGATAAAAGGCAAACAAACTCACCACCCCTATCAACAAGGCGAAAATTAGAAAAGATTTTATTTTCATAAGGAATTCTTTCAACTACAAATTTGATTTGGTTACAAAACTAAACATTTTATAAAACTGCTTCTGTTACTAATAGTTTTGAAGCGAAATGTATAATTTTGATGTTACGATAGGGTATAACGTTACATATCATAAAAGAGGTATTAAAATAAAAATAATCTGGAATGGAAAATCTTTGGAGGGCGCACCCTTGGCATGGTATAGGTATACATGAACTATCTCCACAATTTGTGAATACTTATATTGAAATCACTCCTTTTGATGGGGTGAAATATGAGCTGGATAAGGAATCGGGTTTAATGAAGATTGATAGGCCTCAGTTATTTAGCAATATTGTACCGGCACTTTATGGTTTTATTCCCAGGACATACTGTGGTGAGGGTATTGCAGCATTGTGTATGGAGTCATTAGGTAGGAAGGATATAAAAGGTGACGGGGATCCACTTGATATTCTCGTCTTGTCTGAAAAAAATATTCAGCATGGAGATATTTTAGTTCACGCTAGACCTATCGGCGGGCTGAGGATGGTGGATAAAAATGAGGCTGATGATAAGATCATTGCAATAATGAAGGACGACATAGTATATAATGGCTGGAAAGAGCTGGAAGATATTCCCTCACCCATACTTAACCGGATTCTTCATTATTTTCTGACTTATAAGCAGATTCCATCTAAGGATGAGAAGCCCACCGTTGAAATACCTCAGATTTATGGACGAAAAGATGCTTATGAGGTAATCTCTCGTAGTATGAAAGACTATGATCTCTTACAAAATAAAGGTTAGGGTGAGACTACCGTAAGCCTCTTAGAAAAGAGTACTTTACCCGAGGAATTTTGCAAAGCATAGATATAGACACCCGGATTGAGTGATCGAATGTCTAGAGAATCATACTTATAATTATTGATATAATATTCCTTTTGCATTTCAAGATTACCAATAAGAGAATAGATCTTTAGGACATATCTTCCGGTAGGAATATTATTGAACTCGATTCGAATATCATCTGTAAAAGCAGGATTTGGATAAACCCCAATCTGTGGCGACCCATTCATGCCGGATTTAAGGGATGCAGCCCTTTTTGTAATGAGGAAAGTTGCGGATTCGATCGTATTTAGTTCTTCACTGATATTGAGCGTGAGTACAGGCAAGACATTTTTGGGAGCAATGAATAAAATTCGTTTTCTGCTGATGGGAGGAAAAAGCACATTAGACATATAGGACGATACATCTATCCAATCACTTGTTCCACTTTTAATTTCATAAATATAATTATAGTTTTCAGTCTCAGTAATGCGATTGGTCTTATCAAATGTCTGTCCGGGTAGGTACAGTTTGCCTTGTCCGTCCACCTTTATATTGCGCGCTATCTCTACTTTGATGCGAAAACTATCAGGCAAAAACGGAAAAGCTCTAAGTGTGACTTCTTTAAGTGTCCTGATATCATATACTATTTCACCTAAAGTGAGGTAGTTAAGAGAGGTGCCTTGTTTGAGGTTATTGTATATCTCAGGAAGCCCTTTAGTAAATGAAATTGAGGCTAAGGAGCCAAGTTCAAATGGATCTTTGCCTGTAAACCCCCAATAATTTAAGGAATTCTTATCAGTTGTATAAAAGCTGGTATTTCCAAAATTATCACTGATGGCCAAATTGGCTTTCGATGGTACTAGTTTGTTTTTAGAGTTTGCTCTAGAGACTTTATAGTTGAGAGCAAATGCAGATTCAAGAAAGGCATAATCCCAGAAAGCGACTTTTCCCTTTGATGGTACAACAGCAATTTTGGGAGACTTTACAGATTGATAGTAATACACACTCCCTACTGTAGGTATACCAGTCTGAGCTGATACCAGTTGAGTATACCCAATGTAGAATAGTAATATTAGGACAGTTCGATGCATCAAGATGAATATCTCATGTAAAAAAACGAAAAAAATAATGGATACCTTTATTAAAGGCTATTTTCAGTCAGAAGTTTTAGAATTTCATTTTCTATTCCTGTAGAGATGTTGCTTGAGTGTTTTACTGTCCTGAAATTCCCTTCAGCATCAAAACCACACACAAATACGTGATAGTTTTGATTTATATCTGTTTCCGCATAAGCATTTACCTGTGTGTATCCCGATTCTGTAAGTAATTTAAGGATCCTTCTTTCTATATTGCTAATGCGGCTTACCTCTTGATCATTGAGTGCCACTAGTTGTTCGCGTATATGGGTGTCTGACTTACGACAGATTACAGAAAGTATATTTTGACCGGTGGGGGGGATTAATTCTCTTGGATTGAAGTCGAAGGAACTATCAAATAGGTCAAAAGAAGAATTTTGTTCTTTCTGTCCTAAGGGATAGTTTATTGTACCGGATAATTGGTCATGGTTTGGTTCCTCTTCAGGTACCATAAAAACAATCCCTTGTAAGAGGTTACTGCACTGTGCCCTTATATTAGAATCAGGACACAGGACTGAGTCGCCACCGTCAAGTTCTACCAGATGGTTGACAGGGTTCTTTCCTTTATGATAATTGATTTGTATTTGAGGCCGCGGTCGTGAAAGTAAAGCTGCCGTGCTTAGTTCCTCTGCTCCGCCTATTGGAACCTTGGATATGGGATAAATAGCCACATCGATTTGCTCATTGACCAGATATTCCCTCAGAGTATCAAAAGAATTCATTACAGTAAAAGGAATAAATTCAGTTTCTGTTGCTTCTGGAATAGAGGTCAACTTTGCAGTGAATTCTGACAGAATATCATTGGAAACATATTGTGGATTGTAACCTATTTTTAACATGTCTTATTTGAAAATTTCTTGTTTTAAAGTAGGATTTAATCGAATGACACTGTAATGAATCAAGATTGGCTTATCAAGCTGTCCAATCAATTCAGTCACTACCGGAAATAAAATCCCCGCGAAGTCTTTATATTCTTTATAAATAATAGATTCTTCGCCTCCGGCTTCATTTACAGTAACAGTCTTAAACTTTAGAAAATTATCTATGTCATAGTATTCGATCTTTTGATTGCCTGCCGGACTTACAACCTCTACCTTATACAACGATTTATTATTTACAGTATCTATACCCTTGTAGGTAAGTTTAAATCCTGTCTGTAGGTAACTCAATTCTTCTATAATTACAGCTGACTCTCTTAATGTGGAAAGAGCTATACCAGCAAGTTCCTTCTTTTCTCCATTGGTAGTGGTGTATCCACCGGTTTGATTGAGAACAGTGCTTTGCATCTCTGTTTCACCCATTTTTATGAGGGTCCTCATCTGATAAGGTAAGAGAATGTCATTGAACCCATTGAACTCAACACCGTCGATATTCATATTGTATTCCCTGGACAATGACTTCAGTTTAGATATTTCCTCTACCCCTCCGATTTTCTTCAGGTATTTATGAATTATCTCAACAGCTGCATTTGGATTTTCAGGAGAGATTCTATTCAAGGGGGTGCCTTGGAAGTCATAATGATTAATATAACCGGACGAACTGAAGGGTTTTAATTTTTCTTCTATCTCCTTTTGATTACCTATTACGATGATGTGTGAATGTTCCGGCTGAAGGTATTTTACAGCCATTTTCTGAATATCAGTTGCAGTTACTTTCTGAATGGAACGTAGATAATTTTTAAAATAATCCACCGGAAGATTATATCTCAATATATCAAGAGCAAAGCGTGCAGTCACTTTGGGCTCTTCTAGAGATCGTGCAAATTCACCACTGATGACATTTTTTACATTTTGTAACTCTTCGTTACTGATTTTCTCTTCCCGGAGCCGCTTCATCTCGATCAATATTTGAGTAATAGCACTATCGGTAACTTCATTTCTAACATTGGTCATAATACTGAAGAGACCATTTTCTGGATCTGACACCAGATTTGACCTGATACCATAAGTATATCCTTGTTTTTCTCTTAAATTCTCATTAAGTCTACTTGAAAAATATCCACCTAAGATATCGTTCATAAGTTTGGCCTTGATTAGATCAGGGTCATTTGGTTTTAAATCAACAGGATATGAAATCATGATCAGAGACTGAACAGCAGAAGGGCGGTCTGCAATACTTACATCAGTTTTAGAGATTGGGGTAGGGGATAAAGCAGAATCTTTAGAATAAGACTTTGACTTCCAATCGCCAAAATATTGTTGCGCCAACTCTACTGCTTTTCCAGCTGGAAGGTCACCAACTATGATAAGATAGGCGTGGGCCGGGTCAAAAACGCCGTTGTAAAAATTTCTAATGTCTTCTATAGTAATGTTATTTAGGCTGGACTGAGTGATAAACTGACCTTGGGGATGATCCGGACCGAAATTGATTGTTTTGATGAGGTTCCTTCCTATAGAATCAGCGTTTTCTTTCTGAGCCTCCAATCCAGAAAACGTCTGTTTCTTTACTATCTCAAATTCACTAGCAGAAAAATCTGGAGATTTTATGGCTTGTGATGCCAGCGAAAACAACTCATCTGCATACCTACTAAGACCTGAAGCAGTAAATCCTCTAGAACTTGTCGAAAAATAGGCACCCATAAAATCAATCGCATCATCAAATTCAGCCTTTTTCATCGTAGTAGTGCCACGTGATAGCATTTCACCGGTCAGATCGGTTATGCCGGCTTTGTCTTTCTGATCGATTTTCCCTAAATCCAGATATAGTTGAAAATTGATCTGAGGTAGATGGTGATTCTCAACTACGATTCCCTGTATACCATTAGCAAGCTTAAATTCGAAGGGGTGGCCAAAAGCTATTATGGGAGCGATACCTGCTTCCGGTTGGTTTTTTCTAAAATTTTCATTCAAAACTGGTGCTTTCACGTTATTATCGGTTGTAAGGGTCTTGCAATTTGAGAATATTAGGCAAAGAGATATGTAGAGTGGGGTAATAAGATATGATATGGGATAACGCTTCATTTCGCCAGAGCTAATTCGAAATAATGTTTTTCCCCGGTAGCCAATACAATGTTACCCGATTATTCTTACTTAAATAATTTCTAGCAGCTTCACGAAGAGCGATTCTGGAAATAGATTTATACTGATTTGCCTCGGAATTGATCAGATTCGTATTCTTCAAATATAGATATCCGGTTGATAATTCCTCTGCTATATTCAATAGCTTTGATTTTCGATTGACTTCTTCAGATTCAATTATATTTTGAAGTTTTTGAAATTCCCGTTCAGTAATCAATTCTGACCTTAGTCTTTCCACCTCTGAATTTAGAGAATTTTCCACTTCAGTGATATCTACTCCTAAGTTAGCTATTGCAAACTGAATATAAACACCTGAATGTTCTAGTTCGAGGGGAAATGAACCGACATAGGAAGCGATCTGTTGTTTATCTACCAGGTTCAGGTTTAGACGCGAGCTGCCTCCATTGGAAAGAATATCTGAAAGCATACGAACAGCATAGTAATCCTTAGTTCCATATGGCGGTATTCGGTATAGTTGGATCAAAGCCGGTAACTGAATGTGATCATATATGGTATCCCTGATTTCAGCTGTAAGTGGTGGTTCATTGTCGTCAGGCACTGTGATAGGCTTTGTTCCTCTGGGGATACTCGAAAAGTATTTTTCAATGAGTGGCTTTACATCAAATGTTGTAAAATCACCGGTAATAGTCAATACAGCATTATTTGGTACATAAAATGTTTCATAAAATGCAATATAATCTTCGTCTTGGGCAGCGTCTAAATGATCCATAGATCCTATGGTGGTCCAGCGATAGGGATGCTCGCTGAACGCCCTTTTCATACTTTCTTCGATAATAGTACCGTAGGGTCTGTTGTCATAGCGTTGACGGCGCTCTTCCTTCACCACCTGACGCTGTGTTTCGATGCCCTGATGATTTACTTTTGCATGCAACATACGCTCTGACTCCAACCATAAGCCTGTCTCCAGATAATTGGATGGGAAAATCTCGTAATAGAAAGTTCTATCATTTGAGGTATTAGCATTTACCTCACCTCCTGAATTCTGGACAATCTTGATGAAATCGCCTCGATTGACATTTTCTGTTCCTTCAAAAAGCAGGTGCTCAAAAAAATGTGCAAATCCTGTACGTTCAGGATTTTCATTTTTGGATCCCACATGATACATTACAGAGACCACCACGATAGGGGTGGTATGGTTCTCGTGCAGAATAACATGTAACCCATTTGAAAGGTCGAATTCTTCAAATGCTATTGAGTCCACATTTTGGGCTGGAAGAGTATTTGCCAACATACTAAGCGAGATTAATGTAAGATATATCTTTCTGATAATCAATGATGATGCCGAAAATTTCAATTTTTTAAAGGATTAAATGAAACCAATTTTTTTAGAATTTCGGAATTCAAAAGTATAAAATTTGAATTAAACCGTTCTCAAGAGTGCAAAATTGGTGATTTCATTAGCTTCCCAAGGTGAGATTCTATTATAAATAAAAAAGGATTATCTGCATTACAGATAATCCTTCAAGATAGATGGTTGACCGACAAGGATTCGAACCTTGACAAACAGTACCAAAAACTGTTGTGCTACCGTTACACTATCGGTCAAAGCCATTGCTTATTGGAAGCGGGTGCAAAGTTAAGTTTTGTCTTGGAAAAAAATAGTAAAAAAAATAGAATTTTTATATTTTACAAAGTAAGGTATCTGCTTATATAAAATATTCCATATAATGTCCTTTGACAAAAATAATACTAATTATGGAAGAAATTTCAATTAGACAAGCATCCATTTATATCTTTGCCAAGTAAAACTTGTAATATTAATTGATAAACAGCGTTATTTTTACATTGAAATAAATATTTAACCTTAAGCCATGAGTAGACCAAATTTATCAAAACTTTTATTTCTTTTCCTATTAGGATTCTTCATTTTAGGTGCTTCTGCTTGCAATCGCGGGTATGGATGTCCATATAATGTTAGTTCCGGATTATCAAGTATGGTAAAGTCAGTCTGTCTACCCCGATAAGATTTGATTGTATAAGAAATAAAAAAGAGCATCGCAAATAATTGTTATGCTCTTTTGCTTTATAGAGTAGTTCGGTTAAATTTACGCCCTATACATGCCAGCTACCTTAATCTCCACCAGCGATGGTTCGCCGTCTCTCTTCTCTTCGGAATTTAATGCCTCCTATCATTCCATCCATGGTGCATGGACTGAAACTGAAAAAGTATTTATACAGGCAGGTCTTGATTATATGGCCATGGGTCGTGATGAAGTAAACATATTTGAAGTGGGCTTTGGAAGTGGCCTCAATGCGCTTGCTACACTAAAATACGCAGGCAATCATAAGGTCAGCATTAATTATACAACCATTGAAAAGTTTCCCATTTCGGAAGCGGTTTGCAACCTCTTAGCTCAGTTTTGGTCAGAGGAATACTCATCTGATTTGAGTATGTCATTCCTGGACATGCACGGTGCCCCCCATGGAAAAGTGATTTGTCTTAATGAGAGATATTTCTTTAAAAAGCTCTTAAGTGACCTTCTTGAATATAGCCCAAATGAGATTTTTCAAGTAATATTCTTTGACGCTTTCGCCCCCGAAACCCAACCTGAAATGTGGACTTTAGAGGTATTTTCTAAAATGTTCGATCTGCTGGAAGAAGGCGGTGTATTAGTGACATATTGCGCGAAAGGTGAAGTGAAAAGGACTATGCGACAAGCGGGTTTCACAATAGAAACATTGACAGGTCCACCGGGGAAAAGAGAAATGACAAGGGGAATTAAAGCTATGCTATGACCGTTCAAACCAGAGCAAGCCAATTTGGAGATGGATTTTTTGAATCGATCTTGGTCATAGAGGGCAAAATCCCCTTGTTGGCAGGTCATTGGACACGAGCACTTCGTACCGCATCCTTTCTCCATATGGATCTTTCTGAAACATTTGATACTAAAGAAAACTTGGCGGACTTTATTTTGGAGGGATTGTCCTCCACAAGTTGTCTAAGATGCAGGCTGGATATATGGCGGGCAGGAGGTGGGCGATACTTACCGGAGCATAACCATACTTTGCAAGAGGTAGTGATTATACCATATGACAATCCATTTAACCGAGAGTTCCTTATTAAGGATAGATTAGAAGTCGCAGAAGGCATTCAAATGTATTCTAAAGGAATGAATAGATACAAAACAGTAAGTAAGATAGAGCAAGTCTTATTATCGATAGAAGCTCAGGAAAAATGTTGCCAGGATTTGGTAGTGCTAAATGAATTAGGGCAAATATGTGAAGCAATAAGCTCTAATATATTTTTCATAGACAAAAAAGGTGATTTATGGACTCCCGGGTTATCTTCAGGTTGTCTTCCTGGGGTAATGCGGGAATATATTATTCAAGTATTTGGGTCTGGTATGACAATACATGAATCGGTAATTATATCTTCGGATCTGCCACGATTCGTAAGTTGTTTTGTGTGTAATGCAATACAAGGAATAGTCCCTGTCAATAATATTATGGGATATCAGTTTAATGTTGAGTTAGCAAAAAATATACATAAAATATTAATAGATAAGTTATTAGGAAAATCTAATTAAAGTTTAACATGAAGAAAATATTGGTCGCTAACAGAGGCGAGATTGCAGTTCGGGTCATGAGGACATGTAAGAAACTGGGCATCAAGACTGTCGCTGTTTATTCCGAAATCGATTCTAAATCACTTCATGCACTATACGCAGATGAAGCTTACTGCATAGGCGATAATGCACCATCCAAGTCCTACCTGGATATGGATAAAATAATCGAAGTAGCGTTGCGCTCTGGAGCTGATGGAATACACCCCGGTTATGGTTTTCTGAGTGAGAATAGTCAGTTTTGTAAAGCAGTAAAGGATGCCGGCCTGATATTTATAGGCCCGGATGAGCACGCTATTGATGTAATGGGAAATAAATTAGCTGCTAAGGAAGCCGTTCGTCATTACAATATTCCTATGGTGCCAGGCTCCGGAAAAGCGATTACCGATGTACAGGATGCCATACGCATGGCCGAAGAAATAGGATACCCTGTGCTCATAAAAGCAGCTGCAGGGGGCGGTGGTAAGGGGATGCGCGTAGTAGAAGATTCTCCTTCTTTTATAGAGAGCTTTGAACGCGCCACTAATGAGGCTCTTTCCTCCTTTAAAGATGGTTCAGTATTTATAGAGAAGTATGTGACTAAACCTCGCCATATAGAGATTCAGATCATTGCTGACCAGTTTGGTAATATTTGTTATCTTTTCGAAAGGGAATGCTCTATTCAAAGACGTCACCAGAAAGTCATCGAGGAAGCGCCAAGTGCTATAGTATCTTCCGCTATGCGAAAGGCCATGGGTGAAGCAGCAGTTAATGTAGCTCGAGCTTGTAATTACACAAATGCGGGTACTGTTGAATTTTTAGTGGATGAAAAATTGAATTTCTATTTTTTGGAAATGAATACTAGGCTTCAGGTAGAGCATCCGGTGACTGAGGAGATTTCAGGCCTTGATATGGTGGAGTTGCAAATTTCTATTGCCTTAGGAAAATCACTGCCTTTCTCTCAGGACGACTTAAAGATTCATGGACACTCTATGGAACTGAGAGTTTATGCGGAAGATCCATACAATCAGTTTTTGCCGGATATCGGTACTCTTCAAGTATATCAGGAACCCACTGGTGAACATATAAGAGTGGATTCAGGCTTCAAAGCTGGTGATGCAGTCTCTGTATTTTATGATCCTATGATCTCCAAACTGACCGTCTGGGGGCTTGATAGGGCTTCATGTATTGCTAAAATGAAGGCGGCAATCAATGAATATGAGATAATTGGAGTTAAGACAACGCTGCCTTTTGGCCTTTTTGTAATGAATCATGAAGCATTTGCTTCCGGAAATTTTGATACAAGTTTTGTTCCAAAATACTTTACTACGGACATTATGGACCAAGAGGATGATAATAATGCAATGATAGCAGCACTCATTTCAAATCAATTGCACCTAAGTAATGGAAAGGAAGACTATGTACTCAAAAATAGGCGCTCCCGGTGGATGGCAAGAAAACAATAGTCAATACCTTATGTATTAAATTGTTAACAAATATCAAATTAATCCTAATACGGAATTTTAATTCAACTGGAGTTCTTGACACAAGATATATTTGCATATAATTTTTAACCATTCAATTAATCATACATGAGATCCTTCTTTTTTATCACAGCATTAGCTGTTTCTTCAGTTCTGTTTTCTTGTAAAAATGATCCTGCTGCCTCTGCTGCGGCAACACCCTCATCACAAACCTCAGTTGAAGCTCCTCCTGCTAATACCCCTACAGCGATGAATACTGACGGAGAGCCATCTACTGCAGCTTCCAATCCTAATGAAACAACAATCGCAACAGGCCCTACTACCACCATTAAACTGAGTGCGGGTAGCTTTGATTTTGGTACAGTGAAAGAGGGAACTGTAGTACAGACTTCCGTAAGTGTAACAAACACAGGTAAAGAACCCCTAGTAATAACCAATTGTCACGCTAGTTGTGGATGCACTACACCTACTTGTCCACATGATCCGGTAGCACCTGGCCAGACAGTAGAGGTTCCGATTAAATTTGATTCAAAAGGTAAGCCCGGTCATCAACGTAAAGAGGTAACTATCACCGCTAATACTATCCCTGCTCAAACAAAATTTGTGGTGGAAGGTCAGGTTGACAAAGTAAAATGATATTTTTGTGCTAAATTAATAAAGAGGCTGCCCATATGGTGGCCTTTTTTTGTATTAAATTGTTGATATAGCATACATGTTTAGAAACTACCTGTCCTTAGTTAAGTTTAGCCACACTATTTTCGCTATGCCATTTGCTCTAATCGGTTATACACTTGGTGAGTATCAAACTCCTGGCATAGATTATTGGATGCTGGTTAAAGTCCTATTATGTATGGTCTTTGCCCGGAATGCCGCTATGGCATATAATAGATATCTAGATAGAGACATTGATGCGCTAAATCCAAGAACAAATAGTCGTGAGATTCCGGCTGGCATACTAAGACCTGGTTCGGTCTTATTTTTTGTATTGGTAAACTGTGTGTTTTTCATAATTACCTGTTTTTTCATTAATTGGATTTGTCTCTTTCTATCTCCTGTTGCGTTATTGGTTATATTGGGGTATAGCTATACTAAAAGATTCACTTCACTCTGTCATTTCGTTCTCGGCCTGGGGCTAGCATTGGCTCCTTTAGGTGCTTATCTTGCAGTTACGGGTCGATTCGCCTTAATACCTGTGTTACTATCGGTGGTAGTTATGACTTGGGTGGCGGGATTTGATATTATATACAGCTTACAGGATGATCAGTTTGACAAGTCTCAGCAGTTGCATTCCCTTCCTACAATTCTTGGAAGGAAAAAAGCTTTATACCTTAGTACAATGGTTCATGTAGTAACTGCCATTACTCTATGTGCGGCAGTATATCTCATAAATATGCAATATCTACCTACAGGGATTTTGATGTACATAGGGACTGGCATTTTTCTTAGTATGCTACTCTATCAACATTTAATTATTACTGCAGAGGACTTAAAAAGGGTTAATCTGGCCTTCATGACGACTAATGGCATTGCAAGTGTTGTTTTTGGTTCTTTGGTTATATTGGATTTTATAATTTAAAGAGTAGATCGAGATAAGATTTTAAGTCTTTGAAGGCACGGGATCGATGACTCATAGCATTTTTCTCCATTGGCTCCATCTCTGCAAAAGTGATGTTCTGCCCCTCCGGAATAAATATTGAATCATATCCAAATCCTTTTTCACCTCTCTCATCATTTGAGATATGTCCATTTATTATTCCTTGAAAATATGCTTCTGTATTATCTCCCACTAAAGCTATACAGCAAATAAAGTACGCTCTTCGATCCTCTACACCTAGTAAGTCATTAAGAAGCTTAAGTCTATTTTGTGCATCAGTGGCTTTGTTCCCAGCATATCTAGCAGAGTAAATTCCCGGTGCTCTGTGCAATGCATGTACACATAATCCCGAATCATCTGCTATACACAAGCGTTTAGTATACTCATGTAGGGTAGAAGCCTTAAGAAAGGCATTCTCCTGAAAACTGTCACCCGTCTCTTCAATATCAGATATCTGTGGAAAATCTACCAGCGATTTTAAATCAATGCCTGCCGGCAGTATTTCTTTGAACTCTTGGATTTTGTGCAGATTCCGAGAGGCTAGTAATAGTTTGTTTATCATTTATAGAGTCAGTTTTCTTTAAATACCGGTTTAAATGCTTTCCAAAAATTCATTGCTTTAATTTTATCATCTGCCAACTCTTCAAGAGTGTCAGTATTCAGAAACTGATGGTTGTCAAGTACATGCCACACATTTGGGATACTATCTGAAAGGCTATGCAATCCAGGGCCAAAAAAGACAACTTTAAGTGAGTGGGAGAAAATTTGTAGATCTTGCCAGGAGAAATCGAGAGTGGGATAAAGCAACTGTATCATTGACCTGCTATCCACATAGAGCTGAATGTCATTCGCCATTTTTATCAACATTGCTCTGTGCTTATCAGTAAAGTGTTCAGCGGGGGTACAAAATATAAGTTCAAGTTCCTCAGAATTTGAAAATTTATTCAGTGGTTGCGCAGCACGAAGGCTATAAATTCTTAATTGATTAAACGGATTGTGCAAAATAATATTTTGTTTAAAGTGTTTTTTAGAGTGGGCAACAAAATATTCAACCGCACTATGTGCATTGAATGAGTTGTAATATTAAAAAAAATGATTTATATTTGTCCAAACCTTAACGTACTATGGTAAATATAGACATTATCCAAACGGAGAATTCGCGATTGGGTCAAGTTAATTTCGACAATTTAGGATTTGGAAAGATTTTTTCAGATCACATGTTCATCGCCGAATATAAAGATGGTAGATGGCAGAATTTCAAAATCGGACCTGTGCATAATTTCAGCGTTCATCCCGCCAATATGACTTTCCATTATGGTCAGGGAATTTTTGAAGGGCTGAAAGCTTCTAAAAATGAGGATGGTACACCGATTCTATTTAGGCCTGAGCAAAATGCCTCGCGATTAAATCATTCTGCCCGTCGACTATGTATGCCTGAGTTTCCCGAAGATATATTCCTGGAGGGATTAAAGAAACTGGTCTCTTTGGACAGAGACTGGATACCAACATTTGAAGGTTCTTCACTTTACATCAGACCATTTATGATTGCGACGGATGAGTTCTTGGGTGTTTCTCCTTCAGCTACATATAAGATGGTAATAATTACATGTCCTTCCGGACCATATTATGCCAAGCCGGTTAGACTATTTGCAGATGATTATTATGTACGTGCCTCCATCGGAGGAACAGGTGAGGCAAAATGTGCAGGTAACTACGCAGGCGCTTTATACCCAACTAAATTAGCTAAGGATAAGGGTTTTGATCAAATACTTTGGTTGGATGCTATTTATCATAAATATATCCAGGAAGTGGGAACCATGAATATTTTCTTCGTTACCAAAGACAGAAAAATTCTTACTCCTATTACCGATGGTGCCATTCTTAGGGGGGTGACCCGGGATTCTATTATGACTATACTGGCAGATAGAGGATATACTGTTGAAGAGAGGTTAATTTCTATAGATGAAATCATCCATGAATATGAAAAGGGAAATCTTTTGGAAGTATTTGGAGCCGGTACTGCCGCGGTTGTCACGAATGTGGCAGCTATAACTTACAAGGATAAAACAATGGAATTTGAGGAGTCTGCTTGGGAGTTATCACTTTCAATGAAAAAATATATCAATGATCTCAGAGGTGGTAAGGTAGAAGATAAATATAACTTCACCATAAAAGTTGATCAGTTGGTTCATGCCTGAGAAATCCATCCGCCTGCACCAGCTAATTTTTGGGATCATAAATAGTATCTTTCTTTTTACCGGCCCCTTACTGTCAGCACAGCAATTGCCAATAGAAGCACCTTTGGTAAAATCATTTATTGATAGTGTGAATGTGAAGTGGGCCCTTAAGTATCGCAATGCACAACCTCAATTCTACCGTGATCATTATATGAGGGATGCTTGTATTTTTCCTCCTGATGCTTTACCGATTTGCGATCAGGCGCAGATTGGATCATTTTACTATGCTGATGGTGCACATAAGGAATGGCAAGTCATCAGACGTGCTCAAAGACTAAGTGTCCATTTTGACGTACTAATAGAGGAAGGAAACATGACGGTGTTGCGGGGAGGTGAAGAAATTCCAATCCTCGAGAAATACATAACTATTTGGAAGGCTGAGGCAGGAGAATGGAAGGTGTACAGAGAGATTTGGAATTCCAACGGAAAAATTCAATAAAGGATGAAGATCATTGAATGCCCAAGAGATGCAATGCAGGGATTGACCCAATTCATTCCCACTGAAGTTAAGATCCGATATAACAATGTGCTTCTGCAGGCTGGATTCGATACATTGGATTGTGGTAGTTTTGTCTCTCCAAAGGCAATTCCTCAGATGGCTGATACTGCCGAAGTTCTGGAGGGATTAGATCTGGATGGGTCTAAGACAAAATTATTAGTAATTATTGCAAATGTCAGAGGAGCCCTACAGGCAGTAGATCATAAGAAGGTTACGTATTTGGGATATCCTTTTAGTATTTCTGAGACTTTTCAACAAAGAAATACTCACTCTACTATCAAAGAATCTTTGGTACGAGTGGAAGATATCCAACAGATATGTGAGCAGAAGGATAAAGAGCTGGTTGTCTATCTGAGCATGGCTTTCGGGAATCCATATGGTGATGCTTGGAATCTGGAGATAGTAGAGGAGTGGATATATAATCTAGCCAATGCAGGTATTACTACTATCTCACTTTCCGATACGATAGGTGTCTCTACACCGGAGAACATCAGTTATCTCTTCCAGGAACTGATACCTAGATATCCAGAGATTGAATTTGGTGCTCACTTACATACTCATTCACATAATTGGGAAGAGAAAGTAAGGGCCGTTATAGAAAGTGGCTGTAAGAGACTGGATACTGCTATGAAAGGATTTGGTGGTTGTCCGATGGCCAAAGATGAATTGGTAGGAAATATGCCTACTGAAAATGTATATGCTTATTTGCAAGAAAACAGCATTTCAAATACAATCAAATCTGATATTTTTCATAAAGCTCTTCAAATGGCTGACTCCATTTTTCCTAAATAAGCTTGATTTATTCCCAATCAATTCCCCTGATATTGATACCTCCAAAATTGCCCGAGGTCATTAATAAAAGCACACCCTTCTGATTAATCAGTAGTTTTAAACGCTCACGAAGCCCTTCTGTAGTCTGGATGATCTTGATATTTTCATTCTTAAAGGCCTTCAGGATTTGGTCTGTAGGAATATCTTGCAAGTGTTTCTTTCTGACAGTGTCCGGGTCATAAAAAATAATTGCTTCATCCAGGTCATCCAACGTGTGAGCATACTGTTGAATAAACTGGGGATTCAGACTACTGAAAGTATGCATTTCAAATATGCCCGTTATTTTTTGTCCCGGATGAAATTCACGCACAGCCTTTACGGTTGCCTCCACTTTTGACGGAGCATGTGCAAAATCATAATACACAGTTTTAAAGTCAGATTGATGAATGATCTCCAATCTTCGGGCGGGTCCGGGCATATTATTTATGGCAGACAAAAATTGATCGTCAGTCACACCTAGGAGTGACGCTGCATAATAAGCTGCCTGTAAGTTTTGAAAATTATGTGCACCAAAGAAATGTACCGGATATCGCTTATCGTGAAAGATGACACTACATTGACCTGTTTCACATACATATGGCATCTCGACATATGGTAGGCCGGACTCTCCCCTTTGTTGCATCAAGTCAGCCAGTTGAGTGTCCTTAGAGAAATAAATGACCTTGCCGCGCTCTAGCGTATCCTCTATCAATAATTCAAACTGTCTTATATATTTCTCATGTGTCTCAAACACGTTGATGTGATCCCAGGCTATACCCGTAATTATGGAAATGTGCGGGCGATAATGAAGAAATTTAGGGCGAAGATCCAGAGGGGATGCTGTGTACTCATCTCCTTCGAACACCGCTATGGGCGCATTGCTAATTCTCACCATATTATTGAATCCTTCCAACTGAGCGCCCACTAGATAGTCAAAATCAAGGCCTGCTGAACGCAGTATATGCATAAGCATCGATGTTGTTGTGGTCTTGCCATGACTCCCGGCGATGACTACTCTGATCTTGTCTTTAGTCATGTCATACATAAATTCTGGAAAGGAACGAACAGTAATCCCTAGAGCAAGCGCTTTTTGCAATTCTGGATTGTCAGCACGTGCATGCATTCCTAGTATCACAAGGTCAAGGCCGGAATGAACTCGTTCAGGATACCAACCGTTTTCGCTGGGCAACAGGTTTTTAGCCTTCAGACGACTAAGAGCAGGTTCGAAGATTTGGTCATCACTCCCGGTTACATTATGGCCATTGTCCGCCAGTTCAAGCGCAAGATTGTGCATGATGGCACCACCAATTGCTATTAAATGAATATTCATTAAGCTAAAATTATATACGTAATTGATCCAGATCGGCTGGCGTGCCCTGGAAGACATTGAAATCCACCGGTCGCTTAATGCCTTTTAAGCGCCCTCGGTCACTATGCTGCCAAATGGTCCACTTGTCGCCAGAGGGCAAAATGAGTTCAGGAACGTGATAGTGGGCAATCCATAGTGTATATGCTGAAAAATCTTCTGCGAGGTAGGTCTCATAAAATCTCTTAGAGGAATATAATATTGGCTTTTTACCAATTTTAGATTCAACTGTTTGAAGCCACTCATAAACATTTTGGTGAATAGTCTCTGCATCTGCTCCACCTGTAATCTCTACATCACACACCGGCAATAAATCACCATCCGAAAGTTCTACTGTTTTCAAAAATAGCTCTGCCTGCATTTTACCGCTTTTATTTGGCAGCAGATAATGATAAGCTCCGCGAATCAGACCAATCTTGCCTGCTTCCTCCCAATTAGTAAGGAAATAAGGATCCTTGCGGGTTTTACCCTCCGTTGCTTTTATAAATACAAACTGAATGGATGGGTTATTGCTTAGGCAACCGTCTAATTTTTTCCAATCAATCTTGCCTTGATGCAGTGAAATATCTATTCCCTGGATGGGATATAGGGTCGGTATCTTGATCCCAAATTGGTCATTTTGAATATAAAATCGGGAAGAGTTGCTTGCCTTAAGTTCATTGAAACACCCGGTCCAATGCATCCAAAGCATCACCCCCAGCAGCACGCAAGTAGCAGTGAGGATTATATTTCGTTCTCCCGCTTTAATCCTTGAAGGAGACGGTGATTTAGTCCTCGTCTGCTTCGTTTTTTTTCCACTGTTGGGTTTAAGGACATTTCGGGCCATAATAATAATATCGCCCAAATATAACAACTATTTGTAATATGTAATTATAGTTATTTTCAGTAGAGGTTATTTCGTTCATTCAGAGTTGGATCCATACCTATAAGTATAGTTTATCAGACTTTTCTTTTCTAGCCCCCATCCGGTTACTGTGAGGTACCCTTCAAACCTAATATTTAATTTACTATCGGTGATACCATTTATCAAAATTGATCCAATATTACTAAAGAATTCATTGTCTTTAAAAGTGACAGGTATGTTAACCGGAAGAGAAAACTCACTCATTGCCGGAATTTTCGTCTCGGTATCCTGATGGATATGAGTTATTTTATGATCATTGATAAATACATCAAAATCTATATTCCTTAATCCCATTCTTATCGGATTGGGATTTTTTAGGATTAGTTCTCCATTAATATCAAATGAAATCGGTGATTGCAGATGTAGATTTGTAAGGCTTATGCGATCCACCCGGATGAACTTGGGGTATACATATCCCAGGCGAACATATAGAAATAAAAGCACCACAATAAGGGTGCAACATATGATGAATAGCCAGCGTTTTGTCATATAATCGTGTAGTAGGGACCAAATGTACTTAGAATAGATCAGTGCTCGATAATTGGAGTACTATCTTTCCGTTGAAAATAGATAATTTTGGCCCTTCGTTACCTAAATAGTAAAATAGACCAATCTCAATATGCAATCAATTAAAAGTTTTAAAATTCAATCCACGTTGGTAATGTTTTTAATAGTATTGCTTTCTGCTTCTTCTTGTACATACAACAAAGAGGAAATTTTATATGGAAATGAATGTAATCTTACCACAGTTACTTATTCTGGAAATATTGCACCTTTGATAAGCACTAAATGTGCACAATGTCACAATGATGACCGCTATGAGAGCGATATTAAATTAAACTCCTACGTTAGGATGAAAGAAGCTGTAAATCATAGCTGGCTACTTGGGTCAATCCGGCACCAGAGTGGATATGCAGCCATGCCTCAGGATGCGCCTATGCTTAGTGAATGTGCTATCAAGCAACTTACTGCCTGGATTGACAGTGGTGCACCGAATAATTAAGATATTGCATTCAAATATTGATGAAGGTTAGAGCATTAGATAAAATGATAGTAAAGGGGATAATTTCCCCTTTTATTGTTACTTTCTTTATTGCCCTCTTTATCCTCACTATGCAATTCCTTTGGGTCTGGATAGATGAACTGGTGGGAAAGGGAGTCGGAGTATTGATCATTCTTGAGCTTTTATTTTATCTCCTTTTATCTTTCTTTCCAATGGCCTTTCCCATAGCTATTTTGCTTAGCTCCGTGATGCTTATGGGAGGATATGCCGAGAGATATGAGTTGTCCAGTATGACCTCAGCCGGGATCCCTTTGCTTCGTATCATGCGACCACTGATAGTTTTCGCTATTTTCACTGCCGGACTTTCATTTATCTTTTCTAATTATCTATGGCCTATTGCCAATCTAAAATATAGAAGCAGACTGATAGATATCCGAAACCAAAAGCCCACATTAAGCATTCAGAAAGGCGTCTTCAACCACGATTTCAGTGGAATTGTGATGAGGGTGGGTGATAAGAAAGAGGATGACCGTACTGTATCTGATGTAATGCTCTATGATAATCAGACTCAACTCGACAAGATCAATTTGCTAGTTGCACGTAGTGGAGAGATGTACACTGATAACACAGATGGAGCTTTCGTGATGAATCTCAGAGATGGTCATCAATATCAGGAGTTGGTGCCTGGTAGTAGTGCTCAAGAGGCAAAGTATCCCTTTGTAAGAACCAATTTTAAGACTTTCTCTAAACGGTTTGATCTAAGTCAATTTGATTTTAATCGAACGGACGAAAGTCTGTATAAAACTCATCAGGCTATGTTGAGTGTGAGGCAACTGACACATGCGTCTGATTCAATACAAAATAGAATCAGTGACTCTGAATCTGAATTACTCAAGCAACTTAAGTTCTCACTAAAGCCTCGCTTTACTTCTGTGATTCCGATAGATGAGGAACTGCGTAGAGAAGCCATGTCAATTCAGAAAGTAAGGACTGATACGACGTCTGTCACTAGTTCGAGAGGATTGAACCAATTTCGAAGGCAAATAGCACTACAACATGGAGAGGATACTTCGGTGGTAGCGAAAATTCAGGCTGAGCGTGAAGCAAATTCAATTCAGTCATTTTTTCAAATGCCGGCACCTTCAAACCCTATTATTTTTAAAGACCTACTCATAGAGAGATTAAAAGATCCTGTTGTAAATCAAGGGTTGGGACTTCTGAAATCTGCTTCTAACAATGTGCAGTTGCAAGCCCGACTCTACGAAAGCGATTATCTGGCGAAGCAGAAACATTTATATGAGATGAATCTTAAATTTGCGTGGGCGATGATGTGCGTCGTATTTCTATTTATCGGAGCGCCCATGGGTGCTATAGTACGCAAAGGAGGATTTGGATACCCGCTTTTGGTGGCTATTATTTTTTATATGGTATTTCAGATATTGACTACTTCCATGAAAAAATCTGTGGACAGTATGGTTATCTCCGGTGGTTTTGCTCCTTGGGTTCCGGTGATAGTAATGGCGATTATTGGTAGCCTCCTTACTCGGAGTGCTGGTCTGGATAATATGATCAATTTAGATAGATTTACGAGTAGGCTTAATGCGCTATTTCTGCAGATAAGTGCTTGGTATGATCGAAAAACAGTGGGTCTAATGAAGCGGAAATAAAAAAAGCAGGCTAGGGAGCCTGCTTTTGCTAGGGTGAATGATGGGGTTCGAACCCACGACCTTCGGAACCACAATCCGACGCTCTAACCAGCTGAGCTACAATCACCAAATTTAGTCGGCAAAGATATAATTATCTTTTATTTTAAGAACATCATTTTAATAAATTCCCATGAAACCCGTATATTTGGATAAAACACATATATATGAACAAGCGTGATTTTATAAGAAATTTTGGATTTACCACTTTAGGTATCATGGGGAGTAGGATGCTAATGAAAGCTAATACTTCAATATTTGAACAAGATAAAAGTGAATATTTTCCATCTGAAGGTGTTTTCACTTTACCACCATTAGGGTATGCCTATAATGCGCTGGAACCGAATATTGATGCCCAAACAATGGAAATCCACTACACAAAGCACCATCAGGGTTATGTCAATAACCTTAACGATGCCATCAAAGACAAACCCCAGGCTTCATGGTCTTTAGAAAAGCTTTGTCTAAATGCCTCTGCCTCAAATGAGGCCATTCGCAATAATGCTGGCGGACATTACAATCACTCCATGTTTTGGCAGTGGTTATCGCCTACACCTCAGGTATTGAAAGAAGGTGCTTTGAAAAATTCAATAGTAGCAAATTTTGGCTCTGTCGACGCTTTTATGGAAAAATTTGAGTCTGCAGCTAAAAAAAGGTTTGGCTCAGGTTGGGCCTGGTTGGTAAAAGGCGATAATGGGAAACTGTATATTTATTCTACACCAAATCAGGATAATCCACTCATGAAAAAATTGGGTTATAAAGGCCGGCCTTTGTTGGGAGTGGATGTTTGGGAGCACGCGTATTATTTAAAATACCAAAATAAAAGAGCAGATTACCTCAAAAACTTTTGGAATATAGTGAACTGGGATAGGGTAGCAGCACTACATGGAAAATAAATTAGTGCTGGCTGCTTTGTAATTTCAATTTATACTTTACTTTTGCGTCCACATTTTCGGATGTACCATGTCAGGAGAGATGGCAGAGTGGTTTAATGCGGCGGTCTTGAAAACCGTTGACTGTAATAGGTCCCGGGGTTCGAATCCCTGTCTCTCCGCAATCAATAGGTAAGTCCACCGCAAGGTGGGCTTTTTTTTGCACTGTTGAATTCAAGGAAGAGCTTTGCGCGAAATCAATGCAATAGAATAAAGCGAGTGAAAGGTGCAACTCATTTTATCGTTGAACTCCTTTCCTCCTTTTAGGAATCATATATTATAATCCTCCTCAAATCTTTATAATATCTTCCTGGGTACTTTTTTTTATTTTCAACTTAGTTAACTAGATGTCAGTAAACTACTTATCTCATTAGGAAAGGTCAGTGAACCTCCTAAAATGAATGGTTTTGCAGTATATTGTGAGAAAAATAGGAGGATAATGCAAAAAATAGCTGTTTTTCCAGGTTCATTTGACCCGATCACTATAGGGCATTATAATTTAGTAAAAAGGGCACTACCACTTTTTGATAAGATTATTGTAGCTGTTGGTATTAATAATACAAAGGAATACCTTTTCTCTTTGGAAAAACGAATGGAATGGCTCCAATTAGTATTTAGTGAATTTCCAAAAGTCGAAATAGATCAGTTTGTGGGTCTTACTGCCTCTTATTGCGAATCACGTAAGGCAGATTTTATCCTCCGTGGTCTAAGAAATGCGGCAGACTTTGACTATGAGAAAACAATCAGCCAGGTAAATAATGTATTGAGTCATGGGATAGAGACTATATTTCTGATTAGTAGTCCAAAGGACAGTCACATCAGCTCCTCCATCGTGAGAGAGATTATCAGAGGTCAAGGCCAAGTGTCAGACTTCTTGCCCCCTGAGGTAGATGTATATAGGACTAAAGCAGCAGTAAGCGATTTAAAAACGTTCAAGTAGAGAGAAGAAAATAATGTAATGTAACTAATGGATTACGTGGTGCCCCTTGGTTTGGAGAATAATGACTTGATACTTGCCTGCCAAAGGCAGGAAGAATGGGCCATTAGAAAAGTATATGAGGAAAATTATGGCATGATGATGTCTGTTTGTTTGCGGTTTGCCGGGGGAGAGAATGATGCTTTGGATCTACTACATGATGGATACATAAAAGTCATCAGGAACTTTAATAAATTTCAGGCCGGTACTTCGCTCATTTCATGGTTACATAGAGTTATGGTAAATAGTTGTATTGATCATTATCGTAAGATGTCCCGTCGTAAGACAGAGAATATTGATCAAGTCTATTCACTCCAGACCTTAGATCCTGATGCGGTGAGTAATTATACGGAACAGGAAATCTTAAATTGTATTCAGAAATTGAGCCCAACATATAGAACTGTTTTCGTGCTCTATGCCATCGAAGGCTATTCTCACAAGGAAATTGCTGGAGAATTGGGAGTCACTGAAAGCACTTCAAGATCAAACTTGGTAAAAGCCAGATTTAAATTACAAGAGCTTTTAAAGAACCTGGAATCAAAATGAAATCAGAAAAATTATTTGATAAGAAAGTTGCGGATAAATTATCCGTGATTCATATAACTGATCCTGCAAACGCTTGGGAGCAGTTTATGGCACATCACCACAAGTCAAATCTGGAGAAGGCATTTCTATTTGATCAGGCGGTCAAGGGTCATACATCTCCACTTGTAAATACGGATATAAATGGTCATTGGGAAATTTTCTCAAATAAATTTCAATATGAATCAGGACTGGATGCACAACTATTTGACAAGCAAATTAGAACCAAAGTAGCGGGTGATTATCTGGCAGTTGGAAATTCAATAGGTGGTGCTATTCCTGATTTCTTGCTTCGCCAAAGAAGGAACACTCAATTGCGCATATTTAAATCAATGGAAGTTGCTGCAATTTTTATGGTATTCTTCCTTGCATGGTATACTCTTGTACCCCATTTCGCTAATTCAAATTTTGGTAAAATAGCAATCCAAGACAATTCTCAAAATAGCTCTTCTTCTTCTTCTTTGGCAAGTACCGATAAATTTGAATCTGTACAAAAAATAACTAGTGAGAAAGATAAGGATAAATCAAATCGTGTAAAAAGTAACACACTGTTAGTAGAAAGTAATGTTGGGATAGACCAAAGTGACAATAAACTAAGTGCGCAATATAACAGTAAGATAAATAGGGCGCCTAGCTCAACACACCTGATTGCTTCCTCAGAAATACAAATTGAAAATCAAACTTTAGAGATTTCCTCTTCCGAATCGAGGTTACAAAGCGGCAGTCAAAAAGGAGCAAATTCGTGGGCTGCAAGAGAAACGCAAGTGTATTCCAGAAATAATGAATCAGGTGCACCCATTCCAAATAGCACCTCTGTCTCATCTTTGCCCGCTTATAGGTTTGATCTTAGTATGTTAGAATCAAAAGATAGTGATCCAGTCTCTTTGTTTACAAACGATAATTTCGGGACATTACTTAATACATTCAATAATACAGTGAACAAGAAAATAGGAATTATTTCAAAAATTATGCTTGGCTTCCACGTGGGCCCGGTAATAGACAGAGTTACTACCCCTATTTCGAATTTTGCCGGCAAAAAGAATTATTCTCGTGGAATTTACAATAATCTGGCAGGAATAAATGTGGAGATTGAGAACAGATGGGTCAATGTTGAAACCGGGATTAATTATTCCTATAAGAATTATGGTGTCAATCAACAAGATGGCTCCAAAGGACATTTTGTTAACATACCACTTAGCTTGAAGAAGAGTATGCTCGTTCGAAAATCTATTCGGCCATACATAAAAATAGGCCCGGACATTAACTTTATATTGAGTAGTAATGTAAAGCCGGAACAAGTGCGCCGAGAATCTCTAAACCTAGAATATTATGCACCTAGTAAAAATTATGTCGATAAAGCACCTGTGAAAAGCGGCATTCTAAATGGCGGAAATTTGAGTGACAACTCCTATTTTGGAATTCACGGTGCAATTGGTATTGAAGCAAATCTCTCCGAAACTGTACAAATTTCTGTTGAAGTTAGCCAACAGTTCAATCCTTTCCAGAATGGTCTTGGTATAAATGATCAGAAGTTTACCCAGACAGCTGCAAGCATCGGATTGAAAAAGAGAATTTATGAAAACTATTATTAAATTGTATTGTTTCATAATTGTCTTAGTTAGTTGATAGTCAGATTGGTATATATTCGGAATAACTAACTCCGTTGGGAATTTTTAACATATTTTTTTATAAAAGTTATTAAAAATGTGAAACCTTTCTACATTTTAAACGTCTTAGTTGAAATCATTTTAAAATTAAATTAGTGTTCTTATGAAGAAATTTATTGGTTATTTAAATTTATTGCTATTGGTCGGAACCATGGCATTTATAACAAGTTGTGAATCTGACCCGGTAAAACCGGACGTAAATGCACCTACATTAACTGAGAAGCATGATGCTACTGTCACTACCGACGCACAACCAGCAAGCAGTGAAGTTGAATTCAAACTGTCGGGCGTTAAAGGGTCCAGTGTATTGAAATCTTTAAAAGTTACCGAAAATGGAGCTCCACTTCCTGTAAGCAGATTCTCATTTGATGGTGCTAGCCAACCTTCCAACATATTTGTCCTTAATTCAACCTATACGGATGGATTTACTGATGAAGTGTTGAAAATTAGACTACCAGATTCTACTGGTTCTTTTGTATATGCTTTTGACCTTACTGATGCAAACGGTAAAAATGATGTAGTATCAGTTACTGTAAAAGTAGAGGGTCTTCGAATTATTACGTCAGATACACTATACAACTCTCTCGGACCATTAGCCGGTGGACTAGAGTTTGTAAATGGTAAACATATCATAAAGGGTACTGATGTAACCGGATGGAAAGGCGCTCACATTAAAGATGCCGGTAATAGCGGAGATGCTAACAACCACCCATGGTTAGGTTCAATCGTGGCTTGGGATGGTACTTCATTGCGTAAACCTTCAACAGTAGTTAATTTTGATGGTATTGTAAATACCAAGCAAATCGAAACTATTCATGCTGCAGGAACTGACATTACAAGCTTGAAACTTAATGTAGGTGATGTCTTCACAGCATACAGAGATGGGATATATTTCCTAGTTAAGGTTATCCAGGTTAAAGATGATGGCAAGGATACAGGTACGAATTCTAACCTTGATTACTCAAGGTATTTGATCAAGACAAAATAATCTAATTTGATTATTTGGAAATACCCATTCGGTGCATACCGGATGGGTATTTTATTTTATTCTATGAAGCAGGCCATTTTGCCAATTTTTAGAATCACCGTCAGGTATAAAATCAATATGATTTAATCCCGGTTTTTTTCCGGTTGAAATACTTCCCAGGGTCTGATCTAGCCCTAAAAATTGAGCACCGTTGATGGTAGCCCACTTCAATAATTCATCGAATGAAATAAGTGGGAAGGCACTAGCAATAACTTTTATCTCTTCGAAAATATCCAGACTATGATTACTGGCCAGGCTATCCGTACCGATGGTAATTCGACAATTATTATCCATCCATAGGTTATAGTCCGGCAATTTATCTTCTATGTATAAGTTGGCTCTGGGACAAGTACACCAAAATAGATTCGCATTGATATTGTTTGCACTTTTGATATCATCTTCAGAGCTCATGGTATTATGAACTAGTAAGATTTTATCATCTGAGTTCATCTTTGTAAGTGCGTATAATAATGAGCTATGGTAATCAGGATTGAAGGAACTTATATCAATTCCAAATCGTGCGTAAAAATCTTCAAAGCCCCCACTGCCGTCTTCAAATAGATCTAACTCATCCTGAGTCTCTTGATTGTGGATAGATGATAAATGAGGAGCGGGTTCTATATTCCTAATAATTGAAAATAATTCTGGAGTAACAGAGTAAGGTGCATGGGGAACTGCTGAGCTAGGCAATATATTATGCCGTGCTTCCTCCAGTACATTGCTATATTGTTCTACAGCCGTGGCAGTATATTGGGGGTTTAATAAGTCAAAATATTCGATAAATGAGTGGTAGTGGATATTAGAATTTATTTTGATCGCAAAACTATTCGTTGTGTTACTTATGTCTCCTACGGCTACGATACCATTAAAATACATTTCCCGATCAGCCTCAGCAATCGCTTCACTAATATTGCCGGTATATGAACCTCTTTTTGTTACTACATCATTAATAAATTGTATGAGCCCCGTCTTCATTGGGATCATATCTTTCATATGTGACAGTTCCAAGTGACAATGTGTATTTATCAAACCTGGAATAATTGCTCCCTGTAGATATCGAGCATCTGTATCACTTGAATTTCTTTGTCTGATGTCCAGGATTTCGCCTGCATCATCATAGATAATCAGCCCATTTTCTATGGGAGGGCTAGTTACCGGAAATATCCAATCACTCCAAACCTTGTATACTTTTTTCAATTATTACTTATTTGTCATCCTTAAATTCATGTATAATGAGTCCATTTCTAACTCTGGGCTCAAACCAAGTACTCTTTGGTGGTAATATTTTGTGATTGTCGGAGACGTATTGGAAGTCAGTCTTGCTCACAGGATACAAATAAAAGCCGATTACGTGCTCATATTTATCAAGGTACTTTAACATAGCTTCCCAGCCTCTATATCCTTCTACGTACTTAATCTGATCTTCAGTCCGTACATCATTAACTTCCAAGATATGATCAAAGATGATTTCATTTAGTAACGAAACATCTAGCAAAGCTTCCGATTCTACATATTTCTCTAAGAATGATGGTTTCCAGACACAAGCATAGATGTGCTTTTTATCGAATATTATAAAATTGAATTTAAATTTCGGCAATGAAAAATGATCTAGTTTTTCGTAAAAACAATATGGATCAAGTTGATTAATTAGCTGCGCAATTTTAATTTTCTTATCTGAAATAAACAAGCGATTAAATTCAAATATTTTCAGACCTGAAAACGGAATATAAATAGTCAATATCCAGGGTGAAATAGCAGTATCTAGTGATTTACTATACTTAGCATAGGTAGAAAACCGATGATGTCCATCTGCAATATACGCATGTAGCAATTCACGTTTAAAGAACTTATTAATATTTTCAATTTCATCTTTATTTGAAATTGCCCACATTGTGTGGGTCTGCTGTCGGTCTTTAAAGTAGGTTTCTAAGATCTTTACCTTTTCCAATTTTAAGGTTTCGATATAGTCATCGAAGCGTTCATTGTTGGGGTAGGTGAGTAGAGCCGGCTTAATTATGGCTTCTCTTGTGGAGAACATAGTTAGCTGTTGTTGCTCTTTTTCTTCCAGGGTATTTTCATGCTTGAGGATGTGTCCTTCAATATACTCATCTATATGGGTTAGGCAAATCAGACCGGTACAGTTGATTTCCGGTGATGAAATAGTATGTATAATAAAACTATCTTGTTTTAATTTTTTGAAAAGGCCTGAACGGGACACCTGCCCAAAATCTTCTTTCAAAGCCAAAATCTGTACCTCCAAGTCGCTAATCTTTTCTAGATCAGGATATAATGGTTTAAATGGCTTTATCTGCATTGTGTTAAGGTTAGGTGCGCAATATTACTTAAAATTTCAGGTCCAATTATTCTAATTTTTTACAATAGCAAGTAAATGCTTCAAGCTATTTCTATCAATATAACGCAGCGCGTGTTGTAGAACATATTTTAGTAACTTTGAGAAAAAGATAGATGAAATTTCCATTTCTAATTGCTGTGTTGATTATATTCTATAGTAATGTAGAAGCTCAGCATACCGATATATTCCCATCTTTGTCAGGTACTGTGTTACTGGATAGTCTAAGATCCAGGTTTACACCCCCGCTCACCTTGGGATATAATATAGCCAGAGATACCCTCTATCGAAATATATTGGGAAGAAGTGGCCAATTGGAATGCGTATATACGGGCTACACCATCCAGCTCGATCAAAATCTTGATCCCACAGAGGATGCTTTTAACAAGGGGATCAATACTGAGCATATTTATCCGCAAGCTAAAGGTGCCCAGAATGAACCGATGAGATCCAATATGTACAATTTATTTCCTACTCTGGAAAATGTAAATAATGACCGAGGTAATGTGCCATTTGGAGAGATCAATGATCAAGATACAAAATGGTGGTACTATATGAGGACAAAGCAAAGTACGATCCCTGATGTATCAGTAAGGGACAATTATAGTGAAGGTAAGAATGATCTATTCGAGCCGAGAGAAGCCCGCAAAGGTGATATAGCAAGATCTGTTTTTTATTTCTTTACTATATATCATGATGCGGCTATGAATTCTGATTCTAACTTCTTTAAGATCATGGTACATGACCTTTGTATCTGGCATTATCAAGATCAGATCTCACCGGAGGAATGGAATGTAAATCAAATGATCGCCCTATACCAGGATGGGCGCCCAAATCCGTTTGTTTCGGACTGTACCTTGCCAGAGCGATCTTACTGTGCCGGTCTGGGCTACAAATGCACTCCTGCCAACGCAAACAGAATTAGTTATAGAGCAACACCACTAATGTGTTACCCAAGTGTGCTAAAAGCGGGAGAGAGCTTAAGAATTAAACATAGCATGCCGATGCAGTCATTACACATTCTAGATGGGATAGGGAATGTGATCATCCGGCAAGATGTAAATGCATCTGATTCGGAAATTAATACTAAACAATTAAAGCCAGGTACTTATTTTGTTTATTGCGTGGACGGCAATCTGATTACTGGGACGGGTAAGTTTGTGGTTAATTGAATAGAGTAGAGCGTAGCATCCCCAATTTGTTTAATCTATAGATCACACTCGTCTTTAATACCCCCAAGCCATACTTTACGCTTCGCTTAAAATTAATTGATGAGGCTTCCTCGAAATATTTGGTGGGGCAAGTTATCTCTGCTATATCAAAGTTATTGTAGAATATCTGAGCAATAATCTCATTATCAAAGATGAAATCATCTGAGTTTTTATTAAATGAGATGGACCTAAGCACTTCGGCACTGTATGCTCTATATCCAGTATGGTATTCGGACAATTTCTGGCCCGTCAGAAAATTTTGAAATAGGGTCAGAAAGCGATTAGCTACATATTTATAGAGTGGCATCCCACCCCTTAAAGCTCCCTTGCCTAGTATTCGAGAGGCAAATACAACAGGATAAAGACCGGTTGCAATAATACCAGCCATTGAAGGTATCAGTAGTGGTGTATACTGATAGTCAGGATGGAGCATAATGATGATATCTGCCTTTAGCTCCAACGCTTTATTGTAAAGTGACTTTTGGTTACCTCCATAGCCCCTGTTATTGTCATGTACCAGAATGTGTTCAATTCCTATACTATTAGCAACTTCAAGTGTATTGTCTTTACTGTTGTCGTCACAGAGTATGATCGTATCGACTATGCTTTGATCGATTTCATTAAAGGTTTTTTCAAGTGTTTTGGAAGCATTATATGCCGGGAGTACTACAACTATCTTTTTGCCATTAATCATTCCTCTTCTTCTTTATTTTCTCTATCGACAGTCGTTTCTTTACTTAGATTTAATAGATCTTTTGACTTTAAGAAATTATACCAACGTAGTACTTTCTTCATGTCTTTGGGTGCGACACGGTCCTCGTCGTACTCTGGCATTATCTTTCTAAAATATTTTTTCAGCGTACTGTCATCTGTTTTCAAGACATCTGCAGAAGCCTCTTGTTCCTCAAAATTATCGATCTGGCTAAATATTTCTTCCAATGAAAGTGAATCATTGTAGGTAAAAATGGCCAACGATCGAAGCGGACTAAACTGATGCTTTCTCACCGATACAAAAATTTTCTCACTGTTTTCCAGATTGGTCACTACTAAACCATTGTTTCTAGTAGATTCTAGATAGTAGAGTCCCGGCATCCCGCTTATAGAAATTATCTTATCAAAATCTTTCATATTCTTGCTTTAGAATTGGTCATCATGACCGTATATATTAGTTATCGGTTTTAATTTTTATCTTTTTTAGGAAGATTCTTGTCAAGGGCGTCGGGTTTTTTGTCTTTTGGATTTGAGCTCCCTTTTTCGGGTTTTGAGTCTTTCGCCTTATCCGGATTCGCCTCTGGTTCGTCAGCCTTTTTCTTTTTATCAAAAAGGCGCTCGATAAAGTTTTTCTTATGTGCTGTATCGCGTTCACTCTCTTTGCCTCCGGGTATTACTTCATTTAATCTATCATGCTCATCTGTGATGATGAGATTGCCCAGTGAGTCAAGTTGAGTAGAATCCTGCAGATCAGAAGTATCAATTTGTGAATATCGAGTATCTGAACATTGGAGTTTCTCAGCTTGTTCTTTGGTCAATTTCTCAAACTTACCGGCCATGTATTTCTTAAGCTCGGGATCATTTTCTACTTTATGTAGGAAGGTACCAACTATGGGAAGTGCTGTATTTGCTCCGGTATAACCTCCGCTGAGGTGAATCTCAGGAAATTCACCGCCTACCCATGCACCTGCAATGATATTCGGATTAAAGCCTATAAACCAGCCGTCTGAATTATCCTGTGAAGTACCGGTCTTGCCTGCTAGCTCTCCTCTTACATCATTAGCCCAACGAATAGAACCCCCAGTACCTCTTAATACGACCTGATGTAGCATATCTTGCATCAAAGCAGCAGATTCCTCAGTAATGACTTGTGGCTGAGTTCTTGCTGAATCTATTGTATTATCAATTAAGACATCACCATTTCGGTCCACAATCTTCAAGATATAGGTCAATTTAGGTCTTTTGCCTTTATTTGCAATAGTGGAATACACAGTAAGCATGTCAAAGAGTGAGATATCCACTGCACCAAGTCCGATAGATGGTTCATGGGGTATGTTTGAAGTTATTCCCATATTTTTCCCATACATGACGACACTGTCGATTCCGGTCTTCATCAGGATATCTACTGTGACACAGTTGAGTGAACGAGTGAGGGCGCCCGTCATACTGTATTCACCACCATAGCCACCTTCATAATTTTTCGGTGTCCAATCATCATATTGGGGATATGTTTTTTGGGCATTGCTATAATATTCACATGGATCCATTCCCTTCTCAAGGGCTGTGGTATATACTATTGGTTTGAAAGTAGATCCTACGTGGCGTCTGGCTTTAACATGATCATATTGGAAAAATTCATTGTCGATGCCTCCTACCCAGGCCTTGATAAATCCGGTGGCGGGCTCTGCAGCCAGAAATCCTGCAGACAAGAATTGAAGGTAATAAATCAATGAGTCTTTAGGGCTCATTTTGATTTGTTTAGGCCCATCAGGCGAATAGACTGTCATATCTATTTTGTGATTGAAAGCACTGTCTATAAATTTCTCTGATTTGCCATTGGACTTGTGCCACTTATATCGCTCCGTATTCATTAGTGCTTTATGTAAAAATGCAGTGTCTTTCCACGGTTTTTTTACCCAGCCTAATTGTTCATTGTATATCTTCTGAAGTGATTTAACTTGATCGTTTACACTCTTTTCTGCAATTTCTTGCATTTTGTAATTGATAGAGGTATAGATTTTGAGGCCATCCGTATACTCATTATAAGGACTCCCATCATTCTTTCTGAGCTTTGATAAAACAGATTCCAGATCAATTCGAACATGTTCTCTAAAATAGGTGGCAATTCCTTGAGTATGAGTTTCTTTGACATATTGGAGTTTAATAGGCAATTTTGACAGTGAATCCCGTTCCGTTTTAGAGATCAACTTATATTTTTCCATTTTACTAAATACGGTATTCCGCCTATTTTTTGCCAGATCAACATTATTGAGTGGGTTATATTTGGTAGTTGCCTTGAGCATTCCAACTAAAGTTGCTGCTTCTTCTATTTTTAGGTTTTTAGGGCTTGAATTGAAATATTGCTTTGCTGCGACTTCAATACCGTACACAGTCCCCCCAAATGATACTGTATTGAAATACAAAGTCAATAATTCTTCTTTGGTGTACATTTGTTCCAATCGCTGTGCGATCACTATTTCCCTCACTTTATTAATCAGTGTAGTACCGCGCCAATAGGTCCTGCGTTTAAATAGGTTCTTTGCCAGTTGCTGACTGATGGTACTACCACCGCCTGAAGATTTCTCGCCCATAATTATGGTACGCCACATTACGCGCGCCCACGATTTCCAGTCAATACCATTGTGCTCATAGTATCTTATATCCTCAGTAGCGATTAGTGCATTAATCAGATTGGGTGAAATATTTTCATAAGTCGTATTGGTCCTATTCTCAATGTAATATCTGCCCAAAATAGTCTTACCATCATCAGCAATCACTTCGCTGCCCTCAGGGTTATTGATATTTCTGAGTTCAGCAGTGGAAGGCATTCCTCCAAATGCGCCTAAGCGAGCAAAAGTAATCAGAAGAAAAATGGGAATAAAAATCAAGAGGAACAAACTCCCTAGGCCCTTCACTAGAATATTTAGCACAGGCCTTTTCTTCAGTTGGGAATTCCAAAATTTTATTTTAACCCAAACTTTACTGAAAAAGAGTCTGAAAGACGTAAAAAAAGATTGTGTAGAGGCCATACGTGAGTATTAGAGGATGGCAAATTTAAGAAACGATTGCTAAAATTATAATGATAAAAAAATCCGCACCCCAAGTTGATTGAGATGCGGACTATTTCTACAGCTTTGTTAGCTGAATATACTATTAAGCTTCTTTTGGCTCCTCAGTATCTTCACTCTTATCAGAGTTATCCTGAGCCAAGTCTTCAGAGTCTGTCGTGTCCTCTGATTTTCCCGATTTCTTTTTGGTAGTTTTTTTAGCTACAGTTTCATCTGATTCTGAAGCTGATTCATTTTCTTCAACTATCGTTTCAGCTATTTCAGTTGTCGGTGCAGGATCGGCATTTTTTAAGGCTTCTTCTTTTGCGTCTGAGGCAGCTTTAGCTTTCTCAAGAGTTGCTGCATTGTCCTGAGCAAATTGTTGCTTCAGTTGTACCAGCGCATCCATATCACCTAAAGTTGTTTTTTCAACTCTGGCATTTTCTCGCTTGATAGCTGTACGGTTTTCTATTTCTGCACCTTCTTTATCACGTCTTAGGAGAGCATCAGCCTCTTTTTTGATATCCTCCAGGTATCTCTGGTGTGAGACAATAATTCTCTTATCATCGCGATTAAACTCAATCACCTTGACAGTCATTGTATCATCTACATTGGCTGATGAACCGTCCTCTTTCTTTATGTGCTTAGCAGGAGCAAATGCTTCCAGACCATAAGGCAACTGAACAGTACTACCTTTATCATCTTTGCGCATTACAGTAGCTTCATGATAAGAACCGACAGGGAACACTGATTCGAAGGCATCCCAAGGATTTTCTTCTACTTGTTTGTGGCCAAGTGACAACTTTCTGTTGTCTTTGTCGATCTCCAGAATCATTATTTCTATATCATCTCCTACCTTAGTAAATTCAGAAGGGTGAGAGAACCGTTTTGTCCAAGATAGATCGGAGATATGGACCATTCCACCTATACCATTATTGATCTCTACAAAGACACCATATGGAGTTAAATTCTTAACAACTCCGGTATGTCTACTTCCTACTGGATATTTGGCCTCGATCTCATTCCAAGGGTCTTCTTGTAATTGTTTTAAACTGAGGGACATTTTTCGTTCATCCTTATCCAGCATGACCACTTTAGCCTCATATTCCTGATCCAGCTTGAAGTAATCTCTTGCTGCAACAGGTTGATTGCTCCAAGATACTTCGGATACGTGAATCAAACCTTCTACGCCTGGCTTTACTTCTAGGAAAGCACCATAATCCTCGATATTGACGATCTTGCCTTTTACAACAGAGCCTTCAGTGATCTCGTCACCGACGAGTTCCCATGGATGCGGAGTAAGTTGTTTTAATCCTAGAGAAATACGTTTCTTATTTTCGTCAAAGTCGATTACGACGACATTGATTTTTTCATTCAGTGTAAGAACTTCTTCGGGATGGTTGATTCTACCCCATGAAATATCTGTAATGTAAAGTAAACCATCTACTCCACCAAGATCCATAAAGGCGCCAAAATCTGTTATGTTTTTGACGATACCTTCCAGAACTTGACCTTTTTCAAGTCCACCGATGATTTGTTCTCTTTGTTCAGCTAGGTCACTTTCCACCAAAGCTTTGTGAGAGACAACAGCATTTTTGATAACTTCATTGATCTTAACAACTTTGAATTCCATGGTTTTACCCACGTAGGCATCATAGTCGATGATAGGTTTGATATCAATTTGTGAGCCCGGTAAGAATGTTTCCAATCCATAAGCATCCACGATGAGACCACCTTTTGTTTTGGATATAACTGTTCCTTTGATGATGTTGCCATGTTCGAAAGCCTCAACTATGGTTTCCCAAGCAAGTAATAACTTGGCTTTCTTTCTTGAAAGAACTAATTGACCTCTTTCGTCTTCCTGCTTTTCGACATAGACTTCCACAGTATCTCCGATTTTCAAATCGTGTATGTCTCTAAACTCAGAAAGAGATACGATACCGTCAGATTTATAGTTTATATCCAAAACTACATCGCCGCTACTGATTGCTTTGACTACACCCTTTACGATCTCGTTGTCTTTGATCAACGTCAAAGATTGCTCATAATCCCTGATATACTGCTCAGATTCTTCAGTGGTATATGCGACATGATTTCTTTTGCTTATGCTCCAGTCGAAATCATTGTGATCTGAAGCGTTGGGGTCGAAGTCTTGGGAGGTGGTTTCTTCCTGTATTGTTGTTTCTACAGGCTCTTCATGAATTAGATTCTCATTTTCTGACATGGAATCGTTGGTTTTAAATGGTTAAACAATGTTTTTAGCGGCGCAAAGGTACTATTCTTCAACCATTTAGAGAAACAATATTTAAAATAATAGTAATTCTATCTGTTTACTCTACATTCAATACCCCTTCATAAATCTGTCTCGGTGGAGTATTTTTCAAGTATTCTGTTATTACAATCTTTTCTTTTTCAGCTAAATAGGGAAGATTGATTAAGAATTCTTTGTAAGGTAATTTAGAGGGTTCCCTAGAGAATTGGCCATTTTGGGAGGTGGCTACAGTTTGTACCATGGGATGTGGTATAAAGGTCTGATAGAGTAAATGTTTGCCTTGGAAGAGACTGAGATTGAGATACTCACTAGTAGTTGGAGTCAACGAAAGTGGAATAGTACCTAATGAAATCCTAGTTCCAAGTAATTCAACAACATTTAGTTTCTTAGAATCAGAAAAATAAATTTTCATTGATACCAGGATTGTTTTTTGAATTGAGTCTGCCTTGATTATAATCGGCTGAGATACACTTGAAACCTTCTGCTGGCTTTTACAGCCGATTTGAAAAAAACTAATAGTAGCGGTTAGTATGTATATATAGATAATTCTCATTTATAAAATATTGACTTCCAATTATTAATAAGACCATTAGTAGAAGAATCAAATTCAGTTACTGGAGTGTCATCCTCTAGTGCCGGCAGTATCTTACTTGCAAGTTGCTTGCCATATTCTACACCCCACTGGTCGAAGCTGTAAATATTCCAAATCACGCCCTGAACAAATATTTTGTGTTCGTAAAAGGCAATGAGTGATCCAAGGGTGTAAGGTGTGATTTCATCAATGAGAATTGAATTAGTAGGACGATTTCCCTCGAAGACCCTATAAGGTGCTATGGCTTTAATGTCTTCCAATGTTGCACCTTTCTCTTTCATTTCTTTTTTGACTTCTTCCAGTGTTTTGCCAAATGCAAGAGCTCTGGCCTGTGCAAAGAAATTACTTACCAGCAATTTGTGATGTGGCGGCAAGGGGTTGTGTGATTTAGATGGGACAATAAAATCGCAAGGGATTAACTCTGTACCCTGATGAATGAGTTGGTAGAAAGCATGCTGGCCATTGGTGCCTGGTTCACCCCAGATTATGGGTCCTGTCTGATAAGTTACTTTTTTGCCCGAACGATCTACTGACTTACCATTACTCTCCATATTGCCTTGTTGGAAATAAGCAGGGAATCTATGCATATATTGATCATAGGGAAGTATGGCTTCAGTTTCCGCTCCTAAAAAATTGGTATTCCACATTCCTACCAATGCCATAAGAACAGGAATATTCTTCTCGAAGGGCGTATTTCTAAAATGTTTATCTACTGCATTAGCACCCTTTAACATACTTTCGAAGTTACCATAACCTATCGCCAGAGCGATAGACATTCCTATAGCGCTCCATAATGAATATCTGCCGCCTACCCAATCCCAGAACTCAAACATATTATCAGTATCAATACCAAACTCTTTAACTGCTTTAGTATTGGTAGAAAGCGCTATAAAGTGTTTGGCAATATGCTTTTTATTCCCCGCATACTTTAAGAACCACTCCCTGGCTGAGTAAGCATTGGTCATGGTCTCCTGTGTAGTGAACGTCTTTGACGCAATAAGAAATAGTGTAGTTTCAGGATTGAGTTTTTTCAAGCATTCGCTTATGGCTGTCCCATCGACATTTGAGACAAAGTAAAGTTCCATTCCTTCCAGCCAATAAGGCTTTAGTGCTTCCGTAACCATGCTTGGGCCCAGATCACTGCCGCCAATGCCGATATTAACAATTTGGGTTATCTTTTGCTTTGTATAGCCTGTATGGCGACCATCATGTACCTTCATGCAGAAGCTTTGCATCTTTTCACGCACCTTTTGGATTTCCGGTTTCACATCTTTCCGGTCCACCTTGATAGGAGTTTTGCTAAAATCCCTCAGAGCAGTATGTAAAACCGCTCTTTGTTCTGTTTCATTTATAATCTTACCTGTGAATAGTTGTTCGATTGCGGAGGGTAACTCGCACTCCTCTGCCAGAGATAAAAGTAATTTTAAGGTCTGGGTAGTAATTCTATTTTTTGAAAAGTCAAAGAGAAAATGGTCAAATTTATGGGAAAATGATTCAAATCTCGTCGGATCATCAAAAAGCTCTTTGATTGTTGTTTTACCTATTTGATCTTGATGCTTGGTCAACTTTTTCCAAGCTGCGGTTTTTACCGGATTAATTTTAGATAGTGACATTTTGGTTAAGTTATTATCATACTAACCATTAATAGGTTAATTTGGATTAGAAAATGAATAAATAGTCATTAAAATTTAAATAATATTTCAATGCACCTCTTAAACCAAGTCAATATGTTAGGCAGATGGTCTCTATTTGTTTGAATTGCTATTTTTAATTAAACAAAGTCACCGGAAGCAATAGGGCGATGCAATGCTAAAAAGAGCTTTGCATCTTGAATTCAAAATATCTTTCGCCTGGCAAGCAGTTTAGCTCACCTCAATGTGAACATTCTTAACTCTGGTATGTAGCACTCGCAAATTCCGGCTTAAAAATGGAAAGTACGCGCTGGTCACCATACCTGGGAATAATACCCTTCACTCGGAAATGATTATCTAACCAAAATATTAAGAAAAGATTACTTACTCATATTATCATAAACGTCCATTACTTCTCTTACAGCATCTCTGCTGGTATTCAGAAGTGCTGTCTCATCAGCATTTAGCTTGAGCTCTATAATTTGTTCTACGCCGTTTTTGCCGAGCACTACCGGAACTCCTACGTAGATGCCATCGATGCCATACTGACCTTCCAGTTTGATACAGCAAGGAACTACTCTTCTTTCATTTTTCAAAATAGAACTGACCATTTGAGCTGCAGCCGCACCCGGAGCGTACCACGCGGATGTACCCATAAGATTGACTAACTCTCCACCTCCTTTTTTAGTTCGGTCGACTATAGCTTGTAATTTATCTTCTGATATCATCTCAGTGACAGGAATACCGGCTACAGTGGTATAGCGTGGTAGCGGAACCATAGAATCACCGTGTCCTCCCATAAGAATGGCCTGGATTTCTTTGGGTGAGATATTTAATTCTTCAGCAATGAAAGCTCTATATCTGGCAGTATCAAGTATTCCTGCCATCCCGATTACTTTAGAAGAAGGAAGACCGCTGGCTTTATGAGCTGCATAAGTCATTACATCCAGTGGGTTGGAAACTATTATTAATATCGCCTCAGGAGAATACTCCAAGATACTCTTAGTTACCGTAGTAACTATTCCGGCATTAGTAGAAATCAAATCATCTCGACTCATTCCTGGTTTCCTAGGTAATCCTGCAGTGATAATTACGATATCTGAACCTGCTGTATCTGCATAGTTCTCTGTTCCTCTCAGATTAGTGGAATAACCATCGATGGGAGCCTGCTGCCAAGTATCCAATGCCTTGCCCTTAGCCATATCTCCCTTAATATCTATCAGTACGATTTCATCCAAGAAATCCTGATGTGCCAAAACATTAGCTACAGTTGCACCTACATTGCCTGCGCCAACTACCGTTACTTTACTCATTATATTTTTTTTACAATTTTGCACAAACTTACCTAATGTTCGCATTTTATTGTCAATAACATCTATACTTTTTGCTTATCTTGCAGACAAATTATATTAAACCTTTAACAAAAATATTCTATGCGAATAGTAATTATATTTATATGTAATTTTCTAATTGTCAGTTTTTTGTCAGCCCAAACTGTCATTCCTAGATGTGGAGTTTCTATAGCAGATCAGGATATATTTACTTCCAGACTTCAAGAGAATATTCTTGCTGTAGAACAAAATTTATATCCACGTAACAATGCAGTGGTATATATTCCTATACGTTTTCATGTGGTGTCCAATGATAATGGCTCCGGTGGTGCTTCTAATAAGAGTATAATGAAAATGCTGTGTAGACTTAATGCCAATTATCTTCCGATAAATATTCAATTTTATATAAAGGATCAATTCAATACTTTTAGTAATTCTACTGTATTTAATTCTCCAATGTCAAATGCAGCCAATACAAAGATGAATTCTGTACGTGATAAAAAAGCACTGAATATCTATGTAACCGGCTCTGCAGGGGAAGAGGGTGTCCTCGGTTTTTATAATCCCAGCTACGATTTGGTCGTTCTTCCTAAATCGGAGATGAATCAGAACACTCATACAGGTTCTCATGAGATAGGCCATTTCTTCAGTCTGAGGCATACATTCTATGGATGGGAAGGTTGTCCTTACAAGGAAAGTGAAGCTGGTAATCCTATTGAATCCACAACAGTACCTTGTTCAGGGTTATCGATAGAATGGGTAGATCGAAGTAATTGTAAAACTGCAGCAGACCTAATCTGTGATACACCTGAGGACTACAACTTTGGGTACGGATGGAATAATTGTGTTCCATACAACAAGATAGTCCAGGATATTCATCTCGATACTTGTAATCCAATGGAGAATAATTATATGGGTTATTTTTTCAACTGTGGTGACTATATCTTTACTCCCCAGCAACAAGCTGTTATGTTGGCAGATTTAAACTCTTCGAAAAGAAATTATTTAAAATCAACCTTTACTCCCGCAGCACTTGAGGTGGGGGAGGAGTTTATTCCTCTAAGCCCGATCAATGGAGTTACAGTTGATTCTAAACAGCCCATTTTCCTCAGCTGGCAACCAGTAACCGGTGCCACAAGATACCTATTGGAGATATCCAATAGCTCCGTATTTACTGAATCAAGGACCACTATCGTGGAGGTACTAACTAACTCCTATACAATACCTGCCAATACGCTCTTTAATACTACTTATTATTACAGGATTACTCCTTACAATGAATACGCCACTTGTAATGATCCGGTAAAAAATGATATTGCTTTCTTTAAGGCCAGTGATGCAGCTGCGGTGAGGCAGATTGATGGGATTTCTAACTGGGTTTTAGCGCCTTCTGTATTGAAGAAAGGGGAGGAGTTGACCTCAATGTTGAGTTCTTCCAAATCAATGCAAATACAATTGAGGATAACTAATAGTCTGGGCATTAATACCGGCTACAATACTAAGATGAATGTTACATCCGGCGAATCTAACTGGTCTATCCCTACTGATGACTTGACTCCCGGAGTTTATTTTATGACCTTAACTAATCGAAATGGAATGTTGATTAGGAGGTTTATAATCCAATAAAAATTATAGATATATGAATCTACACGAATATCAGGGTAAAGCAGTACTTGCTTCATATGGTGTGAAAATCCAACGGGGTATTATCGCGCATACTACTGAGGAAGCAATTGCTGCTTATAAAAAACTGAAAATGGATACCGGAACTGAATTTGCAGTCGTAAAAGCTCAGATTCATGCAGGTGGACGTGGCAAAGGTGGTGGTGTAAAGCTGGCCAAGAACGAAGAAGAATTAAAATCAATATCTTCAGAAATATTGGGCATGTATTTGAAAACGCCACAAACACCGGGCGGGATGGAAGGTCAGGGTAAATTGGTTCGTAAAGTACTCATCGCTGAAGATGTATATGCACCTGTATTTGAATTAAATAAAGAATATTATATATCAATACTGCTCGATAGATCTTCAAACAGAAATGTCATGATATATTCTACGCAGGGTGGTATGGATATTGAAAAAGTTGCTGAAGAAACGCCTGAATTGGTTCAGAAAGAATTTATAGACCCACTCATTGGATTTCAGAATTATCAAGCACGAAAGATTGCTTTCAATTTGGGACTGCATGGTGCTGCTTTTAAAGACTTTACCTCCTTTATCACGAGCCTATACAAGGCTTTTCTAAACTCAGATGCCACATTATTTGAAATAAATCCCGCCCTCAAAAATGGAAAGGATGAGTTTATAGCAGTGGATTGTAAGGTTTCAATTGATGATAATGCGCTGTACAGACACAAAGACCTGGAAGCGGAATATGATACCCTTGAAGAAGATCCGATAGATCTCGAAGCGAAGGAAAGTGACTTAAACTATGTCAAACTGGATGGTAATGTTGGCTGTATGGTCAATGGAGCCGGATTGGCAATGGCTACAATGGATATGATCCAATCTCTTGGTGGAGCTCCGGCTAATTTTCTGGATGTGGGAGGTACTGCAGATGCAAAGAGAGTAGAGACAGGGCTTAAAATTATCTTGAAAGATCCCAATGTAGAGGCTATTCTGATTAATATTTTTGGAGGAATAGTACGGTGTGACCGTGTCGCTCAGGGTGTGATAGATGCTTATAAAAGTATAGGTGAGTTACCTGTGCCTTTAATCGTGCGACTGCAAGGTACAAATGCAGAGATTGCCAAGAAACTTATTGATGAGTCCGGGCTAAATGTGTTCTCCGCTGTTTCTCTAAAGGAGGCTGCTGAAGTCGTGAGTAAAGTGCTTCAGAAAAATTAAATTATACTCTCCGATGTAGATTATTTTGGGATGATAATTCTATTCCCAGATAGTCGGATTACTTCGTTTGAGGTACTTTCGAATATTGACCCAAAAGGTTAGGAAAAGGTAAATAATCACTGCTGAGCCAAGTGTAGCGCAAGTGATATAGATAAAATACATTCTAACTTTCCCTGTAGATATACCAAATTTCTCACCTATATAAGTACATACTCCAAAAGCCGAGCGTTCGAAAATGTGTTTATATTCTTCTTGTTCGTTCATCTATCATTATTGAAGCTGTGACAAATATAAAGACAATTCGTAATAATTGGACATAAAGTAATTT
>Ga0073900_10000111_pt1 | contig 65310 bp, 55 predicted proteins | sample KloWWTmetKNB5Kit_FD_66666 | JGI IMG/M metagenome (GOLD analysis project Ga0073900, IMG submission 66666) | Active sludge microbial communities from Klosterneuburg, Austria, studying microevolution and ecology of nitrifiers - Klosterneuburg... | ecosystem: Engineered > WWTP > Aerobic digester >...
TAGGATGGACGGCCAGTATAACCCAACGGGCTGCAGCTTCTCAAAAAAGGATCAATGAATTTTTGGATTTTAAAACGGCAATTAAAGATGAAGCTGGGGCAACACCAGTAACTATTAAAGGAAATATCCACATAAACGATATTTCGTTTACCTATGCCCAAACCGGCATTAAGGCAATTGACCATTTTTCTTTAACGGTAAAAGAAGGCGAAAAAATTGCAATTGTTGGCAGAACAGGATCTGGGAAAAGCACACTGGCTCACCTGCTGCTAAGGGTTTACGATGTAAATAAAGGGAGCATTCAATACGAAGGAACCGATGTACGGGATATTAGCCTGGCTTCCCTGCGAACCCAAGCTGGCTATGTACCGCAGGAAGTTTTTTTATTTAGCGATACCATAAAAAATAATATACGGTTTGCCAATGCCGGCGCAAGTGATGAGGAGGTGTACCAGGCTGCAAGGCAGGCAAGTATTTTTAATGATATAGCCAGTTTTCATCTTAAATTTGAAACCCTTGTTGGGGAACGGGGCGTAACTTTAAGCGGCGGACAAAAGCAACGCATTTCTATTGCCCGTGCTTTGCTCAAAAAACCAGAGTTGGTAATTTTAGACGACTGCTTAAGCGCTGTGGATACCGCAACGGAAAAAGAAATTTTGGGAAATTTATACGGCTACCTGCAAAACCGTACCGCCATAATTATTACCCACAGAATTTTTTCCCTTTTTCAATTTGATAAAATAATTGTAATGGAAAACGGAAAAATTGCCGAAACAGGGAACCATAAAGAGTTGATGAATTTAAACGGTATTTATGCCGAAATGTATCGTAATCAGCAAGTAAAAGAAGATGAAAAACCTGCAAATAATGTTGAAAACCTATCGTAATAGCCAATTCATAAATTTTGCTATTAAAAAAACAATTTTATCTTTGCCGGGTTCAAAAAATAGCATTTTATTCATTTAAAAGTAAAAAAAGTGGCGTACGAAAACAACGAAAAAAAAGTAGAAAGTGTTTACAGTAAACGTATTAAAGCCGGGAAAAGAAGAACATATTTTTTTGATGTAAGAGAAACCCGTGGCAACGATTATTATTTAACGATTACAGAAAGTCGTAAAAAATTTGACTCTGATGGCTACGACCGGCATAAAATCTTTTTATACAAAGAAGATTTCAACAAGTTTGTTAAAGGTCTTGGTGAAGCGGTAGATTTTGTAAAAACCGAATTGATGCCCGATTTTGATTTTGATGCTTTTAACCATGATACCCCGTATGAAGGTGAAAATAGTCAGCAAGCCCCAGAAGTTAAAGCTGATACAACTGAAGCAGCTACTGCTCCCCCACCGGTTGCAGATCCACAGCCAACTCCTCCGGAAGAGCCAGGCAGCCCGGTTACCCATGAAGATGTGGACAAATGGTAATTATTAAATAAGATATACTTTAAAACCTTCTCTATTTACAGGAAGGTTTTTTTATTTAGGCATTGTTATTGCAGCAACTCCTCTAAAAAATTCCTATGCAAATAAAATCTACCATTTTATCTATTATTTCCTGCCTTTTAATTTCACTAAGTTTTTCGGCTGTATTAGGCCAATATCCTGAAATAGGTTACCAAACTGTCACTACCGGTTTAAGTTCACCAGTAGATGTGGTAAATGCAGGTGGTAGTGATTTATTTATTGTGCAGCAAGGAGGAATTATTCGCCGCTGGAACGGTACAGTACTTTCTAATTATATTAATATTTCTTCCGTATTGCCTGCATCCCCTGGTGGAGAACAAGGATTATTAAGTGTTGCTTTTCATCCACAATACGCAAGCAACGGATATTTTTTTGTGCTGTATACCAACTCTAGCGGTAACCCCACCTTGGCCCGCTACAGGCGTAATTTGCTGGATCCACTCATTGGCGACCCGGCAACAGCACAGGTTTTGCTTACGCTTGTAAAACCGGTAAGCTATACCAACCATAATGGCGGCAAACTTATTTTTGGTACCGATGGTATGCTTTACCTGGGAACCGGTGACAGTGGCAGCGGTGGCGACCCTGGTAACCTTGCCCAAAACCCCAATTCACTTTTTGGAAAAATGCTTCGTATAAATGTAAATGGATTTGCAACTTCGGCACCATTTTATGCAATACCAGCCGATAACCCTTTTCTTACACCTGGTGATGGTATTGCCGACGAAATTTATAATATGGGTTTACGCAACCCCTGGCGCTGGAGTTTTGACAGGCTCAATGGCGATTTTTGGATAGCCGATGTAGGCCAGGGAAATTATGAAGAAGTAAACCATATTACAGCAGCATCTGCAGCAGCTGTAAATTACGGCTGGCGGTGCAGGGAAGGGATGCACAATTTTGATTTTTCCGGTTGTACTGCAACTTATACCGACCCTATTTTTGAATACACCCACAACAATACCACAGGCGGCTTTTCTGTTACCGGCGGTTATGTGTACCGGGGATCGGAATTTCCTACCCTTTATGGATATTATGTTACGGTTGATTATATTTCAACCAACCTCTGGTTAATAAAACCCAATCAGCCTGTGATTATGCAAACAGGCCTTTTAAATAATATTGCCGGCTTTGGCGAAAGTTCAGATGGGAGCAACTTATATGCAGTTCGCCGTTCCTCGGGAACATTGTATAAGGTAATTGTTACCAATGCTGTGCCGGTAATTTTAAATTCTTTTACTGCCGCAAAACAAAATGGTTTTAATAAAATTTCCTGGAAGGTATCTTCCGAAATTAATATTGATCATTACGAAGTAGAATACAGCATCAATAACCTTGCTTACAGCAATGCAGGAAATGTTGAGGCAAGCGGCAGTATTGATTATACCTTTAATCACCAATTTCAAAACAATGCGGCGGTATTTTACCGCTTAAAAATTGTGGAACAAAATGGCATTGTATTTTACTCTCCCGTAGTTATGCTTAGTGGCACTATTACAGAAATAAAAATTTATCCAACCATAGTTTCTAACAACAGCATTACCATTGAACTGCCTAAAAAAGGATTACAAATGCAAATGATAAGCGCCGATGGCAAGTTGCTTTTTCAAAAAGATTTTAGAAATGAGGAAGGCATCAATATTTTAAGCCTACCGGCATCCACAGCAGGGGTTTACCTACTCCGGTTTTTTGGAAACGAAACCAATGAATACAGAAAAATTATAGTAAAGTAAAAGTTAAGCTAATTTACTTTTTAACATGCTTTCGATGGTTGCACAAGGTACAAAAAAAGGCTTATCTGTAATATTTATGGTTAGGTCGTTTCCTGTCATGGTATAATCCCCGGCAATTTTATTGCCAAACACTTCAATAGTAAAATTGCCACTATGGGCATCGCCGGTAAAAATACCGCCCTGGCTTTCTACTACATTTTTTGCTTTAGTGAAAACTTCATCGGCGTTACCGCCAAAGGGTATGGTAAAATTGCAAACTGCTGACATGGATGGGTTATTATTCGTTTTTTAAAAAACTGTGTTATTAAAAAATACTTTGCAAATATACAATGAGTATGCACTGATGCAGATTTATTTTTAGTTAAATACAATAACTTAGACGTAATTATCAGCAACGATTTTTGCACTAATGGCATTAACGGATCAAAATACATATAAAAATTTTTTTAGCGGCCGTTTTTTTTCCGAAGGCCTGCGAATGACGGTAGGCATACTTGTTCCGGCACTGGTTTTTAATTTTTTTGGCAAATTAGAAGTTGGCATTTTGTTGTCGTTAGGTGCATTATGTTCCAGCATTGCCGATATTCCCGGGCCGGTACATTTACGCCGGAACGGGATGCTGGTGAATGTATTCATAGTAGGCATAGTGTCTGTAATAATGAGTTTTTCAGGCTATCACCCAGTAGTTCAAGGCGCCATTATTTTTGTGTTGGGTTTTGTTTTTTCCATGTTTAGTGTTTACGGAGCCAGGGTTTCTTCCATAGGTATTTCAGGCTTAATTATTATGGTTCTATCCTTAGATTCCAGTACCGGAGACAGTGAAAAAATTATTCAGGCACTTTTAATAGTAGCCGGTGCGCTTTGGTACATGTTTTTTAGTTTAATGCTTTACATACTGAGGCCGTACCGGCTTATGCAACAAACACTAGGTGATTTCATAGTTCATATTGGTGGGTATTTTAAAACCCGTGGGGAATTTTATAAGCCACAGCCTGATTTTACGGCTATCTATAACCATTTGCTGGAGCAACAAATTAAAATACAGGAAGAACAGCAGCTGCTAAGCGATATTATTTTTTCTACCCGGCAGTTTACTAAAGAAAGTACGGCCATAAGCCGTAACCTGGTGAAAATTTATACAGATACCGTTGATTTATTTGAAAGCATAATGACCTCTTACCAGGATTATGCATTGTTGCAAAAACAATTTGAACAAACCGGTATTTTGTCAAAATTCGGGGATCAAATCCAATCTATTTCTACTGAGCTGGAGCTAATGGGCATTGCCGTAAAAAGCGGCACCACATCACATGCCACAATTAACCTGGTTGAAAATATAGGAAATCTGGTACAGGAATTTGAAATGCTACGTAAAAATTTTATGCAGCCTGGTAATGTGGATGATTTTTTTGCCCTGGGAAGGATTTTAAACAACCTGAAACATATTTCTCAAAAAACTCATGAACTGCATTTCTACACCCGGCTCGATACAAAAATTAAAAAGCGTACAGAAGATTTAAACCATATTAATTTTAGCAGCCCCATTGACATTAGCGCCAGGTATTTTTTTGATAATATCCACCTGGGTTCAAATATTTTCAGGCATTCGCTTAGAGTAGCCATTGCTTTGCTGGTTGGGTATATTGTATCTTCTTTGTTTGATATCGGCCATAGTTACTGGATATTGCTCACCATTGTGGTAATCCTTAAACCGGCATACAGCCTTACCAAGCAAAGAAATAAAGACAGGTTGATTGGTACATTTGCAGGTATTATCATTGGGCTGCTTATTTTATTTTTTGTAGAAAATACTATTGCCCTTTTCAGCATAATGGTTTTGTGTATGCTCATCAGTTACTCTTTTTTACGGATAAGGTACCTGGTAAGTGTAATTACACTAACTCCATACCTCATCCTCTTTTTTTACTTTCTTTACCCTGCTCATTTAAAGGAATTAATGGTTGATAGGATGCTGGATACGGCAATAGGTTCTGTAATCGCTTTTTTACTTAGCCTGATGTTATTGCCTCAGTGGGAGCATGAAAATATTGCCGGTTATATGAAAGATTTGGTAAAATCGGCCAAAAATTATTATGGCCCGGTTGCCTCCTATTTTACTTTACAAACGGTAACCCCACCAAACCAGGAAATGAAACTTGCCCGCAAACAAATGCTCACCGCATTATCCAATGTTTCCGGATCGTTTAACAGGATGCTATCGGAGCCCAGGAGGTTTCAAAAAGGCATGAAAGAGTTTCACCAATTTGTGGTGTTTGGATATTTGCTCACATCACACCTTGCAACACTTTCTTATTTTATGCGCTTAAGTAAAACTTTGTTTCGCTCACCCGATTTGTTACCGGTAAAAAACAGCACTGAACGGAATTTTAGCGCTGCTTTGACCATGCTAGAAGGAAAAACAGAAAACCCCAAAGAAGAAAGGGAAGAACCATTTGAAGCCATAAATGAAATTTTGAATAGATTGCTTAAAAAAAGAAGAGAAGAAATTTCTTTAGGTAACCTGGAATCGGAAACCAAAAATTTGCTGGTACAAACAAAATCTGTAACCGACCAGTTTACACATATTTATGAATTGTCAAAAGATATTACCCGGCAAAGCCGGAAAATAATGCACTAATATTTTTCCCTGTCATCCTTTTTCTTGTTTAGACTTAGCCTTACTTCCCAGTTGCCAAAATTATTCAGCAGGTCAATATTGGCAATAAAATATTGATACGGCCCGCTTTCTTCCTGTGTGTATAATATAGATGATGTAAAGCGCAAATCTTCTGTAGGCCCGGTATAAGTGCCATTAAAACTTCCGGCCTTTCCACTTCCAAAATTGAGCCTGCTTTTATTTACCAGCCTGTAAGTATTTTTATACACTTTAGCAGCTTCTTTATAATTATCCCCATTATACATTACTGCCTGCCAGCTTGCTGTACTGTCTTCCACAGAGTGAAAACGGTAAATTAATGCCTCGCTGGCTCCAGGCACAGATTGTGTGGAATAATAAATATCTACATCGCTTTGCTCCTGAAAAATTTTACCCTGTATATGGCGGTAATTATTCAGGTAAGCATTTACAATGCGGTTAAGGGAATCGTTGAAGCTGGTATTTACGGGTATTACATTTTTTAGCAATTGTGCCTTTGTAGAAAAAATTACAGCAGAGCAAAATAAAAGGATCATAAATTTTTTCATGCCGTTCTTCAATTTTTCTGCAATATAATTTCAGCAGTATTGGTATGGTGAATTTATTAATCCACATGCTGTGGATGAAAGTAGTTTTACGAAGGGCTTTTCCTAAAAGAAGGAATAAAAGAACAATATTTTTATTTTCTCAACATCCGCTATACTAAAATACCATTTTAACTGTTAATAACCGGTATAAGACCGCCCTAAAAAGGCCGTTCTTAATCTCTGATAAAACACTTAACCAAAAGCAGTAGCAATGCTGCCAAAAAAACCTTCGAAAGAGGGTTTTTTTTATTGCTGCCAGAAATTTTTATTTTATTTGCTGTATGAAAGCAGCAACCATAAAAGAATTAAAAGAAGAACTGACATATAAAACACAAGCAGAACTGTTGGAATATTGCCTCAAGCTATCCAAATTTAAAAAAGAAAATAAAGAGTTGCTTACCTATTTATTATTTGATGCCAGCGATGAGCCCGGGTATATACAGTCCATAAGGGAATTTTTGCAAGATTTATTTAAACAGGTAAATACTACCAATATTTATTTTGCCAAAAAAACAATAAGAAAAATTGTGCGTACTGCCGATAAGTTCACCCGGTATAGCGATAAGCCGGGTACTGAAACTGAGGTACGAATATTTATATGCAAACAACTAAAAGCCTTACCCATTGATTTTTCCAAAAGCCAGGTACTGCAAAATGTATATTCTGGCCAGCTAAAAAAAATTAACAAACTCATAGCAGCAATGCATGAAGACCTGCAACACGATTACAGTGTACAAATGCAAAGCCTTTAGTTTAATTCTCATTTTGCTTACTTAACTTTGCCGCAGGTAATAAAACCCGTTTACATCAAGCATGCAAAACAAAAAATTACAGGTTTGGCTTCCTCTTTTATTCAGCATTACAGCAATTGCTGGTATTTTTTTAGGATATAAAATACGGGATACTATGCCCGGTAAGAAATTTTTTCAATTTGAAAAAAGACGGCCAATTGACGAAGTGCTTGACCTAATACAAAACAAGTATGTAGACAATAAAGACATCAACCCGCTTGCCGATACGGCTATTGTAGCCATACTTGCAAAACTGGATCCCCACTCTACTTTTATACCTGCAAATGAATTGCAGGAGGTAAATGAAGAAATAAACGGTAGCTTTTTTGGGATAGGTATTGAGTTTAGTATGATAGCCGATACCCTGAATATAATTAATGTACTCAGCAACGGCCCGGCATTTAAATCAGGCTTATTGGTTGGCGATAAAATTATAAAAGCAAACGACAGTACCATTTCTGGCATAAAGTCTAATGCCGACAGGGTAAGAAACCTTATTAAAGGAAAAATAGGCAGTACCATTGTCATCCAGTTTTTGCGCAATGGTAAAATTCTGCAAAAAAATATAGTAAGGGATATAATCCCTTTAAACAGTATTGATGCCGCATATATGATGAATAAGTCGGTAGGTTTTATCCGTATCAATAAGTTTACCGCCAATACCTACCGGGAATTTATGGAAGCGTTGATGAAATTAAAATCGCATGGCTTGCAGCAATTAATTTTGGACTTAAGAGATAATGGTGGCGGGGTGCTTGACGAAGCAGTGGAAATTGCCGATGAATTTTTGAGCGGCGATAAATTAATTACCTATACCGAAGGCGCCCATTTTCCTAAAAAAGAATTCCGGTGCCGCCGAAACGGGCAGTTTGAAATCGGAAAACTTATAGTACTGAGCAATGAAGGCTCGGCAAGCGCCAGCGAAATATTACTGGGCGCTTTACAGGATTGGGACAGGGCAATCATTGTGGGCAGGAGAAGTTTTGGAAAAGGCCTGGTACAAGACCAATATAATTTAAGCGATAACAGCGCTTTAAGGCTTACCGTTGCCCGGTATTATACACCTGTGGGAAGGAGTATCCAAAAGCCTTATACCTCTGGAGAAAAAGAATATTACAATGATATTCACAAGCGCTATATGCATGGCGAAATGGTAAATGCTGATTCTATAAAATTTGACAGCTCCCAAATATTTAAAACCATTTCCGGTAAAATTATTTATGGTGGCGGTGGCATAAGCCCCGATATTTTTATAGCAGCAGATACCACCCATGCAAGCCCTCAAATTGCCCGGCTTTGGATAAAAGGTTCTTTAAATGATTTTGGATACATGTATTACCTGCTTCACCCCAATTTACTGAAACAATACCCTACAGCCGAAAAATTTGCCACTTCGTTTAATGATGCAGGTGAAGGCTGGCAATTATTAGTAAGTATGGCAAAAAAAGATTCTATTGACATTGGTTTATTAACTGGTAAGGATAAAGAATTTTTACAAAAATCCGTAAAGGCGCTGGTAGGCCGGCAACTATACCGTACAGAAGGGTATTTTATTGTACAAAACCAAAAAGACGGGGAAGTGCAAAAAGCTTTAGAACTCATCCAAAAAAACTAAAGGCTATCTTTTAAAAGATAGCCCCTGGTTTTTCTAGATTTTTTAATACTTTAAATTCAAAGATTGTTCATGGACTTGAACTGGATATTTCAATAACTATTGGAATAGATGAAGCAAAGATGAACCCAAACCCATTTGCAAAAAATAGTACGGCATCTAAAGACAATGTAGAAGAAAAGCTACATTTTATTGAATTCTTCACAACATATAAACAATATATTCCAGCAGAGCGCCTTTGGCAAGGGTTTTAATATTTACCTTTGCCAAAATTTTTCTTGCTATGTGGATGAATAATATATTGGAAACAATAGGAAATACGCCTTTAATAAAGCTCAATAAAATAGCCAAAAACCTGCCTTGTACCGTACTGGCAAAAGTAGAATATTTTAACCCCGGAAATTCCATTAAAGACCGCATGGCGCTTAAAATGCTTGAAGTAGCCGAGCAGGAAGGAAAAATTAAACCCGGAGGAACTATAATTGAAGGCACAAGCGGCAATACAGGCATGGGCCTTGCGCTGGCTGCATGTGTAAAAGGCTATAAATGTATTTTTACCACAACAGATAAGCAGTCCAAAGAAAAGGCCGATATTTTAAAAGCCGTAGGCGCAGAAGTAATCGTGTGCCCTACAAATGTAGAGCCCGAAGATCCACGCTCCTACTATTCCGTTTCTAAAAGGCTGGCTACCGAAGTGCCCAACTCCTGGTATGTAAACCAATACGATAACCTGGCCAATAGGTTGGCGCATTACGAGCAAACCGGGCCGGAAATTTGGAAACAAACAGAAGGAAAAGTTACGCATTTGGTTGTGGCTACGGGAACCGGTGGCACCATTGTGGGCACAGCAAAATATTTGAAAGAAAAAAATCCCAATATTAAAGTGTGGGCTATTGATAGCTATGGCTCATTATTAAAAAAGTATTTTGAAACTGGTGAAATAGATCAAAATGAAGTGTATCCCTACATAAGTGAAGGTTTTGGAGAAGATTTTGTGCCGGCAAATTACGAAATGCAGTATATAGATGTATTTACAAAAGTTACCGATAAAGATGGCGCCGTAATGGCCCGCAAAATTGCAAAAGACGAAGGCATTTTTTGTGGTTATAGCGCAGGTAGCTGCCTCCAGGGCGTGTTTCAGCTTAAAGCCCAGTTAAAGAAAGACGATGTGGTAGTTTGCATTTTTCACGACCATGGCAGCAGGTATATAGGTAAAATTTATAATGATGAGTGGATGCTGGAAAGGGGTTTCCTGGATGTAAAAACCTTTAAAGATTTAATAGGCGGCAGAGGTTCGCAAAAAACAATGTCTATAGGGCCCAATGCAAAAGTGAGTGATGCTATTAACCTCATGAAGAAATACGATATTGAAAATATCCCGGTATTTGATGGCGAAAAAAATGTGGGCGCCATTTCTGAAAATGGCTTGTTCAATAAAATTTTAGGAAATAGCGATGTAAAAAATGCCCTTGTAAATACAGTAATGGAAAAACCTTACCCCGAAGTAGCTTTTGATACTCCTGTTGAGCGCCTGAGTACCTTCATTAATAAAGAAAATGGCGCAGTTTTAAGTAAAGATGAAAGCGGCAATTACCATATTGTAACCAAATACGATATTATTCAAAGCCTTTCCAAATAGAAATTAAAAGATTAGGTAAAATGTATTAGTTATTGATTATCAATTAATAATTATTCTTCTCATTTTTGCTCTATCGAAAATTTACGATTTATTTCTACGTATTCTTCCTAATGCATTTTGCAGTTAATTTACTATGCTAACGGTATAAATAAGTTGCTAAATTATGGGCAATAGTGCTCTTGTAAAATATCTTTTACTGCCGCATCTTTGTACCAGAAGTTGATTGATAGCGATTAAATATCAATCAATCCCAAAAATCCTGAAAAGCCAAAGATTTTTCCAATATCCAAAGAAAAACAGGTCCAATATCAGTCAACTTCTTATTTTTTTTAAATTTCGTTTTGTAATATATATCCAAAGAAAACCCAGTCCTTTACCTATTGAAAGCCAACAAAAATCCAGATAGTCCTAAAACCTAATCCCAATTCTAAGGAAAACCAAAAACCATCCATGTTCCTAAGCAGTAATGCTTTTGAAAAATCATACTTTGAAACCCATTCAGCATTTAGTGCTTTGCGCTAAATATACTGAAAAGACCAACGACCCCAGAGTGTAAAAAGTTGGTAAGTAATTATTCAACTTCTGTTATCCGCAGGAGTTTTTTTTATTTTAATATGAGGGAGATTAACTTAATTGAGCAAGTGCGCCAGTAATTTTCTTAAACCCTTTTTCAATATTTTCGAGGCTGTTTGCAAATGATATCCTGATGCAATGAGGTTCACCAAAACCTTTACCGCTTACAGTAGTTACATGTGCTTCATTAAGCAGGTACATACATAAATCATCAGCATTGGCAATGGTTTCGCCCTTACTTGTTTTTTTACCAAAATAATAGGATACATCGGGAAAAATGTAAAAAGCGCCGGGTGGTTCATTACAAATAAAGCCGGGGATATCTTTTACCAGTTCCATAACCCTTGCCCTTCTTTTTCTAAATTCTTCAATCATTAGTTGGGTAGGTTGCAAATTGCCGGTGAGCGCTTCAATAGCTGCTCTTTGGGTTATGGAGCAAGCGGCGCTGGTAAATTGTCCTTGTATTTTATCGCAGGCTTTTACAATTTCGGTGTTGGCTGCAAAATAGCCAAGCCTCCAGCCTGTCATGGCAAAAGCTTTACTCAATCCATTTATTAATATCACCCTTTCCTTTAAAAAATCAAATTGGGCAATGCTTTCATGCTTTCCTATATAATTAATATGTTCATATATTTCATCACTTAAAATATAAATAGCCGGGTGTTGCTTAAATACTTCTGCAAGCCCGTTTAATTCTTCTTTTGAATAAACAGCGCCAGATGGGTTGCATGGCGATGAAAACATGAACAACTTTGTTTTAGCGGTAATGGCTGCTTCTAACTGCTGCGCTGTAATTTTAAAATTATTTTTTACAGTGGACTTTACCAATACAACTTTGCCGCCGGCCAGTTTTACAATTTCGCTGTAGGTTACCCAAAAAGGTGTGGGAATAATTACTTCATCTCCTGCATCTGCTATGGCCAAAACGGCATTGGCAATGCTTTGCTTGGCGCCAGTGCTCACCAAAATGTTTTCCGGGCCGTAATCCAGGTTATTGTCTCTTTTTAATTTAGTGCAAACTGCCCGCCTCAGGTCAGCATAACCTGCAACCGGTGTATAATGGCTAAAATTATCGTCAATTGCTTTTTTTGCGGCGTTTTTAATATGATCGGGTGTATCAAAATCTGGTTCACCCAGGCTTAAGTCAGTAACGTCAATGCCACTTGCCCTTAATTCCCTGCCCAGTTTGGCCATTTTTAAGGTTTCGGGTTCATTAAATTTGCTGAGTAAAGATGATAATGCCATTGCCGGTTATTTGGTTGATTTGCAAAAATAACTGAATTATTAATGAAGAGGCATTGAGCAGCCATTGCTTTACTGAGTACAATCATCGCTGAAGAATAATAACGTAATATCCTTCAAATAATCAAAAACTCTAATTTCCAACTATGCCATTTTCCCTTATCTTTGCACACTTAAAAAATTTTACTACTTTTTAGAGAATATTCCTGCATTAAATGAACCATAAAATTTTCAAATATTACTACCATCCGGTGATGAAAATTTTTGGTGATTTACATGTGGCAATAGAAAAATAAAAATTATCACATGAAACTGAAAGGTTTAGTTTGGTTCTTCACTATTGCGCTAACTGTTATATCCGTTTGGGAATTATCATATACCTGGATTGTACGCAACTATGAAAGCAAAGTAAGGGTACAGGCAGAAAAAATGGTAAAAAGAGAAGCTGCAAATTTATCGGCAGATGACCGGGAAAAACTCATTGAAGATAAGGTGCAACATATACTGGATAGCACAAAAGATAAATCCCTGGCATTAGGCACCACCTATCAAAAAGCCAAAGAAAACGAACTAAACCTAGGCCTGGACCTCCAGGGCGGTATGAGTGTAACTATGGATGTGAGCCTTCAGGGTTTATTAAAATCTTTAAGCAACAACCCCAAATCCCCGGAACTACTTAAAGCCATTAATACCGCTACTGCAGAAAAAGTGAATAGCGAAGAAAATTTTATTACACTTTTCAGCAATGCATTTATTAAGCAAAATGGTACAGGTAAACTGGCTGGCTTATTTGCCGGCCCTGGTAAAGAGGTAAAAATAAATGATAATGATAATGCCGTTATCAGTAAAATACAGGAAACAGCAAAAGGCGCTATTAGCCAAACCTATAAAATCCTCCAAAAGCGTATTGATAAATTTGGTGTGGCACAGCCTACCATTAACCTCGATGTAAATAAGGGCATTATTAACGTAGAACTGGCGGGTATTAAAGATCCGGAAAGAGTAAGGGCTTACCTGCAATCTTCTGCCAACCTGCAGTTTTGGGAAGTGTACCGCATAAATGAAATTGGAGAAGCACTACAAAATGCCGATAAAAACCTGCAAAATTATTTAAATGGTATTGCCGAAAACGATTCCTCAAAATTAAAAGACACAACCCTTGCGCATCAAAATGCCAACCCTTTCTTTAAGGTAATGATGCCTATTGATGTACAAACCGGCCCTGATGGTAAGCAATATTATGCACCGGCTATTGGTAACGTAATGTTGCAGGATACCGGAAAATTCTTTAGCTACATTAACAACGATGTAGTAAAACATGCTTTGCCTGCCGATTTAAAATTTTTATTGGGAGAAGAAACCAAAAACGATAAAGGCAATGCAAGGTTCTTCCAGGTATATGCAGTAAAAATGGTACCGGGTACAGAAAAAGCCCCAATGGAAGGGGATGCTGTTGCAGAAGCAAAGCAGGACCATAACCAGGAAGGAAAAGTGGTTATTACCATGCAAATGACGCCAACAGGTACAAAAACCTGGAGCAGGCTTACGGGTAAAAACGTAGGCAGGCCTGTTGCTATTTCACTTGATGATATTGTTTATAGCGCTCCTAACGTAATTAACCAAATTGATGGCGGAAATACCGAAATCTCCGGGCAGTTTACGGTTGAAGAAGCACAGGATTTAGCCAAGGTATTAACCTCGGGTAAGTTAGATGCGCCGGCAAAAATTGTGGCAGAACAGGAAGTAGGGCCTACTTTGGGTAAAGAAGCCGTGCGTGGCGGTATGCTGGCTTTTCTTATTTCATTTGGCGTAATATTTATTTTAATGCTTGTGTATTACAACACCGGCGGCTGGGTGGCCAATATTGCCTTAATATTGAACCTGGTATTTACCCTGGGTGTACTCACGGCACTGGGCTTTACCTTAACTGCTGCTGGTATTGCCGGCCTTGTGCTTACCATTGGCATGGCTGTAGATACCAACGTAATTATTTTTGAACGTATAAAAGAAGAACTTAAAAAAGGGAAAAACTACCAGCAGGCAGTTGCCGATGGTTATAGACGATCGCTGGCGCCAGTATTGGATGCCCACGTTACTTCCTTATTAACGGCTATTATTTTGGCTTACTTTGGTTTGGGGCCAGTACTTGGTTTTGCCACTACACAAATTATCGGTTTGCTGCTTTCCCTATTCTGTGGAATTTTGGTATCCAGGCTTATTTCCGATGTGTGGACCAACCGAAAAAGGCATTTTAACTATTTTACTAAAATATCTGAAAAAATATTTGCCCATCGTAAAATTGATTTTGTACGCTATAGAAAAGTGGCATACATCATATCTGTTTTTGTGGTGCTTGGCGGTATTGCTGCATTTTTTCATGGCTTTGAAGAAGGTGTGGAATTTAAAGGCGGCCGCAGCTATACCATTGCTTTTGAAAAATCAGTAAATAACGATGATATAAGGGATGACCTAAAACAGGCATTTGGCGATTACCCTATTATTAAAACAATTGGCGACGGAAGGCATTTGAATATTACTACTTCATATTTAAAAGGCGTAGATAATGCAGATGAGCAGGTAAAACAAAAATTGTTTGAAGGGCTTAAAAAAGTATTGCCGGCCGGTTTAACTTACGATCAGTTTAATACCGGTACAAAATATATCCAGTACCGTACCACCATTCAGCCTACCATTTCCGATGATTTAAAGAGGGGTGCTATAAAAGCAACTTTATTTGCCATTTTTGCCATTTTCATTTATATCTTCCTAAGGTTTAGAGATTGGAGGTATTCTTTAGGTACCATTGTTACATTGGTGCATGATGTATTAATTACCTTATTTGTATTCTCTTTCTTTAAAGATGTAATGCCATTTCCTTTGGAAATAGACCAGCACTTTATTGCGGCCATCCTTACGGTAATTGGTTTCTCTATGAACGATACTGTAATTGTATTTGACCGTATCAGGGAATACAGCAGGGATAAAAAAGGTCTCAACAAAGAGCAATTAGTAAACCTTGCTTTAAATGATACGCTAAGCCGTACAATTATGACATCGCTTACCGTGTTCCTTACTATCCTCATCTTATTTATTTTTGGTGGAGAAGTAACACGTGGATTTGCCTTTGCCATGTTGATTGGCGTGGTTACGGGAACCTATTCTTCAATATTTGTAGGTGCGCCCATATTGGTTGACTTTGCAAAAGACAAACCATTAGGTGCAGCTAAAGAAGAAAGAAAAAAAGTAAAAGCGCCTACATTATAAAAGAATTTATTGCATAAAAAAATAAAATCCCGCTTTAGTTAAGTGGGATTTTATTTTTTCTTTTTTTTAAATAAAATGAAATAAATTCTCAGGTAAATCTTTAAAAAATTTACCAGGGCATTTCCTGTTTTTGCCTTAGGCTGGATAATGAGCTATCCATTTCAATGGCTTTATCGCACATTTTTTCCCCTTTTTCTTTTGGCCCTTTTTTAATAAAGTTGAGGCCAGCCTGGTATAATGCTTTAGCATCGTTATTATCTAATTCCATAAGCTTTTGGCAATACATTAAGGATCGGTCGTACTGGCCTTTTTTATATAACGCTTCGGCAGCGTCTCGCAGTATTTCTTTATTACCGGGTTTTTTGCGCCAAACTTCTTTAATAAGTTCCTCACCTTTATCATAATTGCCGGCATAAAAAGAAGCAAATCCATAATTTTCATCAAAATCATTGGATTGGGTATAGCCTTTTTCTGCTGCTTTGGCAAAATATTTTACCGAATTTTTGTAGTTCCCCACATTGTAAGAAAGTAAGGCCAGTTCATAAATCCATGTGCTGCTGGCATTTTCCAGTTCGGCTGCTTTTTCGTAAAAAGGTATGGCTTTACTGTATTCGTCCATATCCAGGTAGCTGCGTCCAATGGTGTAAAGCGCCTCTGCATTGGCAGGATCAAGTTTAAGAGCATGTTGCAGGTGTTTTACGGCTTCTCCATAATCCTCTTTCCTGTAATAGCTCATTCCTTTTATAAACGAAGCATTGCTGCATTGGGTGCATTTGTTGGCAAACTCTATGGCCTTATCCAGCTTGCGGTAATTGTAATATATTTCGGTAAGTTCTTTAATGGCTTGTGGGTTATTGGGTTCCAGGGCATACACCTTTTCAAAACTATTTAAAGCAAGGTTTACTTTACGCATTTGTAAAGCAGCAAAGCCGTTTTGCAGGTAGGCCTCAGTAAATGAAGGGTTGTGTTTTACTGCGTTTTCAAAGGCTTTACTGGCTGGCAAAAACCTGCCTGCCTTCATTTCTTCATTTCCTTTGTTGAAGAAGATTGTGGCGCTGTCGGTAGCCTGCGAAAATGCAGGATGAGTGCCGCAAATTGCGGCAATAATAAAGAGGTGTTTCATGGTTTAAGTGGCTAGCGCAAACAGGGTTAGCTGTTTACTTTAATATTATAGCTGCTAACGGTGGAATGTTGAGTTTTAGTACATTAAGTTTCTTCTTTTTATCAACAACTTCACAAAAAATATTTTGGTTCATATACTTTCCGCTTCCCCAAAACTGCTCGGCATCACTGTTAAAAATTTCTGTATAGTGCAATTTACCACTCACTTGTATTTCCATGTTTTCCTGCGGAAAATTGCTAACATTGAGTACAACTAAAAGGTCGTTTACCCTTAGCTTTCCCTTGCGTTTAAAAATCATAATACCTTCTGTGCGGTAATTAAGCGAAACCCATTCAAAGCCTTTTCTGTCAAACTGTAATTCATAAAATGCAGGTTCATGTCTCAGTAAATAATTAAGGGTACGTACACATTCCTGAAGTTTATTATGAGCGGCATATTGCAGCAATGGCCAATCCAATTCCGATTTATAATTCCACTCACTGGTTTGGCCAAATTCGTTACCCATAAATAGCAGTTTTGCACCAGGGTGCGTAAACATCCAGCTATATAATAGGCGAAGGTTGGCAAATTGCTCCCACTCGTTTCCCGGCATTTTATAAAGCATGGGGCTTTTACCGTGTACCACTTCATCGTGGCTTAAGGGTAGCATAAATTTTTCATCATAAAAATACATGAGGCTAAAGGTAAAGTCATCCTGCACATCGGTTCTTATTGCTGGTGATTTTTTAAAATAGCGGAACATGTCGTGCATCCAGCCCATCATCCATTTCATACCAAAACCAAAGCCCATTTTATCTGCCGATAAAGTAATGCCTGGCCAGTCGCTAGCTTCTTCGGCAATTGTTTGTATACCAGGAAAATCCCGGTATAAAACGCTGTTTAACTCCCTCAAAAAACCTATAGCTTCTATATTTTCGTTACCCCCGTATTCATTGGGTTCCCATTCTCCTTGTTTACGGCTAAAATCGAGCCTTATAATGGAGTTTACTGCATCTACCCTTAATCCGTCAATATGAAATTTATTGAACCAAAAGTGGGCGCTGCTTATTAAAAAAGAGCGTACTTCGCCCCTGCTGTAATTAAAAATAAAGCTGTTCCAATCAGGGTGAAAACCTTTGCGGCTGTCTTCATACTCATATGTTCCCGAACCGTCAAAACGGTATAAGCCATGTGCATCTGCAGGAAAATGAGAAGGCACCCAGTCTAATATTACGCCAATGCCATTTTGGTGCAGTACATCAATAAGGTACATAAAATCTTCGGGTACGCCAAAGCGTGAAGTGGCAGCAAAAAAACCGGTTCCCTGGTAACCCCAGCTTCCATCGTATGGAAATTCCATTACCGGCATAAACTCCACATGCGTAAAACCCATTGCTTTTACATAAGGTACCAGGCGTTCTCTTATTTCATGATAAGTATTAAAAAGGTTTTCGTTGTTTTTATCGGGCCGCATCCAGCTGCCCAAATGCACCTCATACACACTCCAAGGGGCATTTAGTGCATTGTGTTTTTTACGGTGATGCATCCAGTCGCCATCTTCCCAGGTCATTTCAAGTTTACGGGTAATAGAAGCTGTTCCCGGCCTTACTTCACTATAAAAAGCAAAAGGATCGGCTTTCAAAAAAGTAGTTTCAAATATTCCGGTAATATGAAATTTATATAAAGCGCCAACAGGAAGCCGTGGAATAAAGCCTTCCCATATACCCGAGCTATCCTGCCGTACAAATAATGGGTGAAGCGTCGGCTTCCAGCCGTTAAACTCTCCTACCACAGAAACCGCCGTAGCATTGGGCGCCCAAACGGAAAAATAAAATCCATCCTGGTTTAATAATCTTAAAAAATGTGCCCCAAATTTTTCATATGCATTATACATTTTGCCCTGCTGAAATTGCTTTACTTCATCATCGCTGAAATAAGAGTAATTCCAAACATAACCGGTGGTTTCTATAAAATGATCATCTTCGTATGCCATCTCTAAGTTATTTTTACCGCTTATACAAAACGATTTAACGTAAAATTAGTAAATGATTAGTTTGCACAATTAATGAGATACCTGATTTTTGCACCAGCCAAAATTTTTTCTGCAATGACCCTAAAAAAAATTATTTTTCTCTTTAGCCTCGTTTTAAACGGATATATTAGCCATTCCCAGGATGTAAAAATTTCCGGTACAATTAAAGATACTTCTTCTTTTGCCAATGTAAAGAACTCTGTTGTGGCTTTGCTCACACCCAAAGATTCTATTTTACAAAGTTTTACCCGTGTAAATGCCAATGGATCGTTTACTTTAAATAAGGTAAAACCCGGTAATTACATAATGCTTATCACCCACCCGCTTTTTGCCGATTATGTGGAAGATATAGCAATAAACGCTGCATCAACTGAATTACCTTTAATTGCATTAACACCCAAAAGCAAATTACTGGAAGCCGTAATTCTTAAAAGTGGATCGCCAATAAGAATAAAAGGTGATACTACCGTATATACAGCCGATAGTTTTAAAGTGAGCGCCAATGCCAATGTGGAAGAGTTGCTAAAAAAATTACCCGGTATACAGGTAGATAAAAACGGAGAAATAAAAGCTATGGGTGAAAAAGTAGAAAAGGTATTGGTAGATGGCGAAGAGTTTTTTGGCGATGACCCCGGAATGGCCGTAAAAAACCTGAGGGCCGATGCAGTAAAAGAAGTACAAGTATTTAAGAAAAAAAGCGACCAGGCAGAGTTTACCGGAATTGACGACGGGCAGGAAAAGCAAACCATCAATCTAAAACTAAAAGAAGATAAAAAGAAAGGGTATTTTGGAAAAATTGATGTTGCAGGCGGGCCATTGAAAAATAAAGACCCACGCTTTAACAGCAATATGATGTTCAGTTCATTTAAAGGCAAAAGAAAAATTTCGGCATTTCTTTTAAACGGAAACACCGGGCAGGATGGACTGAGCTGGCAGGACAGAGAAAAATTTGCCAGCGATGATATAAATATGATGATGATGGATGATGGTGGTGGCATGTCTTTTTGGGGTGGCGGCGGACAAGGAGATGATGAACCCTATGTGAGTACACAAAATGGTTTTATAACCAATGTAAATGCAGGCTTGCAATATAATAATAAGTTTGCCAATAATAAACACACACTAAACTTTTCACCTAAATTCAATAGCCAGGTGTATGATAATAACAAATCCAATTATTCCCGCACCGACCTTGGCGACTCTGCACTTATTGAAAACTCTGCTACTAAAACTCATGTGAACCGTTATAATTTTATGAATAAGGGAAGCTACGATATGAAATTAGATAGCGCTGGCAACAGTTCGCTAAAAGTAACGGTAGGCGCAAATATTTACCATACCGAAAGTTCTGAAATGGTAAATTCAAACACTATAGGGGAAACCGGAACAAAAAAGAACAGTTCGGCATCTGACCGTAGTACCAACAGCGATAAACAGGCTTATACCGTTACCGCATTCTTTCGCCATAAATTTAAAAAGAACAGGAGAACTATATCAGTAAACACCGATTTTTATACACTCAATTCCAATGCTGATAATTACCTCGACAGGGAGTATGAAGCATTTTATAACGGTGTTTCTTTAGGCTTGCAGGATATAAATCAATTTACCAATTCCGATAAAAGCACCAAAAGATTTAGTACACGTATGGTGTACACCGAACCCATGAGTAAAAAAACAGCGCTTGAATTTGCCCATGAAATAAATATTAACAACGGTACCAATATCCAAAAAACTTACAGCTTCGATCCTTCTTCGGGTAAGTATGAAACAATTGTAGATTCTTTATCCAATGATTTTAAACAAACTATTGTTGAGAACAAACCTTCTGTAAAGTTTAGCTATAATGGCAAAAAAATTACGTATAGCTTTGGCTCCGGCGTTGGCTTTACCAGTTTTAATTTAAACGACAGGACATTGGATAAAAATTATAACCGTCATTATACCAACTTTTTCCCTTCGGCCAATTTTAATTATAAATTTAAAAGCAACAATAATTTCAGGTTTAATTATAATGGAAGAACCACGCAGCCATCTATAAACCAGTTACAACCCCTGAGGAACAACAACAATCAGTTTAACCAATATGTCGGCAACCCAGATCTTAAGCCATCTTTCAACCATAATTTTGGTTTGGGCGTGAATAGTTATAATTTTTTGAAAGACAGTTGGAAATATTTGGGCTTATGGGGAAGCGTTACACAAAATTCTATTACCAACGACAGGCAAATAAACCCACAAACCGGTTATACTATTACCAAACCTGTTAATACCAATGGCAACTGGAGTGTTGGCGTATACACCGGTATAGGTTTAAAATTAAAAAAGGCCGATATTAGGTTAAACCTAAGTCCCAATATGAATTATAGCAAGTATGCAGATATCATAAATTCGCAGGTAAGTTTCAGTAAAACTTTTTCCGGTGGACTGGGGCTTGACCTGCAAAAATCAAAAGAAAACAAATATGAGTTTAGCCTGGGCAATAACTATAGTATGAGCAGCAATACCAACTCACAGCGCAATACAAAAAATAAATTCAGCAGCTACACATTAGATTTTAACGGTACCATTTATTATAAAAGGGAGTGGTCTATTCAATCTGATTATAATTTTTACTACCGGGGAAAAGTAACAGAAAGCGGTGGCGCCTTAAACAACAATATGTGGAATGCAAAACTACAAAGAACATTAAAGAATAAGGAGTTTACCATTTACCTGCAGGTAAGGGATATATTGAACCAAAATATTGGGTTTGACAGGAATTTTAATGGCAATAATTATTACGAAGAACGGAACGACCGTTTAAAAAGATATTTTATGATTGGCTTTAGGTGGGATTTTAAGAATAAAGGCCCCAAGCCAAAAGAAGAACCTGCTTCTAATAATATTATTGCCTTACCCAAGTAAATTTGAAAATTTAGAAATGAAAAAGTATTTATTTATAGCCTTTTTAATTTGCGCCAATAGCATTTTGGCAAATGCACAAACTTTTATTGATAAAGCGATTATTGAGTTTGAGGTGAAAACCAATATTCAAAAAACCATGGGCAGCAGCCCAATGGCAGAAATGATGAAAAACCAGTTCCCCAAATTCCGTACAGGTTATTACAATTTTATTTTTTCAGGGAATAAAAGTATATACAAATTTGATCACTGGAGCGAAAAAGAAAAAATGCCTGATTGGTTCCGCCGTTCCGAAGAGGCAAGCACCTGGTATTTTGACCATGATGCCGAAAAATACAGTAGTTTAAAAGAAGTATTTGGCACTAAATTTAATATTGCCGATTCCATACAAAAAATTAACTGGAAGCTGGTGAACGAAAGCCGTGTAATTGCAGGGTTTAACTGCCGCAAAGCGGTTGGGGTAGTTATGGATAGCGTTTATGTATTTGCTTTTTATACTGATGAAATTGTAATTTCAGGCGGGCCTTGTTCTATACAGGGTTTGCCAGGCATGGTGCTTGGCCTTACCATACCCAGGCTTTATACCTCATGGATAGCAACAAAAGTAATGGTAAATACAGTTGATGAACAAGCAATAAAACCAATTGAAGCTAAAAAAACATTTACCCGTGTAACTTTAAAAGATTTAATTAATGAACGTACCAAAGATTGGGGCGGTGGGGATGACGATGAAGATAGCAGGCAATGGATGGAGCAGCTTAAATGGAATATAATGTTATAAACAATTAATCTTTATAAGCATAGTCGTTCATATAATCATAGGGTTGGGTTATTTTTCCATTTTTTACAATGGTTGCTTTTTCAATAATGGGCGAATTGCCGTTAATTAAATCCAGCATAATATATTTAATAAGTTGCTCCCCAAAATACCGGCTTGCATCCCTGGGTAATTCATTGGGCAAATTGCCAACGGCCATAATATCTACCGAATTCTTTAAATAAGGCGCTGTTTTTTCAAAGCTGGTTTTATCTACGCCATAAACAGGGTTATCAATGGTAGCATCTCCTAAATTTGCAGGTATTGAGCCATGTGCATCATCGGTAATATCAGCAATGGTTTGTACCCGGAAACCGGAATTTTTTATATCTTCCATTTCAAATAGCCGGGGTATATCTGCATCCCAGTACACGCCATTCATAATAATATCGGTATACGGTAAATATTGCTGAAACAAGCATTCAAATTCTTTCGGGTTTTGATGAAATTCAACTCTTGAATATTTACCGGTTTTCTTGTTTCGGTATAAATTATTCCCTTTTAAATGCACATAAACAGGATATTCAAAATCCCTGAAAAGATAATCTTCCGGGTCCACTTCATGAATGCCCATTAAATTCATTATTTCCAAAATACCATGTGCTACCCTTCCGCTTCCGGTAACGGCAATTTTTATGGGCGGTAAATGCAGGCCAAAATAAGTATGAATAAGGTATTGAAGGTTTTTGGAAGAATTTACCCTTTGCAAATTATATTTACCGGTACGGTTGCCAAATGCCATTATGCCGTTATGTGCACCCACAACACCGGCAAAAAAACCAAAGCCAATAATACGTGTACCATCAGAATGTTCCAGGCATTCATAATCAATTAACGTAATATTTTTTTGTACAATCGCCTGCAGCATTATTTTATTATAGGGCTGCAGTTTTTTGGTATGGCTAAAAAATAAATAAGTTTTATTGGACATGAGCATATTTACGGGCACTTCTTTAATGCCGAATAATATATCGCATCCACTTAAATCTTCCTGTGCTTCTACACCGGCTATTTTATACTCTGCATCGCTAAAACACCTTGTGGCGCTGGTTTGTACAATTATTTTAATATCTGTTCTGTTCTTATGTACCCATTTGCATTGTGCAGGTGTAAGCGCAACCCTGTTATCGGCAGGTACTTTGCCTTCCCTTATTAAACCAATATATAGCATAGCAAGTTGAATTGTGTGCGCAAGTTAACCCGTAAGATGGGAAAATGTTAACTTTGCAACATGAATTATTTTGAATTATTTGATCTCCCGTTTAGGGCAAGTATTGACCATACAGGTGTGCAAAAAAAATACATTCAACTGCAAAAAAAATTTCACCCCGATTTTTATACAAAGCTTAGCCATGACGAGCAGGAAGATGCTGAAAACCAGTCGGCACATATTAATAAAGCCTATGGCATTTTTAAAGATAAAAATAAAACGCTTGAATATTTTTTAAGGCAAAAAGAAATTATTGAGCATGATGAAAAGTTTAACCTGCCCAATGATTTTTTAATGGAAATGCTCGAAATAAATGAAGCCATTACCGAAAAAGAAAATGCCGCTGAACTGGTAAATGAATGGCAGCAAAAGCTGGAAGATGAAGTAAGAGATATATTAAAAAGTCAGGATCATATTGATTATTCTGCTGAAGATTTAAGCAGGCTAAAGACCTATTATTATAAGAAAAAATATCTTCTGCGTATTTTGGACAGGTTGGCCGATTGACGTAATATTGCACCCCGTTTCAAAAATTGCCCAGGTGGCGAAACTGGTAGACGCACCGTCTTCAGGTGGCGGCGCCGCAAGGTGTGCTGGTTCGAATCCAGTCCTGGGCACATAAAAAATTTTTTGAATAAGCGGGGGTATGCCCAGGTGGCGGAATTGGTAGACGCAGCAGACTCAAAATCTGCCGTTCGCAAGGATGTGCTGGTTCGATTCCAGTCCTGGGCACAAAGCTCTGATATTTGTCAGGGCTTTTTTTATAATGGCCTATTTTGTGTACATTTTGTATGCTGCAGATTTTGACAAATTTTATATTGGCCAAACAGCAGATGTTGATGAAAGGCTTTTACGGCATCCTTAAAAAAATAAATAAAGTATTTACTATTTTAGTTATATTTACAGGTACTTCCCTAATTTTTATTTTTAACTAAGTAAATGAGAACATTACTACCTGTAGTACTTGTCTTAACTTTCGGGTTCCCGTCAAAAGCTCAAAACCATACTATAGATAGTCTTAACATGCAATTGGGCAAGGAAAATAATAGTGAGAAAAAACTGGAAATATTATCCTTACTTACCGATGAAAGCTTTAATACCAGCTTTGAAGAAGCCAAGTTTTATGCTTTAAAAGGCGTTACACTTGCCGATAATACCAACAATAGACAATGGCAACCCAGGTTTTACGAAAAACTGGGAAGAATGTACGCCAACCTGATGATGCTTGATTCTGCAACCTATTTTTTTGATAAGGCATTAAATGGCTATACCATAATAAAAGATAATAAGGGGCAGGCAACCACTTATTTTAAAATTGGCTGGGTGCTAAAGCGAAAAGGTAAAATAAAACAGGCAATGGAGGAAGACCTTAAGGCGATGAAAATAATGGAACAGCTCAACGATAAAAATGGCATAGCTGGCGCAATGAACCGGGTATCGGAAGATCTGTTTCGGCAGGAAAGGTTTGATGAAGCATTAGAGTATGCGGTAAAAAACATTGCCTTCTCCAAAAAAAATAAATTGTACGAAGAACTTTCCTTTGCCTACAGAGCTGCAGGTGATGTAAAAATTGCCATGGCAAGTCCCTCAATAGCATTAGCCTATTACGACTCGGCAATGCTTATAATGAAGCAAATCAATGCATCAATTTTTACCGTGTTGAATATTAGGAACGACAGGGCCAATGCCATAAAACGTATGGGCAATTATAAAGAGGCCCTTGCTGAATATACTGCCTGTTTAAAAAAGGCCGAAGAAGTAAATTACGAAAACAGTATTTACGTATGTTTAGCCAATATAGGCGAAACCAATATGATGCTGGGCAACTATCCTGAGGCATTAAAATATCAGCTCAAAACCGTTGCCTTACAGGAAAAAACACATGACCTTTCAAACCTTACAGAAAATTACGAACACGTAAGCAGTATTTATGAAAAAATGGGTGATTATGTAAATGCACTCAAATACCAAAAGCTTTCCCGTAAAATGCGGGACAGTACAGCCAAGATAAAAAGCGATATCGAGATGTCCGAACTGCTCACCCAATTTGAAACCGAAAAAAAAGATAAAACCATTGCCCTTCAGGTTTCTAAAATTTCTCAGCAAAAGAAAACACAAACTCTTTATATTATTTTAGCAGCCTTACTGGTTTTTATTTTATTTGGTTTGTTTTATTCTTACCAAAAGCGCAGGAAAAAAAATCAACTGCTCATAAAGCTCAACGGTCAGTTGGATGTAAAGAATAAGCAAAATGAGCTTTTGCTAAAAGAAATACATCACCGGGTAAAAAACAACCTTGAGCTGGTGAAAAGCCTGCTGGCGTTGCAATCGGCAAAGCTAAGCGATGCAGCATCAAAAGACGTAATGCTCCAAAGCCAAAGCAGGGTACAATCTATGGGCATCATTCATCAGAAACTTTACCAGGGCGAAAACCTGGGCAGCATTGAAATGAAAGATTATTTTATAAATCTGGGAGAAGGCATTTTGGATACTTTTAATGCAGAAGATAAAGTGAAAATTGAGTATGCTATGGACAAACTTGAACTTGATGTAGATACAGCGGTGCCCATTGGATTAATAGTAAACGAACTGCTCACCAATTCACTAAAATATGCTTTTCCGAATAATAATAACGGAAATATTTCTATAAGCTTGTATAAAACTTACCCGGAAACCTTAACTTTAAAAGTTGCCGATAACGGTGTAGGGAAACAATTTGGACAGGCCACTAAGGGAACCGGATTTGGCTCTCAGCTAATTCAATTACTTACACAGCAGTTGAATGGCAACATGGTTGAAAAAACAGATTCAGGAACAAAAGTTGAATTTCAATTTCACATTAATACAGCAGCATAATGGGTATTCCGGCAAAAATACTAGTGGTGGAAGATGAAATGGTAATTGGTGCAAATATTTCACTGGAGCTAACCAATATGGGATTTGAAGTAACAGGTATTGTACCTCGAGGAGAAGAAGCGCTGCACCATATAAAACAAAACCCACCCGATATTGTTTTGCTCGACATTCAACTTAAAGGGAAAATAGATGGCATAGAAACAGCGCAGATAATGCAAAAAGAATTTAACATACCTGTTATTTACCTTACTGCAAATGCAGATAATTTTAATTTTAACCGGGCCAAAATTACCCACCCTTATGCCTTTATTTCCAAGCCCTACAAAAAACTCGATTTACAAAGAGCCATTGAACTTACAGTGCTACAAATACAGGCCGAAAAAACCCCGCAAAAAACCAATGGCGGCAACGAAGTGCTGGCCTATATTTTAAGTGACTATCTTTTTGTGCGCAATAACGACAAGCTCGTAAAAGTAGAAATTAAAGACATATTTTATATTGAAGCCGAACGCAATTATTGCCGAATTTATTCAAAAGATAAAGAATACCTGCTGGTAATGACTTTAAAAGAAATGGATGAAAAGTTGCCGCAAAAACATTTTATAAGGGTACATCGTTCCTTTATTGTAAACCTCTCCAAAATTGACGAAATCTCCACAAGCCATATCGTTATTGGCAAAACAGCCATTCCTGTAAGTAAAGCCTTAAAGGAGGAATTGCTCAACAGGCTCCAAACTTTATAGATCATTTTTTTTCTGGTAACTAAATACATGAGTTGGTACAGTATTTTAAGGCTTTCGTCCTATATCACTTTTTACTCCCTATATAATTGTCTTACTTAGAAGCCTAATTCAATGAGCTACACTTTTTAAAACCACTGGTAAACAATCCTGTTTAAAGTGGCACAACCAAGTACACATCATAATTGTAACCGGGTATGAAAAAAGCAGGTATTATTGGTGGGGCAGGTTTTATTGGTAGTTATATCACCAAAGAATTTTTAGAAAATGGCTTTACTGTAAAAGTTTCCGTTACCGATATTTCAAAACAGGCAAAATACCAGCACTTAACTGAACTGGAGCTTTCAGGCAACCTCTACATTACCGAAATGAAGGTGGAAAATAAAGGCCAATTGGAGCATTTTGTGCAGGATTGCGACATCGTAGTGCATTGCGGTACTCCATTTCAACTTGAAGTAAAAGACCCGCAGGCAGAATTATTTGAACCCATAGTTAAAGGCACAGAAAATTTTCTTGAAGTAATCAATAAAACCCTATCCGTAGAAAAAGTAGTAATAGTAGCTTCTGTGGCATCCTATAATTCAAATTTTCCTATGCCGCCCGATGGAAAATCACCCGAAGAATCTTTTGATGAAAGCCAAGAAAAATTTATGAGCACAGACAGTCATCCTTACGGGCAGGCAAAGTATATGGCCAACCAGGTTGTAGATAAATTCATCAAAGAAAATAATAGCCTGCATTTTGAAATTTCTACTGTTTCGCCGGTTATGGTTTTTGGAAAATCTTTATCCGGCAGGGAAGATTCTACCTCTACCGGTATGCAGTACTTTATTCAAAAAATGATTGCACCCAACGAAAGCATAAAATTCTTTTATAAAATAGATGCCTTTTTTGCTATTGTGGATGTAAAGGATGTGGCAAAAGCTATTTATAAAACAGCAATAACAAAAGGCCTGCACGGTAAAAATTATTTGCTCAGCAGTGAAACATGGCGTGTTTCGGATGTAAACCGTATGCTGAACCTTATGGAGCCGCTGCATAAACCTTTGATTGTTTACCAGAATAAAATGGCCGAAGAAGATTTAGGGGTAGCCTTTAAACCTGTTAAACAAACACTATTCAATTATGTCATTTAACGCCCTTCAGTTTAGTAATACATTTTTAAAACATTCAAAAACAAAAATCATGAAAAAGTTACTGCTGTTATTTTCATTGGCAATTCCGATGTTGCTTTGCGCCCAAACAAAAGCGCCCAAAAAAAACAAACTCACCGTTATTACTTTGCACCCATTGCAAAATGAAACAGAAAATTTTGAGAAAGGCCTTGCGCTCCATAATAAAACCTTTCACTCCGGCGATGCAGCCATAGATATTTATCAGGTGCTTGTAGGTGATAGAACCGGCGAATTTCACTTTGTTTACCGAAACCTTTCTACCTGGGCAGAAGTTGAAAAAGGCTTTAATGCAGTTGAAGCCAAAGACCATTCAGCCGATTGGGAAACTAATGTTGGCAAATATCTCAACGACAAAACTGCACGCTATTTTTATGAACAAAGCGACGATAGCTATATGTCGCCTAACATGGCAGACATGAACACAAAGCTACTGGGTATTTATTTCATTGAACTCAATAATGGTATGGAAGATGATTTTTATGCCGGTTAAAAAAAGATTAAAGAAATGTACAAAAAAGCTAACTCTAAAAATTACTACCAAATCATGAGCAGGTCTTTTGGCAGCAATAGCCAGGTGGCCGTAGTTTTTCCACTGCCCGATGGATGGGCATCTTTTGAGCCAAAACCCGATGATGACTGGTCTAAATTATTTAAAGTGGCTTTTCCAAAAGAAGATTTCAAGTTGTTTATTAAAAAGTTTAATGCCACTCAAAAATCTTTCGAGTCACTGGTAGTGAAACACCGTGCAGATTTAAGCTCGCCCAACTAATGCATAACCCGGTTTTAGGCATTTGTCTCAAAACCGGGTTGTTCTTAAGAATTTTAATTAGTCAAACAATAATATTAAATAAAATGAAATCTGGAATTTTAGCAATACTATTATTTTCTACAATAATGCTTGCTGGATGTAATGAAGCGGCCAAAAAAAAACCAATAGATGCAAATACTGATACAAACAAGGTAACTATTGCAGATACAACCAAACAACCGGAAATGAATATCTCCGATGTAGTGCAATTCCATATCAGTGTAAAAGATTATACAACATGGAAAAATATTTTTGATTTGGATTCTGTTGCCAGGAAAGCCAGTGGGCTAAATTTAATTGTAATAGGCCGTGGAATGAACAAATCCAATGACCTTACCATTTACTTAAGCGTATCCGATCGGCAAAAAGCCAAAGATTTTGCAAACAGCCCCAGGTTAAAAGAGGTGAGGGAAAAAGCTGGTGTTATCTCAATACCTGATGTAAATTATTATCATATACTAAGGTTTAACCCTGATGCAAAAGAAAAACTTTGGGTAGTTGTAACGCATAAAGTAAAAGATTTTGGCGCATGGCTTAAAGTTTTTGATGCCGAAGGTGCAGCAACAAGGTTAAGCCAGGGCTTTGATGATGTGGTTTTGGCAAGAGGTATCGACGACAGCAATAACGTTCAATTGGTGTTTGACATTAAAGACCTTACTAAGGCAAAAGCAGCTTTAGCATCGGAAGAAAAGATAAAATTAATGGAAAGCGCCGGTGTAATAGGTAAGCCTTCAATTGAATTCTACAATACTGCCGAATAACGGGATATACTAATTAAGTATCATAAAATTCTTTGTGCTTTTTAATGCCAAGTCAAAGCCAAAAAAGGCATAAAACCAGAACAGGATTTATATTTTATATTCTAAACATTTAAACTTAAAAAAAAATGAACAACAATTATTTTCAAAAGCTAAAATTTTTAATCCTCGGCTTGCTTGTCTCTGTAATGGGCATTAGCCAGGTAAAAAATGTAATTTCCACCCAAAGGGTTTTTCCAAAAATTGATAAAGTAGCAGAGTTTGAAAAAGCCATTGCTGCACATGCCAAAAAATTTCATAGCGGAGAGCAAGGCTGGCGTGTATTTTCCATAGAATCCGGGCCCGATTTTGGAGGTTATCAACTTACAGAAGGCCCAACCAGCTGGGATGCCCTGGATACCCGTGGTGACCTGGGCGCCGAGCACATGACAGACTGGAATAAAAACATTGCCATTTATTTAACCGATAGAACAACAAACAGCTATTCAGTTTTTGAAGAATCTTTAAGCTCTGTAAGCCTGGGTGATGTTTCTGATAAAATACAGGTTACCCATGTGTATCCTAAAATAGGTAAAGGCGCAAAAGTAAGATCAATTTTAAAAAACCTTAAAGCAGTTTGGGCAGCAGATGGTTCATCAGTTGCCGTGTATTCTTCCAATGCTTCCGGGCACGGCAAATTTGCAATTGTTACAAGATTTAAACAAGGGTTAAAAGAAAAAGCAAAAGGCTTTCGTAAGCCTTTTAAAGAAACTTATGATGGCGTATATGGCGAAGGGGCTTATGATACCTATTCCGAAGATATCAACAGGTACGCCCAGGAAGCATGGAGTGAATTGCTTTTTTTGAGAAAAGACCTGAGTTCTAAATAAAGAGGTAATTCAAAGTTGGTTTGAAACATTTGTATTCATTCTTAGCAAAAAAATTGGCAGATTTATATTTAAAAGAGTTAATCATTACAGATGTTTCAAACCTTCTATTTATTCACTTTTATAATTTACTCAAATGAAAAAATATTATTTCTTTACCATACTTGCTGTAGCAGGTATGGTATCAGCCTTTGCCCAAAAAAAAATCAATGGAAACATTTACATTACCCACCCGGCTATTACAGTTGTTGAAGAGTTTGGCAAAGCCTTTGAAGCAGGAGATTCTGCAAAAATGGCCAGTTATTTAACCGCTGATTTTAAGTTTTTTGATGGCACTTCCAATCTTAACAACTTTGGAGAAGTAGGCAAAGCACAGTTTTTATCGGATGCAGCAAGTTTTAAAAACAGGTTTGACTATTTCAAATTTACCAATTTTCCAGGCAGCTATCCCGATGCATTAGAATATCAAAAAGACAATAAGAATAGTGAAGTAACAGTTATCACCTGGAATTCAATTAGTGGTGTTCATAAAAAAACCGGTGTAAAAATAGATGCTGCCGCACATTATAATTTTACCCTTACCAGCGATAATAAAATAAAAAGAATGCTGGAATATGCCAACTCAAAAGTGTTTGATGAAATAAGGGCTGGTTTTACCACCCGTACCAACGGTACCATTTACAACCACCACGAAAACATCAATACCGTTCGCAAATCAATGTATGCTTTTGAAAAAGGCGATGTGGACAAAGCCCTGAGTTATTTTGCCGACAACGTAAAATTTTTTGACATTAATTGGCCATTTGACTCAAGTATCAATAAGGCCCAGGCAAAAGCAGACTGGCAACAATTCATCAATGATTATGAAATTATAAAAATAGAAGAAGTAGGATACCCGGATTACCTGCAGTACGAAATAGGAAACGGCCGTGAGGTACTGTCCTGGTGGAAATACTTCCTGGTACGTAAATCAGATAAAAAGAAACTCACCGTTGCATTTCATTTTTCTGACAGCTTTAACGCAGAAGGTAAAATAACCAGCGAAGTTTCGTATTATGGCGCTGATTTTTTTAAGAAATAGTATCTATAAGTTCAACTATTTTACTGGGCAAAGCCGTAATTGAATTTGAATTTTTGTAACTTATCTTATTTACCCTGTGCTAATTCAGTAAGGAAGCGTTTTAACAGTTAATGGCCAAAGTTTATACTTTGGCTTTTTTTTTGAATATTTATTTATAAGCCTGGTAGAAAAATCTGTTAATATTAAAATTATTTCTTGCTGGTTACAGGTTTACACCCAATTTTGTAATTCCATTGGCGCTTACAGCAAAGTCCAATGCCCTAATCAAAATTATTTTATGGAACTTCTGATAGTAGATGATAACAAAATTGCACGAACAACTCTTCGGCAAATGGTTTCTCAAGTGAAGGAATTAACGGTTGCGGGTGAATGTGCAACTTCAATGGAAGCCTATAATTTTTTACAGGGAAAAACCGTTGACTTACTATTGCTCGACATTGAAATGCCTGGCATGAACGGTTTAGAACTTACTCACTCACTGGGAAGCAATAGCCCGGTTATTGTATATACTACTTCAAAAAAAGAATATGCCACACAGGCATTTGACTTGAATGTTGCCGACTACCTGCTAAAACCTGTAAGCGTTCCCAGGTTTATTCAGGCAATAGAAAAGGTAAAAGAGATTTTGGAAAGCAGGAAAGAAAAAGTAACCATGAGCGAAGAAGAATTTATTTTTATACGTGACTCTAATATAGTGCGCCGCTTAAAAGTAGATGATATCCTGTATGCAGAGGCAATGGGTGATTACGTAAAACTGCATATTGGCCAAAAATATTTTGCCATTCACTGCACACTTAAAGCAGTGGAAAGCCGCCTCTCCCCTGCTAAATTTATAAGGGTACACCGCTCCTATATTATTAATGTTGGCAAAGTTGAAACAATACAGGATGGGGCATTGGTTTTAAACGGCAAACCCATTCCGGTAGCCGATGCTTACAGGTTGGCGCTTAACCTTAGGTTAAATATACTTTAACCCAAGCGGCTTGTTATTTTTTCACCGATAGGTTTTCCTTAATCACCTATTCGATACCTCAATTGTTTCTTAGCTATATTAGGTTTGCTATTGCTACTTACTCTGTAACAAAAAAACAACTCAGTAATACTGAAATGAAAGCTAAACAAATTATCGAGTTATTTGTTTCTACTATAATACTGGTAATTTTATTCTATTGGCTTTTAAATATTATTGATCACCATGCTGTTCCAAGGCAACTCACACTTCCTATTGTTTTTATTATTGCAGATATTGTATTTCTTGCGGTATTTTTTGTTAAGCTTATTAAGCCGGACAAACAACAGCATAACCTGTAATACGATTTAGCGTAAATTGCAGAAATAAATATTGATGAACCGCTATTTAAGATATATCATACCGGTTGTTTTTATCATTGCCGTTTTACTCATTGTATTTCTCCAGTTTATTTCCAACCGAAGTATCAACCGCCTGGTAAATGGCAATGAGGAAATGCTTAATGGTTTTGAAATCAATAATACTTTACGAAACCTCCAAAACGGGGTTTTGACTATGGAGAGCAAAGTAAAAGGTACGGTAATTCGTGGAGCTGAAATTAACGATGGACATATTGCAAATGAAATTAGCAGCCTAAACAAAATGCTCGATAGTTTATACAAAATGCCGGGCAGTAACTTAATATTGCCCCAATTAGCAATGTTAAGGGATTTAGTGAACCGCAAAATCAATACAGATACCCAAATACTCGACACTTTCCGGCTTAGCGGAAAAGTTTTTGCCGAAAATATAGTTAAATCAAATAAGGATAAACAACTTACCGATTCTATTCGTTTTGTTTGCAATCAAATAGACGGCTTACACCGTAATAAAGTTATTGCGGCTATGAAAGAAGCCGATTATAACGGGTTGCAGGCAAAAACATTGGGAAGAATTATTGCCATCATTGCCATTTTGGCTTCGCTATTCACTTTTACTTATATCGCCTTTAAAGTAAAGGAGCAGCAAAAACTTATTGACCGCTTAAACATTTCCGAAAAAAAAGCAAATACTGCTGTTAAAATTAAAGAGAACTTTCTTTCCAACATGAGCCATGAAATTCGCACCCCAATGAATGCCATTTTGGGTTTTACTGCATTGCTGTATAAAAAACAAATGGATGAAAGTTCTAAAGAATATTTACAAGCCATAAAAGTATCGGGCGATAATCTGCTCACCATCATCAATGATATACTTGACCTATCAAAAATTGAGTCAGGCATGATGCGGATAGAAAAAGCGCCTTTCAAAATACGAGAAGTAATTAATACGATTAAAGATATGCTGAGCAATAAGGCCGTTGAAAAAAATATTTCACTACAAATAAAATCAGATGACAACATACCGGAAATATTAGAAGGTGATGCAGTAAAGCTTACACAAATTTTAGTAAACCTTGTGGGTAATGCAATAAAATTCACCAGTAAAGGAATGGTAAGTGTTCAACTATTAAATAAAGGTTTTCAAAAACATAATTTCTTATTGGGTATTATTGTTTCCGATACCGGAATGGGTATTGAAAAAATGCAGCAAACTCAAATTTTTGAACGTTTTCAGCAGGCAGACGATACTATTACAAGGCAGTATGGCGGAACGGGACTTGGGCTTTCCATTGTAAAAGACCTTGTACAATTGCAAAACGGAACTATAAATGTGGAAAGTGAAATTGGCAAAGGCTCCTCTTTTATACTTAGCATCCCCTATACAATTTCCAGAATGCAAACTCATACAACTGCTCCCTTTACAGGGCAAACTGGTAACCCGTTTATCATTTTTGAGAATAAACGCATTCTTATAGCTGAGGATAATGAAATAAATCAATTGTTATTAAAACATTTACTTAAAGAATGGAACCTGGATTATGATATAGCTTTGAATGGAAATGAAGCAATTGAATTGCTCACACAAAAGAATTTTGACCTTATTTTAATGGACTTACAAATGCCCGAAATGGACGGCTACACTGCTACAAAGCATATAAGGGAAGTAATGCATTTAAAAATCCCGATTATTGCCATTACTGCCCATGCAATGGCTGGTGAAAGAGAAAAATGCATGGGTTTTGGTATGAACGAATATATTTCAAAACCTTTAAGAGAAACTGAATTATTGAACCTCATCCTGTATTTTATTGGCAAACAAACTACGGAAATGCCGAATGTTATGAAACGTAACACAATACCCCAATTTTCATTTGCTTATATCCAACTTGATTATTTAAAGGAACTGAGCCAGGGCAATATTGCATTTGAAAAAGAAGTAACCAGCCAGTTTATAGAGGCTTTACCAAATGCACTATCAGTAATAAAAAGTGCATGGGAGTGCAATAACCTGGAAGCAATAAGGCAGCAGGCACATAATTTTAAAACCACAATTTCTATTTTTGGCCTCAATGAAAAACTCAATCCCTGGTTGGACTATTTAGAGCAGGGCAATCTTTCCCAGGAACTATTTACGCTATACTTTAATCCTCTTCATGAGTTTTGCTCTAAAGCACTCGATGAAGCCAGGCAGTTTTACCAAAGCTTCAGCTAATCCATCATTTCCAGCAGCCATTTCCATTAATTTATTACTTTTTAAAAAAAGTGTACATTGTTTATTCCCTTTTCACCGATGGAAATTGCCCAATCACCTATTTATCAATTTAAAACTTTTTTGCCGGTTGTAGGTTTACACTACAAAGACAAAAAATGATACATCAATCTTTGCTTCATCAATTTGATTATTCTATACCTGCAACTTCTGAAACTTATGCAGGTCCATTAAAAGTTTGTGGTAAAAAACTTGCAAGTCATTTGCCTTTGCTAAAAATGAAAATTGATTTTTTAACCGGCACAATGAGAATAGATGCAGACAGGCGTTTTATTGCCCGGGAAGAGTTGCATCACAATTCTGGTTTTTTCACAAATTACCGGGAAAGAGTAATGATTGAAGCCATTATAAACTCATCAATTGAAATTAACCTGGCAGGAAATATATGTGATGGGCTTTTATTTCCAGTTGAAGGTAAAATAAATGATGGCAGTATTATATGTTCCTGTACCGGCATGATTATTTTGGAAGCTGGCTGCAATAATAATATTATACATTTAAATACCTGGATGTTGAATATTTACCTCTATAATGCACTGGAAGAAAATTTTGAAATTAAACTAAAACTTCCGCTGTATTACGCTTCCGTTTCTTCTCACAATAACTAAACATATATTTTTAAACAATCAAAATTAGAACAATGAAAAAAGTAATCTTTGCAGCAATAGCCTTAATGGGTTTAAGTACCGCAGGCCTTGCACAAACCAGCACAGCAGCCAAAACACAACCGGCAAAAATGCAGGTACCCAAAAAAGTAAGCGCAGCACAGGCGCTACAAAGTAAAGTTGCCACAGTGCATAAAACCACTCCCTCTTCTGCACCCGCCCAGGTAAAGCAGGTGGCAAGCAAAACCATCGCAAAAAATGCTGCAGCACCGGTTAAAAAAGATGGCACTCCAGACAGGCGCTATAAAGCCAATAAAAGGCTGGCAAAAAATCATCACATGAAAAAAAATGGCACTCCAGACAAAAGGTTTAAAGAAAACAAACAACCGAGTTGATGTTTGCCTCCAATCGCAAAGGCCCTGTGAGAAATTTTCGCAGGGCTTTTTTAATTAGTTTAGGCAATAGCCAAAACACCAATATAGCGTATTATCTATATTTTATGCCGTTTCGCCGATTAGTATATATTTTTAATTTACCCAATTATAGCTTTGTAAAAAAATGAGATTATGAAACACGTCAATTTAATTATCGTGGTTTGTTTTGCCCTCATAAATTCTTGTGTAGCACAAAACAAGCCCGATTTCAGGAACTTTCAATGGGGTGATTCTATTGAAAAAGTACAAAGCGGTGAAGCAGCTCAAAATGTATTAAAAGATAACGACGATATGTTGCAATATAAAGACCAGCTGGGAGGTTTCACTTGTGATGTAATGTATATTTTTAATGAAAACAATAAGCTGATAAGTGGCAATTACAGGTTTAGCAAAAAATATTCAAATATGCAACTCTATGTGCAGGATTACAATTCATTTAAATATTTGCTCATGCAAAAGTATGGCAAACCTGCACTGGACCAGGAAAACTGGAGCACTAAAGCAACACCCGGAAATAGCAATGCAACTGTAGGGCAGGCAATTGCCGATGGTACCCTTTCTTTAATTACAGAATGGCATACGGACCGAAGTACCATACAAATAATGCTCAACCATAATGGCAACCAACCACTTTTGCAAATATATTATACAGCTAAAACCTTAAATGAAATGGAAAATAAAGCAGCGATGCAAAAAGCATTAATCAAACTTTAGAAAAGCAGAAATAGTAATTGCAGCCCTGGTTTTGTTTGAATTTGCCAATGATTGAAGCAAAAAGCAGCAATTACTTTAACCCACAATTATATTTATAAAATTTTAAAAAATCTTATCATGAAAAAGTTAATACTGTCAATTATCGTTACTTTTTTTTACGCATCTCTTGTATATGCACAAACCGAATCTGTTTTAAAAAGCGAAATAAAAACCAATAAAACTGCTAAAAAAATTTATAAAGATAAAAAAAGGCAAGATAGAAAAGAACTGAGAGCTTTAGAGGGTACAAAAGTAAGTGAACAGGCTTTGCAACAGTTTACCCGTGATTTTGGGAATCTGCCTGTATTAAAAGCATATAGAAGTTACAATTTTGATGAAATTACCTTTGTACAAAATGGTATACAATCAAAAGCATATTATGATGGAGATGCTCAACTCGTTGGCACAACGCATACTATAGCCTATACCAATTTGCCCGCCAATGCACAAAAAAAAATCAATAAGCTGTATAAGGCATACAAAGTAATGGAGGTAATACTCTTTGATGACAATGAAGCCAATGAATCTGATATTTGGTTTTACAATACCAGGTTTAATGATGCAGACTCCTATTTTGTAAGGTTGCAAAATGCCAATAAAAGAATAATTGTGCAGGTAGATCTGAACGGCGATATAAGCTATTTCGCTTCTTTAAAGTAAGCGGCATTTTTTTTTATTCAGGGAAAGGGATAATCAATAATGGGTAAAAGCTGCAAGTTTAAAACACTTGCAGTTTTTTGTATAAAATATTTGCAGATCTTCTTCATAAACAAAACGGAAAGTATACACAAGGGCAGGCACTACCTTACCAGTTCTTTACCTTTAAAAAAAGCTATTGCTAAGGGTTATTAAGCTATTCATCTTGCTAAAATACCTATTATAACATTTTTTATATTAAATAAAAAAATAGCTTTATTGTTGAAAATAATTATGAAAAGTCTAAAACTATATACAATGAAATACAATACAGGCAAAAGTTTTTTCTGTATTTTATTTGCAGGGCTTTTTCTATCTGGATGTACCATATCCAGCCATCCAGAAAAAGCCACCGCTGTTAATTTTGCCGCTTATAAATCCTTTGCATGGGCTGTTGCTGCAACGGCACAAATAGCAGACAGGTTAGATAACGATATCATAGATAACAATATTAAAAACTCAGTAAGCCGTCAATTAATACAAAAGGGCTGGTTGGAAACATCATTCAACCCCGATGTATGGCTCGACTATACCATTGCCGTAGATAAAGGCAGCCGTAAGGAAACGGAACCGGTTTACCGATATCCACACACTCAGTATTTTTTTGGGCGGAGGAGAATTTACAGTATATAGGATCCCGGCGCTTTAGTTGGCTATCGCTCCCAAAATGTACCATTTAAAACCGGCGAATTGCCCATAAATATGATGGATGCAAAAACCAATAAGCTTATTTGGCAAGGTTGGGCAAAAGGAGAAATCAATTCTTTGCATGTTACCTCTAAAGATGTGGATACCCGGGTGAAATCTATTTTTAAAAAATTTGATTACCCTGAAACTAGCTAGCAAGAACTTTTGAAAAGCATGAGAGGTAAAAGCTCCGTAATAATGCGGGGCTTTTTTATATTAATTAGTGTAATGTATATTGATTTTGCTTTTACAAACTTGTTTCTACCTGCCAATTGCACTAACTTGCCGCTATTGCAATCTCATATGAATAATTTAGAAAAAAACAAAAACGAAGATGCCCTAAAACTGGCATGGAGCGATGTTAAGCAAAAGCTGGATAAAATATTTGAAGGTGGTGGAGCAAAAGCAGCGGCTAAGCAAAAAGAAAAAAATAAATTAACAGCACGGCAGCGCATTGCTTATTTATGCGATAACGATAAGCCTTTTATAGAATTGGGTGCCTTTGCCGGTTATAATATGTATGAAGAATATGGCGGTTGCCCGGCAGGTGGTACAGTAAGCGGTATTGGCTATATTAGCGGCAGACAATGTATGGTAGTGGCAAACGACCAAACAGTTAAGGCAGGCGCATGGTTTCCTATTACGGGCAAAAAAAACCTTCGTATGCAGGAGATTGCCATGGAGAACAGGTTGCCGGTGATTTATATTGTGGACAGTGCAGGTGTATTTCTTCCCATGCAGGATGAAATTTTTCCCGACAAAGAACATTTTGGGCGCATTTTCCGCAACAATGCAAAAATGAGTGCAATGGGTATTACACAAATTGCAGCCGTTACCGGCGCTTGTGTAGCAGGCGGCGCTTACTTACCCATTATGAGCGATGAAACTTTGATGGTGGAAGGGAACGGCTCAATTTTTCTTGCCGGGCCATACCTCGTTAAAGCGGCTATTGGGGAAGATGTAGATTCAGAAACATTGGGTGGTGCGGCAACACATACTGAAATTTCCGGCATAGCAGATTATAAATTTAAAACTGAAGAAGAATGCCTCGATGAAGTAAAACGACTGGTGGGCAAACTAGGCGAATCACCAAAAGCAGGTTTTAATAAAATTGAAAAACTTGAGCCGGCTGTGGATGCAGATGAAATATTTAAAGTGATGTCTCCGGGAAATACCAAACCTTACAATGTAATGGACATAATTAATTGCATTGTAGATAAAGAAAGTTTTGATGAATTTAAACAGGATTATGGAAAAACGATAGTATGTGGCTATGCCCGTATAGATGGCTGGGCCGTGGGTATTGTTGCCAACCAACGGCTTATTGTAAAAAGTAAAAAAGGCGAAATGCAGTTAGGCGGTGTTATTTACAATGATAGCGCAGATAAATCGGCAAGGTTTATTATGAATTGTAACCAAAAGAAAATCCCCCTATTATTTTTACAGGATGTTACGGGTTTTATGGTAGGCAGCAGAAGCGAACATGCAGGCATTATAAAAGATGGCGCCAAAATGGTAAATGCAGTTGCCAATTCTGTGGTACCTAAAATTACCATCATTACCGGTAACTCTTATGGCGCAGGTAATTATGCCATGTGTGGCAAAGCTTATGACCCAAGGTTTATTTATGCCTGGCCTTCGGCAAAAATTGCGGTAATGGGTGGCGAGCAGGCAGCAAAAACCATGTTGCAAATTCAAGTTGCCGGTATGAAGGCAAAGGGCGAAGAAGTATCTGCCGAAAAAGAAAATGAAATTTTAAAAAAGATTACAGAAAAATACGAAAAGCAAACCAAGCCGTTTTATGCAGCTGCAAGGCTATGGGTTGATGCTATTATTGATCCTGCACAAACCCGTATGATGATTTCGGAGGCCATTAAAGCAGCCGATAATAATGCTGAAATACACGGTTTTAAAACCGGTGTTTTCCAGGTATAATTTTATCAGCATATACTTCATTTCAAATTTTTTTTGATGGACCATATTACTATTTATACAGATGGCTCTTCAAAGGGAAACCCAGGCCCTGGCGGCTTTGGGGCAATACTCATGTTTGGGAAACATTCAAAAGAAATTTCTATGGGCTACCGGTTTACAACCAATAACAGGATGGAATTGATGGCCGTACTTGCCAGCCTCGAAGCTTTGAAAAAAAATGATCTTCCTTTAACGATACACAGCGATAGCCAGTATGTTGTAAAAGCCATTAATGAAGGTTGGCTCAATAATTGGATAAAAACAGGTTTTAAGGGAGGTAAAAAAAATAAAGACCTTTGGGTAAAATATTTTCAGCTCTCCAAAAAATTCAAAATTAAAATACAATGGGTTAAAGGTCACGCCGATAATCCTTATAATAACCGTTGCGATGAATTGGCAACAACGGCCGCAGATGGCAAACACCTTTTGATAGATGAAGGTTATGAAAACCAGGTTGGGAATTAATAAAAACTGCTACAAACGCCTGCTATAAGGCCTTTCAAAAAGTTTTCAGTAAAAGCCCTATAGTAGTTTTACGATTAAGGCAATAGTAGCCATCCCATAAATACATCAGGTTATTTACGATGCACAATGTAATAAACGCAATGTTAAAAAAGGGCAATATCACTCTTGTTTACTTATGCTTACTGCCGCATCTTTGTACCAGAAGTTGATTGATAGCGATTAAATATCAATCATTATCCAAAGTTCCTGAATAAAGCCAAAATGCTTACCAATATCCAATAAGCGAAAAGCTGTAAAATTCAATATCAGTCAACTTCTATTTTAAATAAAAAAAGTTCTTTTAAATATTTTGTTCGTTTTAATGTCATATTGATATCCTTGTAAAAACCAACCAATATCAAATGAAGCCTATGCTGTAAAAAGCGATGATGGCAAAAACCAAAACCAACTATCCCGTAAAAACAAGAGCGGTTCTCTTATAAAACCATTCTTTATCCAAAGCCGGTAAACCACCGGTAAGAAAAACCAAAACCAATATCCATGCAGCCTATGCCGGTTATAATAACTGAGCGATGATGGCAAAAACCCTGAAACACTGAAACCAGGATAACTCATTTAGATTATATATGAGCCCCCTCAGAAGATAATCATCCTGAAAAAACCATAAGTGTTATTTCCTTTTTGGAAAACTTCCACAGCCTATTAGCATAATGCGATTCCTGTGGAAGTTTTCATTTTTATTTATACCACAGCTCCATCTTCCACTAAATCCATTTCTACTTTAAGGTTTTGAATAATAAACTCCTGCCGCTGTGGCGTGTTTTTCCCCATATAATATTCAAGTAATTGCTGAATATGGTCGCCCTGCTCCATAATTACCGGCGCTTTTCGCATTTCGGGGCCAATAAATGCAGCAAACTCATCGGGGCTTATTTCGCCCAGGCCTTTAAACCTTGTTATTTCCGGCTTGCTGCCCAATTTTTTTATTGCCGCAATTCTTTGTGCATCGTTATAGCAGTAAATGGTTTCCTGCTTGTTCCTTACCCTAAAAAGTGGTGTTTCTAAAATATAGATATGGCCGTTTTTAACCAGGTCGGGAAAAAACTGCAGAAAAAAAGTCATGGTTAAAAGCCTTATGTGCATACCATCCACATCGGCATCAGTTGCAATTACAATGTTGTTGTAACGCAGTCCTTCATATCCGTCTTCAATATTAAGAGCATGTTGCAGCAAATTAAATTCTTCATTTTCATACACCACTTTCTTGGTAAGTCCATAGCTGTTGAGAGGTTTTCCCCTTAAACTAAAAACTGCCTGGGTATTAACATCCCTTGCTTTGGTAATGGAGCCACTTGCGCTGTCACCTTCTGTAATAAAAATGGTAGATTCCCTTTGCTTTTCTAAAATGGCTCCTTTGTCTTTTCCCGTAACCTCATCATTGTAATGAAACTTGCAATCCCTTAGTTTTTTATTATGCAGGTTGGCTTTTTTTGCCCTTTCGTTGGCCAGTTTTTTTATACCTGCCAGTTCTTTTCTCTCCCTTTCATTTTGCTCTATCCTTTTTTTTAGGGCTTCTGCTATTACCGGGTTTTTATGCAGATAATTATCCAGTTCTTTTAGTAAAAAATTACCTATAAAATTCTTCATACTTTCTCCGCCTTCACTCACATTTATTGAGCCCAATTTTGTCTTGGTCTGGCTTTCAAATACAGGCTCCTGCACCCTTACGGCAATAGCGGCACATATGCTTCCTCTTATATCAGCAGCATCATAATCTTTCTTAAAAAATTCCCTTATGGTTTTGGTATAGCCTTCTCTAAAAGCAGCTAAGTGAGTTCCGCCCTGCGTGGTAAACTGGCCGTTTACAAAACTGTAATATTCTTCGCCATATGTATTTTCATGGCTTAACGCCACTTCAATATCGTTTCCTTTTAAATGAATGATGGGATAACGCAATTCATCTTCGTTGGTTTTTCGTTGCAACAAGTCCAGCAGCCCGTTTTTACTCACATATTTTTTACCATTCAGGTTCATTATTAAACCTGCATTGAGGTAGCAATAGTTCCAAAACTGGTTGTCTAAATATTCCTGTACAAAATGATAATTTTTAAAAATAGTTTCGTCAGGAATAAAGTGTACCAAAGTGCCATTGCCTTCAGTAGTTTTGGCTTCTTTATGGTCTTTATTTAGTACGCCCCTGCTGAATTCGGCGGTCTTTTCTTTGCCTTCCCTAAAAGCGGTTACTTTAAAATAATTACTCAATGCATTTACTGCTTTTGTACCTACGCCGTTAAGACCCACACTTTTTTGAAAAGCCTTACTGTCGTATTTTGCCCCTGTATTCATTTTACTTACAACATCTACCACTTTACCTAAGGGTATCCCACGGCCATAATCCCTTACCGTAATAGCTTTATTTTCTATAGTTACATCAATTTGCTTGCCGTGGCCCATGGTATGTTCATCAATACAGTTGTCTACAACCTCTTTAAGTAACACATAAATGCCATCATCGGGGCTGCTGCCGTCGCCCAACTTTCCAATATACATCCCGGGGCGCAAGCGTATATGTTCCTTCCAATCGAGGCTGCGGATATTTTCTTCGGTATAATCAAAGAAATTTTTTTCTTCTTTTGCCATGCTTTAAATTTTAAACCCTTTTACTTTTACAGGTGAAACTGCAATATAAAAAATGCTATCAAATTTAGTATTGTGTAATTACCCACAAGTGTTACTAATTTGTTTTCAATTTACAATTGCATACTTGCAGATATATAAAAAGGAAATATCATTTTTCCATTGGAAGTAAGCTGTGCAAAAACGATAGGATTTTTTTTTACGTCTATTACCTGGTAGTTATAAAGCCCGGATATTAGTTACCTTAGCCATTTAAAAAAAACAACAGATGAATTTAGATTTAAGCGGAAAAACAGCCATTGTTTGCGGCAGTACCCAGGGGCTTGGGTTTGCCTGTGCTGTAGAAATTGCATTGCTTGGGGCAAATGTAATATTAATGGCAAGAAATGAAGATAAGCTTAAACTGTGCCTGCAAAGTTTGGATGGTTCAAATGGCCAAAAGCATGATTATATAGTTGCCGATTTTGCTGATCCGCAACTGGTAAAAGCAGCAATGGAGCAATTTGAAAAAAAGCAAAAAACGGTGCATATTTTAGTAAATAACACAGGTGGCCCGGCTGGTGGAACCATTATGGCTGCTAAGGAAGAAGAATTTTTACAGGCATTTAATGCTCATCTTATTTGTAACCATATTTTGGTTCAGGCCCTGGTTCCCGGAATGCAGGAGGCAAATTTTGGAAGAATTATAAATATTATTTCAACTTCTGTTAAACAGCCAATACCCGGCCTTGGAGTGAGTAATACCATTAGGGCAGCAGTGGCAAACTGGAGTAAAACATTGGCCGGCGAATTGGGAAAATATGGTATAACGGTAAATAATGTGTTGCCTGGTTTTACAAAAACGGTAAGGGCAGATTATGTTATTAAAAAGAAAGCAACCGATACCGGAAAAAATGAAGCAGATGTAACAAAAGAACTGGTAGCAGAAATACCTGCAGGTAGAATGGGGATGCCCGAAGAGTTTGGCGCAGTTGTTGCGTTTCTTTGCAGCCCGGCTGCAGGGTATATCAGCGGCATTAATTTACCGGTTGATGGAGGCAGGACTTTATCTTTATAAAATCTTTTATTTTTTGGTTGGGTTACTTTTTATATTTTGCCCTATTAAAAAATAATTTTAACTATTCCAGAATTTTTATTCAAATTGCAAACTCTTTTTTTAATTTTTAAAAACACAACAACATGAAACTTTCTAAAGTATTATTTGCGTTGGTAATTGCCGCTACGGTGAGCTTTGTTAGCTGCAAGCCCAAAGATACCGACATTAAATCCGCAGTGGATAAAGCGCTTACTGCCAACCCTGATTTTGCCAAAGCAACAGTAGCCGTGGTAGATGGCGTAGCTACAATTAGCGGTGAAGTAAAAGACGAGGCAACTAAAGCGGCAATTGAAACTGCAGTAAAAGCAATAAAAGGGGTTAAATCAACTGTAAACAACAGCTCTGTTCCACCTCCTCCGCCAGCTCCGGTGGTTATTACCCAGGATGACCCGCTTACACAAGCCGTAAAAGATGCTATTAAAGATATTCCCGGCATTACAGCAACTGTAGAAGAAGGTGTGGTAAAAGTTGCAGGTAATATTACTAAAACTAAATGGACAGCATTAAAGAAAGCGCTTGATGCCCTTAATCCAAAAAAAGTTGATGGCTCTGGCCTCACAATTAAATAATTTTATAACCTTTAAACTTTTTTGAAAATGACTTTACAGGAAAAATATAAATCACTTACTGATGCAGCATCTGCTGCAGGTGTAACCAATTTGCAGGTTCGTGACCAGGATGGCGTACTCTATGTGGATGGAATTGCCCCTAACGGATCTGTAAAAGACCAGCTTTGGAATATTTACGATACCATTGACCCTAATTACCTTTCTGGTGATTTGGTGCTGGATGTAAAAGTTTCTGTTGATGCAAATGTTACTAAAGTAAAAGTAACTACAGAAAAATCTAACCTCAACATTAGAAAAGGCCCTGGCACAGACCAACCCATTGTAGGTAAAGCAGCGCATGGCGAAGTGATTACACTGGTAAGCCAGTCAAGTGAACAATGGTGGCTTGTGCGTACAGATGATGGCGAAGAAGGCTATGCTTATGCACAGTACCTTACTCCGGAGGCTTAATTAATATTTTTTTCAATTCTTTGAAGGGGACAATTTAATTTGTCCTCTTTTTTTTGAAATAACAAAGCTAACTTGCAAAAAAAAACTTATGAACATTTTACAAAACAAAACAGCATATATTACCGGTGGCAGCAAAGGTGTAGGGTATGGCATCGCCAAAATATTACTTCAAAATGGTATGAATGTGGCCATTACCGGCCGTAACCTCAGTGCGGTGGAAGCAGCAGCGGCTTCTTTAACCACCGATAGTTCAAAAATTTTAGCCATCCAGTCTAATGTAAGCGACATGAAAGATGAAGTGAAAGCCATTGAAAGCACAGTTGCCAAATTTGGAAAAATAGATGTGGTGGTTGCCAATGCAGGAGTTGGCTATTTTGTTCCTTTTGATGATTTAACAGAAGCACAATGGCACGAAATGCTGGATACCAATCTTACCGGCGTATTCAACACTGTAAAAGCTGCGTTAAATGAATTGAAAAAAAACCGAGGATATGTAATTACCATTTCCAGCCTTGCCGGAACCAATTTTTTCGAAAACGGATCAGGATACAATGCCAGTAAGTTTGGCCTTGTTGGGTTTACCCAGGCCATGATGCTCGACCTGCGTAAGCATGGAATAAAAACTACTACTATTATGCCAGGGTCTGTAGCAACTTATTTCAATAACCATATTCCATCGGCAGAAGATGCCTGGAAAATACAGCCCGAAGATATAGGTGAACTTGTTGCGGACGTACTCAAAATACCCGAACGTACATTACCCAGTAAAATAGAAGTAAGGCCATCTATTCCACATAAATTGGATTAATAAATTAGTTCTGTTTCGTTTACAGTAATAATTAATTGTTTTTTATCTGCAGCTTCTACCCTGCCGATAATTTGTGCATCAATACCAAAAGAGTTTGCAATATCTATTATCGTTGCTGCATTATTTCTATTGCAATACAGTTCCATGCGGCAGCCCATATTAAACACTTCGTACATTTCTTTTAAGCTGCTTCCGCTATTTTGTTGAATAATTTTAAAAATTGGCGGTGGCGCAAAAAGGTTGTCTTTTATAATCCTGAATGGGGAGTGTAAGTATTTAAGGCACTTGGTTTGCCCGCCGCCACTGCAATGTATGAGCCCGTGAATAATATCAAAATAATTTTGTAATAACAATTTTAAAACGGGCGCATAAGTTCGGGTTGGGCTTAAAAGCATTTGGCCAATTGTGGTATCTGCATATTTTTCTGTTAATTCATGCTTGCCGGCATATATAATATCCTCAGGCAGGTTATTGTCAAAGCTTTCTTTGTAAACCGATGCATATTTTTTATGTAATACATCATGTCTTGCACTGGTTAATCCGTTGCTTCCAATACCGCTGTTGTATTGGGTTTCATAATTGGCTTTGCCATAGCTTGCAAAACCTACAATAACATCACCATCATTTATTTTTTCGTTTGAAATAATTTTTCTTTTTTCCCATCGGCTCGTCATAGTGCCATTTACGGTTACGGTCCTCACCACATCTCCCACATCTGCCGTTTCGCCACCCAGGTAATTTATGGAAATGCCAAAAGATTTAAGCATATCAAATACTTCCTGCGTACCATTAATTATTTGTTGCAAAACTTCACCCGGAATTAGGTTTTTGTTACGGTCAATAGTACTGTTGAAAACAATATTGTCATAAATACCTACGCAAAGCAAATCATCCAGGTTCATCACAACGGCATCCTGTGCAATACCTTTCCATACCGATAAATCACCCGTTTCTTTCCAGTACAAGTATGCCAATATGCTTTTGGTGCCTGCGCCATCGGCATGCATTACATTAATATAATTGCTGTCGCCTGCAAGGCTGTCATCATAAATTTTACAAAAGGCAAATGGAAACAGGCCCTGATTTAAATTTCTTACCGCTTCATGCACATCTTCTTTTTGTGCAGATACACCTCTTTTGCTATATAAACTCATTGGATAGATTCAATAATTGTAAATGCAAAATTAAAATTTAAACAGTAAGGAATATATTTTTACCGGTTTTTATTTAATGAATTGGTTGAAAAATGCTGAACAGCCATTTTAAGTTAGAAAACTAAGGTATTTACTGAATTACCTTAAGCAATTATGAATTAGTTTTGTAGCAATAATATGCAAATATATACCAACGTTGCTCATTTACCGGTTTTTAAAAATGCTGTTTTAACTATTGGCACTTTTGATGGCGTGCACCTTGGCCATAAAAAAATTCTGGAGCACTTAATAACAGCTGCCAAAAAGGTTAATGGCACGGCAGTACTCATTACTTTTTATCCGCATCCTAAAAAAGTGGTAAAAACAGGAAAAAATACGGTGTACATGCTTTGCACCCAGCAGGAAAAATATGCACTTTTGGAGCGGTATGGCATAAAAACAATTGTTGTAGTTCCCTTTGATGATAAATTTGCAGCACAAACGCCAGATGAATATATCCAGCATTTCCTGGTAGATAAATTTCATCCACATACCATTATTATTGGTTACGACCACCGATTTGGAAAAGAACGAGCTGGTGATTATAATTTATTGGAACAAAAAGCAGGATCTTATAATTTTTTAGTAAAGGAGATTCCAGAAAAATTAATTAAGGATGTGGTGATAAGTTCTACTAAAATAAGAGATGCATTGCTTGATGGAGATATTGAAACGGCAACCGGATACCTGGGTTATCCTTATTTTTTTAGTGGAAAAGTAATTGAAGGCAATAAACTTGGCCGCACAATTGGTTACCCCACAGCCAATATAAAAATTAACGAAGCAAGCAAGCTTATTCCCGGAAATGCCGTTTATGCGGTAGATATTGCTTTGGGTAGCCGTAATTTTAAAGGCATGATGAATATTGGCACCCGGCCTACGGTAGGAGGTACTAAGAGGTTAATTGAAGTAAATATTTTTGACTTTGATGAAGAAATTTATGGTAAACCCATAACTATTTCCCTAAAAAAATGGCTCCGCTCAGAAAAAACTTTTAAAGGACTGAATGAGCTAAAAGCCCAACTGGCAAAGGATGAAGCACTGGCAAGAAAAGTGAATTAAACTTTATTACTCCATATTATTTTTCTAAGTAGTGAGCCGCTTAAAGCAGCCATGCCTGCTACCAACCCACCAATAAAACCAGTAAGCAGTATTAAAGCAATCACATTTTTTACTTTTAAAATCAGTAATGAAATTTTACTGGCCAAAACATGGGCATTATTGCTGCTAATTGTATAACTCAACACAGCCCACAAAAAAAATAAGCCCAAAAAAGCCGATACAAAAGCCCAGCCCGGTTTTTGTTTTATTATAAAGGCAATTACAAATGCAGCAATAGCAATGCTCCACCAGGGTAAAAAAAGGCAGCTTGCATAACCTGACAAAACGGTTAAAATAAGCGCTGCAATAAATTTCATCATCTTAAATTATTTTTATTTTAAAACCTGTAACTAAAATTTATCCTCTCTTAAAAACTATTTTGCTTTTTACACGGTTGTCATTTATATCATTTTTTGTCATAACCCAAAGGGTATAATATTCACCCTGTACCCATTTGTCAATTCCGTTATCATAAAATTTACTGCCAGGGTTTCCATTTTGCCCGCCGGGATAAATGCCGTATGCTTCAGTTTGTGGCGTAAGGCTTACAACCATGCGCCAGCTTGGCCCATGTACAGCTTTTGTTGCATTAATAATATGCTCGCCACCGCCAATAGGTAAATGTAAACGGCTGAATGCCGGCAATTTTGTGAGGTGGTCAATGTGGGTGTCTTTATATTTTGCCCATTCAAGTTTATGGCTGGTTTTTAAATTATTTAATTCCAAGCATGCTCCCTTAAATGCTTTTGTAACCATGTTGCTAATGCTTTCTTTGGCTGGCGTAGAAATATCATCAATAAATTTATAGGAAGAATCCCGGAGTAATGCTTCCATTAAGGTGCTTTCAAATGGTTTTAAAGCACCTTCAGGCGCCAGGGAAAACTCATCATTAAAAACTGTATCTCTAAGTTCTTGAAGGGTGATGGCAAAAACAGTTGCACCAATTGAGTTGGCTTCATTTTTAATATCCCATTTATTTAATTGGTCAAAAAAACCTTGTTCGCTGCCGCTAAGCAAAGTTACATCCATATTTTTAATAATTACCGGCAATAGCATTTCGGCAAATACATTGTAGTTATTGTTTTGCATGGCCTTCATATCTTGTGGGGTAATATTGCTCATGCCGTTTAATAACCGGTTTACCATTACGCCCCTTGAAGATGGGTATTCTCTTCCCAGATAATAAGGATAATTTGGCGGTACTGGCCGTTGGTTAGCGCTGCTAACAAATCCCCTTTCAGGGTTAAACTGGTAAGGCACTTCGCTTTGCGGAATCATGCCCTGCCACATATAACTGCTGTCTGTTCCCGGCATGGGAAAGTCGCCCTGGCCGGGCCATTTAGCCGGCCATTCGCCCTGGGTGCGTAAAGCAATATCGCCGTTTTTTGCAGCAAAAACTATATTTTGGCCAGGTGTGTGCAGGTAAGTGCTGGCCTGTACATAATCTGTATAATTTTTTGCCTTGTTGAGGTAATAAAATAATTTAAGTTCATTGCTGGAGTCATGCGCCTTCCAACGCACAGCATAATTTTTACTGCTGGTATTTCTTTTGCCGCCAAAAGATTGATCGTACATTACCGGCCCAAAAATGGTATAGGCTACCGTATCATAAAAATCGGGCTTACCGGCAATTTTAATTTTTTCAATGCGAAAAGATGTAGTTTTCCATTCTTTGTTGAACCAATATTCTTTTCGGCTTTTGTCTTTAAATTGTATTTCATAATAATCCCTCACATCTCTTCCGCCATTGGTAAAGCCAAAGGCGCAACTGTCATTAAAGCCAATAATAATTGCCGGCGCTCCCGGAAACGTGGCGCCATAAGCATTATAGGTTGGTGTGGTAATTTGCATTTCGTACCAAAGCGAAGGAAGGTTTAAGCCCAGGTGTGGGTCGTTACACAAAATTGGGTAGCCCGATTTTGTTTTGCTTCCGCTTACAGCCCAGTTGTTGCTGCCGTTTTCTGCAAAAGGTTTTTCATTTTCCATTGCTGTTACTTCTCCATGCAGGTATGTAGAATCTGCATTTGCCGGCGCTACTGTTTTAATGGAAGGTTCAGCAAAAACCGTTCCAATGGGAATAATAGGATCGGCCGAATCTTGTTTTACCGGGTAAAGTAAATTAAAGCTGGTACTGTCAAAATAATTATGAGCAGCAGCGAGTTCAAAATCCCTTTCATTGGAAGAAAGGTCATAGCTCATATATTTTAAAAACAAAGCCGTTCTTAAATTGCTCCATTGCGTTGGTTTATAGCCCATCAGTTTGTATTCCAAAGGGAGGCTGCTTTCTGTAAGCGAATTGATGTATGCGTTTACTCCAGCGGTATACGCATCGCACAACTTTTTTGATTCATCGTCTGCTTCTATTTTTTTTAAAGAATTTTCGGCTGCAAATACCATTCCCAGTCGGCGAAACTCCCTGTCGTGTTTAAGGGCAATATCGCCTACCACCTGGCTTACTTCACCAGCTGCACTCAGGGTTTGCAAATCCATTTGCCAAAGCCTGAAGCGGGCATGCAGGTAACCTTGTACAAAAATAGCATCTACATCGTTATCAGAAAAAATATGCGGCACCAGCCGTTCATCAAAATATACCGTAGTATTGCCGTTAAGTGTGGGGAATTGAAGGTCGGCAGAAAAACCTTCATTATCATTTTCGGCATTTTGCCACACACCAGACTGTGGCGCCAATAATTTTCCCAATGGCGCTGGCAAAACCATTTTAGTGTTTAAAATATAAACTAAGGCTATGCTCAATAGCGCAGAAAAAATAAATGTAATAATTTTCATAACAGCAGTTGAAGCAGTAAAATTAATGTAAAGCCAATTAAACCGGCATTATATTTGCCTAAATTTAATTCCCGGGTTTATCCTGTTTTATACCTCACATACAATTTAACTTTCAAAAATAACCTTTTTATATTTTTGGCAAATGAAAGGAGCAACAAATAATGACGTAAAAAATATACTTGGGTTAAAGTTACCTACCGACCCTCGATGGGTAAACCTTGCCGAAATGCAATTGGAAGAAATTTTAACCGATCATGCTTATTGCGAACAAAAAGCAGCAACCACCTGCATTACGCTTATTACTAAAAATCCGGAAAAAGAATTGCTGGTAGAGCAGCTCAGCCCAATTGTAACCGAAGAATGGGGACATTTTAGACTGGTTTTGGCAGAACTGAAAAAACGCAACCTGAAACTGGGCGTGCAACGCAAAGATGTGTATGTAAATAAATTGCTGGAGTTTCAAAAAAAAGGCGGCAACCCAATGGAAAGATTTTTAGACCACATGCTCACTATGGCACTGATTGAGGCACGCAGTTGCGAAAGGTTTAAACGGCTAAGCGAAGGGCTGGATGATGGATACATGCGAAAATTTTACCGGAAATTTATGGAAAGCGAAGCAGGACATTATACCTTATTCATTAATCTTTCAGAATATTACATTGACAAAAAAAATGTGCGCAAACGCTGGAAGGAATGGCTCGACTATGAAAAAGATTTAATGAAAAGCGAAGAATTACGTGGCGACAGGATCCACTAACCATCCTGGCTACCAGAAATTTCAGTTAAAAATTTTTCTATGGTTTGTGCATTTTCAACCCTTAATTCACCTATTTGGGTGCGCCTTAAACTACTCAAATAAGCGCCGCAACCCAGGGCTTTACCAAAATCATGGGCAAGGCTGCGGATATAAGTTCCGGTACTGCAAACTACTTTAAATTTTACTACGGGTAAATTAACATCAGTAATTTCAAAGCTTTCAATAGAAATTTTACGGGGTTTCAATTCCACTTCTTCTCCCCTGCGGGCTAGTTCATATAAGGCTTTGCCTTCTTTTTTTATGGCAGAATATATGGGCGGCAACTGGTTTATTTCACCTAAAAATAGTTGTGTTGTTTTATAAATTGTTTCCAGTGCAATATTGCCAAAATATTTAAAATTCATGGGTTCGCTTTCCAAATCGTAGGTAGGCGTTTCTGCACCAAGGATAAGGCTGCCGGTATATTCTTTTTGAGCAGCCATAAAATGATTAATTTGCTTGGTAAATTTTCCTGTACAAACAATAAGCAGGCCTGTAGCCAACGGGTCTAAAGTGCCGGCATGGCCCACTTTTTTTATACCGATGCTGTTACGTATTTTTCGTACTGCGTCAAATGATGTCCAGTGCAATTCTTTATCAATTAACAGCACACGGCCTTCTTCAAATTCTTTTTTCTTTTCTGCACTTATTGTAACGGAAATAAGTTTTCGTGGGCCAAGTTTGTCTTTGTTTTTATTCCAGTAAGTTTCTTTTTTTGCCATTTTATTTATTTTTCCTAAATTAAATGGCCTGCCTGGCTTTTAACTCAAGGTATTTGTTTATGGCATTTACCGAAAGTTGTTTTGGCGAGGTAAGTACACAATGGATACCGTATTTTTGCAACTCTTTCACTACCCTCTTTTTTTCAAACACAAATTTTTCGGCAATGGTTTTTATGTACACATCTTCAACGCTGTTAGCAGTGGCAAAGGAAAGCTTGTTCAACTCTGTATTTTCAAAAATTATTACCAACAATAAATGGTGCCGGGCAATTGAGCGCAGGTAATTCAACTGCCTGTTGAGGCCGGTATGCGATTCAAAATTGGTAAAGAGGATGAGCAGGCTGCGTTGTTTTATTTTTTTTCTAATTTCGGTGTACAGCGCTTCAAAATTACTTTCGGTAAAGGAAGTTTTTTCACAATACAATGATTGCAAAATATATTTCCGCTGAATTGGTTTTTTATCTGCGGCAAGTACCGTATTTACTTTATGCGAAAAACTCAACAGGCCTATTTTATCCTGCTTTTTAAGGCATACGGTACTTAGTGCCAAAATGCCGTTAATGGCATAATCCAGCAGGCTCATTCCTCCAAATGGCATTTTCATTAGCCTGCCTTTATCTGCTATGCAATAAATATTTTGCGATTTTTCTTCTCTGTAACTGTTTACCATCAACAACGATTTTCTTGCCGTAGCTTTCCAGTTTATAGTGCGTATATCATCCCCTGTTACATAATCTTTAACCTGCTCAAATTCCATGCTTTGCCCTATTTTTCGTATGCGGCGGTTTCCCGTATCTACATTTGCGCCAGCTTTAGAAAGTATTTGATAATTGCCGAGTTGATGAAAAGATGGGTAAACGCTAATATCTTCTTCTGCCGCAATTTCATTTTTTTGCTCAATAAGCCCAAGAATACTTTGCACAAAAATTATAATGTTGCCAAAATAATATTTTCCCCGCTGCACAGGCATCAAAGGATAGGTAAGGGTAACTTTTTTTTGGGCGCTTAGCAATGCAGTAAGCAAAAAATCCCTTTTTTGGAATTGTTCCGGTAATTCATCAATTACTTTTACCTTAACAGGAAATGGGTTGTTGTTTTTAATAATAAGGGATACGTTGTTTATATCGCCATTACTCATACGTTGCGCTACAATACGCCTTGCCACTGGCTTGCGGCCAATAATAAAAACAAAAATGTAATCGAATAACAATAAAATACCCAGCATGGCCAGCACAATATTGGCAATGGGATATAATGGCGCAATAAAAAATGAAACAATAAACAGGCTGCTGCAACTCATTGCCACCCAGTAAAACCTGTTGGTTAAAAAAATATCGCCTAAATATTTTTGTATAAATTTCATTGAGTAGTTACCTGGGTATTTCAAGCGATTTAACGATATTTTCAATAAGTTCATCTGGGCTTAATCCTTCCATTTCCTTTTCCGGGGTAAGCATTATGCGGTGCCGCAGTACTGCTGGCGCAATTTCTACAATATCTTCGGGAATTACAAAATGCCTGCCTTTTAATGCTGCCGTAGTTTTGGCAGATTTTAAAATTGCCAGAGAAGCCCTTGTTGAGCCGCCAAGGTAAAGGGATGGATTGTTGCGTGTATCGGCAACAATTTTTACAATAAATTCTATAAGTTTCGGTTCTACCTGTACTGCTTCAATACTTTGCCTGAAAGTTAAAATTTCATCTGCATTTAATACAGGGTTTACTTTACTGAGTAGTTCGGTTTGTGGCTTGCCTTGCTGGTGGGTAAGTATATTTATTTCATCCTGCGCCGTAGGATAATCAACTTCTACTTTAAAAATAAACCGGTCAAGCTGTGCTTCGGGCAGGCGGTATGTACCCTCCTGTTCAATAGGATTTTGTGTAGCTATTACCAAAAAAGGTTTTTGCATAAAATAAGTATGCCCGTCAATGGTAATTTGCTTTTCTTCCATTACTTCAAACAATGCCGATTGGGTTTTTGCAGGCGCCCGGTTTATTTCATCTATCAAAACTATATTGCTGAAAACCGGGCCGGGTTTAAAATAAAAATTCCCTTCTTTGGGGTTAAATACCGAAGTGCCAATTACATCACCGGGCATTAAATCGGGCGTAAACTGGATGCGGGAAAAATTGATGTTTACCATTTTTGCTAAAAGTTTTGCCAGTAAAGTTTTGGCTACGCCGGGCACACCTTCCAGCAAAATATGGCCATCGCTAAATAAACCGGTGATGAGTAGCTGCACTACCTTTTGCTGGCCCACAATTACTTTTGCCATTTCTTGCTGCAACTCAAAATATTTTTTTTGAATTGCTGCAATTTGTTCTTTACTGTTGTTAAAATTTTCTTCCATCTAAAATTTATTTTTGTGAAAATACTCTATGGAGTGGTTTAGTTCTAATAAGAGTTCATCGGAAATTTCCACTCTTGCATTAATAGCAGAAATGCAGTTGCATAATTCCAGTGTTTTATCCTGAGTTACCCCGGTTTTTTTGCTGAGTTTTTCTGCAACTGCTGCATTGGGTTGCTGCAAATTTATAAAATAGTGTTGGCGTATATGTTCGCTAAAATAAGTGATCATTTTTTCCGCAATGGCTTTATTATCTTTTTTATTTAAATAAATGCCGGCAATGGCCTGGGCAAACCTTATAGAAGAGTTTTCTACAGGAGAAATTAAGGGAACAATGCGCTGCCTCCTTTTTCCATTAAAGATAATATACAACAATAATAAAAGCAGGCTCAGTAATAAAGCCGATTTTAATGGTGGATTGGCCATAAGCGCCGATAAAGAAAATCCACTGGCACTATTATTCCCGGCAAATGCGTTTCTTCTGTAAAAATCATCCCAGTAAATATTTTCAGGAAAAGCCGGCATTAGCTGCATCAGTTGCTTAAAATAAAGGTGGTTATTTTGCGAAAGCAAAAAATAATTACTGAGCGCCCTGGGTTCGCTAAGCAGTAAGAGTTTTCCTTTTCCCCAGTAAAGCAACATACAGTTGGGCTGTAAATTATGGTTAAAACTAATTTTATAATTGAGAACTAAGCTGTCAGTTAGTGCTATCGTACTTTCAAATGGCAAATAAAAATACCGGAAACTTTCCTGGTCTGTTACCGTTTGCGGAGCTAAATTAATAGCTGTGCTTTTCCACGATTCCGGTGCAAACATTTTTAAAAACTCGGCATCTCTTAATTTGCAATTTACCTGCGCTAAAAATGTAGAATCCATAATTGAGGCAGCAATTAGTACCGTATTACCCGAAGCAACAAAATCGAGCAAAGCCGCTTTGTCCTGCTGGTTGGGGAAAAAATAACGGGCAATGCAAATATAAACCGATGACTTATCATTATACCAGGCAACGGTTTTGTCAAACCCGTCTTTCTTTACATTTATAAGATAACCGGGATACATTTGTTTCAATAAAGTATATGCTACGGAACTGCCAAAAGGTTTTGTGTCCGCAAGGGAATAGCTTTCCCTTAAGGAAGGTATGGGGCTTTTATCATCCGCACAGCCAGCCATAAAGGCGCATAAGATGATATAGAAGTAATATTTTTTCAGAGGTTACAGGTTGTGGTTAAATTGCAAAAAAATATTTTCTAAATTTTCATAACCGGATGGAGATAAAAGATGCTGACCGTACCAAACGTACTCATAATTTGAGGTAAGTGCCAAAAAGGGTATTTGTATAGCTGAAGGCAGTTCAAAATAATAGGCATTGTTTGTTTTGTCCATAGAAAAAATAATGTGCCCTTTATCATTCAGGTTTTTAAGTGTTTCTAAAAACCAATATCGGGCAGCCAGGCGGAAATCGCCTTTTTCTTTTGCGTGCATAATAAGAGGCTGGTATTCTTTTTCAAGTTGAAACCCTGTTTCTTGCGGTATATTGGTTAATTCTTTTTCTTGCTTTTTAAAAATTCCACGAGTTATAAAAATGCGGTAAATAATATAGCCTACAAACAATGCCGCAAAAATCCATAAAAGCGGTTGTAAAACAGATAGAGCAAAATTAGCAAATGCTGAATTAGCTTTTGAGGTTATTGTTACCGGTTGTTTTTTTTGTGCCCTCAATAAGCTATCGAGGTTTTTCATGTATGCATAATCCGGTAATTTTTTTAAGCTATTGATGCTGTCTGTTGCAATGTTGAGTGTAGCAATAATTAATGAACTGTCTGCATCTTGCCCAATGTTTATTGTGGGCCCTGTACCCTGCTGTGCAAAAACGCAGTTACTGTTTAAAAACAAAACTGTTACAAAAAATAAATACTTAAGCATGTGTACCAAGCGCCTTTTTTACAATTCCGTTGTTATTAATTAAGGTTCCTTTCTTTTTAAGTTTAATAGGCCAAATAATAAAATACCAGGTTATAAGCAAAATAGATGAAGCCAGTATTACAACGCTCACCCACACTGGTATGCCGCCATTGTTATGTTCATCAAAAGTTTGGCTCATTAAATGAGTAACATAGCTTTCTAAAAAAGCTGCTGCAATAAAAAAGGGCACAAGCGCTATCATCACTTTTGCTGCATTTCTTGCATTGCGCCTGAAAGATTCAATACGGGTAAAAGTACCGGGGAAAAGTATGCCATTAGCCAATATAAAACCAGCTGTTGCAGCAATTACAATTGAAGAAATTTCAATTACTCCATGTATCCACACAACCAATATTGATTGCAAGCCCAGCCCATGTGAAAAAAACATGTATTGAAAACAGCCCAGCATTATTCCATTGCTCCACAATAACCGAAATGTAACGATACCCAAAGAAAGGCCGCCTAAAAAAGTAAGGAAAGCAACCCTGATGTTGTTAAAGGCAATTCGAACAAACATATTAAATGGATTCTCGTCTTTATATACGCCAAAAGGGTCGCCTTTGGCAATATTGTCCTCCGTCATTTCTACATATTGCTCACCTAAAATACTACGGATAAAATCGGGGTTTGTTTTAGATGAATACACACCAATGCTTACAAATAAAATAAATACTATGGCGCTAAATAAAAAAATACGGTGATACCTGCCAAATAATAAGGGCAACTCATATTTCCAAAAATCAAATACCCGGCTAAATTTTTCTCTTTTATTTTGATAAATATGCTGGTATATAGAAGCTGCCAGGCCGTTGATCCAGCGTGTTACCTTACTTTTTGGGTAAAAGGTTTTGGCATAGGACAAGTCGTCAATCAACGTAATAAAACGTTCGGCGGTTTCATCGGGCGAACTCGCCTGTTGCTTTTGAAAGCTTGCCCATTTTTCAGCATTTTTCTTTATAAACATCGCCTCCCTCATTCAAGCAGGATTTATATTATTGATTATCCTACAATTTGCCGAAAAATCACCGAATAAAAAAATTATGGGCAATAATGGCAATGGTGCAGTATTCTGTTATTAAATTGCAATAATGCCTGTTATCAATATCAATACTGTTTTTAATATTCCCCTGGAATTTGAAATAGCCCCGTTTCATAAACGGTTGCTTGCCTATATTATTGATTTTTGCCTGATGCTGTTGTACCTTTTTGCATGTAAATCGTTTTTATATAATTTACTGGGGTTTTCTATAAGGGATAATATAGGTATGGATATTTTATTGATTTCGCTTCCTATGCTTTTATATTCTTTAATTACCGAAGTAACCATGAACGGGCAAACCATTGGAAAAAAACTGGTGGCCATAAGGGTGATAAGTTTATACGGTGGCGAGCCAACACTTGGCCAGTATATCCTGCGCTGGATAACAAAATTTTTTGAATGGCCTTTTTTATTTGGGTACATTGCTTTTTCACCCGAAGGCTTGATAATTTATATTTTTTTCACCTGCATGTTTGGTATAGCTGTAGTAATTGCCATTGCGGTTACAAAAAACAGCCAGCGCCTTGGCGACCTTGCTGCCGGCACTGTAGTAGTAGAGGCAATTACCAGTTTAAATGTTAAGGACACCATTTTTCAGGAAGTGGATAATGCTTCTTACCATGTGGAGTTTCCACAAGTGATGAAGCTTAGCGATAACGATATCAATATTATTAATACCGTAATAACGCAGGCACGCAAATCTAATAACTACGATGTATGCATAAGGGTAGGCTACAAATTGAAAGATGTATTAAAGATTGAAAGCGATAGGCGGTCTTCCCTCGATTTTTTGGAAAAACTTTTGGAAGATTATAATTATTTAGCCACCAAAGAATGATAACTAATCAAGAAGTAATTTAATTTTTTTCTTCCCATACCTGTGCTAAATGCACCAGGGTTTCCGCAGCTTTTGCCATGTCTTTTACCGAAACCCATTCCAGCTTACTGTGTATATTTTGCATGCCCGTAAAAATATTTGGGCAGGGCATTCCCAAAAAACTCAATTTGCTTCCATCGGTTCCGCCCCGTATGCTTTCCATTTTTACTTCAAGCCCCGAACGCTTAATGGCTTCCATGGCATATTCCACTACCTGCGGATGTTCTTTTAAAACATCTTTCATATTGCGGTATTGCTCATGTGATAGGTATTGCAGTGTGGCTCCTTTATGTTTAGCAACAACTTCTTCTGCAATTTTTTTTAGCCGGGCATGGTGCCGGGCAAGCGTTTCTGTATCAAAATCCCGAACTATAAAACTTATGCTTGCTTTCTCTGAAATACCGTTTACGGATACCGGGTGCACAAACCCCTGCATTTTTTCGGTGGTTTCCGGGCTCCACTCTGTTTTTGGTAACGTTTCTAAAATTTCTCCGGCAATTTTTATGGCATTCACCAGTTTATTTTTACCATTTCCGGGATGAGCAATTACACCATTAACGGTAATAGTTGCAGCATCGGCACTAAAAGTTTCTTCTTCAAGGCAACCGGCTTCGCCACCATCCAGTGTATAGCCAAATGAAGCACCAACTTTTTGCATATCAATTTTTGCTGTGCCTTTTCCTACTTCCTCATCTGGGGTAAACACAATTTTAATAGCGCCATGTTTTATAGTAGGGTTTTGCAACAAAAAACTTATCGTTTCCATAATTACTGCCACTCCACTTTTATCATCCGCACCAAGCAGCGTATTGCCGCTTGCCGTAATAATGTTATTGCCAATTTGCGTTTTTAAGTATGGGGAATTACTGATAGATAAAACCTGGCTTGCATCATCTGGCAACACAATATCATCCCCATTATAATAACTATGCAATATGGGTTTTACATTGGTGCCACTGCAATCCGGCGCAGTATCCACATGTGCACAATAGCAAATAGCCGGTACATTTTTTTTACCGGTATTGGATGGTATTGTGGCATATACATAGCCATATTCATCTGTTTCCACCTGCGTAAGCCCAAGGCCTCTAAGTTCCATAAATAATAATTGGCTTAGCTCTTTTTGCTTTTCTGTGCTGGGAGTTGAATTGCTTTCTGGATCGCTTTGTGTATCTATGCGAACGTAACGCATAAACCTTTCGGCTAAACTATCGCCATTGATGTAATGTGTCATAAACTTTCAATAAAAAACATGCAGCAGTTACAGTCCCTAATTATGTACCCGTGGCTTTAAAAAATATCATTATCCAATATGCACCAATTCAATATCAAATACCAGTTCTTTCCCGGCTAAAAAATGATTGGCATCCAATACCACTACATCATCTTTTAATTCGGTAACTGTAACGGGTATTGGCTGGCCATCGGCGCTGCTAAGGGTAAGCTGCATGCCTTGCTCCAGCTTCATATCCGCTGGAATATTGGCTTTAGGAAATTCAATAATTGCTGCTTCATCTTTTTCACCATAGGCTTCATTGGCCGGTATATTAATAGTTATTTTATCACCTACTTTCATTCCCGGCAATGCAGCATCAAAGCCTTTTATCATTTGCCCGGCGCCTACGGTAAATTCCAGCGGTTCACGCCCTTCTGAAGAATCAAATTTTTCACCGTTTGTGAGCTTTCCGGTATAATGTACTTTTACGGAATCCCCAACTTTTACTTGTGTCATTATAATTTGTTTTACGCATTTGTACTTTCAATTTTCATCACAGCTTTGTTACAAAAATGATAAAGTATGCATAGTGATTAATAATCGGCAAAAGTAGCTATAAAATTTATATGTCAATCCAAAAAACTTATGCAAATTTGCACACATGCAATGTGCCTTAACAAAAGTTGATGCCAACCGTAAATGTTCATAGGCATATTACATAGCTTGTACCTAAATAGTTTTTGGATGACCAACAAAAAAAAATGAAACCATGAAATTAAGGTTTATACGAATATATATTCTTTCCATTTGTAGTGTTCAGTTTTCCTGTGCCCAACCCATTAATAGCGCAGCACAACCTATCGAAAGCATCGCTTTCGCAAACAATAATATTACTACCGGAGCCGAAAGATTAGCAACCTATCTCCCACTTTTAAAAGGGAAAAAGGTAGCCATTTTTGCCAACCAAACAAGCGTTGTGGGCCATACGCACCTTGTAGATACCCTACTCAATGCCGGCATAAATATTGTAAAAATTTTTGGACCCGAGCATGGTTTCCGTGGCAATGCAGATGCCGGCGAAGAAATTAAGAATTCGGTAGACAAAAAAACAGGCATCCCAATTATTAGCCTTTACGGTAACCATAAAAAACCTACCACAGAAGATTTTAAAAATGTGGATGTGTTGGTTTTTGATATCCAGGATGTTGGCGTAAGGTTTTATACCTACATTTCATCGCTGGAATATTTTTTGGAAGCGGCTCTTGAAATGCATAAGCCTTTGCTCATTTTAGACCGGCCAAATCCCAATGGATTTTATATAGATGGGCCCGTGCTCAACAAAAAATTTAAAAGCTTTGTAGGAATGCAACCCGTTCCTATTGTTTATGGAATGACGATTGGCGAATATGCTTTAATGCTTGCGGGCGAAAACTGGTTAAGTGATAAAGCAAATGCCATCAATAATTTTAATAAAACCACAAAACCCACAGCCGATACGCCTTTTCATGTAATGGTAATTAAATGCCTTAATTATACCCATTTGTCAAAATTCCAGCTACCCGTAAACCCTTCGCCCAATTTAAAACAAATGCAAAGTATTTACCTCTATCCTACTACCTGTTTTTTTGAAGGTACGTTGCTGAGTGAAGGTCGTGGAACCAATATTCCGTTCCAGGTTTTTGGCCACCCCAAATTGCCCAATAACCTGCCCTATTCGTTTACGCCAAAACCCAATGCCGGCGCTAAAAACAGCAAATGTTTTTACCAGCTTTGTTACGGATGGAATCTTGGCGGAACCAATGCGGAAGTGCTGGCCATGCTGGATAGAAAAATACAGTTGAAATATTTAATACAGGCATATAAACTTTTTCCCGGAAAAGACAGTTTCTTTTTGAAAAATAATTTTATAGATAAACTTGCCGGAACAGATCAATTGCAGCAACAAATTAAACAAGGTTTGCAAGAAGAAGAAATCCGAAAAAGCTGGGAGCCGGAATTGGGTAATTTTAAATCCATCCGAAAAAAATATTTGCTGTATGAAGATTTTGAATAAAAGTTTTTGTTGCTGAATTTGGGTTCAACAAAGTTCCGTTCCATTTTTTATACTGGCAATATATGCCTCCATCTCCAGCCCTGAAAAACGGAGATAGGGTTCCTTTAACTCATGGATCAATGCATCTATGGCATTTTCTTTTACCAGGTTAATGGTGCAGCCGCCAAAACCGCCACCCATCATTCTTGCACCCAATACATTTTTATTGTTGCGTACGGCGTTTACAAAAAAATCGGCTTCGGGGCAACTTACATTGTAAAGCCGGCTAAGCCCATCGTGTGTTTCAAACATTTTTTTTCCAAAGGCAGCTATATCCCCATTTTTTAAATCATTGCATGCCATTTGCAGGCGATCAATTTCTTCTACCACATATTTGCACCTTTTATACATAGAGGTATCAACAGGCTTCACCCATTCATCAAGCATTTGCATATTTGCATCTCTTAAACTTTTTACATTGTTATTCCGGCGGGCAATAATGTTTACCGCTTCTTCGCATTGCTGCCTCCTTACATTATACTCCGATGAAGCCAGTTGATGTTTTACATGAGTATTGAGCAATACAATTTTAATAGCCTTCATTTCAATGGGCACATATTCAAAATGCAAAGAGCGGCAATCCAGTTGCATGGCATTATTTTCTTTGCCAAACATACTGGCAAACTGGTCCATAATGCCGCATTTCACTCCTGCATATTCATGCTCTGCCAATTGCGCCATTTTTACCATTTGCATTTTGGGAATTGATAGAGAGAAAATTTCATTTAATGCAAAAATGGTTGCTATTTCCAATGCAGCCGAAGACGACATGCCTGCGCCCATGGGGATATCACCACCAAAAACAAAGTTAAAACCAGCTAAAGGGAAACTATTTTTTTGCAACTGGGCCACTACACCCAAAATATATTTTGCCCAATGCTGCTTTGGTATGCTTAATGCATTTAAGGAAGCTTTACATTCTTCATTGAATTGCATGGAATACAAATGAATCTCCTGGTCTGCTCTTTTATTTATGCCTGCGTAAATATATTTATCAACCGAGGCAGGTAAAACAAATCCATCGTTATAATCCGTGTGTTCACCAATTAAATTAATGCGGCCCGGCGACCGAACTACAATGGGTTCGGCACTAAATATTTTTTTAAAACAGGCAAAAATGGTTCCTTTCATTTGTAATGCACTCAGTATTAGGGCAAATCTAATTAAGAAAATGCAAGATTGCTATTGAATAGCCATAAATCAGTTTCTCATCTGGTAAAAGCATTCCACTATTTCCGGTTACCTTTGCAAATCTTATTGCGGTAAGATATAAGGGTTTAAAATATGAGTAAAAAAGGGAAAGTTTTAATGGCCATGAGCGGCGGTATTGACAGTACCGTAGCTGCATTAATGCTGCATAAAGAAGGTTATGAAGTAGTGGGTATTACTATGAAAACATGGGATTATGCTACAAGTGTGGGCGTTACCTCAAAAAAAGAAACCGGCTGTTGCAATATAGATAGTTTTAACGATGCCCGGTTGGCTGCAGTACAACACGGTTTTCCGCATTTTATTTTGGACATAAGGGAAGAGTTTGGAGATTTTGTAATTGAAAATTTTGTAGAAGAATATATGGCCGGCAGAACGCCAAACCCTTGTGTAATGTGCAATACACACATTAAGTGGCGTGCCCTGTTAAAGCGTGCCGATGTATTGAACTGCGATTTTATTGCTACAGGCCATTATGCACAAATACAGCAGCATAAAAACGAAAGATATTTTGTAAGTAAAGGAATTGACGAAACCAAAGACCAGAGCTATGTTTTGTGGGGCCTGCAACAAGACCTGCTAAGCCGCACCTTGCTTCCGCTGGGCACTTACCATAAATCGGAAATAAGAAAAATGGCCAGCGATTTTGGCTATCCCGAACTTGCCAAAAAAAGTGAGAGCTATGAAATTTGTTTTGTTCCCGATAATGATTACAGGGGGTTTTTAAAACATCGTGTAAAAGGGCTTGAAGAAAAAGTGGCGGGTGGGCATTTTGTTGATGCACATGGAAAAATACTGGGCAAGCACAAAGGCTACCCTTTTTATACCGTAGGCCAGCGTAAAGGATTGGATATAGCATTGGGCAAACCGGCATTTGTTACTAAAATAATACCCGAAACCAATACGGTTGTTTTAGGAGATGAAGACGACCTGAAAGGCAGCGAAATGATGGTTTCATCTGTCAATTGGTTGAAATATGACGGCATTAAAGACCCATTGGATTCAACCATTAAAATAAGGTATAAAGATAAAGGAGCCACGGGTTTGCTTTCCACATACGAAAAAGGGGTAAAAGTACGTTTTTATGAAAGTGTAAAAGGTATTGCCCCTGGGCAAAGCGCTGTTTTTTACGAAGGAGATGATGTAATTGGCGGTGGAATAATTCAGCGAAGCGAATAAGGCCTTTTCTTTTCTACAAATATTGTATCTTAACAACCATGAATAAATTTGCATACCTCGTTTTGGCATTTATGGCCTTTTTGGCTGTAAGTTGCAGTAAATCCACAGAAA
>Ga0073900_10000112_pt1 | contig 64706 bp, 50 predicted proteins | sample KloWWTmetKNB5Kit_FD_66666 | JGI IMG/M metagenome (GOLD analysis project Ga0073900, IMG submission 66666) | Active sludge microbial communities from Klosterneuburg, Austria, studying microevolution and ecology of nitrifiers - Klosterneuburg... | ecosystem: Engineered > WWTP > Aerobic digester >...
GTCGGGCTGGTCGGCGCGGGTGATGAGGAATATCAGCCGCCAAAGCTCATCCATGGCCTGCGCGGGTTCCATCCCCGGGAATATTTTTTGCGCCCACGCGGTGGTGGGCACAGCCGCCACACACCACTGAAATTTGTTCGCCATTATCGCGTTTGTGTATGGCTTGATGGCTTTTGAGCGGGCGGTGTTTACGCGGCGCATCACGTTCGGGTCCACATCCGCAAAGATATCTGGGAAGGAATCGCCGGTGAGCGCAAGGCGCACCCATCCCCCCTGCGCCATGTTGTTATACATGGCAACTTCAAACTCCGGCGAGTATTCGTAATGCGCTGGGTCGCTGTGCAAAAACCGCGCCTTTTGAATGGGCGTGTCGCGCCATTCCACCCGCACATATTTCGCGCCAACTTTGTAGGCCTCGGCGGCAATCAGCCGAACCATCTCGGCGTGGGCCAGCTCCGCGCTGATAAACACGCACTGGCCTTTTTGCACATTCAGCCCGGTTCTCACCAGCAGCTCGGCGTATTTTTGTTTAAGGGTGTTTGGGGATGGGGTGCTCATGGTGAAAAAAGACGATGGACGATGGACGATAGACCATTACTGGCCTCACCATCCATCGTCCATCGTCTAACGTCTATCGTCAAAAACGAATTACTTGAGGACGACTTTCGCGCCGACTTCCTCGAGCTTCTTCTTGGTGTCCTCTGCGGTGGCCTTGGACACGCCGGTCTGAACCTGGCTCTTGGGGGCCTCGACCAAGTCCTTGGCTTCCTTCAAGCCCAGGTTGGTGATGGCGCGGATGACCTTGATGACCTCAATCTTCTTGGGGCCAACATCATCCAGAATCACGTCGAACTCGGTCTTCTCCTCAACCGGGGCGGCGGCGGCGGCAGCCGGGGCGGCGCCACCGGCCATCATCACGGGAGCAGCGGCGGCGGTCACGCCCCACTTCTCTTCAAGCATCTTCTTCAACTCGGCGGCCTCCATCAGGGTCAGGCTGCTCAGTTGCTCAACAATCGCGTTCAAATCTGCCATTTCAAAATCCTCTTTTTTTAGTTGCTAGCGCTAGTTGCTAGTATTTATTTGTTTGTTGATGGGTCATCCCCTTCAACCTTGTCATCCCGGTCATCCGGGTCTTATTTATGCGGCTGCGGGTTGCTCTTTGTCAACTTTGGCCTGCAAAGCATACGCCACACCGCCAATGGCGGCGTTGATCGCGCCGACGATGCCGCTGGCCGGAGCCTGCAACACGCCAATGATCTGAGCGCGAAGCGTTTCGATGGGCGGCAATGACGCCAATTCCTTTACACCCTTGGAATCAATCGCGTGTCCGCTCACCAAACCGCCAACCGGCTTGAACACCTCAAACTCTTTGTTCAAGTCGCCCACCGCTTTAGCAACGGCAGATGGATCCTTGAAGCAAAAGCTCATCGCCGTCGAAGTGGTCAGCCACTCGTCGGGCACGTTCATGCCTCTCTCGGCCAACGCCTTCTTAATCAGCGTGTTCTTGGTGATGTGAAACTCACCCTCTGCCGCGCGCACCTGCTTGCGCACCTTGTCTAGCTGGGGCATGCTCATGCCGCCATATTTCGTAATGATGATGGCGTTGCTTTTCGCCAGCAACTCCGCATATCCAGCCAGTGTTTGTTCCTTCTTTTCTTTTGAAACTGCCAATGTATTCACCTCCTCGGTTTATAAATTTCTGCAGTTCGCCTTCGCAATAAAAAATGCGCCTCATTCATGCAGAACGAGGCGCACTGAGTGCGTTTTACGCGGGAAATAAATTTCCGTTGCTTTCTCACCTCGGCGGGCGCGGCGGCGCATTTCTGCGAACGCTGCTTTCAGGCCCTTGCGGGCCACCTGCTTTCTGCGGCGAACAAGGTGTCATTATACCAAAATACCAAAGTCGGCTCATCTCCCGAACTGACAGACGAGCATTTATCTTTCACCGCAGAGGCGCGGAGACGCAGAGAAGGAGAAAAATTAAAAGCCTCACCCCGCCCGGATGACATACACCGCCATTTTTGCCCGCCACGAGGGCAGCGTGGTGTGCCAGCGCCGCCCCAGCAACAAACTGCGCTCAATTTTTGCGCCCTGCGCGGCGCAAAATTCCTCAAACTGGCTCAGGGTGATGGCTCTCTCGCGCGGGGAGTTTGACCCCACCGCCGCGCCAAAGCCCTTGCCTTGCGCCGCCACCAGCCGCGTTCGCCAATACGCGGCGTTGTCAAACGAGATCACCGCGAATTTGCCCACCCGCAACATATCGCGCACCACCGGCGCGGGGTAATTCAAATACGCCAGCGTCTGGCTCAAAATCACGTAATCAAACGCGGCATCGGGATAATCGGCCAGGCCTTCTTCAATGTTGCCCTGCCGAACACTCAGCCCCCGCGCAATGGCCGCGCGCGCTTTGGATTCGTCAATCTCCACCCCGCGGGCGATCACCTGCTTCTCGCTGGTCAGCCGCGCCAGCAAAATGCCATCGGCGCAGCCCAGATCCAACGTTTTTGCTTTTTGCGGAACAAGCGAAACAATCGCGTCAAAGTCGGGACGATTAATACTGTTATCTGACATCAAGAGCCTGCGCGCACATTATCCTATGCCCGTTCACCTGCCCCGCTCAGCGCCAAATCAAGCGCCTCACCCAAGCTGCGCGCCACCAGCAGTTTTAACTCTGGCGGAACTTTCTCAATGGGGCGGGCGGTTTTTGGCACAATGCAGCGCGAGAACCCCAATTTGGCCGCCTCGTTCAGCCGGGCGTTAAGCTGGCCCACGCTGCGCAACTCGCCGCTCAGACCCACCTCGCCAATAATCGCCATATCCATCGGCACGGGCACACCTTTCACCGCGCTGGCGATGGCCACCGCGCAGGGCAGGTCGGCGGCGGGTTCGTCAATCTCCAGCCCGCCCACGATGTTCACAAACACATCATGCTCGTGCAGGCGCACACCCACGCGCTTGCCCAGCACCGCCAGCAAAATAAACAGCCGGTTGTAATCAAAACCATTGGCCGTGCGGCGCGGCATGGGGTTTTGGGTGGGCGAGGTCAACGCCTGCACTTCGACCAGCAGCGGGCGCGTGCCTTCCATCGTCACCGCCACCGCGCTGCCGGGGGCGTTGCTCATGCGCTCGGCCAAAAACGCCTCGCTGGGATTTTTCACCTCGACCATCCCATCGCCCCGCATTTCAAACACGCCAATTTCGCTGGTGGCCCCAAAGCGGTTCTTCTGGCTGCGCAGCACCCGGAAAGCGTGAAACCGGTCGCCCTCCAATTGCAAAACCGTGTCCACAATATGCTCCAGCACTTTTGGCCCGGCGATGGCGCCCTCTTTTGTGACATGCCCCACGATGAATACCGCCGTGCCGCTGGCTTTGGCCACTGCCTGCAAGCGCTGGGCGCACTCGCGCACCTGGCTCACCGTGCCCGCGCTGGAACTCAGTTGATCCACATACATGGTCTGGATGGAGTCCACAATCGCCAGCTTGGGCTTCATCGCGTCAATGTGATGGACAATCTGGTCAAGGTTGGTCTCGGTCAGCAAGTAGAGGTCGCTCTGGCCCACGCCCAACCGCTCGGCCCGCATTTTGATCTGGTGGGCGCTTTCCTCGCCGCTCACATACATGGCCGCGCCGATGTTTTTTGCCACATCCACCGCCACCTGGGTGAGCAGGGTGCTTTTGCCAATACCCGGGTCGCCGCCAATCAGCACGAGGGAACCCGGCACGATGCCTCCTCCCAACACCCGGCCAAATTCGTCCATGCTCAAAATCATGCGCGGCAGGGCGTCGGCGCGAACCTCGCTCAATTTTTGCGGCGGGTTGGAAATAGCCGCCGCGCTAAATTTTTCAACTTGCGGGCTATCCGAGACAACCTCTTCAACCAGCGTGTTCCACTCACCGCATCCGGTGCATCGTCCGGCCCACTTGGTTTGCGAGTGACCGCAGTTCATGCAGGTGTATTGCGTTTTAAGTTTTGGCGATGGCGCTGCTTTTGGCATATATTTAGTTTAGCACGGATGTTCTGAGTTGGCGCGGCACTTTTCAGCTTGGAGCAACTCTGGCGTGTGGATAAAGACAATCTGCATTCCCTTACAATATGCTGGACACAATGTCTACATCTTCTGTGATTCCAGGCGAGGCGATTTTGCCCGCAGACACGCCCGCCGCTGGTCTGCGCCGCCGCCCAGAGTGGCTCAAAGTGCGCGCGCCATCCGGCGAAACGTATCACGAGCTAAAACGGCTGATGCGCAGCAAGACCCTTCACACCATTTGCGAAGAGGCCAACTGCCCAAACATGGCCGAATGCTGGGGCAACGGCACGGCCACCTTTTTGATTTTGGGCGACACATGCACCCGCAGCTGCGGCTTTTGCGATGTAAAAACCGGCATGCCCAACCCAATGGATTGGGCCGAACCGCTGCGCGTGGCAAAGGCTGTTCAACAAATGGAATTGCAGCACGTGGTGGTCACCTCGGTTAACCGCGATGAACGCCCAGATGGCGGCGCGCCCATCATCGCGCTCACCATCCGCGCCATTCGCAATATGCGCCCAGAGTGCAGCGTTGAGGTGCTGATCCCAGACTTCAAGGGCAACCAGGCCGCGCTGGAAATGGTGATGCGCGAAGACCCGGATATTCTGAATCACAATGTGGAGACGGTGCGCCGTTTGTTCAAGCATGTGCAGCCGCAAGACAATTACGAATGGGCGATGGCGACTTTGCGCGGCGCAAAACACATCAACCCAGAGGCGGTGACCAAGAGCGGCATTATGCTGGGGCTGGGCGAAACCAAAGACGAAGTGCTGGAAGCCATGCGCGACCTGCGCGAGCAGGACGTGGATATTCTGACGCTGGGACAATATTTGCAACCCAGCAAAAAACACCTGCCCATTGAGCGCTACTGGACGCCCGAAGAATTTGCCGAGTTCCGCAAGCTGGGCTACGAGATGGGCTTTAAGTGGGTAGAAAGCGGCCCGCTGGTGCGCAGCTCTTTCCGGGCCGAGTTTCAGGCGAGGGCATTGAGCAAACGCTGGCAGCGCAAGCGCGAGGGTTCAAAGTAATGCGCAGGGGCAAAGCGTTTCAAATGCCTTGCCCCTGCGTTTCACATCTGGAGAGCATTGGTTAAAGTGGGGCGAGGCACAAACGCAAACACACATTCACCCGCGCAAAAAAAACGGGTGCGGATGGGGCTGGTCGCCATCCTGGGATTGGTGTTTGTGTTGATGGCTTTTGTGAGCGTGGTGGCGATTGCGCTTAGCCGCAAAACGGCATCTGCCGCGCCAGTTGTGGTGATGTACGCCACGCCTTCGCCCGCTGTTCCGGTGGCGCAGGTTATCGCGCCAGCCGCAACATCCATCCCCCAAGCGGCGACGGCGCTGCCGCCCGTCGAGATTGCCAGCGCCCCAACCAGCGCGCCGGTTGAAGTTGCGGCGTTGCCCGCCCAGCCCGAACCCGCGCCCGCGCAAGAGCCATCGCCATATATTCAAGCCGCAAAATATTGGACCAGTTCTTTGAATGAGCCAGACGCGGCCAAAAATGCCAGCGTGAGCCGCGAGGTGTTCGCGGCCATCGCGCGGCAAACGCGGCCATACATCCCGGCCTCATCCAACGACACAATTTTTGGCACAACGCCAGCCGAACTGGCCCCGGAAGAATTTCAGACACCCATTGCGCCACCTGCGCTGGCGTGCGGCGAAACCAGCGGCACTCTCATCACCGACACGCTGAGCAGCCCGCTGCTCTCGCGGCCATTGCCGGTGAACATTTGGCTGCCGCCCTGCCATGACCCGGTTCACAACAAATACCCGGCTTTGTATTTGATGCAAGGCAGCGGCTACACCCTTGGGCAATGGCTGGTGCATGGCGCGCCAGAAACGGCCGAGCAGCTTATCAACTCTGGCCTGGTCAAGCCGTTTATTGTGGTGATGCCCGGCAACGACATGTGGATTCCGGGTCAGGGCGAATACATGTGGACACAAGATGGCCCCAACTCGTGGGAAGGCGTGATCACGCGCTATCTTGTGCCCATGATTGAGCAACGATATGGCGCCCAGCCCGACCGCGAGAGCCGCGCCATTGGCGGCATTTCGCGCGGGGCGTACTGGTCGCTGGAGATCGGCTTCAGCCATCCAGAGATGTTCAGCGCGGTGGGCGGTCACAGCCCCGCCACCTCCAAAGATATTCTCATCAATGAACCCATTGATTTCTCGATGCTCAAATTTGCGCCGTCCATCGCCGCGCTAAAAACAGAGCGCATTTGGCTGGACGCCGGCGACACCGACTGGGCGCGGGCTGGGATGGAGACGCTGGCGAAAGAGCTAAAGGCCAATGGCATTCCGTTTATCAAAAGCATTGGGCATGGCGGGCACGAGGATGATTTGTGGACATCCCGAATTTACGATTACATGACGTTTTATACGCGCGGCTGGTCCACCTCGCCCGACCGGCAATCTATGCCCGATACGATTTACACCGGGGTGGGCGATGGGAACTAAGTGAGAGTTAAATCGTGACGGGAGACTGAAGACGGAAGACGGCTAAGCAAAACCCGTCTTCCGTCTTCAGTCTCCCGTCTAAAAGGAAAAGAACATGCGTCGCTGGCTGGTTTGGATTGGCATTGCCATCAGTTTTATTCTCGTTTTCGTCTCTTTGCGCGCCCTCAAGCTGGAAGAGGTTTGGGGTGCGTTGCGCGGGGCGCAATTGGCGTGGGTCATCCCCGGCATCATCGCGTATTTTGTGGCGGTGTTGTTCCGCACGTTCCGCTGGCGGCATTTGCTGCGCCCGCGCAAGCTGGTGAGCGTGGGCGAGCTGTATCGCATCATCGTCATTGGCTACATGGGCAACAACATTTACCCGGCCCGCATTGGCGAGTTGCTCCGCGCGTATGTGCTGCGCCGCGATGAGGGTGTGCCCATCGCATATTCCATCGCCACCGTTTTAATTGAACGAATTGTGGACGGGCTGGTGATGGTGGCGTTTGTGCTGATTGGTTTGCCGCGCGTGCCAAACCTGCCCGCGCAGGCCTACAACATCACATATTTTGCCGGGGCGCTGATGGCGGTGGCCACGCTGGTGTTCTTTTGGTTTGCCCTGCGCCCAAAGATGGCCGAGCGGCTGGCTCACGCCATTCTGGGCAAGATTCTCCCCGCCAGACTTCAGCCGCCCATCTTCAATTTTGTCTCGCGGTTTGTGGAGGGCGCGGGCAGCCTGCGCAGCCCGTTCGACCTCGCCTACATCGTGGGCATGTCGGTCATCGCCTGGCTCATCGAGACGGTCAAATATTTCTTTGTGATGAAAGCCTTTGCGCTGGATCTGCCGTTTGTTGACCTGATGCTGGTCAACGGCGTGGCAAACCTATTCACCATCATCCCCAGCGGGCCGGGGTTTGTGGGCACGTTTGATGCGGCGGGGATTGGCGTGTTGTCCGCGCTGGGGGTTCCATCAAATATCGCTGGGGCATACACCCTTGCCCTGCACGCCGTGCTTTGGCTGCCCGTCACGCTGGTCGGCGCGTTCTTCATGCTCCGCGAAGGCTTGCACTGGAACGACTTGCAGAAGGCCGGGGATGTGAAGGAATAAAGCAACGGATTTACGTGAAAGGAACGCAAAAGAGACGCAAGATTTTGCGTCTCTCCCAATTTTCATGCCCAAACCTCATAAGCTGACCCTTGCCGATTTAATCTCGCTGCGCGGCAAGCGCGCCCTCATCACCGGCGGCGCGTCGGGTATTGGGAAAGCCATCGCCCATCGTTTTGCGGAAGCGGGCGCAGATATTGATCTGGTGGATTTGAACGCCAGCGCCATGCCTCACGCAAAAGAGGATCTCTCGACGCACGGCACAACCATCCGCACCCACGCGGTTGACCTCTCGCAAAAAGAAGAAATAGATGCGTTGTGGGATGCGCTTTCTGGCAGCGAGCCAGATATTTTGGTGAACAACGCGGGCATATACCCTTTCAAAAAGTTTCTGGATGCCGACGAAGCCTTTAGCCGAAACGTGATGGAGATCAATTTGTTCTCGGTGTATTGGATGTGCCAGCGCATGATTCGCCAGCGCGGCAAACGCGGCGGGGTCATCATCAACGTGGGCTCCATCGAAGCGATTTTGCCGTTCAAAGAAGACCTGGCGCATTACAGCGTGAGCAAAGCCGGCGTGATTGCGCTCACCCGCTCGCTGGCCAAAGAATACGCCAAACGCGGCTTCCGCGTGAACGCGCTTGTTCCGGGCGGCATTCTTACCCAGGGCACAAAAAACGCTGCAAAAAAGGCTCTGGCGTTCAACTTTGACCTGATGAAATCTGGGATTGATTTCAGCCAGCGGCTGCCCGCCGGGCGGCTGGGCAAACCAGATGAAATCGCGCGGATGGCGCTCGTCCTCGCCAGCGACTTGAGCAGCTACATGCACGGGGCCGCCGTCCCGGTGGATGGCGGCTTTTTGTCGGCGTAACTTCAACCGCTTGGATTCAACTCCGCGGGCAACCCGCGCGAACGCTGAATTTGGCGTTCAGTATTGGGGCTTCGCAATTTCATCCCGCTATAATGACAAACGATTTATTTACACGGAGGCAGCTCCGCGGTTGATTTTTGGAATAGAGTTGTGAGGGACGCGAAAGATTTTTTTGACGCGCGGGGGATTGTAATTCTCACCTCAACGTTCCATTCAGCGCGTGTTTGCCTCTCATTGAAAAACGCCGAATGATTTTTCGGCATTGCGAATTTACATGCCAGAGAGCAAAACAAAAAAGAAAACCGGGGATGGGTCTGCCCGCACAAAGAAGACGACCACAAAGGCAAAGGCTGTTGAGGCCCCCGCCGAAAAACCAAAAACAACTCGCCGAACCACCCGCACATCTGCCAAAAAAGAGCAGGGCGCGGCCGTAGCTGCGCCAGCGGTAAACGCGCAAATCGCAGAACAGCAAGCGGCGCAACCTGCGCCCCAGCAGTTCTGGCGGCGGATGGACATCCACATGCACACGCTTGGCTCGCACGATTACGAGCAGCCAACCAAAACGTATCTGGACATCCTTCAACAGGCCGAGCGGCGCGGGCTGGACATCATCGCCTTTACCGACCACAACACGGTGAACGGCTACCGCGCCATGCGCCGCCAAATTGAAGACCTGGAGCTTTTGGAGCGTCTGGGCCGCATCAACCCGGATGAGCAGGGCAAGCTGGACGAATACCGCCGCCTGCTGAGCAAAATTCTGGTGCTGCCCGGCTTCGAGTTCACCGCCACATTTGGATTTCACATTTTGGGCGTGTTCTCGCCAGACAAATCTGCGCGAGAAATTGAGCAGTGCCTGGTGCAGTTGCGCGTGCCCAGCAAAGTGATTGACGAAGGCTTGACCGAGGCTGGCGCCACCAGCGATGTGCTGGCCGCATATCAGGTCATCAATCAGGCGGGCGGCATCGCCATCGCCGCGCACGCCAACTCGTCCAACGGCGTATCTATGCGCAACATGAACCTGGGCGGGCAAACACGCATCGCGTTTACGCAAGACCCGTTTTTGCACGCGCTGGAATTTACCGACCTTGACAAAGGGCGGTATAGCAGCGGGCGTTTGTTCACCGCTGTTCGCGCAGAGTACCCGCGCCGCATGCACCTTGTGCAGGGCAGCGACGCCCACCGCGTGGTCGCAGACCCATCCAACCCCAAGCGGCTGGGCGTTGGCGACCGCGTGACCGAAGTGTGGCTGGAAAAGGTCTCGTTCGAGGAGCTTCGCAAGCTGCTCAGCTCGCAAGATTTTGACAAGGTGCGCCCCACCTTTGCGGCGTGGCAACCCAAAGCCGACCCCGTGCGCGATGCGCGCGAGGCAGGCGCAGGGCCAATGCGGGCGTTTTACCCGGCCTTGCCCAAACGGGGCGATGTGTATGCCGATGTGCTGAAAGATGTGTGCGCCATGTCCAACGCGGATGGCGGCGTGATCTTCATCGGCTGCGGCGACATCAAACAAAAGAAAACCCCGGGCGTGACAGACCCGGAGGCGACGCGGCGCGAGTTGAGCGCTGTGCTGGTCAAGCGCATCAGCCCAGCGGTGAAAGCGGGGCTGGAAACGCATTACACCGATGGCGCGCCCGTGCTGTGTGTGATTGTTCATCCAGACAACAAAAACAAACCGTTTGCGCTGGATGAGGCTTACTTTGTGCGAGATGGCGCAGAGAGCCGCGCGGCCAACCGCGCAGACCTCATCGCCATTGTGCGCGGCATGGTTTTGGCCGAGGTGGCCGAGCAGGAGCGCCACGCCAAACCGCAACCGCCGCCGCCCCAGCCGCAAGCGCAGCCGCAGCACAACCAGCGCCAGCATCAGGAGCGCAACGAGCGCAGGCCCCAAGAGCCGCGCAAGCAACAACCGCAAGCCCAGGTGAACAATCAGGGCGGGCAGCCGCGCCAACAGCAACAAGCTCAGGCCGATGGCCGCCCAACGCGCCAGCCGCTGCGGTCATCGCGCCATCAGCAACAGCCGCAGCCGCCTGTGCCAACGGCGCAACCTGCGCCGCAGCCTGCGCCGCAAGAACAAGCTGCGCCGCCCGCAGAACCCATCCCGCAAAATGGGCAGAACAACGGCCCCATGCCGCACACCGGCGTGGAAGTTGTGAGCGCCGATGAGCGCGACGGCGTGCGCTACTTCACCGTGCGCGATCTGCGCAAAGGCAATGTGGTGCCAAACGTCACGCTTGCCAGCGCCCGCGATTTGTGGCACTATGCCGTGCGCCAGACGATTGACGGGACATACGCGCCCGACAAGATTGAGTGGACGGGCGACCGCGCCGTGCTGAGCAAGGGCGAACGCGCGGGAAAGCTGCGCTACGACCTCGCCATGCGCAACGAAGCCGGTGATACGCGGGTGTTCTTCGGTGTGACCGAGGATGGCCTGGACGAAAGCTGGAAATCCCTGCTCGAACATGCGCATCAGAATGAGCCAGTTGCGGGCGAAGACGGAGAGTAAAAAGATTTGAAAGTGGTTGTTGGTTGATGAACAACGCAAGAAAATAGGGGTTCATCAACCAACAATTATTAAAACGCCTCCAGGGATGAAAAATAAAATCCTGACCCCGGAGGAACTGACCGCGCACCCCTGGCGCGGCTCGGCGAATGCACCCTCAAGCAACGCCCAATAACCAACAACTTATAATACGCGGCACATGATGTTGTCATTGATCACGTTTATTCCGCTGATCGGCGTTGCGCTGATGTTTCTCGTCTCGGCCCGTTTGGCAAAAGTGGTGGCGTTGCTGGCCTCGCTTGCGGCGTTCGTGGCTTCGCTGGTGATGCTGGCCGGGTTTAACCCATCGGCCACCGGCTACCAATTTGTTGAAGCTGCGCAATGGATCCCGCAATATGGCATTGGCTACAAGCTGGGTGTGGATGGCATTTCGGTGTGGATGGTCATGCTCACCACCTTTATCATGCCCATCGCCATTGGTTATTCGTGGCTGACGATCAAGGATGAGCCGGGCAAAAACGAGCGGGCGTATTACGCGCTGATGCTGGCGCTGGAAACCGCCACGCTGGGCGTGTTCCTCTCGCTAGACATGTTCTTGTTTTACGTGTTTTGGGAGTTTGCGCTTGTGCCGATGTATTTCATCATTGGCGTGTGGGGCGGCGCGCGGCGGGTGTATGCCTCGCTCAAGTTCTTCATCTACACCATGTCCGGCAGCGTGCTCATGCTGATCGCCATCCTGGTGCTGGGCGGAAACGCAAAATCGTTTGATCTTGAAGTGGTGGCAAAAAACAGTGGCGCGTTCGCGGCCAACATCCCGCTGTTCCTCGCGTTTTTTATCGCGTTTGCCATCAAAGTTCCGCTGTGGCCGTTCCACTCGTGGCTGCCCGATGCCCACGTGGAAGCGCCCACCGCCGGCTCAATTGTGCTGGCGGCGATTCTGCTCAAAATGGGCGGCTACGGGCTGATTCGGTTTAACCTGGGGTTGTTCCCGCAAGCCTCGGCGCAGCTTGCGCCTTTCATCGCCGTGCTCGCCATCATTGGCATTTTGTATGGCGCGGTGGTGGCCTTTGCCCAAAGCGATGCGAAGAAACTGGTGGCGTATTCATCCGTGAGCCACATGGGTTACGTGGTGCTGGGCATCTTCTCGCTCAACCAGCTTGGGTTGCAGGGCGCGATGCTGCAAATGGTCAATCACGGCCTCAGCACCGGCGGGTTGTTTCTGGCCATTGGCTTCATCTACGAACGGCTGCACACCCGCGAAATGGTGCGGATGGGCGGCTTGTGGGGCAAGATGCCGGTGTATGGCGTGGTGACCTTGCTGTTTGTGCTTAGCTCGGTGGGTTTGCCCGCCCTGAACGGATTTGTGGGCGAGTATGTGATTTTGCAAGGCGCATTTTTGCGCGACCCGATTTGGGCCGCCTTTGCCGCCCTCGGCATGATTTTTAGCGCGGCTTATCTGCTCACTTTCTTCCAAAAAATATTTCTTGGCCCCGCGCAGGGCGAGAGCGAGGACGCGCATGGTCATGCCGCGCACGCCGAGGCGCATGACGAACACGGCCTGAGCGACCTCAACTGGCGCGAGGTTCTCACCGCGCTCCCGCTCATTGTATTTTGTTTTGTGATTGGGCTGTTCTCCACGCCGTTTTTTGCGGCCATGACCGCCAGCGTCTCGCAATTGCTGAGCGCGCCGGGCATTGCTATGAAATAAAAAAAACAAGAATTGAGAAATAAGAAAACACGCTCGTTTAGACTCAATTCGTAGTTCGTAATTTTTAATTAGCAATTGAATAAATATGTCAGAAACTCGCACCAAAGTCGGAATTTATATTGACACCTCTAACATCAGCCAAAACGGCGGCTTTGGAATGCAGTTTGATGTATTGCGCCAATACGCCTGCCACGATGACGCAGAAGCCGTGCGCATGAACGTGTATGTGGCCTACGATGAAGAACGCGCCGTTGAGGACGCCGTCTACCGCAACCGCACACTTGGGTTCTATTCCACCATCCGCGATTTTGGCTACAAGGTCATTGAAAAGCGGGTCAAGCGTTACGTAGACGAACAGGGCAACATCATGACCAAATCCAACTCGGATTTGGATATGGCCGTTGACGCGCTTTTGCAAAGCGACAAACTGGATCGCGTGGTGCTGTGCACAGGCGATGGCGATTTCATCCAGGTGGTGCGCGCGCTGCAAAACAAAGGCTGCCGGGTGGAGGTGATCGCGTTCGACAACGTCTCGCAAGACCTGCGGCGCGAGGCCGATGTGTTCATGTCTGGCTATCTTGTGCCAAACTTGCTGCCGGTGCAAAACGCAGAGCGCAGCCTGCCCTGGGGCGAAATTGGCTCGCGGGTGCGCGGCTCGTGCTATTTCCACAAAGAAGCCGAGCAATACAGCTATGGCTTTATGCGCTTTTTGCGCCACATCAATGACAATTTGTGGATCACCGACACCCGCGCCAAAGAATCGCCCTTTGGCACGGCATATTTCAACGACACCAGTTTTGTGGATCGCGTGAACGGCAACGACTTGCCCAATCGCAATATCATTTTCGAGTTCGAGCTGATGAAATCCACCAAAAACGATGGGCTTGAGGCCCGCAACATTCGCATGGCGGCGCGGTTGTAAAAATGCAAAATTTGGGATTCAGAGTTCAGAATGATTTTTCTGCATTCTGAATTCTGAATTCTGAATTCAAATGTCTCTCCTCACCTCCACCCAAGCCATGACCCGGCTGAACGCCGCGCTGGATGAGGCGTGGCAAGCAAAACCATTGCTGGGTGATGAGGCCATGCGCGCCGCAAGCGCCATCAACCGCGTGCTGGCGAAAGACGTATTTACCCCCACCGACATCCCGGCCTTCCGACGTTCCAGCGTGGATGGATACGCCGTTCGGATCGCAGACTTGCCCGGTCAATTGCGCGTGATTGGCGAGGTGTTGATGGGTCAGCTCTCTGGCCTGCGCGCGGAGCAGGGGCAAGCCGTGCGCGTGCCCACCGGCGGTTTTGTGGTGGATGGCGCCGATGCCGTGCTGATGATTGAGGACGCGCAAACGCACGAAAACGGCGCGGCCATCTCAACAACCAAGACTCTCGCGCCCGGCGAGAACACCATCCACCAGGGCGAAGATTTGCGCGCGGGCGATGCCGCTATTCGGGCGGGAACTCGTCTGCGCGAGCAAGACATCGCCGGGTTGCTTTCGCTGGGCATCACCAAAGTGCACGTAAAAAAACAGCCGCGCGTGGCGCTCATCTCCAGCGGGGATGAACTTGTGTCGCCAGAAGCCGCGCCCGGACCGGGACAAATTCGAGAAACCAACGCCGCCATGCTGGCCGCGCTGGTTCGCAAAAACGGCGGCCTTCCAATTGTGTTTGACACCCTGCCAGACCAGCGCCCTGCGTTTGAGGCCGCCGCCCAACGCGCCATGCGCGAGGCCGATGTGGTTGTGTTTATCGCGGCCAGTTCGGTGGGCGAGCGCGATTTTGTGCCGCAAATTGTGGCGGGCATGGGCCAGCCCGGCATCGTGGCGCATCGCATCGCCTTCCGCCCAGGCAAGCCCGCGCTGTTTGCCGCCTGTGATGGCAAACCGGTATTTGGGTTGCCCGGCAACCCCATCAGCGCGTTGATGACGGGGATGCTGTTTCTCGCGCCCACGCTCTGGCGCGCGCTGGGGGCGCATAACCCGCCCGCGCCCGCGTTTGCCCGCGCCCGGCTGACGCAAGATTTTCGCTCACCAGCAGATTTGGAACAATGGTTCCCGGTATTGCTTTCGCCATCCTTGTGCGGCGATGAGGCCGTGCCCGCCGCGACACCCATCCCCATGAAAAGCAACTTGATTTTTAGCCTTGTCCGCGCAGATGGCGTGGCCTGCGCCCGCATTGGGGTGGATCAGTTGCCCGCGGGTCAAATGGTGGATGTGCGGCTGTTTTGACGTTGTTTCACCGCCTCGTACACGCACAAGGCAGCAGAGATGGACACGTTCAGCGAATTGATTTTGCCAGTCATGGGAATTTTGATGGGCGCATCGGCTTGCTTAAGCCACAAATCGCTCAGCCCGTTTTTTTCCTCGCCCACCACAATTGCCACCGGCTGAGTCAGGTCTACCTGGGTGTAATACGCAGGCTCTTTGCCGTTGATGGGGTTTGGGGTGGTCGCCAAAATGCGAACCCCTCGCGCCCGCAACCAGCGGATGACCTCTTGCGATGACCCCTCGGCGATGGGCACGCTGAACAACGCCCCTTGCGAGGCGCGCACCACGTTTGGGTTGCTCAGGTCGGCCAGCGGGTCGCAAGAGATGAAGGCCGTCACGCCCGCCGCGTCGCAGGTGCGCAGCATTGCGCCCAAATTGCCGGGTTTTTCCACGTGCTCGGCCACAAGAATGAGCGGCGCCGCCTTCCCATCCTCGTGAGAGAGCAGCAACGCATCCAGCTCATATTTGGGTTTGGCAAAAACGCCCAGCCATCCATCCGGCCCATCCCGATACGCCATTTTTGCAAACACCGGCTCGTTCACCTCAACAATCTCCGCGCCGGCGGTGGCGCAGGCCGCCCGCAACGCGCGGTATTGCCCGTCGGTCACTTTCATCATATCCGGGCAAATAAACAGCGTTTTTGGCGCGAGGCCACACCGCACCGCCATGCTGAGCGGGTCGTAGCCCTCCACCAGCATCAAGCCATCCTGCTCGCGCTGTTTGCGGTCATTGAGCGCGACAACATGTTTTACGCGCGGGTTGGTCAGGCTGGTGATGATCATGTGTGCTTTATAACATGGATGAACAAGCTAAAAAACCGTAATATCCTGTTCATCCGCGTTCCCTCTTATCTTCCCGTAAACCGGGCGGCGCGTTTTTCCAAAAATGCGGCTATGCCCTCGCGCGAGTCTGCGCTGCGCCCGGCCACGTCTTGCAGCTCGGCCTCGTAATCCAGCGCTTGCTCCAGACTTTGATCAAACCCGCGCAGCATGGCGCGTTTGGTCAGCCCGTAGGCCAGCGATGCGCCCTGCGCAAACTGCGCGGCGGTTTGCTGAACCAGCGCCGCGAACTGATCTTCTGGCGCGACCAGGTTGACCATGCCCCAGCCCAGCGCGGTTTGGGCGCTCACCCGCTCGGCGGTGAGGGCCATCTGGTAGGCGCGGGCGTAGCCAATGAGCCGAGGCAACAACCAGTTCACCCCGCTGTCTGGGATGAGGCCAATTTTGGTGAAGGCCAGCATGAAGAAAGCTTTTTCGCTGGCGATGCGGAAATCGCAAGCCAGCGCCACGCCGCATCCTGCGCCCGCCGCCGCGCCGTTGATTGCGCCAATCACCGGCTTCTCCGCGCTCATGATGGCCTTCACCAGCCGGTGATACCCACCGCGCAAATGGTTGCCGATGGAGAAATCATCGCCGCGGTCTTTGATGTCTGCCAAATCTTGCCCGCTGCTAAACCCGCGCCCTGCCCCAGTGAGCACGATGCAGCGCGCGGCGGGGTCGCGGGCTGCGCGGTTCACCGCCTCGGTCGTCTCGCGAATCATCTCATCGGTAAACGCGTTCAGCGATTGCGGGCGGTTGAGCGTGATGGTCGCCACGCTGTTTTCCAGAGCGTAAATGATATTAGACATAGTTTTGCAAAAAACAGAAATAAGAATCAAGAAATAAGAAATATAAACGTGCAAATTTTTCTTATTTCTTATTTCTCATTTCTTCAAACGCCAACCCCGCGCCAACCAGATCCCAATCGGCCAAATAATTGCCCACCAAAAGAAGGCCCACCGGCTCGCCAGAAGCGGCCAGCCCGGCCGGGACGCTGAGCGAAGGGAAGCCCGCGCAGGCCGCCAAAAACACCAGCCCGTAGCCCATCGTCATTAAAAAATCCACCTTGTAATGTGTCAGCGTGTTGCGGATGGCCTGCTGGCACAACATTCGGTTGCGTAACACAGACGCTTCGTAATCGGCGGCGCTCATCTCGCTTGCGCCAGATTTCTCCAGCAGATCCATGCCTTGCGGGGCGCAGTTTGCCAAATCCCGCTTGTTAAACGCGATGACATCCGCCACCGTGAGGCCCGCCCCGGCCTGGGCCAGCCACGCGTTCACCCCGCGCAAAAACCCGGCGTGATACACCGGCAGCACATCGGCAGAACTTTGCGGCGATGACGACGTGATGATCACATCCACCACCTCCGCGCCCGCGCTTTGCAACACGCGGATGGCTTTCTCGGCCATTTCGGCGTCATGATCGCGCTCCAGCGTGGCGCGCACAAGACCAATCTGCTTGCCGGTTAAACCCCAGCGCCCTGACCGCGACGCTTCGCTATCCAAGCGGTCAGGGCGCTGAATTTCACCCGCAAAAAAACTCATGGGGTCAGATGGGTCGCGGGCGCAGATCACATCAAACAAAAGCGCCAGACCGCTCATGTTGCGGGTCATGGGGCCAGCGGTGTCTTGCGCGTCCGTGATCGGGATGATCGCATCTCGGCTGACCAGCCCCAGGCTGGGCTTTAACCCGCACACGCCGTTTTGGGTAGATGGCGCGATGATGCTGCCGCTGGTCTCTGTGCCAATGGCGAGCGCGGCGAAATGGGCCGCCATGGCCGCGCCAGAGCCAGAGCTGGAGCCGCTCACATCAAACGGGCCGCGCGGGTTGCGGGTTTGCCCGCCCAACGCGCTAAACCCGTTGAGCGATTCATTGGTCATAAAGTTGGCCCACTCGCTCATGTTGGTTTTGCCCAAAATGATGGCCCCCGCCTCGCGCAAACGCGCCACCAAAAACGCATCGCGCGGGAAGCGCACATCGCGCAGGGCCGCCGCCCCGGCGGTGGTGTGCATGGCGTCGCCGGTGGCAATGTTGTCTTTGAGCAAAATCGGAATGCCGCGCAGTTTTTCCCCTGCCAGAAACTGCGGGTCGGCATCAAATTCCTGCGCCAGCCGCAGCGCATCTGAGTTCAACTCAAGGATGGCGTTCAGATGCCCATCGTGCTGCTGGATGCGGCGGACGTAATACGCCACCAGCTCCGCGCAGGTGAGCGAGCCATCCGCAAATTTGCGTTGAATATCTGCCACGCTGGCGGCGGGCAAAAATGCGTCCAGTTGGGCCACGCGCTCTGGCGCGAGCGCATGAATGGCGGCCTCAAACGGGGCAAAATTCAGCGGGCGTTTGAGGGGAAACGGGCGATCCTCGGCTTGTTTGGCGGCCTGGTTTGCGCGCCACGTGTCTTGCTGGGTGGGCATGGGGGTAGTATAAAGTGCAAATTACTGAGTGCAAAGTGCAAAGTGCAAAGTGAGCCAGTGTTCTTACCCAATACCCAACATGCCTAACTTATCATTTGTCTTTCTCGATTGCGCCACGAGCGCGGAATCGTCTCACCTGCCCGACCAGCCGGTCAAAACCGCCAGCATCATCAAGCTGCCCATCTTGGTTCACGCGCTCATGTGCGCCGCCGAGGGCGCGGCTGCGCTGGACGAGCCGATGACGCTCACGGAGGCCATCAAAACGCCGGGCATGGGTGTGTTGAAAGGGCTGAGCGCGGGCGTAAGCTTGCCCCTGCGCGATGTGTGCTGGCTGATGACGGCCATCTCGGACAACACCGCCACCAACCTGCTGATTGAGCGTTTTGGGGTTGACGCGATCAATGCCCGCTCACGCGCGCTGGGGCTGGAACGCACCACGCTGTTCCGCAAAGTGTTTGCGCCCAACGCGGCGCATCACGCCCAGTTTGGGCTGGGCGCAACCACCCCGCACGAGATGGCAAACCTGCTGGCGCGAATCCACGCGCGGGCGCTGGCAGACGCGCCCACCTGCGACCTCATCCTGAACATGCTGGCCGCCCAGCAAGACCGCACCATGATCCCGCGCTATTTGCCAGAGGGCTGGCATTACGCGGGCAAGACCGGCGCGGATGACGACCTGCGCAACGATTGCGGCATCATCACCCGCCCAGATGGCCGCGCTTTTGTGCTGGCGGCGTTTTGCCAAAATTTGCCCGCGCCAGATTGGAGCGTGGACAACCCCGGCGCGGTGGCCATCGCCCAGCTGGCGCGGCGCGTGCTGAACGTGAACGGGTCGTAGTTAACCTCGTGGGTTGGCCGCAAGCCCTTAATCTTTCAAAGCTACGTGGGCCAACCCGCGAGGTTGTGTTGTTTTCCATGCGAGAATGGCGGGCGATGATAAAAATCACCGGATTGTTTTGTTACCCCATCAAATCGTGCAAGGGGCACGCGCTGGAACGCGCCCTAATTACCCCGCGCGGGATTGAAAACGACCGCCTGATGATGATCGTGGACAGCGACGGCCACTTTCTCACCCAGCGCGAACTGCCCAAAATGGCGTTGATTGAACCCGCGCTGGCCGATGACGCGCTCACCCTGGCCGCGCCCGGCCAAAGCGCCATCCACCTGCGGGTGAGCAACGCCGGGCCGCGCCAAATGGTGCAGGTGTGGCGCAGCCAATGCGCCGCGGTGGATCAAGGCGATGAGGCCGCGACCTGGCTGAGCGATTTTCTGGGTGAGCGCGTGCGGCTGATGCGCATGGCCGATGAGCATGTGCGCCACCTGAGTAGCGATTACGCCCGCCGCGCGGATGACCAGACCGGTTTTGCCGATGGCTACCCGTTTTTGCTGGTATCGCAAGAAAGCCTGGATGACCTGAACGCCAAACTGGCCGCGCAGGGCGAGGCAACCATGCCGATGAACCGCTTTCGGCCCAACATTGTGATTCAAGGTGGCGGCGCGTTTGCGGAGGATGGCTGGAGCGACATTGAGGCCCACAACGCGCACGGCGCGGTGAAGTTTGGCATTGTTAAACCGTGCGCCCGCTGCGTGATGACCACCACCGACCAAGAAACCGCCGAGGTGGGCAAGGAACCGCTGCGCACGCTCAACACGTATCGCAATCAGGGTGGCAAGGTCATGTTTGCCCAGAATATGCTGTTTGTAAACGGCGGGGTGATTGCGCTGGGCGATGAAATAGCGGCCATGACACGGTGATGAACTGGAAAAAACTAGAGCGGCGCGCCAAACAGCTTGCGCCGTTTGCTATTGTGCTGTTTGGCTTTGCCATGCGCGTTTTTGCCATAGACAGCACCTGGGTAGACGGCGACCGCGCCAACCCGCATGGCATTGGCCTGCTCATCGTAGACGCGCTCTCGCACGGAAAGTTCACCCCGTTTTTGCTGTTCAACGATGACGCCTCGACCACCCTGCCCATGCCGCCGCTGATTGGCTATGTGTGGGCGCTGGTCTCGTTATTTGACCGCAGTTTGTTCACCGCAACCGCCTTTGGCATGATCGCCAACGCGCTGGTCGTGCCCGCCGCGTACGCCATCGGCAAACGAATTGCCAACTGGCAAACCGGCATGTTTGCGGCCACGCTGGCGGCGGGCAGCGGCTGGGCGGTGTATTTGGCGCGGGGGATGTGGCATCCGGGCCACCTTGAGGTCACCGTTGCCTTGGGCGCGTGGCTGCTGGTGGATGGAATCACCCGCCAAAAGCCGCGCGCTTTGCTGGGCGGGTTTGGGTTTGTGGCGGCCACCGCGCTCTCATATTTTGGCGCGCTGGTCATGCCATTTCAAGCATTTTTTGCCACGCTGGCCGCAGGGGCGTGGCGCGGGCGGCTGCGCAAAGCCTGGCTGATGGGTCTTGCGGTGTGCGCGGCGGCTTTCTTGTTTTACGGCGGCTCGCTGGTGGCGATGGGTCGCCTCACGCCAGACTACATCGCTAAAATTAGTTTGTTCAAGGCCGAAAGCGGCGTGCAAACCGAGGCCGATCTGCAAGCGCGAGACATCACGCCGATGAACCGCGACCCAATTGGACATTTTGCGCGGCTGGCCAGCAACGCGGCGTACGCGCTGACATGGACAAACCAGAGCGCGCAAAATTACGCCGCGCGTCTCCCGCTCAGCGATGCTCTCTCGGCTGCGCTGGGCATTTTTATCGCGCTGGGGATGGCGCGGCTGGCCTGGGGTTTTCGCAAACCGGCCAACCGCTTTTTGCTGGTTTGGGCTGGCTTGCCCATCCTTGCGCTGCTCGCCATTGCCGCGCTTAAAAAAGATTTTCTGGTGGCGATTTATTACCTCTTGCTCACCTCGCCCGTGCAATACGTGGCTGGCGGGTTGGGGCTGAGTTTGCTGTTCAGCGCTCCGGTCGCTCAAAGCGGCCGGAGCGCTAAGAACATCTCCTCTGGCCTAACACTTTTGCTCTGCGCCGCGCTCAGCATCATCCCCGCGTGGAACTTTGGCGCGGCGGCAGAAACGGTTTATACGCAGGCATTTATTGCGCCAGATTTTATGCCGCTCAAATGGTCGTTGCAATTGGGCAAGATGTGGCAGCGCGAGTGCAAAACTTTGGATGGCAGCAATTTTTGGTGGGACTTGAGTTTATTCCAAGACCCGCAACGCTGGCGCTGGGGCGGCGTAAGAGCCAACGAGTTCTCCTCGATGTGGAGCGTGAAACCCGAGGGCGGCACGTGCGCCCTCAGCCAAAAGGGCGCGCCGCTGGCCCACGCAGAGCTTTTGCCCTTGCAGGTGGTAGATGGGTCAACGTTGCGCACGTATCGCTCGTACCCCATCGGCCAAAGCCAGCCGCCCACGCTGACCATGAACATTGGCTGGTCGCTGCTTGACTTTAGCGCGCCAACCGCCGCCCGCGCAGGCGAGACCATCTCGGTTCAGCACATTTGGCGGGTGGATGCCTTGCCCACCGAGCCGCACGCGGCGTGGTATTACGCGCCGTTTATCAAACTCATCGGCCCAGATGGCAAAACCGTGCTGGATGTTGACCGCGCGGTCTCGCTGGAGGGCAGCCAGTGGGCGCAGGGCGAGGCGTTGGTGAGCAACGTGCAATTGCAACTGCCCGCTGGTCTCGCGCCCGGCGCATATACCATCCGCGCCAGCGTGTTTGACCCCAACCAAAAGAAAAACGCCGCCTATTTTGACGCGACGCAAAACGGCAAAGTGATTTTGGAACTGGAACAAAAAGTAACAATTACGAATTACTAATTACGAACGTCAGCCCACTCGTAATTAGTAATTCGTAATTCGTAATTAGTAATTCGTAATTGATGAAGATTGGCATAGACGCCAGCCGCGTGACCGAGGCGGGGCAAACCGGCACAGAGCGATACTCGCGCGAGATCATCGCCGCGATGTTGCGCGTTGCGCCAGAACACGATTACCGGCTTTACGTTCGCTCGGATGAGAACGCGCGGGCGGTGGAGCACATCGCGCCTGCCTCGCGCATCGTGCGCGTGTCGCCCCCGCGCTTGTGGACGCACCTGGGGCTGGCGCGTGAGCTGGCCCGCAACCCGCCGGATGCGCTGTTTGTGCCCGCGCATGTGCTGCCCATGAGCGCGGCGTGGGGGCTGCGGCGCACCCGCAAAGTGGCGATGATTCACGATGTGGGTTTTCATTTCTTCCCCACCGCGCACCCCATCAAACAAAGGCTTTACCTGGAGTTTGCGGCGCGGTTTGCGCTGAAATACGCCGATGTGGTTTTGGCCTTGAGCGAGAACACGCGCCAGGATTTGATTCGGCAATACGCCGCGCCATCGGCCAAAGTGCAAACCGCCCTGCCCGGCCTGCCTGCGCTGGCCGAGGTGACCCCGGCGGAGATAGATGCCGCGCTGAACAAGTTTGATTTGCGCGGGCCGTATGCGCTCTTCACCGGCACGCAGCAGCCGCGCAAAAATGTGCGCCGCCTTTTGCAGGCGTGGGTTTTGGTCGATGGGTTGCCGGATGGCGCGAGTCTCGTCATCGCGGGCAAACCTGGCTGGGGCGGGGAAACTCTGGCGGATATTGCGCCGCCCAGCGCAAAATTTGTAGGCTATGTGAGCGAGGTAGAGAAATCGGCGTTGGTGCGACGGGCGCGGGCGGTGGTTGTGCCATCGCTGTATGAGGGCTTTGGCTTCCCGGTGATTGAGGCGCAGAGCGTGGGCGTGCCGGTGGCGTGCAGCAACACATCGTCTTTGCCAGAGGCCGCGGGCGATGGCGCGGTTTTGTTTGATCCGCTGGACGCGGCGGCGATGGCGGCGGCCATCAGCCGCGTGTTTAGCGATGACAGTTTGCGCCGCGGGTTGGTTGAGCGCGGCCTGCGCAACGCCGCGCGGTTTAGCTGGAAGAGGTCGGCAAAAGTGGTGTTGGGGGCGATGAAATCGAAAATGTCCCTTGGAGACAAATAAAGGCGCTGGGTAGGGGCAAGGCATGCCTCGCCCCTACGAATAAGACCGTCACTAAATTTATTGCGCAATATATGACAATGCGATCTCACATCAAAACTATGACAACCAACGAGACATTCCCAAAGACCAAAGTGGCGGTGGTGCAAGCTGCGCCCGTTTTGTTTGACCGCGAAGCGAGCGTGCAAAAAGCTTGCCGCCTTACGCAAGAGGCCGCAGATCAAGGCGCAAAATTGGTGTTGTTCCCAGAGGCGTTTATTCCGGCCTACCCGCGCGGGCTGAGTTTTGGGGCGGTGGTGGGCAGCCGCAGCCCGGAAGGGCGGCGCACATGGCAACGCTATTGGGCCAACGCGGTATCCATCCCCAGCCCCGCAACCGAGGCGCTGGGCGCGGCGGCGCGGCAGGCGCAGGTGTATTTGGCCATTGGCGTAATTGAAAAAGAGGGCGACTTTGGCGGCGGCACGTTGTATTGCACCGTGTTGTATTTTGGGCCGGATGGCGCGCTGCTTGGCAAACATCGCAAACTCAAACCCACCGCCTCCGAGCGGTTGATTTGGGGCGAAGGCGATGGCAGCACGCTGGCCGTGCTGGATACGCCGCTGGGCAAAATGGGCGGCTTGATTTGCTGGGAAAATTACATGCCGCTGGCGCGAATGGCTTTGTATGGCAAAGGCGTGGAGCTATATCTGGCGCCCACCGCCGATTCTCGCGAGACATGGCAAGCCAGCATGCAACACATCGCCTGCGAGGGCCGCTGTTTTGTGCTGGGGTGCAACCAGTTCGTGACCAAATCTATGTACCCAGCCGATTTGCCCGGCATTGAGGAGCTGGCCAACGCGCCAGAGGTGATGTGCCGCGGCGGGAGCGTGATCGTCTCGCCATTGGGCAAAGTTTTGGCCGGGCCATTGTTTGACCAGGAAGGCATTTTGTATGCCGAGCTGGACATGGCCGAAATTGCCCAGAGCAAATTTGATTTTGATGTGACTGGCCATTACGCCCGGCCAGATGTGTTTCAACTGAGCGTTAATGAGAAACCGCAAACGCCTGTGAGCTTTGGCCGGGCAAATTAACAACAAGGTGTCTGCAATTGGGTAGAGACGCAAAATTCTGCGTCTCTACGTCATCAAGCCCCTTATTTGCGGCGTTGCACAATCATGGGCAGGCCAAATTTTGGCGAGGTGGTGACCTGGCGCAACGGCTCCACCTTTGCGTTGGGCGCAAGCGCCAACTCGTAGCGGCTCACAATGAGCGCCAGCAAAACCTGCGCCTCCATAAGCGCGAAGTGGCTGCCAATGCAAATGCGCGGTCCACCGCCAAATGGCATGTAACTGAACTTCTCAATCTTCTCCTCGTTTTGCGCAGAGAAACGTTCGGGGTCAAACACATCTGGGTTTTGCCAGTGGCGCGGGTCGTGGTGCTGAACATACGGCGAGACCAAAACGATTGAGCCGCCCTCAATTTGATATTCGCCCAGCGCGGCATCTTGCCTCACCCCACGCGGAATCATGGCCACGGTGGGCTGAATGCGCATGGTTTCTTTAATCACCTGCAAGGTATACGGCAGCTTTGGCAGATCCTCAACCGTGGGCAGGCGTTGGCCGGCCAGCGCGCCATCCACCTCTTTTTGCAACTCTTTCAAAACAGATGGGTTTTGCGCGAGATAGTAAAACGCCCATGTGAGCGTGTTCGCGGTTGTCTCGTGCCCGGCAAAGAACATGGTCAAAATGTTGTTGCGTAAAAACTCCTCAGACATGGGCTGGCCGTTTTCATCGCGCATGGACATCAAAATAGAAAGCAAATCTTTGCGGTTTGTGTCGCCCTTCGCGGCGGCTTCGGCCTTGAATTTTTGCACCAGCGCGGTGAGGGCGGCGTTGATCTGCGCCGTTTTTTTGTCGCGGCCAGTCAACGCATCGGGCAAAAGCGGAGACAAATCTCCAATGACAATTTTCTGCGCCACGTTGCCCATCGTCTCCAGCTCTTTGCTTTGTTCCACGTCAATGCCAAACATCGTATCGGCAATGATCCACATCGTGGCCTGGGTCATATCGGCGTGAATGTTGCGCTGTTCACCCTCTTGCCATTGGTTGATGAGTTTCTCACCCATCTTCGCCATCGTGTCGCCATAGGCCGCAATGTGCCGCGGCTGCATCAACGGCTGGATGAGTTTTCGCTGGGGCTTCCACTCTTCATACCCCGCGGTGAGGATGCCGTGCCCAAGAAACCGCGCCAGCCCGCGCGGCTCGTCGTTCATCTCCTCAACTTTGGGGAACTCCTGCGCGCGCTCCAGCATCACCTGGCGCACCAGCGCGGGGTCGCTCACCAGGTAGAAGGATTTTCGGGCGGCGGTGAAATGCGCCACGTCGCCATACTCTTTTTGCGCTTTTTGCAAAAAGTCTACCGATACGCCATTGCCAGAGACAAACGCAAACGCGCTGCCAAGGAGCGGCACGCCCGGCACGGTGGGCGGTGTTTTGAGGGATGTGTTTGGTGTGTTATTCATTTTAAGAATACGATTTCGCGCGTTTATCAAAATCAGACAGTTGTTGCTTTTTAATTTTGCAAGAAGTATAGTAAAGCTAAATTTTGTTGCAACCATCAAGTTTTTTAATGTGTTGGAAATCCGACATTGCACAAAAAGTGTTTGATTTTGCCAACGGAGAAATAGCGGGATGAAGGAAAAAGCAGAATATCGGAGCGCCATCCGCTCCAGAGAGAGCATACGCAAAGCCTACCTAGACTTGATGCGCGAAAAGAACACCACCGCCATCTCTGTACGCGAGCTGGTGGAACGCGCTGATGTCAATCGCAGCACTTTCTACGCGCATTACCAGGATATTTATGCGGTGTTGGAAGAAATTGAAAATGAGATCACCCAAAAGCTGTTTGGCTATTTGGATGAAACCGAGCACACAGAATTGCTGTATCACCCGTTACCCTTTTTAATGCGCATTGGAGTCGAACTTGAGCAAAACAAAGAGTTTTATCGGTTGTTGCTTGATACGCAGGGTTCGTTTACGTTTATGCACAAATTGCAAGAAGTGTTTCTAAAGCGCATGGTAACCGAGCGTAAGGTGTTCAGCCAAATCGCCCGCCCGGATGAATTTCTCATCTCCATGCGGGTGGTTACTAGCGGCATGGTGGTGATTTTTTCTGATTGGGTGAATGGGAAAGTGCAAATGCCCATACCCGAGCTGATGAGTATCTTGAATAATGTGGCGGTCAACGCCGCGCGAGAATACGTTTGATATGCTTGAACGCGACCAGCGCACACCGCGCGGTTTTGGTTGTGATGAAAGAAAATAAATTTTTGTTGATTGGTTTGGCGCTTGCCTTGTGCGCCTGCGTGTCTCAACCTGCGCCAAACAGCGGGGCAACCCTGCAACCCGCGCCAGATAACGGGCACGGGCGCATTGGCACGCCCGCATGGTTCGAAACCGCCATCATTTACCAAATTTTTCCGCGCAGTTTTTACGACTCAAATGGGGATGGCATTGGCGACCTGCGCGGCATGGCCCAAAAGTTGGACTACGTGCAAAGCCTTGGCGCAAACACCATCTGGCTAAACCCGCATTACCCCAGCGATTCGTATCACGGGTATGACGTGAACGATTACCTGAGCGTGAACCCGCAGTTTGGCACACTGGATGATTTCAAATTTCTGGTCTCGGAGATGCACACGCGCAAGATGCGGCTGGTTGTTGATTTTGTGGCCAACCATTCCGGCAGCAGTCATCCATTTTTTAAGGATGCCTACAAAAACCCCAGCTCAAAATACACAAGCTGGTATCGCTTTGCCGATGCCGCAAACACAACCTACGACACATTTTTTGGCTCGCAAAATTTGCCGCGCTGGAATCACGAAAACCCCGCCGTGCGCAAGTATTTGATTGACGCCGCTTTGTATTGGTTGGACTTGGGCGTTGATGGGTTGCGCTTTGACTACGTGTTGGGGTTGAATGAGGTGTTTGTGCGCGAGGCGCGGCAAGCCATCAAAGCCAAAAAACCAGATGCGGTGATGCTGGGCGAAATTTGGGACAACGGTGACGCGATAAATAAATATCTAAATTGGGGGTTTGACGCCGCCTTTGACTTTCCGTACGCCCTCACGCTGGATGGCAGCATAGACGCGAATGGCGATGGCGTGATCAACGGCCAGTCGCCTGCCTTCTGGCTGGATGGGTCTTTGCAGGCGCAAAAAGACCTTTACCCCAGCGATGCGCAACTGGTGCGCTTTGTGAGCAACCACGACACAAACCGAATCGCCAGCGAGGTGAACGGCGACCCTGCCCGCGAGCGGTTGGCCGCCGCCAGCGCGTTTTTGCTCCCCGGCATTCCAATTGTGTATTACGGCGAGGAACTGGGCATGCGCGGCTCAAAGGGCAGCGGCCCGTTTTGGGATGAATATCGCCGCGAGCCAATGGACTGGTATGCGACCCAAACCGGCGCGGGCATGACGCGCTGGTTCTCTGCGCCAGATGACTTTAACAATCCAAACGATGGCATCAGCGTGGAAGAAGAGGACAAAAACACGGCTTCGTTGCTAAGCTATTACCGCGCATTGGGCGTGTTGCGCTATTCCTTTCCGGCGCTGCGCAGCAGACAATTTGAAATTGTGCATGGCGGCATGGAAACCGATTGCGGCGAGCAGTGTTTGCTGGTCTATCGCTGGGTGGACAACCAAATTATTCTTGAGGCATTTAACTTTAGCGGCCAGCCTCGCAGCTTTCATATTCAAGCGCTGCCCAATGGTAATTTTGTCCCGGTAATTGGGGACATGAGCGGCAACGATTTCTCGCTTATGCCATGGGGCGTGGGCGTGTTTGCGTGGAATCGCTAAAGATTGGATGGATACGTTTTATCGGAATATCAACTGCCACCAAGTGAGTTGATCGCCTATTACCGTATTGCAATCTGGCGCACTTGGCTGGCAATGGCCAATGACCAAATTTCCAACCATCTCCCAATAATTTGCCGCCAGATGATTGGCAAACACAAACGTAATTGCCAGTGTCACGAGCAAAACGAAAACCCGCACAAGCCAATTGAGTTTAATCATTTGGTAGATCAGCGCACCCATCACCAAAAAGGCCACGCAAACCAAAATAAATGGCGTTTTGTATGCAGTGAATATTTCATCAAAGATCGGCAGCCACAAAAGCGGCGTCAGGCTGAATAGCGTCAACTCAGGTGCCATACGGCGTTGAAGCGTCAATATCAAAGCCAGAGCAACCCCGCCAACAAGCAAGGCAAGCGCTGTTACCAATGAGATAGGCGGGCGCCGAAAACCTTCAACTGTGATGGCCATTGCAATCAGCAACATCGGCAAAACGGCAAAAATTGTTTTTAACCCGTTGTTTGAGAGCAAGTCGTTTATTTCTGCTTGCGTTTTTGGCATAGAGCTCCTGGTAGGTTGACGCATGTGACTTCTGCAAAGTGTGCGCCTATTGTGCATTATTTATGGGCAAAATGGCGCGCCAAATAAGCCGGTCGCGGCTTTGCTGGCCCCGCTACTTTCTGAATTTTTTAATTTGCCACGCAAAAAACACGCAAATGTGATAAAACATCGCGCCATGCGCACACCTTCGCTTTTTGTTTTTGTGGCCGCCGGGCTTCTTGGCGCAGCGGTTTTTGCCTCTTTTGATGTGGCCAATAGCGATCCGGACGACCTTGACCGCAAACGAGCACCTTCCGCACCAGATGCCATTTGCACCGCGCCAGGTGGCTTGTATGCCAACGTGCAGGCTGCGCTAAACGACGCCACCTGCACAACGATTAATTTGGCGTATCCGGGACCCATCGCGGAGAGCGTGACGATTACACGCAACGTGACGATTGACGGCGGCTCGCTCATTGGCGGCATTACGTGGACACCGGGGGCAACCCGCACCATCAACATTCCAAACGCGGGCACGCAGGTCACGCTCACGCACATGAACTTGAACAATGGTTATTCCAGCGACAATGGCGGGAGCGTGTTTAACGCTGGCGCGTTGCGTTTGAATGACGTGGATGTGATCAATAGCCGCAGCCTAAAAAACGGCGGCGGCATTTTTAGCACCGGCATTCTCACGGTTGAAAATTCGCGGTTATCCAGCAACCGCGCAGAGGGTGGCGGGGGCGGGGCCATCTCGGCCACAGTTGTGAGCGTCATCAGCAGCACGTTTGAATACAACAACTCATACGAAGGCGCGGGCGGGGCGATGTTTATCTCCAGCCAGGGTCTCATCACCGCCAGCAGCGTGATTAGTTACAGCGGCGCGTTTATTTATAGCAACCCGGCCATCTCAAATTCTTTTGGCGGCGGGGTGCATATGATGGCGGGCAACCTGAATGTGTATGACAGTTCGTTTATTGATAACTGGGTCAACTCGGCTACAACAGGCAGCGCAAGAGGCGGCGCGATTTTTGCGGGAGCATCCACGGCCATCACCATTGAGAACAGCATTTTTAACGGCAATAATTTAATGGGTGGCGCAGATGGGGCGCAGGGCGGCGCGGTTCACGCGGGCAACAGCGCCACCGCGTTTTTGCAAAATAATACTTTTTCTGGCAACGAGGCGTTCTCAATTTCCGGGGTTGCGCAGGGCGGCGCGGTGTGGGCAGGCAGAAACAGCGACATCACCATTGGCAACAGCGCTTTGCAAAGGCAAAAATTGGAAGGTGTGCAAGACGTGCAGGGCGGCGGGGTGTATGTGGGCAAAAACGCAACCGCCAACATCGCCTTTACCCAAATTTTGAGCGGGGTGTTGAAGCAACACCTAAACGTTGCGCAAGGCGGAGGGGTCTTTGCGGGTAATGGGTCGGCCATCACCCTGACAGAGAACGTGATTAACGGCAACATGCTGACCACCACCACAGATTATTTGGCGCGGCACGGCGGCGGGCTATTTTTAGACACAAACGCGGTGGGCGTGATAAACGGTGGGGAAATTTCGTATAACGCGGTTGCGCTGGGTGTGGATGCGGCCGCGGATGGCGGCGGCGTGTATATCTCGCCAACCGCACGGCTGACCGCAGATTCCATCAGCATGGTTGGAAACGAGGCGTGGGCGTATGGCACAGGCGTGTATTACCCAGCGCCGGGCAAGGGCGGCGGTGTTTATGTGGGCGGATGGCTGACCCTGACCAACAGCGTTTTGCGCGAGAACATGGCGCGGTATTACGGCGGCGGGGTGTATCTGCCCTCGGGTAGCACCTTTTATGCCGAAGGAACTACGTTTAACGGCAACACCGCCGATGTTCAAGGCGGCGGGTTATTTAACAGCGGCGATGCGACGCTCAAAACCAGCACCGTGCGACAAAACGGCAAAACGATCACCAGCACCGTGCCGGGCCAGCTTTTTCCGAAAGTGTATGAGCAGCCCGACGGCGGCGGTATTTTTAACGATGGGGTTGTGCTGGTGGTGGAAAGCACAATCAAAAACAACACTGCCGATGTATACGGCGGCGGGTTATACAACAAAGGCGGCGATGCCACCGTGAGGCTCTCGACCATTCAGGGCAATGATGTGGTGTTTGTGAACAATGGGTTTGGCGGCGGCATTGCCAACACAACCTCTGGCACACTCACCATCCGCCAAAGCGCCATTTACTCCAACACATCCACCGCTTTTGGCGGCGGAATTTATCTCAATCTTGCCGATATTACGATGTCTAACAGCACGTTGAGCGGCAACCAGAGCGAAGACAATGGCGGCGCGTTGTATTTTATGAACGGTAGTACGGGGTTTCTTAACGGCAATACCATCGCGTATAACATCGCGGATTCGGATGCAGATGACGTGGGCGATGGCGGCGGTTTTTATCAATCCAGCATCGTTGCTCTGGTCGAGTTCAAGAACACCATTTTGGGCGTAAATGATGATTTGTCTCCGGTGACAAAGGAAAAAGACTGCTCTGGCATATTTACCAGCTCTGGCAACAATTTGGTGAAAACCACAACTGGCTGCACCACCGTTTTTCTTGGGTCAGATATAACAGGGGTTGACCCAGACTTGAAAATTCTAGGCGATTATGGCGGCCCAAGCTGGGCGCACGATTTGAAAAACACCAGCCCAGCGCTGGATCAAATTGGCGCGGGCGGGTGTTTGGGGGTAGATCAGCGCGATGCCCCGCGCCCGGTAAATGTGAATTGCGATATTGGCTCAATTGAGAAAAACGGCGTTGTGCCACCCACCCCAACCCCAACGCCCACCAACACACCGACGCGCACGCCAACGCCAACGCCTACGTTTACGTCTACGTCCACGCCAACTCGAACACCAACACCTACGTTCACGTCTACGTTAACGCCAACGTCTACGCCAACTCGAACACCAACGCCCACGCCCACGTTTACGTCCACGCCAACCGCAACGCCATCCTGCACCGATGCCTACGAGCCGAATGACTCCGCGGCGCAGGCCAAACCGATCACGGCGGGCATTACCCAAACGCATTTCTTTTGCCTTAATTTGGATGAGGATTGGGCCGTGTTCACCTCTACCGCTGGCACAAAGTATTTGATCGCCGCATATAACCCGGCGGTGGGCGTGAACACCGATATGCAACTCATCGCGCCGGATGGCGTTACTGTGATGCAAACCTACACCACCGGCGCAATCTCGCTCATCACCAGAACGCTGGGCACGGGCGCGTATTACGTGCGGGTGGTGGATGCTGGCGCGGATGGCGCGGGCAAGTCATACTCGTTGGGGGTGGTGGTTGCGCAGGCCGCCAAAAATGTGTTTGTGCCCAGCGCCATGCGAGATGCGCCTGCGGATTGGTAAGTTCACATGAAGCCCAATTTAACGTGATTTGCCACCTGGCCCAAAAATCTCTCGCAAAAGCGCAAAGATTTGGCATTTCCTTTGCATCTTAACGTCTTTGCGAGAGATAAACCGTGAAAATCTTCAGTTTTTTGTCTGGGTAGCGTCACGTTAATTTATCTATTTTGTCTAACGATTGTATAATTTCACACATGACACGAACTATCAAACTTTATTTGATCGCATTTGTGGCGTTTCTGGCAATAGATGGGGTTTGGCTCACGTTTGTGGCGCAGGGCGTATACAAACAGTATCTGGGCTATCTCATGTCTCCCACGCCAAACCTTTTGGCCGCCGGAATTTTTTATCTGCTGTTCATCGTTGGGCTGCTGGTGTTCGTCATTCTTCCGGGGCTAAAGGAAGGCTCTTTGGGCAACACGCTTTTGCGCGGCGCTTTGTTTGGTCTGGTGAGCTATGCCACCTACGATCTGACGAATCTGGCGACGGTCAAAGACTGGCCGATTGCCATCACCGTGATTGACCTGATTTGGGGCACGGTGTTGAGCGCGGCGGTGAGTTTTGTGACATTTACGCTTGGCAGGCGAATACGGTAACGCGCCCTAAAGATATTCTTCGCGGTCGCCGGTCTTCAAAGTATCTTTGGCAAAAGCCGAGACTTGATTCTGCCAGTTGCGCGCGGTTTTGCGGGCATAGCGGCGGGTGACCCTGCCATTTTGCGGCGCATACAACAAAGCCACGCACGCGCCGATGGCCGCGCCAATCAGGCTGCCAACTAAAAAACTGCCAAACGGATCGCCGTGGCTTGTTTTCTTCGGCTCAATTTTTTCTGGCGCCACCCGGCGCGGCAATTCGCTAATTTTTTGCTGAACCGTGTCTCGCGCATTTTGGCTTGCCCGCGCCACACGCGCAGACGCGTTGCCGCGTTGTTTGCTCAAAAATTCGCCCGCCCAATTGAGCGCGGCCAGGCCAAACGCAGAGAGGGCAGCGGTGTTTGGCGCGGCCTTGCTGGGTTTTATCTCTTTGTTTTGGCGTTTGGCAAGATAATTGCTCCCCAAGTCAAATGCTAACTTGGCTCCCTTGAGCAAAAGGTCTTGTGTGGATTTCTTCATGGTTGATGGGATTATAGGGCGAGTTTGGGTCCGCGCTAACGAGACGCAACGGGCAAATACACAAATGTCGGGTTGCCGGATATCACCTTCCAGTTCAAGACCGCCAGTGCACCACCAGGATTTTCTACTTCAATGTTCAGAATGCCAACTGGCAACGTGCCGTTCCATGTGGCTTGGATGGTGTTCTCATTGACAACGGTCACGGAGTTTGCAGGGATATTTCGGGCGCGAACTATAGGTGAGCCAAAGAAGTTTTCGCCGGTAATCGTAAGTGTTGTTATTTGCTCTGGATTTGGCACGCGGGTGGGGGTTACATCCAGCACTGTAGGTGTTTCCCAACCGCCAATCGAAACTTGATCTATAAGAACTTGATCAAAAGAATAGACCACAGGATGATCTAAGCTGACACTTAACGTAATTGTTTGACCAGAGAATTCCGAGACATCCTTTGTGAAGAGCTGCCATTGAGGGGAAGAAACAGATGCGCTGATAATTTTTGATGGTGATTCAACAATCACTTGAGTCTTTATATCGTACCCAAGGTGATTCGTTTGTTTGTTTTGAAAGGCCAAAATTGCCTTATGCAAATCACTGGGAATGGCTATTACTTGTTGTACCGATGGGGACAAGGCTTTTAAAAAATCCACATAATTAAAATTAAGGAAAATTGAAGGTTCATTTGAGTATTCTGGATATCCTGGAGATATTACAGTGATAAATTGCCCAGAAGAATAAATTTTCCCAAAAAAGACCGAGTTCCACGGCCTCCGAAGAGGCAATTTTTTCCATTCTCCATTTGTCTGTGATTGCGTATAGTAATCGGAGTCTGGCCTATTATTTATATTTGTGGCTAGAATATGTAAATTCCCATTGATATCTACCACTGCACTGATAACGGGGCCTGGAGGGTCACCTTGCTTAACCCATTCTGTATTTCCACGCCTTGTGTAATGAGAGGAAGCAAGACCAGATGAGATAAAAAGATGTTGTGTTAAATCAAGACTCATAACAAATGCAACGCTTGATTGATAAGAAGACTGGGGCATAAGTTCGGGAGTAGACCACTGTCCCGCAACAGAGCGAATTCGCTCCAACAGTTTTCCAGGAAACGTAGATTCGTCATAGTAAAACACATGCACGTTTTTTTGAATGTCAATCACTAAAGCTTTGAGCCAGACCGCGGAATCCACAATTTGTTCCATCGAGGACCAAACACCGCCTTTTGTTCTATATTGATACCGGACATTTCCAGAGTTTGCGAACCTAATTAAAACTTGCAATGTATCAGTTGAATCAAGATCAGCTAAAAAACTGTCATTATCCAAATAAGAGGTTATGCCCATAATGCGATTTTCTTGACATATAGATAAGCCAGATGGTTTATAACAATAGGCTAACGCCACAGATCCATCTATGTAGGCCGCATAAAGAAAGTGGACGCCGCCACTGCGATCTATAAATACCTTCATGATGTTTCCATTTTTATTTGCAAGTGAAATCTGCACAGGAGACGAAGGCCATCTTCCACCCGCGGGCTTGCTAGCATAAAACGTAGACAAACCCTCTGTCCATATAAGTGTAGTGGAACCATCATCATTGATTGACGCAAACGGAGAGTAGTAATCAGGTTGAAAATAGTCCGGCAATATTTCTGGGATAAATGCTCCTGGCGGCAAATTAACACTTGCCTGCCCTTCATAGTTATCCGACATTACTCTTTCAGGGGGTCTTGTGCCTGCAATTTGCCAGCCATTTTCGAGTGAATTTTCAAAATCCCCATTTATGACTTTATTTGACCGTGGAGAAAGATAGGCTTGAAACGTTGTATCTGCTGTTATGCTGACTGCCTTTGTAAAAGTATTAAACCCCGGTGCTGAAATAGTAACCGTTTGTGTGCCAGATCTTCCAACCACGGCTTTGATACTTGCTGAAGTGCGGTACAGATTTGTTGAAAAATCAACTGGCTTAGGAATGAAGTCAAATGCAGATTGGCTCACGCTATGATCGCGATAATCAACTGGATTGATGTTCACAGCCCAAGAATAAAAAGTTGTGCCAATATCGCCATCAGGGTTTGTTGTCCATGCGCTCCAATTGCCCTCATGGTCACGCGCGCGAATGCGAAAGAATACTTTGCTGCCTATCCAACTCATTAATTGATTCGATGTGTTTTCGAATGCAACCCAATTTGCGGAATCAGCTTTTCGCGCTTGAAGTTCAGCTAGATCCGCGGATGTACCCGATGCTCCTTCATCCAATACATCAACTGCTATAGGCATTGGGGCTTGGGTGCCATGCGTATATTCCGGCAAATTTTTAATTTGCGCAGTTGGCGGCGTCAAATCAGTGCGCTTCTGCACTGATGGGTTTCGATCCGTGTTGCTCCCTGTCGCAATTCTAGTGGATTGTCCCCCTATCCAAGACACTTCTTCAATAAAAGTATTTTTAATCTGCAACTGATTTCCAGAAACTTGATACTCCACCCGCGTAAACAGCAGCTTCGTGCCATCTGGCGACCAATCTCCCATCCACGCATCAACCAGATCCTCACCTGGGTCGTACACGCGGCGCACTTCACCCGTGCGCACATTTGCTTCCCATAAGTTATTCCAGATGCCATCGCTTATAGCCGCATCGAAAGCAATCCATTCGCCATTTGGAGACCAGCGCACATTACCAAGATATTTCCATGCATCAGCCCGAAGCAATTGGGTTTGACCGCCATTGGCTGATACGAGATGTATTTTTCCGGTATTTGTATTTTCAACTGGTCTGGCAAAAGCAATTTGGTCTCCCGCGGGCGACCAGGTGGGAGACCAGCTTGGCAATGTGCTGTCACAACTTAAACAAGTTTGATTCGTGCCGGTCGAACTCATTACATAAACCTGTTGCGCGCCGGTTCTATTAGACACAAAAGCTATTTTTAACGCGTCTGGAGACCAGGCAGGCGAGAAATTATCTGCTCCGGCGGTCAACCTTTCTGCGCCAAATCCATCGCTGAACGATGTAAGAATTTGATAACTGGGAATATATTGGTTGTTGAATGTGCTGCCAGCGGAAGCATAAGCGCTTCGATATCCCCCAGGGCGAATATCGGGCGTAATATCAGCCGAATACATTGATTGTATTGGGCCAATTGTTTCCGATACGCCAGGCATTGTATAAATATCCCAATTCCCATTCCGAAACGTCTGAAAACTCATCCGCTCATCTGGGTTCAAGTTTGGCATTTGAACGCCATCCTTGTTCTCAATCTTTGATATTTGTTGGGGAGGCGGCGCAGAGTCAATCGTTTGTCGACTCAACCACATTACGCGGTGGCTATCTTCGGGGCTTGCTCCCTGAGATTGGGTGCGCGACACCAAGCCCAGGCTAATCAACGCGCAAAATGCAACAATTAGAGCCAGGCGGAAGTTGTGGCGTGTATTCATAGATTGATTTTTGAGATATTTTGCTACGGCTTCCTTTCATTCTAAGCCTCAAAACAAAAATCCCGGCTAGCCATTCGGCCAGTCGGGATTCCTTCAATCGGATGAAAACGCCCTCTTACGCCAACTTAATATGCAGCTCGCGGATCTGCTTCTCGGTGGCGGGAGAAGGCACGTCCAGCATCACATCCGCCGCCTGCTGATTCTTGGGGAAAGCGATGACCTCGCGGATGTTGGGCGCACCCGCGAAGAGCATGGCCAGGCGGTCTACGCCCGGGGCGATGCCGCCGTGCGGCGGAGCGCCAAACTCAAACGCGTTGAGCATGTGCCCAAACTTCTTTTGCGCTTCCTCGTCCGAAAGGCCGATGATGCGCATGATGCGCTCTTGCACATCGCGGCGGTGAATTCGGATGCTGCCGCCCGCGACCTCAAACCCGTTGCACACCAGGTCATATTGCTTGCTGCGCGCGCCCGCCGGGTCAGCCTCAAGGTTGGCCAAATATTCATCTTTTGGCGCGGTGAACAGGTGATGATTCGCCGCCCAGTTGCCGCTTTCTTTGTCCATCACAAACGATGGGAAGTCCACAACCCACAAGAACGCCAGAACGCCATCGGCCCCCAGCTTTAGCCGCGCCCCAAGCTCGTGCCGCAGCTCGCCCAGCGCCTCGTTGACGGCGGTGCGGCTGTCATCGCCCACCAGCAAAACGAGGTCACCCGGCTGGCTGCCAGCCGCGGCCATGATGCCCTCGCGCTCGGCGTCGCTCAGCTTTGCGCCCGCGCCGCTTTTTCTGATTCCATCCGGGTCGTGCCAAAGCACCACCAACCCCTTAGCCCCGTTCTTCTTGGCAAACTCGGTCAGCTCATCGGTTTGCTTGCGGGTCATGCCAGCCTGGCCTTTCACGCAAATGCCTTTCACATGCGCGGCCTGGAACGGCGGGAACTCGCTGTTTCGGGTGCAGGATGTGGCATCGAACAGCTCCATCCCGTACCGAACATCGGGTTTGTCGCGGCCAAAGCGCTCCAGCACCTCATCAAACGGCAGGCGCAAGAACGGCTTATACATGAGCTTTTTGCCATGCAGGTCGGCAAATGTCTCGGTGAACTCGGTGAGCAAGCCTTCCACAATCGCCAGCACGTCATCGCGATCCACAAAGCTCATCTCCATGTCCAACTGCGTAAACTCTGGCTGGCGGTCGGCGCGTTGATCTTCATCGCGGAAACACCGCGCAATTTGGAAGTAGCGTTCCACGCCCGCCACCATGAGCAACTGCTTTAGCTGCTGAGGGCTTTGCGGCAGGGCGTAAAACTCGCCCGGATGCACGCGGCTGGGCACCAAATATTCTCGCGCACCTTCGGGTGTGCTCTTAAACAGGATGGGTGTCTCGACCTCCAAAAAGCCCCGCGCGTCCAAATAATCGCGGATGAACTTCACAAACCGATGCCGAATGTTGAGATTTTTCGTCATGCGCTCGCGGCGCAGGTCCAGGTAGCGGTATTGCAAGCGCAATTCCTCTTTGGTGTCCATCCCATCGCTGTCAATTTCAAAGGGCGGGGTCTTGGCCGGGTTCAGGATGGCGATCTCGCTCGCCATGACTTCCACTTCGCCCGTCGCCATCTTCGGGTTGGTCATCCCATCTGGCCGGTGCGCCACCACGCCGGTGATTTGCGCCACAAACTCGCTGCGCAAGGTCTCGGAGCGCTTGAAGTTGTCCGCGTCCACATTTTGCGGGTTGATTGTGACCTGAGTCAGCCCGTAGCGATCGCGCAGGTCAATAAAAATCACCCCGCCATGATCGCGCCGGCGGTGAACCCATCCCGCCAAAGTAACCTGTTTGCCAACATCGCTGGCTCGCAGTTCGCCCGCTGTATGTGTCTTGAACATCTTGCTCCTCTTTTTAATGACGAATTAGAAATTGCAAATTAAGAATTTGTCCAACAAAAAAGCCGCCCTTGCGGAGCGGCTCTTATTGCGTGTGTTTTGCGCGCGATAACGAGCGACGCCCCGTCAGGCATCGTTTGCGTTATCGTTATTATTCGCGCCGTTAAACATTGTGGCGAAGATTATACACGGGCAAGAAGGGCCATTTCAACCGCACAACAAAAATGCCGGTTGCGACAAAAGATAAAATGGTGCCAGCCGCACGGCGCATATGTCAACCTCATCCATCCCCGCCCAAATTGCCGACCTGATTTTGGCCGACCTGATTCAGACCGGCGCAAAACCGGGCCAGCTTTTGCCCGCCGAGGCCCGCCTGGCCGCAAAGTTTGTGGTCAGCCGCTCCGCCGTCCGCGAGGCCCTCAAACAACTGGCCGGGCAGGGTTATGTTGAGGTGGTGAACGGGCGCGGCACGCTGGTGCGCCCGCTGGATGACGCGCAACTGACGGCGTATTTCACCCACGCGCTGGCGCTTCAGGGCGTGCCGTTTCACGCGCTCATGGAGGCGCGCAAACCGGTGGAGGTGCAAAGCGCTCGGCTGGCCGCGCAACGCCGCACCGATGAGCATTTGGTCGAACTGCGCGGCATCATCCGGCGGATGCAGCGCAGCATTTCCAACGCCGAGGAATATGTGAGCCTTGACCGCGAGCTGCACAACCAAATCGCGCTCGCTTCTGGCAACATCATCATCACCCATTTTGTCCACTCTTTGCGCGGCTCGCTAAACGAGCAAACGCTGCACTTGCTGTATCGGCGGCGCAACCGCCAACAACTGGAGCGCGTGCATCAACTGCACGAGATCATTGTGAGCGAGATTGCCGCCCAAAACGCCGAGGCCGCCGCCCGCGCCATGGAAATTCATTTCAGCGAGGCGCTCACATTTTTGGTGGAGAGAAAAGCGATTTCTGGACGGTAGTTGGTTGCTGGTTGCTGGTTGTTAGTGGCTAGTAACCAACACGGATTTCGGTTAAGCGTTATCAATTTGCAACGAGGCATGAGACTAAAAAACGCAGCTTAACTCTGTCATTCCGAACGCCAAAGGCGGAGGAATCTGCGCATAAATCAGTCTTAACGTGTGTCTTTTCGCAGATTTCTCCTCCCTTCGGTCGTCGAAATGACATGCTTACTCTTATCCAAAACTCACGTTAAACTAGCAACTAACAACCAGCAACCAGCAACCAGCAACCAGCAACTAACATGAAAATCCGTTTAACCGCCACCATCAAAGGCCGCGTGCAGGGCGTGGGGTTTCGCGTTTCGGCCATGGAGAAAGCGGCCAGCCTGGGGCTGACCGGCTGGGTGCGCAACGAATGGAACCGCGATGTGCAAACGCTGGCCGAAGGAACGCAAGAAAACCTGGAGGCTTATCTGGCGTGGCTGCATCGCGGCCCCATCGGCGCGCGGGTGACCAGCGTGAGCGCAAGCTGGGGCGCGGCCACCGGCGAGTTTGAGGGATTTGAGATTACCGGATGAGGGTCAAAAAGCCTGCGCCGCGCGCTTCCTCTGCTTTTATTTTGCAAACAAAATCATCGTTTTGTCGTCATCCGAGCGGGCGCACACGCGCGGCGATGACAAGAAGGCCTCAATTTCTGCGTTGCGCGATTCCGCGCTGGCGGCAAAGGCCAGCAGCGGCTCAAAAAAATTGGCGTGCGGTGCGCGCGCGGGCCATTGCAGCGCAAGGCGGGTCAGGCCATCGCTCATGGCGCACAAACCGGTGATGGGTTTTGACGCGGTGAACACCTGCATCGTTTCCAGCGCGTTGCGGGTGGTGAGGAAAACCGTCTCGTTGGCGTATTCGCCGTTAGCCGGGGCCAGCGCGGTGGCAAGGCCGCCATCCGCCGCCCGAATAACCAGAGCGCCATCGCCCACCTGCGCGGCGGCCAAACCGCCATCCCACCAAACGCCGCACAGCAATGTTCCCGCGAAGGCGTTGGCATCGGCTTGCATATCGCCCGCGTATTGGCGCACCCCGCCCAACGCGGCCTCAAAAATGGTCTTAAAGGTCGAAGGCCAATCGGTTTGAGCGGCGCTTTGCCACGCCAGAACCGCTTTCAGGGCTTCGATGGCCGCGCCCGTGATGAGTTTCGCCCCTTCATCGGATCGCGGAGCGCTGCCTGCGCCATCGGCCAGCGCAAAAAGCTGCGCGCCATTTGGCAGCGCGGCCAGCGCGTGCGCGTCCTGGCAGGGCAACCCGGCGCGAATGTGTGATGTGCCGATGACGGAGGCGGAGAGGATCATGATTTTTCTAGCGCCCGGAGCGCGTCCGAACAAGTTCGGCGAACCGCTTCGGGCGCTGCGTTAATTGCTGGTATCAATCTGCCCCCAGCCGGGTGGCGGGAGGTTGACCGCATCGTTGACGCGTGAGCGCGAGACCTGCGCCAGGCTGTGCGAAAGCCACTGGAACATTTCGCGGAAAGCCATCCCGCGCAGCTTCATGGGGCCGCGCTTGCCAGAGAGCTGCCCCAGCACATCCATATCGGCCTTGTCTACCCCAATGGCGAAGAACAGCACGCCTTTTCCGTCTTCCTCGGCGCGCAATTCGCGGGCGGCGTTCTTCCAGTCATCGTTTGGCTCGCCATCGGTAATGAGGAACATCCACGGGCGGTAATATTGGATGGCGTTTTGTTTGTAAATTTGTTTGCGTTCGCGCAGCAGTTTTAGCCCGGTGCGGATGGCTTCGCCCATCGGCGTGTTGCCTTCCGATGACAAATTGGGGGCCATGAAGTCGGTGGCGGCCACAAACGCCTCGCCCGCGTCGGAGCGAATGGCATCGCCCACGCCCGATTTGACCTCGCGCACACGCACGGGGCCAAAGGTCACAATGGCGACCTCCACGCGCAGGGCGGCCAGCGGGTCGGCCTTGAGTTCCTGCTCAAACACGGCCAGGCCTTCGTTCAACTCGCCAATCTTCTCGCCGGCCATCGAGCCGGATGTATCCAGCAGCAGCACAACCGGGCAGCGCGGCTCTGGGTTATCCGCAAATTCCACTTTTAGCAATGCGTTATCGGGCATTTCACTCCTTTTTTCAGACGAAAGACGGAGGACGGAAGACGGCTTTATTTTCGTCTTCGGTCTTCGGTCTTTTAACTCAATTTTTACTTTGCTCTTCTCATACGATAATGCCAGCTAAAAGTTGTTGGAGTATATGAATTTGAGTTACACCGCCTGGATTGCGCTGTTTGGCCTGGCTGGGCTGGGATGGGTTTTGTGGCGCAATTGCCGCTCTTTGGCCGATGTGGCCGATGCGCTGGCGCAGGTTTTCCTCATCGGGCTGGTTGCGCTGGTGTGCGGGCGCATCGGGTATGCGCTGCTTAACCTTGATTTTTTTGCCCAAAAACCCGGCGCGATTTTGTCTACAAGCTACCCGGGCCTGGCAGAGCAAACCGCGTTGGCGGGGGCGTGTGTGGCGTGGCGGGTTTTTGCGGCGCAACCTCGCAGGTTGGCGAACAAAATCTTGGAAGGCAAAAATTTTATGCGCCAACCTGCGAGGTTGTCTGAGGCATCCTTCATCCTTCTGGCGGCGCTGGTGGGCATTGGCGCGAGCGTGGGCTGCATGCAGGCCGGGTGCGCGTATGGCCGCGAGGTGTTCTGGCAGGATGTCGGCGCGGGCGGCATCGGCTGGCTGCTGCGCGCAGACTTGCCCGACGCATATTCCATCCCCAACCCGCGCTGGCCCACACAAGCCATGATGGTTGTGTGGCTGAGCCTGGAAGCCGGACTTCTGAGTTTTGGCATGGCGCGAAATGCGGCGTTCGAGAAGTCTGGTTTCTTAAGAGTGACGCTTTTTTGCGCCCTATTTCTGGCCGGCGATTTTTTTATCCAGTTTCTCCGCGCCGACCCGGCGGGCGGGGTTGCCTTCGGCTTGCGCGGGTCGCAGTGGTTGGATGGGGCCGCTTTTGGCCTTGTTCTCTTCGCGCACTTTGTTACAATGCGGCTTGCTCGCAAACGCTAAACCTGTCTGGTTCTGTCTGGTTATTGAAACTTCCGAGGTAGTCATTTTCATGCGGCGGTCTCGCGCATTGCTCACTCAACTGGAAACGCAAAAGCTGGAATTGCTGCACACGCCGGTGAACCGGCTTGGGCTAAAGATCCCCGGCTCGTTTTTTGAGGGCGCCATTGCGCAGGTGCGCCAGGAGTTGGACGAGGTGGGGCTGAGCAAGCTGGACTTACACTTTTACATCTCCACCGGCTATGGCTGCATCGCCGGGTCGGGCATCATCTCGCTGGGGTTTTACGATTTTGACCCGCTCATCCGCGATCTAAACGAGGAGTTTCGCCACTTTAGATACAGCGAGGCCGACATGGTGAACCTGGTGCGCCACGAGGCGGGGCACGCGTTTTGTTACACCTACAAGCTGTATCGGCGGCCAGACTTTCGCGAGATGTTTGAGGTGGAGGGCAATTTTTACAACACCTACCCAGATAACGACACTTACGACTTTAACCCGTGGAGCCGCGAGTATGTAAACCCGGCGGGCGATCATTACGCCCAAAAACACCCGGATGAAGATTTTGCCGAGACGTTTTGCACCTGGCTGGACCCGCGCTCTGGCTGGCGCAAAAAATATCGCAACAAACCCGTTGCGCTGGACAAAATTGACTATGTGGCCGAGATTATTGACGAAATGGGCCACGAACCGCCGCAGGTCGAATCTAACTTGAATTGGATGTATGAGAAATACGAAGACCTGAAGATGACGCTGGGCGAATTTCTAAAAGCCGATGACAGCGACTACCGCGAACAGGCCACCGGGTTTATTGACCCCGATGTGACCGCGCTGTTCCGCCCGCACCCGCGCATTGCCAACACCCGCGCCCTGCACCGCGATTTTGAGCACGGCTATGATTTTGTGCGCCTGAACAAACAAGTGCTGGTCAACCGGATTGCCTACTGGGTGGGCGTGGATGTGCCGGTGGTGGAAGACTTGCTGGACAAGGTATCCCATCGCGCCAAAGTATTAGATTTATGGGTTGAACGAGCTGGATATGACAAAAAGCTTATTGAATTAACCAGTTATGTGACCGCCCTGTGCGCCAACTACAAAACCAACGGGCAATATTTGCGGGCGGGATGACCCTGATGCCGCCAAGCTCCTCAAAAACTGGTCATCAGGCGGTAGGCTGCGCCCTTTGACCTGTCTATAATGGCGCAGTTCCTTGAAGAACAGTGCAACAAGACGCAAACCACACCATGACCCGATCAAAAACGCTGCTAAATAATAGTTTGGGGGCGCTCATGCCCGTCATTGCCGTTTTGCTGGCGCTTGCCATTGGCGCCGTGATGCTGCTTGCGCTAAAGGTCAACCCAATCACCGCCTATTCTGCATTGATTGAAGGCGCGGTGGGCAGCCCGTACGCCATCACCCAAACGCTGGTAAAGGCCACCCCGCTGCTGCTGGTGGGGCTGGGCATTTGCATCGCGTTTCGCGGCGGGGTCATCAACATTGGCGGCGAGGGGCAGATCATCGTGGGCGGGCTTGCCACCACCGCCGTCACGCTGGCATTCGCGGGGTTGCCCGCCATCCTGCTCATCCCGCTGGGCATGTTGACGGGTCTTGTGGCGGGCGGGATATGGGGCGGCATTGCAGGTGTGCTAAAGGCGCGTTTTGGCGTGAACGAAATTTTGACCACGATCATGATGAACGCCATCGCCCAGCAGTTGTCTAACTTTTTGCTGCGCGGCCCGCTCATTGACCCCAAAGAATTGCAAGCCGGGACAATGCTGGCGCAATCGCCGCCGCTGCCAGAAAATGCGTGGCTGCCGCGTCTGGTGCCGCAAACCCTGCTTCACGCGGGGGTCATTGTGGCTTTGGTGATGGCGGTTGTGGTTTACATTTTGCTCTGGCGCACGGTGGCGGGCTACCGCATCCGCGCGGTGGGGCTTAACCCCGATGCCTCGCGGTATGCGGGCATCCGCGTGCCCATGTATCAGGCGCTGGCGCTTCTGCTCAGCGGGGCGCTGGCCGGGCTGGCCGGTTCGGTAGAAGTGATGGGCGTCTCGCACCGCATGATGGATGGCGTATCGGCTGGGTATGGCTTTAGCGGCATTGTGGCCGCGCTGTTTGGCAAATTGCACCCGCTGGGCGCAATCCCGGCATCGGCCATTTTTGGCGCGCTGCTGGTTGGCGCAGACAAAATGCAACGCGCGGTGCAGGTTCCATCTGCCCTGATTGACACCCTGAACGGCCTGATTGTGCTGTTTGTGGTGAGCAGCGATATTTACATGCGCCGCCGCCAGAAGAAACAACAAACCGCCGCAAAAATTGTTGAGAAAGTGGACACACCTGTTTTGCCCGCCATGCCCGTGAAATAGCGCTCCGGGCGCCAAAGACACCCATGAACGAACTTTTTACCCTCCCTGTTTTGCTCGGCATTTTGTATTCCGGCGTGCGGCTGGCAACGCCGTATCTCTACGCCGCCATTGGCGAGATGTTTGCCCAGCGGTCGGGCGTGTATAACCTGGGCGTGGATGGCATCATGCTGATGGGCGCGTTCACCGCGTTCTTCATCGCCACAAACACCGGCAACCTGGCGCTGGCCCTGCTTGGGGCAATGGTCGTTGGTTTGTTGATGGGTCTGCTCATGTCATTTGTCAGCGTCAACCTTCAGGCCGAGCAGGGCATCAGCGGCATTGGCCTGTATTTGTTTGGCCTCGGTCTCTCATCGCTCTTGTTCAAAAAATTGATGGGAGCGCCAAAAGCCATTGATGGCTTCCCGGCGGTCAAAATTCCGGTGTTGGGCGATTTGCCCGTGATTGGCGAGGTTTTCTTTAACCACAACATTTTGGTGTATGCCGCGTTTTTGCTGGTGCCCATCGCCGCGTTTGTGCTGAACAAAACCACGCTCGGCCTCAAAATCCGGGCGGTGGGGATGAAGCCCGAAGCCGCCGACTCGCTGGGGGTGAACGTGGCCGCCACGCGCTACGCCTGCATTTGCTTTGGCGGGGTCATGGCGGGCATCGCGGGCGCTTCGCTGTCCATCGGCCTCATCAATTTGTTCCAGGAAAACATGACCAGCGGGCTGGGCTTTATTGCGGTGGCATTGGTGTATTTTGGCGGGTGGACGCCGTTGGGAGTGATGCTGGGCGCACTGCTGTTCAGCATGGTGAACGCGCTGCAACTTTGGGTTCAAGTCAAGGCCATCCCCATCCCGGCAGATATTGCGGTGATGCTGCCCTACATTTTGACGATTTTGGCGCTGGTGTTTGGCCGCCGCGCCCGCCAGCCCGCCGCCCTTAGCAAAGCTTTTACGCGGGGCGAGAATTAAATTTAACGCGAATTTTGGATTCTTAATAAAACCGCGAGTTTTGGATAAGCAAAATAAGGCAAGAAATGTCATTCTGAGCGACCGAAGGGAGCAAAGAATCTCTGGCTAATTCTTTCTTAGCCGGGGTTTTGCAGAGATTCAGCCTGCCCTGAGCTTGCCGAAGGGTCGCACAGCTTTGCTTCGCGCCGCTGCGCTCCTCAGAATGACAGGCATGCTTTTATCCAAAACTCGCCTTAAAAAGGAAACGCTCGCATCATGGCCTTAAAACAAGTTTTGGAAATTTACGAGATGCTGGACAGCGCAAAAGCAAACGGCGAGCAAGTGGCGGCCTTGCTGCGCGAGCGCGGCGTGGCCGATGCAGTTTCCATCCACATTGAAGGCAAGACCGGCGGCACAGATTTTGTGTCTGGCAGCCTGCCCGGAGATGGCTCTGGCCCAACGCTGGGCATCATTGGGCGGCTGGGCGGCGTGGGCGCGCGGCCCGCCCAAATTGGCATGGTCTCGGATGGCGACGGGGCAGCGGTTGCGCTGGCGGCGGCCCTCAAACTGGCGGATATGGCCGCAAATGGCGATGTTTTGCCGGGGCGTGTGCGCTTTGCCACGCATGTGTGCCCAAACTCGCCGGTCATCCCGCACCAGCCTGTGCCGTTTATGGACTCGCACGTGGACATGGAGACCATGAACCGCCACGAAATCCATCCAGATATGAGCGCCATTTTGACGGTGGACACCACGCGGGGCAACCGCATTATTAACAAGCGCGGGTTTGCCATCAGCCCAACGGTGAAAGAAGGCTGGATTTTGCGGACGAGCGAGGACTTGCTGAGTTTGATGGGCCACGTGACCGGCCAGTTGCCGGCGGTGTTTGCGCTGACCATGCAAGACATCACGCCATACGGCAACGGGGCGTATCACCTGAACAGCATTTTGCAGCCCGCCACGGCCACCTCTGCGCCGGTGGTGGGCGTGGCGCTCACGGCGGAGGTGGCTGTGCCGGGGTCGGCCACCGGCGCATCACAATTGTTTGATATTGAGCAAGCCACCCGCTTTTGCATTGAAGTTGCCAAGGGCTACACCCGCCGCCAGTGCCGTTTTTACGACGAGGCCGAATACGCCAATCTTGTTGCGCGGTATGGCTCAATGGCGCGGCTTCAGGGGTTGGGCGCGTCCACGGGCGCATAATGCGCAAGAAAAACAAACGGCTTCCATTTGCGAAATGGAGACCGTTTTGCTTTGCAGCATCTATTCGCATCTATCCGCATTTATCCGCGCTTGCGCAAAAAATTGTCAATCACGGTTGCAAATTGAATGGGCGTTTCTTGCATGGGGTAATGCCCTGCGTTGCTCATCACGTGCAGTTCGGCGTTGGGGAACCACTGCATGATCGTTCCTTTCACCGCATCGGTGGGCACGCCCGCGTCATGCTCGCCGGTTATCGCCAAAAATGGTGTTTGGCAGCCCTGCACATCGGCAGAAAAATCTTCGGCTTGCCACATGTAAAAGTATTCGCGGAAGGCGTCGGGCGTGGTCGTGCGTAAACTGTCGGCAATCATGCGCTGTTCCCACACTTTTGTGTTGCGGTTGCCGGTTGTAATTTGGCAGATGGCGCCCCGGTTGGCCGGAACTTCCCACGCCGTGCTAAACAACTTAAACGTTCCCTCATCCATGGGGATGGCGATGGCGGGCACAGGCGTGACGCCCACGCAACTTTTTACGCGGCCAGCATTATGCGCGGCGATAAACTGCGCTGCTTTACCCATCATGGAATGCCCAACGTAGTGAAACTTTCCCCAGCCCAATGAATCGGCCAGGGCAACCGCATCCGCGGCAACCTCGGCGTTGGTGTGCTTGCCTGCGATGTGTTTGCTGCCGCCATAACCGCGCGGGTCGGCAAAACACCAGGTGAAGGCCTCGCCATCCAACCAGCGATACACCGGCTCAAACACGGTATGATCGCCCAGCCAGCCGCCCATCAGCATCACTTTTTCGGGGCCGTGTCCAATCAGTTCGTGAGCAAGAATGTTTGACATGAATACACCTCCATTGGTTGTATGGCGGCATTATCTGCCTGTTTTGCGAGATTGGCAATGTAATGGCGTGAAGCGTGTTACTTTGCGGAGGAAGCGCCAAACGCGCCAACAATCATGCATGGTGCGTTTATTTCATTCAGCGCTTTTACTACTTCTACGTAAAAGCCAATCAGACCGTTCATCAAGCAGTTCCTCCAAGGTAATACCGCGCAATGGCGTCGCCCAAGCCATAGCGCGCAGATTTATCTCGCGCTGAGTGGCGTTGGGATACTTCTCTCGAAACGCCCCGCGCAGGCCAGCCATCATCCACTCGCTGGCCTCCATCATGGCCCAATGACGGCGCTCAATGGGAATGCGCGCCAAAATTTCCTATTGTTGGGTGTCAACCGGGTCAAGATCCGCCAAATCAAATGGTTTCTTTTCGGTCATGGCTGTTTCATCGCATGATATGCCCATTTGCTTAAAACATGCAATTATTTCTTCTTCTTGCCCTTCACGCCAACCTCATTTGCATTAACCCCCGCCTGACGCTCCAGCGCCTCACGCAGATACTTGCCGGTGTAGCTGTCCTTCGCTTTAGCGATCTCCTCCGGCGTGCCTTGCGCCACCAGCGTGCCGCCGCCATCGCCGCCTTCCGGCCCCAGGTCAATAATCCAATCGGCCACCTTGATGATGTCCAGATGGTGCTCAATCACCACCACCGTGTTGCCATCGTTCACCAGTTGCTGAATCACCTGAATCAGTTTGTTCACGTCATCTTGATGCAGCCCCACCGATGGCTCATCCAGCACGTAGATGGTGCGCCCGGTGGCGCGTTTGCTCAGCTCGCGGCTCAGCTTCACACGCTGCGCCTCACCGCCAGAGAGCGTGGTGGCCGGCTGGCCCAGCCGCACATAGCCAAGGCCCACCTCGGTCAGCGTGTCCAGCTTGCGCGCCAGCGATGGAATATCCTTAAAAAACTCCATCCCCTCGGTCACGGTCATATCCAGAACCTCGGCAATGTTCTTGCCCTTGTATTTCACCTGCAAGGTCTCGCGGTTAAAGCGCGTGCCTTTGCACGTGTCGCAGGTCACGTAAATATCGGGCATAAACTGCATTTGAATTTGAATCTGCCCCTGCCCCTCGCACGCCTCGCATCGCCCGCCCTTGACGTTGAAGCTGAACCGCCCGCTCTTATAGCCGCGTATTTTGCTCTCTGGCAGTTCGGCAAACAAATCACGCAGGGGTGTCCACAAACCGGTGTAGGTGGCGGGGTTGCTGCGCGGCGTCCGGCCGATGGGTTGCTGGTCAATGTTAATAATCTTGTCCAGCGCGCTGTCTCGCGGGGCAAGCCTGCGCCCCTGCCCGTCCATATCCACGCCGATGATGCCATCCATCTCGCCCGCTTTTTCCATCGCCCCGTTCAGCACCGCGGCGCATTTTTTGTACAGGCATTCCACAATGAGCGACGACTTGCCGCTCCCGCTCACGCCGGTGACCACCACCAGCTTGCCCAGCGGAATCTCAACATCCAAATTTTTGAGGTTATTTTCTTTGGCCCCTTTAATGGTGATGGATTTGCCATTGCCCGCGCGGCGTTTGGCGGGCAGCGCAATTTGCTTGCGCCCGCTCAAATATGCCCCCGTGAGCGAGTTTTTGTCTTTGCTAATCTGCGCTGGCGTGCCGATGGCGACCACGTTCCCGCCATGCTCGCCCGCGCCCGGCCCCATGTCAATGATCCAGTCGGCGGCGCGCATCGTGTCGTCATCGTGCTCCACCACCAGCACGGTGTTGCCCAGGTTGCGCATGCGTTGCAGCGTGGTAATCAGCCGCGCCTGATCGCGCTGGTGCAAGCCAATCGAAGGCTCATCCAGCACATACAAAACGCCCATGAGCTGCGACCCAACCTGTGTTGCCAAACGAATGCGCTGGCTCTCGCCGCCGCTCAGCGTTGTGGCGCTGCGGTTAAGTGTGAGGTAATCCAGACCCACATCCACCAAAAAGGTGAGCCGCGCCCGAATTTCCTTGATGATTTGTTTCGCAATTTTTTGCTCGCGCTCACTCAAGACGGAAGACGGAGGACGGGCGACGGACTTAGCCGTCTTCCGTCCTCCGTCTTCCGTCTCACTCTCATCCAACGAACTCACCCACCCCAGCGCGTGCCCAATGCTCATGCCGGTCACTTCGTCAATATTTTTGTCTTTCACCCGCACAGCCAGCACCTCTGGCCGCAAGCGCTTGCCGTGGCAGGTTGGGCATTCGCGGTGGCTCATAAATTCTTCCAGCTTGCCGCGCACGTAATCGCTGGTGCTGTCTCGGTAGCGCCGGTTCAAGTTGGGAATCACGCCCTCCCACGTCGTTTCGTATTGGTGCATGATCCCCGCGCGGTTCTGGTATGTCATGCGAATGCGCACCTGGCCTTCGCCATGCAGCAAATTTTTGCGCTGCTTGTCGCTCAAATCGCGCCAGGGCACATCGGTGGGGATGGCGTAGTGGCGGCACACGTTTCCCATCAACTGCGCCAAATACGATTCCTCGTCGGTCGCCGTCATGGGCACAATCGCGCCCTCGTCAATCGTCAAATCCGGGTTGGGGATGATGAGCGCGGGGTCAAATTCGCGCTTGCTGCCCAGCCCCTGGCATTCCGGGCACGCCCCCGCTGGCGCGTTGAAAGAGAACAGCTTCGGCTCCAGATCGGGGTAGCTGATGCCCGTGGCGGGGTCAACTTTTTTCTCGCTGAAGAGAATATCGCGAAACCCAGACGATGGACGATGGACGATGGACGATGAGGGCTGACCATCGTCCATCGTCTGTGGTCTATCGTCCCTTTCTTGCACCATCGCCACGCAAAAGCCATCACCCAGCTTAAGGGCGGTCTCAACCGAATCGTTCAAGCGCGTTAAAAATTGCGCCCGCTCGGTTGCGTCCTCCGTCTCTGGAATCACCAGGCGATCCACCACCACCTCAATGTTGTGTAATTTGTAGCGGTCGAGTTCAATTTCCTCGTTCACATCGCGCACCTGGCCGTTCACGCGCACGCGCACAAAGCCCTCTTTGCGCACATCTTCAAACACATTTTGGTGATGGCCCTTCTTGTCTTTGATGACCGGCGCGAGAATTTGAGTTCGCGTGCCGGGTGGCAACACCGCAATCTGATCCACAATATCTTGCGCGGTTTGGCTGGTCAGCGGCAACCCCGTGACCGGCGAATACTGAATGCCAATACGGGCAAACATCAAGCGCAGGTAATCGTAAATTTCCGTGACCGTGCCAACGGTAGAGCGCGGGTTGTGGCTGCTGCCCTTTTGGTCAATGCTGATGGCTGGCGAAAGTCCTTCGATATGATCCACATCCGGCTTTTCCATTTGCCCCAAAAACTGCCGCGCGTAGGCGCTCAGGCTTTCCACGTAGCGGCGCTGGCCCTCGGCAAAAATGGTGTCAAACGCCAGCGAGGATTTGCCGCTCCCGCTCAACCCGGTGATGACCACCAGCTTGTCTCGCGGGATGTCTACGTTGATATTTTTGAGGTTGTGTGCTCGCGCCCCGCGCACGGTGATGTTGTCTTGGATCATGTTATTTTTCCAACATGGTCAGACCTGTCAACTCTGTTTATCCATGTTTTAATTTCCACCATCCAGTCTAGCACAAACGTTCGGAATCAAAAAGGAATTTTAAGCAGAGACGCAAAATTTTGCGGCAGGTTTAACAGAAAATGCGTGGGCAAATGCAGAGTTGATGGAAAGCAGCGTTTACAAACTTGCGCCGCCCTGGGTTTTGGCGCGGCGTTCTGCCCAAACCCACAACGCGCCAATGCCAAGCGCAAGAAAAAGCAACTGAGTTGCGCGCAACCCCAAAACGAGCGAAACATCATCCGCCCGGAAGCCATCCACAAAAACACGAATAAAAGCGTAGCCTGCCAGCGCCAAAAGCGCGGCTTGGCCAGATGGCTTTTTGGCGCGCCAAAGCGCCAGCGCCAGCGCAAACGTTAAAACAATTTCGTATACCTGCATCGGATGGCGCATCTCGCCCCAAACGTTTGCCGCCCAGGGCAAGGGTGTGGCCGTGCCAAACACGCTGCCATCAAACCACGTGCCCAGCGCAAGCGCGGCGGCAAAAACCAGCGCGGGGATGGCTAATGCGTCGGCCAACGCCCAGCCAAAAATGCGTTTGCGCCGCGCATACCAAACCCCAAACCCCAGCGCCGCAGGTATGCCCGTAAACGATGATAAGGCCGAGACGCTGGGCGCAAACGCCGAGAGCGGCTCGCGGGCGTAGGCCGAAAGGTTGAGCAAAACATACCCCAGCCGCGCGGCGGCCAGCCCAACCAGCGCGGCATAAAACACCATGTTGCCAACAAAATCTGCATTTAAGCCAAAACGACCAGCGCGTTTGTTGGCGATGATCGAAGCCAGCACAAACCCAGCCAGAATAACAAAGGGCTGCGCTTGAACGGTGAACGGGCCAATGCTGATAAACGGCTGCATTATTGGCTGAGCATCGGCGCGAGTTTACTCTCAATCAACGCGCGGGTCATGGCGCCGCCATATTCGGCGTGTTCAATCACGCCTTCGCGGTTGATAAAAAACGAGGTGGGCAACCCGGCCACGTTGTAGGCGCGGGCGGTTTTGCCATCGCTGTCCAACACAAAATTCAGGCTGTAATCGCTGGCTTGTTGAAATGCCTTTACCAGCGAGACATCTTCCAGTTGATTCACCCCAACCACCACCAGCCCCTGCGCCTCGTGCTCGGCTTGGGCGGCTTGCAGGGCTGGCATCTCTGCGCGGCAGGGTGGGCACCACGTGGCCCAAAAATTAACAATCACAACCTTGCCTTTCAAGTCGCTCAGCGAGAGGGTTTTGCCGTCCAATGTTTTGAGCGCAAAATTTGGCGCAAAAGCCCCAGCGCGGGGGGCGGTTGGGCGCGATGGCCCAAGCACGGGCACATTTTGCGGGCCAATCGCTTGCGCGGCGGGTGCACCTTGCTGAACCGTGGCCGGTTGCGGGCGCGAGATAAATATCCAAGCCAGCCCCAGCACGGCGGCCAGCGCGATCAGTATGCGTATTGCTTTCATTGCATAGTGTTGGATGTAAAAACACACAGAAGATTACGTCAAAATGATATCCCAAGCGTTGTTTTGGACATCCGCCTCATCTTGTATCATCCTCCAAATACAGAAATGCGAACACTTGAGATAACCTTGTTATTGGCAATTGTGAGCGCGTGCCTTATGTGGGCTTTTTTACCGAACAGAGCAAACTGGGCGCGGTGGCTGGGCTTGATTCTCTTGCTTATGGCGGCTGCTCAAATTGTTTTTGAAGGGCCGCGCTGGCAAATATATCCCGCTTATGGACTGGCGTGTTTATTCGGCTTTATTTTTCTGTTTGGATTACCCGTGCGATCTTTGTTTGCATTGCCTTTGGGGATATTGACACTCATTTCTGCTTCTTTGCCCGCTGTTTTTTCCATCCCGCATTTGCCACACCCCACCGGGCCATATCAAGTTGGCACGCTCACGTATGAGTGGATGGATGCATCGCGCCCGGAGATTTATACCGATGACCCCAATGATCGCCGGGCGTTGATGGTGCAAATTTGGTACCCGGCAAAACCAACCCCAGGCGCGATACCCGCCGCATACATCCCCGATGCGCGAGCGCTTCAGCCATTGGCGCAGCTGCTGCATCTTCCGACGTTTACGTTGAATCACTTAACCTACGCGCGGGGCAACGCCATCCCCAGCGCCAGTGTGGCCGATGCGCAACCCAAATACCCTGTGCTGATTTTCTCGCACGGGCGAGGCGGTTACCGCCAGCACAACACATGGGAAATTGAGGAATTGGTTTCGCATGGGTACATCGTCGCCGCCATAGATCACACCTATGCCGCCAGTGGCGTTCTTTTTCCAGATGGCCGCTTGGTTCCAATGGATGCGCGGATGACAGAGCGCGGCTTTATAAACAGCGTCATTCCGTATTTGGCTCAAGATGCCAGCTTTGTTCTAAATCAGTTAATTGCCATCAATCGGGTTGACCCAAACGGCATTTTGGCTGGGCGCTTGGATACAGAACGAGTTGGCATATTTGGACTTTCATTAGGCGGAAGCACATCTTCTCAAGCCTGCCACGATGACCTCAGGTTTAAGGCGTGTGTTGTGATGGATGTGTGGATGGTTGGAGATGTCTTGCGCGATGGCGTAAAACAACCCACGCTGTTTTTGACCCGCGATGCGGCATCTATGAAGCAAGAAGGTTGGACTCAAGCAGATATTGATGAAACTTTAAATACCATGCAGGCGGTTTACGAAAAGTTGCCGGGCGATGGCTATTTTGTTCAAGTGCCGGGCGTGTTCCACACAGACTTTTCTGATGCGCCTTTGCTTTCTCCGCTCACCCGCGCCATTGGCCTCACCGGCCCAATTGACCCCGCTCGCGCACATGCCATCACAAGCAAATACACGCTTGAGTTTTTTGACCGTTATCTTTCAAACAAACCGGCTCCATTGCTGGATGGCAAGATTGATTTCCCGGAAGTGATATTTCGCAAGCGCTAGGCGAAGCGCAAGCCAAAACAAAATCACATACAACTGCTTGGGCCCATGCGCGCCAAAGGTGGGGGCAACTCAATATCTGCCGTGCGCGATGGCACGATGATAAAAATGAGGTTCGCGCCCTGCGCCGCCCAAATGAGGGCTGGCCGCAACATGTTTGCGCGGAGTCAAACTGCACCTGCCAGCCCTGTTTTCCATACCCTCACAACGGCCATGCCCGCTTCTGGGCGCACGGCTTCAACAAGAAAAGTGACAAACCAGTTTGCGCTTTTACTGCACCATCACACTCAGCGTAAAACGGCCCGTCCACGGCTCGCTGGCCATGGTGTGCTGACCCAGATAAATGATGTAATCGCCGGTCTTGGGCAGCTCAATCGTGGTTTGGCCGCTCACAAACGGGCCATCGCCGCCGCCATTTGGGTAGGTGATGCCGCCGCGCATATAGCCATCGCCCAAAAACGAGAGATACATTTTTTGCCCGGCGCGGGCTTTGACCACGTAAAACCGCTGGTCTGGGGTGCGGGTGAGCCGCCCGTTAACCAGCGCGCCAAACGCCCCCGCCGCAAAACGAATGCGAATGGGGCAGCTTGCGTCTGTGCCCAATCCGCGCGGGCAGGCCACTTTGGGTGCAGATGGGGCGATGGGTGATTCAGACGACTTGGGCGGCTCCGAACCTTGCGGCCATTGCGCCGCCGCCGCTGGCATTGAGGTGGTCAACGTCAGGACAAAAGCAGAAAAAACAAAAGCAATTTTCTTAAGCATGGTTGCTCCTTATGCTTTTAATGACGACCCAAAGCGGCTCAATGTTCCATCGCAACCGCATTTTATTTGCGCGGGGCTTCGGCGTTCACCGTGTAATGGTCGGTGCGCTTGTGATGGGTGGCGCGGTGTTCAGATCCATCTGCGCCTGAATGGAGTAGCCCTCGTACCATGGCTGCTCATTGCCCGCCCAGTCACGGGCGCGCACGCGGAACTCGTATGTGCTGCCCGGGTTGCCCACAAACACCGTGCTGGTCACCGGCAAAGCCACGCCCAGCGTAATCCATTGGGTTTGGGTGAGCGTCTCAAACGAGTAAATGGGCTGATAGGTGATGGTTGGCACGGTCTCCAGCACGGTCGAGGCGCGGGTGACCTCCTTGCCGTTTTGCACCACCACTTCTTGCGCGGGCTTCTCCACCTCGCGCATCTCCACCGTCTGCGAGAAATTTGTCATGGCGTGCACAATCTCGCGGTATTGCACATCGTAGCTGGATGGCCCGCTGGCCGTGTCGGTGGCCCACCACATCAGTTGAATGCCGCGGGCGGCGGTATACGGCTGCGAAGCCGTGATCTTGACCGCGCCAGACGCATCTACCTGCGCCCCCAACACCGGGCCGCCTACAAACTCGGCGCTTTGCATTTGCGCCCACGGCGGCGAGCGATCCACCTGAATGCGGCGCGGTTCGCTCCAATCGCTCACGGCGCTGCCATCGCTGGCGCTCACCCGCCACAAATACACGCCATCTGCGGGCAGGGCGGTCACCCAGTTTGTGTCGCTAATCCAGTTGCTGCTCGCCGATTCGGTGCTGCCATCTTTCCAGAGCGTGGCATAAAACGCGCGTTGCGAACCCGGTGAATCGGGGTCGCCCGCGTCCAGCCAGCTTAGCGTTTTTGTCACGGCGTTGGTCCAGCCAGTGCTGCTGATGGGATCTGTGACGATGGGGATAAAAGGCGGGAGATTTCCAAAGTTCACCTGCGCGGCCCCATCGCGATTAACATATTCCAGCTCCAGCGTGTGCAAACTGCCCGTGACCGAGATCACCCGCTGATGGCTGATAAGCGCGTTCGTGATCGTGTCGGAGGCGTTCCAGGCGTCAATTTCGAGGCGGCCATCCACCCAAAGCCGCACGCCGCCCACCGCGTTCACGCTCACCGGCACTTTGCCCTCTGGCATCGCCATCACCCGCGTCCAGCGCGCAGAGAAACCCAGCGCGCTCATGTTTGGCGCGGGCGGGGCGGCATCCCACACAAACCCCAGCGCAGGCGATGCCTTGACCAGCGAGGCGGGCGATGAGAGTAGGGCGTTATTAAAATATTGCCCCACCCACGAGCCGTAAATGCTGGGCAGCGGGTCGCCCTCTGGGTATTGGCTGAGCTGCATGACCGTGAGTTTGCGCATGTCGCCCGCGCCCAGCCGCAGCGCGTCAAATGTGCGCGGGTCGCCCGCGCGGGTGGCGTCGGTTGGGATGAGATGGCGGCGGCCATCGCGCACCAAATACACCTTCGAGGTGTCATCTTCTGAAAGAACGACCAGCGGGCCGCGCCACACAAACCGCATTGCATCGGCCCACATCACGCGCGGCTTGTCATCGGTGGTGAGGTTGCCCAGCCGCACGCCGCCTTTGCCCCCCGCCACAAACGGGAACGCGCCAAGCGACATCCAACCCTGCGTGGAATCGTGCTGAGAGCGCCGCGAAAGGTGCATACCCTCGGCGTCTAAAATTTTGTAGGTGGTGCTGCGAGAAAAACTATCGTCCTCGTCATCCTTGGGCATCCACGCCAAAACTTCCCACATGCCATCAAACGGCAGGTCTGGCGACCACTGCACCCAGGCGGTGTCCTCGCCAGCTTGCTGGGTAGATGTGTCTGCAGAGCGCAGCCAGCGCGAGCTTCCGCCCAGGCCAAAACCATCCACGGCGGCCCAATCGCCAAACTGGGCAAAACCGGGGTCGCGGTCGTCCACCATCACCTCAAACGTGCTTTTTGGGGCGATGGGATACGCGCCCTTGCCCAGCCCCGGCACAATCGTCACCAGCCCAAAGCCAGCGTAACCCGCGCCCCATTCAAGGTCGGTGTCGGGTTTGCCTTGCAGGTTGGGGCGCACAATCATCGCCTGGCGGCCCTTGGTGGTGTCATAGCCAATGATCGTCCCGGCGTGGCTGCCCCAGGGCGATACGCCAAACACGCCAATCAGCGGGCGGCCCGCGTCAATCTCGCTTTTTATTTTGTCAAAGGTTGGCTCGTAGATGGGTGTGATCGTGAAGTTATAGCCCTTCTCTTTCACAAACATGTTGAAGCCATACGCCACATCGGCGGCGTCAAAAACCGTGTCGCCGGGGTAGCCGTTGCCATTGCCATTGCCGGTGCATTGCAGGTTGGGGAACAGATCGCGCAGACGTTGCAAGGTTGCAACTTCTTTGCCCACCCACAAATTGGGAAACCCGTTGCCCGACCAATATTTAAGGATGGACGCGCTGGCAATCGTAAAGCACCCCGGCCAGCACCCATCTGTGTCACACGAACATTGCCACACATTTTTAGAGTTGGGCATCAGGTCGGTGGCAACGTTGCGCAGGGTCACGCGCGAACCAGCAGATGTGTTCGCGGGCGGCTTACTGGATTGCGCCAGCGCCGGCGCTGGAAAGACAAGACTGACCAGCGCGGTCAAAAGGACAAGACCCCGGAAAATGCGCACTTTGGGGAAGATTATAACTGGACTTACGCAAAACGCTAAAAATGAGGAGTGGTCAATAGGCAAATGGAGAACGTCATTTCCGCGCCTGACAAAACATTGCCCAATTGACCACTTCTAAAAATGGGTGCATTTGCCAAATGAGGCAAAAAAAGCCCCGAAGGGGCGTTTCATACCAGGCGGGAGCGAATCTCCACGCCAATTTGCCCGGAGCGGCGCTCCGGGCTGGTATGGAACGCGCCTTTGGCGCTTAAAAAATCGCACACCCTCGCCCTAATTTCCCTCTGCCCCTTTTGGCGAATGCACCCAAAAAAAATTGCGCGTTCGGGCTAAACACAACCCCGAACGCGCAAAAGGTATTTACCAACTCGGCTTGGCGTTAATTCCCCAAGCCAGGCAGCATGATGCCAAACATGAGCATGGCGAAGAACCCGCACACGCACAACACTCCCAGCAGCAAGTTCAACCCGCTGATGATGATCCCCGCCACTGCAAGGCCATCGCCGGTTTCTGCGCCGTTGCTCTTTTTAATTTCACTGCGCCCCATAAAGCCGGTGACCAGCCCAATGATGCTGCCGATAACTGGGAACAGCACCCACGAGACCAGGCCAGAGATCAGGCTGATGATAGCCAGCGTGTTTGTTTTTGGCACAAACACCGGCGCAGATGACGCGAGAGGTTCGGGCGCGGGAAGCAGCAGCGGCTGATCTGCGCCAGCCACACGTTCGGTTTCGCGCACGTTGTCTTGCAGCGTCTTTGAGGTGTCCTCAATGGCGCTGTTCATATCATCCACCACATTTGCGGCTGCCTCGCGAGCAGAATCCTCAACTGTTTGCGGCGTAATTGGCTCCAGCGGGTCAATTGGTTGAATATCTTTATTCCAATCTGGCGTTTGGTTGATTGGTGTGTCGTTCATTTTTTTTCGCGCTCCTGTAATTTCTTTATTAGGATTACGGAGTTTAACGCAAAAAGTTGCGTTGAAAACAGATTGGCCTTGCGCAAAATGGATGTCAAACAACGAAAAAACGCCCGTCATTCCCGCGCAAGCGGGAAACCATACCGAGCCAAACCAAAAACACAATGGAATCCCGTGTTCCTGGTTATTCTTTTTGCGGGTTAGTTATAGATTCCCGCGTGCGCGGGAATGACGATTTTGATGCGCGCCTAGCCCCAGACAGAATGGGCAAAAAAGGCGTTTTGGCGGGACCACAGTTTGTTCTGGTCAACCCGCGCGGTTAAGGCGCGGGCGTTTCCATCTCAAGCCGATAGGTCACGGGCGGGATGGCATACGGGTTGGTCATTTCGCTTGCGGCAGATGGGGCAAATTCATGACACACACCCACATGCACCCCCGCGGGCGCATCCGCGCAGGTTGGCTCAAGCAAACCCGCCGCGCCCAGAGCAAGCAAAACACCCACAAAAGCGCACGCGCCAATCACCAGCGCCATCACCAAACGGATTATGGCGCGGTCGCTTCTTTCATCCTGACCCAGCGAATTTTGCGATTCAAAATTCAGAGTTTCTGGCACACAAAAAATATACGCCCAAAGACGAAAAAAGAAAAGAGCCGCTAAAAACGCGGCTCTTTTGCTTTAGAGACCTCACAGGTCTGCGAGACCTGTGAGGTCTTGTGCGATTAACTATTTCTTGCCATACTTCAGCGCGGCATGCGCGGCAGAGAGCCGGGCAATGGGCACGCGGAAAGGCGAGCAGCTCACATAGTTTTGGTTGATGGTGTAGCAGAACTCCACCGTCTCCGGGTCGCCGCCATGCTCACCGCAAATGCCAACCTCAAGCCCGGGGCGGGTCTTGCGGCCTTCATCCACGGCCAGCTTCATCAAGCGGCCCACGCCATCCTTGTCAATGGTTTGGAATGGGTTCTTGGGCAGAATGCCATCCTCAACATACTTGAGCAGGAAGCCGCGCTCGGCGTCATCGCGCGAGTAGCCAAACGTCATTTGGGTCAGGTCGTTTGTGCCAAACGAGAAGAACTCGGCCATGCCCGCGATCTCGCTGGCGGTGACCGCCGCGCGGGGAATCTCGATCATGGTGCCGAACTTATACTTCACCTTCACGCCCTTCTCGGCCATCACTTCCTTGGCCACCTTCTCCAACTCCGGCTGAACGCGCTTCAGCTCGTTCACGTGGCCGGTCAGCGGGATCATCACTTCTGGATGCGGATCCAGACCTTCGGCCTTCACATTGCAGGCCGCCTCGAAAATGGCGCGAACCTGCATCCCAATCAGGCCGGGGATCATGATGCCCAGGCGGATGCCGCGCAGACCCATCATTGGGTTTTGCTCGTGCAGTTGCGTCACCGCGCCCAACATGGTCTTGTCGGCCAAATACTCGTCGTAAGTCTCCTTCGAAAGAATCGTGCCCAGGCGCATCTCGGTGTCGCGCTCGGCAATCTTTTTGATCAGCTCTTCTTGCGAGGGGAGGAACTCGTGCAGCGGCGGGTCAATCAGGCGGATGATCACCGGCAGGCCGGTCATCGCGCGGAACAGACCTTCAAAGTCGCCGCGCTGGAACGGCAAAAGCTCATCCAGGGCCTTTTGCTGCTCGACGGGGTCCTTGGCCAAAATCATGCGCTGAACGATGGGCAAGCGGGCCTGCTCGAAGAACATGTGCTCGGTGCGGCACAGGCCAATGCCCTGGGCGCCATACGCGCGGGCGCGCTCGGCATCCTTCGGGTAATCGGCGTTGGCCCACACCTGCAAACCGCGCCAGGGCTTGCCGCTGGCGTCAACGCGGGTCTTCTTGGCGCTAATTTCATCGGCCCACTTGAGCAGCGTGACCAGATCGGCCTGCTCTTCAAATGAGGTGGTGACCTTGGGGATTTGGCCAATGTAAGCCTCGCCCTTGGCCCCATCCAAAGAAACCCAATCGCCTTCCTTAAGCGTGTGGCCGTTGGCAACCACCGTGCGGGTGTTGAGGTCTATTTGCAGGGCATCTGCGCCGCACACAGCGGGAATGCCGAACTGGCGGGCGACCACAGCCGCGTGGCTGGTTGCGCCACCGCGAGCGGTGAGAATGCCGCGCGCCGCCACCATGCCATGCACATCATCGGGCTTGGTCTCTGGGCGGATGAGGATCACGTCCTTCTTTTCCTTGCCCCACTTCTCGGCGGTGTCGGCATCAAAAGCCAACATACCCACCGCCGCGCCCGGCGATGCGTTCACGCCGCTGGCCAGCACGCGCCCTTCGCCCTTGGCGGCCTTCACCGCCACCGCGTCCAATTGCGGGTGCAGCAAAAAGTCCACGTCTGATGCGGTCACGCGCTGCAAGGCTTCTTCCTTGGTGATCAGCTTCTCGTTGGCCTGGTCCACCGCAATCTTGATGGCGCTCTTGGCGGTGCGCTTGCCGTTGCGGGTCTGGAGCATATAGAGCTGGCCCTGCTCAATGGTGAACTCCACATCCTGCATGTTGCGATAATGCTTCTCCAGCAGTTTTGTAATGTTCATAAACTGCTTGTAAGCCTTGGGAATTTCCTTCTCCATCTGGGCGATGGGTTTTGGCGTGCGGATGCCCGCCACCACGTCCTCGCCCTGGGCGTTCACCAAATACTCGCCCAACATTTTCTTCTCGCCGGTGGATGGGTCGCGGGTAAAGGCCACGCCGGTCGCGCAGTCATCGCCCATGTTGCCGAAGATCATCGTCACCACGTTCACGGCGGTGGGCAGGGTGGTCTTCCAACCCATTTGCTTGGCGTAGGTGCGGGCCTTGTGGCCGGTGGCGCTGCGGAACACGGCCATGGCGCACTCGTGCAACTGCTCGTTCACATCTTGCGGGAAGTCCTTGCCGGTTTCCTTCTTGATCACATCCTTGAAAATCACGACCAGTTCCTTGAGGTCGTCGGTGGTCAGCTCGGTGTCCATCTTCACGCCGCGCTGCGCCTTCATGTGATCCATTGGCTCGTCAAATTTCTCGTCGTCAATGCCTAGCACGGTCGCGCCAAACATCATCAACAAGCGGCGATACGAGTCATACGCAAAGCGGTCTTTGCCGGTGATGGCAATCATCTCCTCGACCGTCTTGTCGTTCAAACCCACGTTCAGCACGGTTTCCATCATGCCGGGCATGGATTCGCGCGCGCCAGAGCGCACCGAGACCAGCAGCGGGCGAACGCCCTTGAGGCCGCCGCCAAAGCGCTTGCCGGTTTGCTTCTCCACAACTTTCATCGCGGCCAACGCCTGATCCCACGCTTCTTGCGGAATCTTGTTGCCGGCGGTCACAAAGGCATCGCACACCTGTGTGCTGAGCGTGAAGCCGGATGGCACGGGCAGGCCCGCGCGGGTCATGTCAAACAAGCCGGCGCCCTTGCCGCCCAGCAGCTCGCGAATATCGTTCCACGATTTTGCGCTCCCTTCCACACCTTTTGTGTCGTTGAAAAGAAACACCCATTGTTTCTTCGAAGTTGCCACGCTCTTAGCAGCGGGCTTAGCAGGCGCTTTTGCCGCCGGCTTTTTTGTTGCTGTTTTAACTGCCATTTGATATCAAACTCCTAAATAGGTAATTACCAACTGGTTATTTTAAAACGTTTTTAGTCACAGGTCTTGCGCCGCGTGGTCAGGTTGGGGCTGGCCGATGGAATAGGGAGAGAAATTCAAGGCCTTTGAGGTTTGCTGAATTGCGCGGATAATACGGGCATGGGTGTTGAGTATTCTCTTCCACAAATACGTGATGCAATTGTGCGTGGGTTTGATGAACGCGAGTTCAAAGAATTTTGCTTTGATTATTTCAGCCAAGCCATCAGCGCCATCCCGCAATCTGAGACTTTGCGCCACAAGGCGATGGAACTTGTCTCGTGGTGCCATAGCCGAGACCGAACAGATGAGCTGATTGACGCCATCAAAAAAGAGCGGCCAAACGCCTTTGAGCCGCCCAGCCAAAAGAAAGACACCCTGCCCCGCCGCGCGCAATTCTTTGGCCGCACCAAAGAGATTGAGCAAGTTTTGCGCGCCCTTGACCCCCATGACCGAAGCTGGGGGATTGTGATTGACGGCATTGGCGGGATTGGCAAAACGGCGTTGGCCGTGGAATGCGCCCACCGCGCTCTGGAGGCGGGCACGTATGCCAGCGCGGTATTCATCACCGCAAAAACAAACCGGCTGGTGAGCGGCGAGATAAAAGAGGAACACCCCACCGCCCGCACGATTGACGAATTTGTCAACGAGGCCGCCCGCGCCATTGGGCGAGAGGGCATTGCCCAAGAAAGCGGCGAGGCCAAACGCCGCGCCCTGCTGGCCGCCCTGCGCGGCGAGAAAACCCTGCTGATTTTTGACAACCTTGAGACGCTGAACAAAGCCGAGGACGAGGCGATGGGCGACTGGCTGCGCGACCTGCCCGGCGGGTGCAAGGCCATGCTCACCAGCCGCCGGCGCGGCGGCGAGGGCGCGGTGTGGCTGAGGCTGGACAAGCTGGAGGACAGCGCCGCGCTGGAGATCATCAAGGCCGAGATGGACAAAGACGCGGGCTTGGCGGCCAAGTTCAACCGCGCACGGCCAGAGCGGTGGCAGGCCCTGGTGGATGAGGCGGGCGGCTCGCCGTTGGCGCTCACCAGCGTGCTGGGCATTTTGCGCAAACGCCACACCCTGAGCGTGGAAGGCGCGATTGAGCTTTTGCGCAAAAAGGACGCCGACGCCGACTTGCTGAAATTTGTGTTCCAGGAAGCCAAAAAAGACCTGACCGACAACGATGTGACCGCCTTGCGGGCGTTGAGCTTTTTTGCGCCCAGCGCCAGCTTTGAGGCGTGGGCCGAGACGGCCGAGCTGAGCCGCGAGGCGCTGACCAACACGATTGACCGGTTGAACACGCTGTCTTTGCTCAACGTGAACGCGGGCGAGGACCGCTACGCCCTGCACCCGCTCACGCGCGGGTTTGCGCGGGCAGACCTGCTGGCCGATGGGGCCGTACGGCGCACAGCCGCCCTACGTTTTGCGCGGTATTGGGTGGAGTATGCCGAGCGCTTTGGCGGGCAAGACAAGGATAGTTACAAAACCTTCCCCAAGTTGGAGGCGGAGTGGGACAACCTGAGCGCGGCGGAAGAGGTGATTTGGGAATGGTGTGATTCTGAGAGGTCAGACCGCGTCCCAACAAGTTGGGCGGAGCGCTCCGGGCACTTAAACCCCGACCGCGAATTTGCCCGTTTGCTGATGGGCCACGCCCGTGCGCTGCGCCAATTTTTGTGGTTTGGCGGGCGATGGGAGGAGCGCATCCTGCTGGCCAGCCGCCAGTATGCCGCCACGCTGGGGATGGAGGACTGGTCAAACGCGGGCTGGGGCGCGCGTGACATGGCATGGATGTATTACAACCGCGCCGAGACGGACGAGGCGCAGACATGGGCGGAAAAATGTCAGCAGGCGTGGAACAAATGCACAAAAGATGATCAGGCAGAGGCTGAGCGCATGTTGGGTCTGGTGGCCGAACAACGCAAAGACTACGCGACCGCCCAGCAAAAATATGAGGCCGCGCTGGCGATGTACCGCGATATTGGCGCAAAGCAAGACGAAGGCAGTGTGCTCAACGACTTGGGCGGTCTTGCGCATGCGCGCGAGGATTACGCGACGGCGGAAGGGCATTTTCGCGCCGCGCTGGAGATTGCACGAAAGACAGAAAATGTTGAAATGCAAGCGGGATGTTTTGGCAATCTTGGCTCACTTGCGCTGGACAAAAAAGACTATCCTGCCGCGCGGGGCTGGGTGGAGCAAGCCTTGCCTTTGGCGCAACGAGTGGGTCGGCAGGATTTAATTGGCTCAGACAAATACCGATTGGCGCGAGTGTGCGAGGCCGAGGGCAACCGCGCCGAGGCGCTAGCCTTAGCCCGCGAAGCCGTCGCCATTTTCGAGCGGTTGAAATATCAAGATTTGCCGTCAGCCCGCGCGTTTTTGCAAAAGTTGGAAGCGTGAAAACCGCACCCGTCATTCCCGCATAAGCGGGAATCCATAACACCCCCAACCCAATACTCAAGAGAAGTGAGAGAGTAAATCTCGTCATTCCCTGTCATCCTCGCGAAAACGGGGAGAAAGCGGGAATCCATATCGCGCCAAACGCAGAACCCGGCTATTATCCGAATAAATTTGTTGTAGATTCCCGCCTTCGCGGGAATG